>Ga0209023_10004796_pt1 | contig 15156 bp, 13 predicted proteins | sample LakOneMetagenome_FD_187468 | JGI IMG/M metagenome (GOLD analysis project Ga0209023, IMG submission 187468) | Freshwater and sediment microbial communities from Lake Erie, Canada (SPAdes) (version 2) | ecosystem: Environmental > Aquatic > Freshwater > Lentic | place: Lake Erie, Canada... | reverse complement strand
AGAGAATCGCCAAGATCTCCCTGTCTGTCGGGCCGATTGCGGTTAAAACCAATTGACAACGACTAAACATGTAGACTCACGAGCGTAGTGCTGGCGGACGCGGGTTCAACTCCCGCCATCTCCACCAAATAGTTAAATTCATATGTCGCGATATGCTGGCATATGTCTCTAAGAAGCTTAAACCGTAAGGGTTTGAGCTTTTTTTATGCCGATGTATACCCATGTTTGCCGCTGTACAGTAGGGTGTCTTGTGTACACTGGTTTGTACATTGTAGGATTTATTGAATCCACGGTGTACATAAGGTGTAAGGCAATGAAACGCAATGAAATCAAGAAACGTCCTATGACAGACACTACACTAGACGGTCTGGAGTCTGAATCGACTGAATATCGCGAGTTAGACAGCCCAGGACTCTATTTCCGTGTTAAGCCAGATGGGAATAAATCATGGGTCTATCGCTATAAGAAGTCAGATGGCAAGTGGTCATGGTTAGGCTTAGGTGGTTTTCCACAAGTCAGCGGTAAACTCGCCAGAAATCTGGCTCGTGGCATGAATGATGCTATCTCACAAGGTGAAAATCCTATTGTTACTAAACAGCTCAAGAAGCAGGCTGAACTTGAGGCAAGTAATAACACCTTAGAAAAATTGGCTAATGAATTTTTTGACAGCAAGGCAAGTAAATGGACTGTCGAAACGATGAAGCGAAATCGCGGTTCGATTGAAAAGCACATCATCCCAGTTTTTGGTAAACGCCCCTATACTTCTATCAAATCTCTGGAATGGATGCAGCTTTTTAAAAAGATTCAAAAAGAGCAGGGAATTATTGAACAGGTCAATCGCATGTGTTCCCTATGTCGAGATATGTATGACCTAGCAAAGGTCACAGGGCGCATTGAATACAATCCGTTGGAGGGCGTAGGGAAATTTTTAGATAAAGCCAAGTCTGAAAATATGCCACATGTACCAACTAAAGAGTATCCAGTGTTACTGCGTTCGATACGCAGCTACCCAACAAGGAGTGTCTCGTTAGCCTTGCAGTTACTGGCAATGCTGTTTCCCCGTCCAAGTGAACTATCAGAGTCAGCCAAGACTGAATTTCAGTTAAAGAATAAGCTATGGATCATTCCTGCTGAACGGATGAAGCGCCGTATTGAGTTTGCGATTCCTTTACCTGATCAGGCAATCGAATTGCTGGAAGAACTATTTTTGCTTAGTGGTGATAGTCCGTACTTGTTGCCAAGTCGATCTAAGCAGAATCAGCCAATTTCTAACAACACACTGAATATGGCGTTAAAACGTATGGGGTATGAAAATAGGCAGACTCCACATGGCTTTCGACATCTTGCAAGTTCACACTGGAATAAACAGTTTAGTGATCGATCTCAAGTTGTAGAATCAGCTTTGTCTCATTTGAAGCAGGGCGTTAAAGGGGTGTACGACAAGGAAGCTCATCTCGAAGAGCGTGCTCCTATGCAGCAATGGTGGGCGGACTATCTGGACAATTTAGTAATTGATTAACGTCTATTATTGAAGTTGAAGCTAATTTCAGGTTAATTGAATTAAGCTATTATGAGCGATCTAGAGCTTACGCGGTTCTAGTTTGCCTCCTTTTCTGATGGCTTGATTAATCACAGTTGTTAGCTTGGCGACATTTTCAGCACCGAAAAATATTGGATATTCTTTTAATGGAGTGTTCAGGGCTTCGTCCAATTCTATTTTACTTTTTTTTGCCTTAGGAGAAGGCTTGGATTCAATGTCATTAATCACCAGAGTTTCATCTTGATGCGTCATGTTAAGCCACCCTTCAAGTTCAATGGTTAGTGCTACAAGATATTCATGTAATTCATAAATAAAACTTCTAGTTACATTGGTTACGTGAGAAAGAAGAAAAATATGAGAAATATTAATGGATTGTATACCGTTCTCGTATTTGCTGTAGCTTGATTTTGACAGACCCGCCAACATTTTGCCCATTTCTTCTTGATTTAACTCAAGCTCACTTCTAAACAAAAATAAAATATAACCAAACAGCCTATCAGGTGTCGTTTTGAAAATTCTTTTCTGTGCAGTTACTGCTTGCATGATCTCATCAAAAGAAATAGCAAGTGAGCTGCTCTGGTTGTTTGTACCAGCAATATCTCTATTTTTCTGGGTCATGTGTACGCTACCTACTTGATTTTAAGCAATCATAGCATGCTGGTGGAAAAAAACAAAACAGGTGTTTATTATCGGTATATGTATCTTTTATCGAATCATGGTGATATTCTTCGCTCTTCGGCACACACTGGCAAAGCCATCATCATGGATCAAGTGCGTGGCTGAAATAGCGTCAAGGCGGCATTCCCGACCTTGGAAAATTAATTTTAAAGGAGTCATACAATGACTTTAAATGTGAATAGCAGCCAAGCTGCAAACTCTCTATCTCTGCCCAACGTAAATGGGTGGTCAACACATGGCATACACTCGTCGAAGCCTTACTGGATTACTCAAAATATTCTGGCTAAAAAGCTTTGTATGAGTGTCGATGCTTTACGAAAATTATTTAAAGCGGATGCTAACGCGCCTCAAGCGATAAAATTAGGTGAGACACGCCAAGCCCCCGTCTACTACATGCTAGTAGAAGTAGAGGCATGGGTTTTGTCTAAAAAGGAAGCTAAAAGCCATCAGTACGGCGCAACAACGGCTACAGGTGGTAATTAATGTACGATCCCGAAAATGAAAAAAGCAACCGTGAGGTTGCTTCTGTTGAAGGGGCTGACGGCAATCAGCCTTCTTCATCTGAAAAAGCTGTAGAGCAACTTCCAGAGAACGATCATACCACGCCAGTACAAGAATTGGCGGGTTTAGGTAACGAAACTGATGAATACCAACTCACTGAGGTGCTAACTCAAGACCCTGAACCAGAACCCAGTGAAGATTTTGATGTTGCAATTAAACGCCTTCGTAGTTCATCGAAGCTTGAATACGAGCGACAGCGTATATCAGAGGCAAAACAACTAGGTATTCGAGTAGCTAAACTGGATGAGTTAATTAATCAGTCGAATGATACAGGTGATCCACCTAAATCTGGTGGTTCAATGTTTGAAGATGTTGAACTTCATCCTGACCATGTAGATGGAGCATTACTACTCTTTACCATCGTTGCACTGCTTGAACGTTTTATTGCTTGTGAGCGTCATGTAGCCCAAACAGCAGCACTATGGATAATGTTTTCATGGTGTATAAAAGTGATGAAGATTGCGCCAATTGCCTGTATTACTGCACCTGAAAAACGGTGTGGTAAAACGCAATTGCTGACGCTGATGAGTCAGTTATGCTTGAAACCTTTATCAACCAGCAACATCACTGCACCAGCATTATTTCGCTCCATTGAGAAATGGAAGCCAACATTGTTTATTGATGAGGCAGATGCTTTCCTTAAACAGAATGAAGAAATGCGAGGTGTACTGAACGCAGGATTTGAAGTTAATGGTTGCGTAATTCGGACAGTGGGCGAAAACCATGATCCCACACCATTCAATGTATTTTGTGCTAAAGCTATTTCTGGTATTGGACATTTGCCTGATACCTTGAAAGATCGTTCGATTGAGTTAGAGCTTCGACGTAAACGGAAAGATGAAACACGCGAACGTTTACGTCATGCTGATCTAGCCGAGTTTATTGAGATTAAACGTAAATTGGCACGCTGGGCTAACGACAATATGGAAGCATTACGCATTGCACGACCAGCACTACCAGACGCACTGAATGACCGTGCTCAGGATTGCTGGGAGCCGTTACTGGCTATTGCCGATCAGGTGGGTGGTGAATGGTCTAAAATTGCTCGTGATGCTGCAATTGCGATTTCGGGCATTGACGAGCAAGCACCGAGCATCAATGAGGAGTTATTGGCTGACATTAAACAAGTTTTTGAGAAACATGGAGATAGAATAATTTCAACGGCTCAACTACTTGAAAAGCTGTGCAGTGATGATGATGCACCTTGGGCTACTTGGCACAAAGGTAAGCCAATGACACCACGTCAGTTAGCAATGCGATTGATTGAGTTTGGTATCGCACCCAAACAAAGGCGATTAAATGATGGTAGTAATCTGAAAAGTTATGCGCTGTATGAGTTTGAGGATGTGTTTAATCGTTATTTGGTGCGTGTGTCATTAGATACGACTAATTCATCCGATACAACGAAACAATCCAATATTAACAATGACTTATATTAAATGTATCCCGAAACATCTCTGGTAGGTGTTTCGGGTTTTTATTGCCTGAAAGCCTTGATACATAAGGATTGTTTCGTTGTTTCGTTGAATCAGATGATTCATCTGATTCAATACAATACGTTATTACCTTAATAAATTAGCAATGGCTTGCTGCCATGAAGCATCGTGAATTATTCTATGTAAAGCAAGATTGCTTCTTATAATATCTGTCTTAGTCAGCCTTGATAAAGCCTCCCAGTTCGTAAGATCAAATACATAGGTTGCGTTGTCAGGGTTTTCAGACTCTAAGACAGAAATACCTAATTTACTAAAGTTATGAACGATATAACCTCTATATCCAGCTAACCCAACTGCAATCATATCTGGCTCATGCTCACGAATATAAGCCAAGCGTCTTGTTATTACAGGAAGAATCGTTCTCTTTATCCTTGGAGGTAAAGAAGCTTCAATAGTTTCTTTGATCTCCTGAGCCGTCATGGTTCCCGAGGGAAGAATTAACCAATTTAGTACTCGCAGTTGTGTTGGTAAACTTACTACCCCATCAGCAGCTCTGATATGAATAGAAAATTCACCGAATAACTCTAAAGCTAAATTTAATTTATGTAAAAGGTGTTCGTCGTTCCGATCAATCTCTATAAAAAAATAAAGGTCATTTGAAACCTTACCTATACTTAGGTTAACCGACGGCGCAGGAAGAGTTTGTCTTGGATACCGTTCGTATCTTCTCCAAGCACTACCTTGTACTTCAACTGGATTATCACGACCATGAAATTCTGTGCGAGTAAAATCAAACTCCCTATAAATAGTTTCTTTAGGTAAATCTCTGCGAATAATTGTTTGACCGTTAGCATTTATATTTGTGGTCTTTCCAATTACGGCAGGAAGAAAGGTAAGCCCTTCGCTAATTGAATCTGGCGTAACGCCTATTTTCAGTAAATCCTCATCGTTAACTTGACTACAAGGAACACCTATAAGAAATGCAGTATTAATCGCTGAAATTACTTCTGGAACTTTTCTGAAAGACTTTTGCTTGAACTGCATGTTGCCCCCAATAGAAAGAAAGATAACTTTTGTGATTCTTTATCTATATTAGGGGTAGTGGCTGTTTTTCAAGCAAAGTGTAGACTTAATTATTTCATATCTTATAGTTTTTCATTGTGCATGCATTAAAGGTGTAGCACGTTGGAATATGTATCAACAATCTCTTTCTGCTCAAATGATAGAGTGGTTTTTTTATTCCTTGCAGGTTACTATCAATACGCCTACGAGCAGATTTTGTATTATGTTTCGTAATACGTGAAACCAATATTTGGGCGAATGCCTGAATACCTCATTAACTGCTTGACCTTGATTAGCATTGTCATGCATTGCATAAGAGTGCTTGTAGGCAACTTTTTTAGAATCAAAAATGACAAAATTAGAACTATTAAAAAAAGCAAAAACACTTGCTGATCTTGCAATGATACTAAAGTATAAGCGTAGTGCTTTAGCCTATATTATTTATACACAGTCAGATGCACAGAAATACAATCAATTCCAAATCGCTAAAAAAACTGGTGGAAAACGCGATATATGTGCGCCAAATGAGCGATTGAAGTTACTTCAAAGAAAAGTCGACGAACTTTTGCAAAGTTGCTATAAGGACATTATTACCAATAATAAGAACAATCAAAGTGATGACAAAATAGCTCATGGCTTCAAACCCAATCGTTCAATAATCACTAATGCGACACCACATAAAAACAAAAGATTTGTATTTAATGTTGATCTTCTTGATTTTTTTGGTTCGTTTAATTTCGGTCGGGTTAGAGGATATTTCATTACCAATAAAGATTTTCAACTCGACCCTTCTATAGCGACTGTTTTAGCTCAAATTGCATGTCATAACAACTCACTTCCTCAAGGCAGCCCTTGCTCACCAGTTATAACTAATCTTATTACTCATATCATGGATATACGCCTAGCCTCGCTCGCAAAGAAGACTAGTTGTCGATATACACGTTATGCAGATGATTTAACGTTTTCTACAAACAAACGAATTTTTCCGAGTGAAATTGCAACATGTAGTGATGAGAGTGGGCATGATTGGCAGGTTGGTTATAAATTAGCTAAAGAAATTAAAAAATGTGGTTTTGAAGTCAATCCTAAAAAAACAAGACTTCAATATTGTGATTCAAGGCAGGATGTAACAGGACTAGTAGTAAACAAGAAATTAAATGTAAAGTCCGAGTATAAAAAAAATACTCGCGCAATGGTTCATCGACTGACCACTACTGGTGATTTTTACATTGGAAAAAATTCCGCTGGAGAGGAAATAAAAGGGAATATGCAACAACTTGAAGGTAGGTTGGGGCATATAAATCATATCTCACCTTACAAAGAATCATTATTTGAGTTAGCAACCTTTGAAAAAGTAAATAATCTAACATTTCGTCATTTCTTAATATATAAGAATTTTTACCAAAATGAACTTCCAACAATTGTTTGTGAAGGTAAAACTGATAATGTATATCTACGCTATGCCATTCAAAATTTGGAAAAAGATTACCCAACTCTCATAAAGACAGAGGCAGGAAAGAAGTCGACTTTAAGAATCAGACTTTTTAACTACAATGACTCAAGCACAGGAAAAATAACTGGGTTAACTGGAGGAGTTAGCTTCCTAAAAAAATTCATTGATTCTTATCAGAAACATATTAAATTATTCAAGCCAATCAAACCAAAGTCAGCCTTAATACTTCTAATAGACAATGATACTGGAGCAAATGCGATAGTTGATTTTTTAAAAAATAAGTTAAAAAAACCCAATGCAAGAAGCGATGCTTTTACGCATGTTTCTGATAATTTATACGTTGTATTAACCCCATTGTCTTTAAATGGTAAGAGTTTAACGTCAACTGAAATTGAAGATTGCTTCCAAGACAGCACTAGAAATATAAAAATCGGCAGTAAATCATTTTCAATCAGAGATGTAGATAATGACAATTATTTTGGAAAACATATATTTGCAATTAAAATTGTGCGGGAGCAAGCACACTCTATCGATTTTTCAGGTTTTAAACCTCTTTTAGAGCGTATTGAAATGGCTATAAAACATTACGAATCAATAAAATAATAATTAATTTTTTTTTGAACGCGGACTAGGATATATATTTGCATACCTGCTCAAATCGCTCAAATACTCTGGCACGCTCCACCACCCCCTAATTCATAACACAAAACGTTACTCCGTCGGTTGAGCTTCAAATTCAGTTTAAAAAGCGGTTGCGAGGTGTAAGGGCGTAGTCCTGTTGCTGCAACTCAATTTATTTGATTTGTGCAAAATACGGTTGCTACATTCGCCACTCTAATGTCTGGGACAACAAAAGCTTTTCAGCAATCGTCAACGCAACTCCGTACAGTTGAGACTCAAATGCAATTTAAAAATCGGTCACAAGGTGTAAGGTGCTTAGTTCTGTTGCGCCAGATTAAACTTCCTTTAATTTGGTGAAGTAAGGTTGCCACTTCAAGCCACACAAATGATGAAGCAATTTGCGCGCCTTAAAGCGGCTCAAAAATTTAATTAACTAAACTTTTAGCTACACGATAAACAGTTGAAAGACCGACATTACATAACAAAGCAATTTCTTCTTTGGTCAACACGCCCTTTGCTAAATATTTCTTAATTTCACCATGTTTCGCGGTATTTGGTTTTTTCCCAGTGGCAACATATCCAACGCGCTCTTGACCCTGCTTAATCCGTTCTATGCGTTTCTCATTGTCGAGTCTCGCTATGGTCGCAAGCAAGTCAATGAGTAGGTTGTTGATAGGCGTAAGCAGCGCATTGCTGATGTTATCAGTTGCATTTAAGGCAATGTGTGTAGTCGGCAGATCATGCACCACCAATCTCAAACCTTTCAGGTTAATTTTGGCTTTCAATGTTTCAAAATCTTTGAGGTGCAACCGAGACAATCTATCGACTGACTCGATTAGCAATATATCGCCATCATTTGCAGTGTTTAACAGCCGCTCTAGTTCAGGACGATGCAATTTCGTACCTGAAATATTTTCTTTAAATATGACATGTTCAAGGTCATTTTCAGATGCGAACTTAATTAAGCTCGATAAACACCGCTCTACATCCTGATCTTTTGTACTAGCTCTCAAATAAATCAGGCATTTAGGAATAATTTTCATATTGAATTGTCATTTAGACTTAATAAGTTAAGTATAATGAAAACATGTCATTTAGTCTACTATTTTATGTCTAATGACATGGTATTTTCGTTAATAACAGATTGTTTTTTAGCTATAGTCTATTGATAGTAAAAGTATATTTCTTAAATGGCAGTAGGTTTTCAGTTGACACAATTCAACTATCCCTAATATCAGCATATAAGCCATTAAATCCTAATAAGAAAGATCAAGCAATGAACAACTTAACTTATTGAAATTTAATCCATTTACAACCTAAGTACCGACTTTAAGAGGGCAATCCGCCCTTTACCGCACAGCAAGGCGGCATAACTTGCGGAGTAATCACGTCATGGCAACACTAAAAATCAGTCAATTCATCACATCAACCACCAACACACCAGAGGAGTTAAAAAAGGCTGTCATTAAGCAGATGCAAGGCATTAAGAGCTTTGCAGAGGATGCACAAGATATTGTCGATCATGGAGCAGCAGGAGGCTTTACAGGCTTTATTTATTATTCTGATACCACCAAGTTCTACAGTAAAAATCGCAACTCAATCTTGAGCTTTGCTAGGGAGCAAGCCGAAGACATCGGCTACAGCACTGTTGCCAACATGGTCGCTGCATTTAACTGCATTGATCTAAAGCCGCATGAAGTTGAGTATGTTTTGGCTTTTGGTGAGAAGTCAGATGATTTCACACATTTAGCCAATGGGCTTGCATGGTTCGCGCTTGAGGAAGTCGCCAGAGACTATGTGCAATGGCGTCAGTGCTGAATAATGACGAATCAATCAGTAATCAGCTAAATTAAAAAATGTTAGACTTTAGGGAAGCATCACCTAGAGTCTAACATCTTGATTATTAAGCCAGACACCATTGAGAGATGGAAAGATTTAATGATAGAAGCCCCAAGCCCAGACGAAATACAGGCAATACGCCGATCTGTCGGCTTAACTCACTCTCAAGCAGCAATGACGATTGGTATCGGCAATAGAACTTCATGGGCTGAATTTGAAAGTGGTGAGAAAAAGCCCAGCAAACAGACATGGACTATATTTTTGCTCGCAATCAAGAAACATCCCATATTTACTTTGGAAGATAGGATGTAATCATTCACATTACAGGCTTGGTAATGGTGAGTGAATGCTCTTCTGCTGCACTGCTCACCACTAAGCTCAACAGCTCTTCTAATGCAGGATTTTCATAAGCCACCGAGTTGAACATTAACTTCTGTTGGTCTTTTAGTTCACTCTTAACCTGACCCAAAACATTACGAATTTCATCACGTAAATGAAAAAATAAGACAGAGAAGTAATCAGAATAAACACCTAGTTTCGAGTAACTTGGATCAATATATAAATCATCAATTGAAATAGTAAGAATATAGAGTTCACTGTATATATCGGCAGAATATGAATAACCAAAGAATCCTATAGTTTTATTGTTCTCACTTGTATTAATAAAGTGAAACATTAATTTAGTTTCATCCTCTACATTCATTGTTTTTCTAAAGTTAAGGTATCTCTTATTAAGAGCCGTATTGTCATCGCAAAATTGTAGTTTTTCATTTTTGTGAATTTGTTTAATCTTAATCATATTTTTAGTTCCTAATATGGCATAGTATTTTTCGTGTTTTAAGTTTGATGTTGCAAACTTTTTATAGATTGCAACAACTTTGTTTTTATCATTTTCTTTCGCAAAATAAGAAAAGCGCTCAACAGCATCCCTGAACTCATCGGCATTTTTTAAGTCATGAAAATATTTAGCAGGCTTATTTTTCTCCCAATCCAGCCTAGGGTTAAGGTCGCACCCTTCGACATTTTTAAGAGCCAAAATAGTCCTAAGTGCCAAATAGTAAAATGCTGTGTCTGGATTCAAATTCTTAGTTTCTAAGACAAGCATCAAATGAATGTGAAATTTCACTTTCTTCTCCACACTGTAAGCAAAGAGCAAGTTCTCACTACCAAATACTCTCTTCAAACGAGCTGATAGTGTCTTAAAGTCAAAAGCATCATTGATGAATACGGTGAAGTGAGCTACACGAGGTTGAAGAAATTCATGTTTACCTTCGTTCAGAACAGCAATGATTTTTTTTAGATGCCGCTCATTCAAGGTATATTTGAAGTCTTTTTTATTTTGTTTTAACGATGAGACGACTTTGAAGCCATCGTAGTAACGTTTTTGATATTCTATATAAAGCATAATTTAATCTCTTTAGTTTTAGTTTAATTACAGGTACTCCTGTATTGATTAATTGGTTGGTTAAAAGAAATGAACATGACTTAAGTAGGTGCTTTACAATATCTAATTATATGCACCTAAATGTTCAGACATATAATTGACCACATGGTTTGATACTTAGAAATATTATTAGTATTTCCTTTCTCTCTTATAGCCTATGGGCTATAGATAGGATTAAAAGCGTAGAAGATATACAGAAAAGCAGAGGTAAAACTGTAGTATTTAACGCTCTATAATAAAAGAGGGTGAAAATCGCATGGTTGGATTTAAAAAATAATCAGCAGAAGCCGAAAATTAAAATTGGGCAATTTAGAGTTGTTGTTCGAGATAGAATTTAAAAGGTGTTGATTATTTTTATCAAAAAGATGAAATTAAAATCATAAGTTAATGCTATTAAATAGGCGTCTATCTTGCTTGGAAATCGCGTTTAATACATCTATCAGTTTATTTGTTAGGCTAGCCGCCCGAAGTGCTAACTTCCCTGTAATCGCATTGTAGAGCGTTTCTGATGCTACATCGTACAACTTCTTCAACGTACACCTATCAGTTTATTTAACCATGCTAGCCAATAAGAAAAAATGCTCACACCGATGACAGAATTAAAGCCACTAAGTTCATTGCTTGCGTCAGTCTATTAGGTCACTTTTGGTTGTACAGGGAAAAAGCTCAAATTTTCAAAAAATATGTTTGGTTCATATTCCAATGCAGTTAACCAATCTATTAGCTCGATTACATCCAAACGACGCTCAAGACCCTCTGTCTTAGAGATGTAAGACTGTGGCTTGGAAATTTTCTTGGCTAACTCTACTTGAGTGATATTTTTTTCATTCCTAATTTGAATGAGTTGTGTAATCATCAAGTTGTAGCGTTGGTCATGGATAGTGCTCATGTCCCGCACTATCAGGGAAGAAGATATTTATCCCAAAATAGGATATTATTTTAAGAAGGAAGTTGTCACTTGGTTTGCGACCGTTACTGCTTTTTATAAAACTAGCATCGTAACTAACAATCTTTAAATTTTAATAAGGGAAATATTTTTGAAAATTACAACAAAGTTTGCATTCAATGGCTTAATTCTTTCAATTCTCGGTGTGCATTCACCATTTGCTAGTGCGTATGAAAAATCAGTAATTGATGTTGCCTCCCTTAAAAACTGCTCATCGCAAGACGTGGATTCGGAAAATCCATGCAAAGAAAATGAGCTTGCAACTAAGTATGGAAAGCTAATATTAGCAAGACATATACCCGATACTTATGGTTCTACGCTGTTTTTTAGAGGGAAGTTGATTTCAAATGCAGAACTAGGAGTTGATCTTACTTTTAAGAAACAATTTAATATTAACGATAATGAAGTGTTTCTATTGAACATGACTGACGGAAATGCTCCTGAAGATTATATGTTTTTGAAATTAATGGCGGATGGTTCAGTAAAATTTTCAAACACAATTAGAAGTGCGATTGACGACTCAACTAAAGGAAAGGCATTTAACGAAAGCCATCGCGATCTCATTGCGGCAAACGATGGCGAGCTAAAGACATTACAAATCGGAAATAAAATACAAATAACTCTCGCTGATAATTATAAGGGAGTTCATCGAGTTGCCATTTACGAAAATGATCAAATTTCAATCAAGAGAATGGAAGGTAAGAAAGAAATGGACGATGCGAAAGAAAAGGACTGTCAAGGCACATATGGAGACTATAAAGACCGTACAAACTATAATGCTGGGAAAAATTTTAAGTGTGACATGGATGAAGCTTTATTCGATAAAAGTAAAAACTATAGATCACATTTATTTTTTAATGATAATTTTAAAAAATCCATTCTATATACGTGTAAAACACGCAATTTAATTGATTATCCTAATTTCAAAAATTCTGTTTGTAATGGCAAATAGCGGAGCAACAAATCCAATTCTTGTTATTTGGTAGTCAGTTTTTTCAAAGATGTGATTCTTATTAATTAGGAAAAATCACAATATTTCTAGTTGAAATTTAAAGGTTTGTTTTCATGAATATGGTTTTTTGTCGTGAGTGTGGAATTAAAATACAGAATACATTGCACACCTGTCCAGAGTGTAATGCTCAACAACAGGTATCATTTGCATCAGAAAGAAATCTCAAACAGAACCATAATAAAAACAAAGACTCAATTAAATTCCTTAAGTATAACTTAGCATTTTTAGCTGCATATTTTGTATTGTACACAATAGCAGTGTACTCAAATCACAACGGCATTCGAGGTTTTTTTATACTTGGAACGCCTATATGGATAATGTTAACAATTGCTGTAAGTTACAATAATTCAACTTACTTAAATTCCAATTCAAGATTTATATTAAACTTCTTCAATTGGATGTTTTTTTTGCTAATTATTATTCTCGCACTCTATGCTTTCGTCAAAAATGGAATTTATGATTTCAACTTTCTACCCAGTTTTTCTCTTTTAATATCAGCTGTAGTTATATTTCTCGATTTAATTTCCACGTCCTCTAATCAATCTGAACATTGTGATACTCATAGAGAAAATTCAAATAGCAATCCATTAAATCAAAATCTTACTGACAATGAACATGCGAAAATTGCCAAAGAACCAATAGATTTTACTAGTGAGGAAAAACCCACTAATAGCTTAAAAACAAGTTCTTACGATTATTATTATCAGAAACAAAAACAAAGTGAGACGTATAATAAATCAAAAGAAGTTGCTGCTGAAGATATATCTTTAGGTGATAAAATCAAACAACCGAGAGACGAGATTCTTGAAAAGAAGAACAAGTTTTGGGACTCTGTGGTTGTCGTTTTTATTGTTTTGTTTGGCGTATCGTTTTTTTTCTATAAAATACATGAGCGTTATCAAGTTGTGACAGTTAGCGCAAGTGCGTCAAAAGGTGGGGCTTCTTCAGATACCAAGGCACCTAATGATGAGAGTGTTAAGGTGATTCTTTCTAATATTGTTTCTTCAGCAAAACAAGGAGTTCCTAAGTCTCAATTTTTATTAGGCATCATATATGAAGAAAATGGTATCCATAAAACAAAAACTGAACTTGATGGGATGCTTATCAAAGATTTGAGGGCTGCAAATGGCTCTGGCTTAACCAAGGAAGACAACGCTCAAGCAGTGATTTGGTATCGCAAAGCAGCAGATCAAGGATTTGAGGATGCTCAAAATTTCTTAGGTGATATGTATGCTAAAGGAGCAGGAGTTGCAACGGACAACGCGCAGGCTGTGAATTGGTATCGCAAGGCAGCAGATCAAGGTCTGGCAGAAGCACAAAATAACTTAGGTCAGATGTATGCTAACGGTCAAGGTGTATCTAGAGATGATTATCAGGCTGTGCGTTTGTATCGCAAGGCAGCAGACCAAGGGCTTGCGGTTGCACAATGTAATTTAGGTCTAATGTATGCTAATGGAACAGGGGTAACTAAAGATGATTTAACCGCTTTGAGTTGGCTTCAAAAAGCAGCAGAGCAAGGTGGAGCAATTGAGCAAACTAACCTAGGGGTAATGTACGCTAAGGACGGTATAGTACATGATGATTCTCTAGCCGTAGTTTGGTATCGCAAGGCAGCAGATCAAGGTCTGGCAGAAGCACAAAATAACTTAGGTCAGATGTATGCTAACGGTCAAGGTGTATCTAGAGATGATGATAAAGCATACAAGTTATTTAAAGAGGCGGCGGCACAAGGATACCTTGATGCGGAATTCAATCAAAGTGAAATGATGGCTGCTGGAAGAGGAGTAGCTCAAGATTTTGCAGAAGCTCGCGCTATATATGAAATAGCTAATGCATCTCGTGAATATCATAAGATGCATGAACAATCTTTGAGTGAGATGCGATATTAATAATTAAGCCTATTTAGTCCACCGCAATTTATAGGCTGCGGTGGATTATTTCAGTAATTGCCTTTAAAAGCACATAGTGGTGCTCAGAGTTACTTAAAATATACAATTATCTTAGCAAAAGTATTCTTGTACACCACTTTGTACACTTGGACTTATCGCGGAATATAAACTTTGATTTTATCAATAGATTTTACTTATGTTTAGTTGACGCCATCTCCACCATATTTAATTTAATTAAATCAAGTACTTATAATAAAACCTGCTTTCGAGTGGGTTTTTTTATGCCTGCATGAAACTCCCCATTCCAAATAGCTGTCATTTGACGACATCAAAATGGGGAGGGGGCATTTCATTTTGGCTCGGTGTTATCCATTTTACGAATAGGGTTACCTTTCAGTAACAATCTCAGATATTACCCTTTAGGTTGTTATTATCTTTTTGATTATGTGAATAAATTAGGCTTTCTTCACAAATTCAGATTTCAGTTTCATTGCGCCAATGCCGTCAATTTTGCAATCGATGTCATGGCCATCACTAGAATCAGGTAATAAGCGGATATTTTTAACTTTCGTGCCGACTTTAACCACTAGCGAAGAGCCTTTGACTTTAAGATCCTTAATAACCGTTACGGTGTCTCCGTCTTGTAAAAGATTGCCATTTGAGTCTTTAATAATG
>Ga0209023_10004795_pt1 | contig 15158 bp, 16 predicted proteins | sample LakOneMetagenome_FD_187468 | JGI IMG/M metagenome (GOLD analysis project Ga0209023, IMG submission 187468) | Freshwater and sediment microbial communities from Lake Erie, Canada (SPAdes) (version 2) | ecosystem: Environmental > Aquatic > Freshwater > Lentic | place: Lake Erie, Canada... | reverse complement strand
TCCGATCTGGCATGCGCTACCTGGCCACCCTGTTCGGCATGACCCTGCTGTCGCACCAGATCGGCGGCTTCTTCGGCGCCTGGCTGGGCGGGCTGTCGTTCGTCCGCTTCGGCGACTACACCTGGATGTGGTACGCCGACATCGTGCTGGCGATCGCCGCCGCCCTGGTCAACCTGCCGATCCGCGAACAGCCGGTCGCGCGTCCCGCCGCGCTGGCGGCGGCAAAGGGCTGACATGGCGCGCGAGAGCTGGGCCTACCGGGACGTGGCCGTGGAGTCCGCCGTCGATCCGCGCAGCGGCCGGATTGCAATCCGGCCGGTGTCGGGCCAGGCCTACGCGACGTCGCTGCGGGTGCAGTGCGCGCGCTCCTTACGCGATCCGGAGCGCTATCCGGTCGGCACCCGCTTCCTGCTGTCGGCCAAGCTGACCGACCGGCAGGGCGGGGAACCCTATTTGTACGCCTGGCACGGCGACCCGGTGCGCGTATTGAGCAAGGCCGCGGCGAAACGCTTCGTGGAAGAGCGCAGGCGCCTGCGCATCTAGGGACTTACGGCGCGTCGACGTGCTCGAAGCTGAAGATGCGCGCGATGCGCCACTGGGTGCCGTCGAGGCGCATCAGGTGGGTGTAGTTGGCGCGGCCCACCATTTCTTCGGGCTTGCCCTCTTCCTTCGCATAGAAGCGGTGTTCGCCGACGACCATCGCGCCATATACCGCTTCGCCTTCGCGCATCGGATGGAAATGCACGGTGCCGGGGATCGCTTCGCGCCGCAGTCTCACCTTGTTGACCTTCATATTGTCGTTCGCCGCCGACAGCGCCTTCTTGCCGATCAGCTTGCCGCCGCGGTCGTGGTAGAACTCGACATCGAGGCTCAGCCAGGCGTTCATGGCGTCGGCATCGCCCCGGTTGTAGGCGGCCCAGTAGGCCTCGTCGGCCGCGCGGGCGCCGGCGTCCCATTGCGTTGCGGCGGCCGGGCGGGCCAGGAAGGCGATGGCGGCAGCGGAAAACAGGACGGCGGCGATGGTGGCGAGGCGTTTGAGCATGGTCTCTTCAGGTCTGTGATAGTGGAACGGATGTGAGCCAGGAGTTGAGGGTTACTTCATGCCATCGGGCAGGCGCCCGCAATTTCGAATAGGCAACTATAGCCGTTTCAACGAGTGCGAAATGCGTGCTTTGTCACGGCAGGCGCCGGCGCGGTAGACTTGTGGGCCCAACACTTCCACATCGGTGAAAAACATGGATGCACAGCTGGCGGGACGTCTGCGATTCCTGCAGGCCGCCGAGGCCCTCAAGAACGTGCTCAGGAGCGGCCACAGCTCGACCGGCAGGCCCGAGAGTACGGCCGAGCACAGCTGGCGCCTGTGCCTGATGGCGCTGGTCTTCGAGGACCGCTTCGAGGGTCTCGACATGAAGAAGATCCTGTCGCTGTGCGTGATCCACGACCTGGCCGAAGCCGTGGTCGGCGACGTCCCCGCGGTCCTGCAGCAGGCAGGCGACGACAAGGAAGAGGCCGAGCGCCAGGGCCTGCGCCAGCTGCTCGAGGGCCTGGAGCCGGCGCTGGCCGGGCGCATCGCGGCGCTGTGGGAAGAGTATGTCCAGGCCGCGACGCCGGAAGCGCGGGCGGTCAAGGCCATGGACAAGTGCGAGACCATCATGCAGCACAACCAGGGCCTGAACACGCCCGGTTTCGATTACGGCTTCAATCTCGGCTATGGGCGCAAGCACCTCGAGGCCGTGCCCGCGCTGGCGGACCTGAGGGCCGCGCTCGACGAGGGCACGCGGGCACGGATGGCGGCCGGCCCGGGCCCCGCCTGAGCCTGAGCGCCAGCGCAAACTTGTGGAAATGGTTACTATCAGGGCTTGATGAAGACCCGTAAAGGAGAAGGAAACCCATGACCACCAGGAAAATCGCCGTCATCGTCGGCAGCCTGCGCAAGGATTCGTTCACCCGCAAGGTGGCGCAATCGATGATCGAACTGGCGCCCGCCAACCTGGCGCTGGAAATCGTCGAGATCCGCGACCTGCCGCTCTACAACCAGGACGACGAGACCGACCATCCCCCCGCTGCCTTCACGGCCTTCCGCGAGCGCATCCGGCAGGCCGACGGCATCCTGTTCTGCACTCCCGAGTACAACCGCTCGGTGCCGGGCGCGCTGAAGAACGCGATCGACGTCGGCTCGCGCCCCTACGGCAAGGCGGCCTTTGCCGACAAGCCCTGCGCCGTGGTCAGCGTCTCGCCGGGCGCGCTGGGCGGCTTCGGCGCCAACCACCACCTGCGCCAGATGCTGCCTTTCCTGAACATGCCCTGCATGCCGGCGCCGGAAGCCTACGTCGGCAACGTCGGCGCCAAGTACGACGGCGAGCGCCTCGTCGACGACGCCAGCCGCGCCTTCTTCCAGACCTTCATCGACGCCTTCGCCGCCTGGATCGACCAGCATGCCAGGTGATTTCGCCATTCCCGTGCGGGGGCTCGACCACATCGTCCTGCGCGTGAAGGACATCGACGCCATGATCGCCTTCTACGGGGAGGTGCTCGGCTGCCCGGTCGAGCGGCGCCAGGCGGAGATCGGGCTGTACCAGCTGCGCGCAGGGACGGCCTTGATCGACATGGTGCCGGTCGACGGCAAGCTGGGCCGCGAAGGCGGGGCCGCCCCCGGCGAGGGCGGGCGCAACCTCGACCACCTGTGCCTGCGCGTGGAACCCTTCGACGAGGCCGCGATCCGGCGCCACCTCGCGGCCCACGGCGTGGCGGCCGGCCCGGTCGAGCCGCGCTACGGCGCCGAAGGCGAGGGCCCGTCGATCTACCTGCTCGACCCGGAGCGCAACACCGTCGAGCTGAAGGGTCCGCCGTACGACGGCAAGGCGGCATGAAGGCAGGGCGCGCGGAACCGGCGGGTCGACGCCCGCCCCCGTATGGCAGGCCCGAGGGCGGCTGGCGCGCCCGCATGTACGACATCATCTTCCAGAGCGACAGCGCGGACGGCCGCCGCTTCGACATCACCCTCATCGCGGCGATCCTGCTCAGCATCCTGGTGGTGGTGCTCGAAAGCGTGCCGGCGATCGGCGGCCGCCACGCGGGCGTCATGCGCGTGCTCGAGTGGAGCTTCACGCTGCTGTTCTCCGCCGAATACGTGGCGCGCCTGCTGTGCGTGCGCCAGCCGCTGAAGTACGCGACCAGCTTCTTCGGCATCATCGACCTGCTGTCCGTGCTGCCGACCTATTTCTCGCTGCTGGTGCCGGGCAGCCAGGCCCTGCTCGACATCCGCATCCTGCGCCTGCTGCGCGTGTTCCGCATCTTCAAGCTGACGCTCTACATCGAGGAGTACACGCGCCTGGCCGAGGCCTTGACGGCGAGCCGGCGCAAGATCATGGTGTTCCTGTCGGTGGTGCTGATGCTGGTGCTGGTCCTCGGCACCCTCATGTACGTGGTCGAAGGGCCGGAGCACGGCTACACCAGCATCCCGACCGCCATGTATTGGGCGATCGTGACCATGACCACGGTCGGCTATGGCGACATCACCCCGCACACCACGCTGGGCAAGGCGATCGCATCCTTCATGATGCTGCTCGGCTGGGGCATCCTGGCCGTACCGACCGGCATCGTGACGGCCGAGATGACGGCGCGCCGCGTCGACCGGCGCCATGGCACGCGCCCCGCGAACGCCTGCGAGGAATGCGGCAGCGGAGGCCACGATCCCCAGGCGCGCTTCTGCAAGGATTGCGGGGCCGCACTGCCGGAGCAGGCTTCGCACGGATAAAGTTCCCGAGAACGTTTAGTTCACATCAAGGGCGGCACATCTGCCTCCCTTAGTCTCCTAGCTTCATGTCGCGGCGATGGCCTGGCCGCCCGTGGCATGCCCATCCGTTTCCACTCATTCACAATACGACGAGGTCGACGCATGTATACATTTCCCCAATGCGTGTCCCCGGCTGTGCGCACCCATCTGGACGCACAGACCGCGTTTCTGAACGATATGTCCAAATCCGTCTTCCAGTCCTTCCAGCAGATGTGCAAGCTGAATCTGCAGCTGGTCCAGACCCTGATCGAAGAAAGCACCCTGGCCGGCCAGCACGTGCTGAGCGCCGAGCGCCAGACCGAGCTCCTGTCCGCAGCATCGAGCCGCGCCCAGCCTGCCACCGAGAAGCTGCGCGCCTACCAGCAGCACGTTTCGCGCCTGGCGGCCGACTCCCAGGTCGAACTCGCGCGCGTGGCCGAGCAGCACGTGCAGAACACCAGCCGCACGGCGCGCGCCCTGGTCGACGAAGTGGCGCGCACCGCCGCCGAGGAAACCGAGCGCAGCATCCGCAGCCAGCAGGAAGCGATGCGCAACACCACCGATCCCTTCGTGCGCGCCAACGGCGATGCCCGTACCGCGAGCGGAGACTGCGATGCGCAGCGCGACCAGATGGTGGCAAGGCAGGGGGGGCAGCAGGCGTCCGGCCAGGGAGGCCGGCCGGCGGGGACGCCGACGCACTGAGCGGCTCCGCGCCACGCCGCCCATGCTAGCCGGCGGCGTGGGCGACCGTGTCCGCGACTCCCTTCACCGGGAGTTGCGCCCCTGGCGCCGCTTTCGCCGGGCCTGCGTTGAGCGGCGCCAGGCCGAACAGCGGACGCAGGGGGCGCACCCGGCGCACCAGTTCGAAGACGCCGAAGCTGAGGGTCGTGGTCAAGACCACCAGCATGAGCGCTTCCGGCACAGGCGCGATGCGCAGCGGCTTCATCGCATGCGCCAGCACCACGATCAGGGTCTGGTGCAGGATGTAGACAGGGAAGATGGCCTCGTTCAGGTAGCGCCGCGCCGGGCTGTCGTGGTCCAGGTGGCGCACCGCGAAGCCGCAGGCAGCCACCGTCGCGCACCAGGCCATCAGGGCATACACGCCAGCCATGACAGGGCGCAGCACGGTCACGGCGGCCGGGGTGGCGTTGTCCCAGGTCACGTGGTCCCACATCACCCAGCAGGTCCAGCAGACCGCCGCGATGGCGAGCGCATGCCAGCGCACCGGCGCCGGGCGGCTCCAGAAGCCCGGCGCGCGCGCCACCAGGGCGCCGAGCAGGAAGGGCAGGAAAGACATGGCGTGGTTGCACCAGTCGCCCACCACGGCGTGGTTGGTCGGGAATTGCTCGACCAGGTTGATGCGCGCCAGCGCCAGCACGGCGGCGGGCAGGGCGATCAGCATCCAGCCTTGCAGCACGTGGCCGACGCGCACCGCGATCCGGTCGAAGCGCGGGCCCAGTAGCGCGACAAGGCCACCCAGCAGCATCGTATAGATCCACAGGTAGGCGACGAACCACAGGTGGTTCCAGGTCGGCAGCTTCAGGCAGCCATCCTGGCAGAAGCCGCCATAGCCCTGCACGTATAAACCCATGAAGGCGCCATAGCCATCCGCGTAGCCGAGCTTTTCGACCACCTCGAAATAGGCTTGCGGCGGCACGATCACCAGCATGCCGAACACCAGCGGCACCAGCAGGCGCACGCTGCGCCGCTTCAGGAAGGACGCGGCGCCGATCTTGCGCAGCATGATGCTGGCCGCGACGCCGCCGACGAAGAACAGCAGCCCCAGCCGCCAGGGCGAGGACATCATCATGAAGGGTTCCAGCGCGGTGCCGGCAAAAGGGCTCTTCACATGCCAGCCCCAGGTCACGTAGTACATGCCCACGTGATAAAGGATCAGCAGGAAGAAAACCAGGATGCGGATCCAGTCGAGAAAGTACAGGCGCGCGCTGGGGGCAAGGTCGTTGTTGTTCATGGCTCGATCTCATTGTTCGATGAGCGGCCAGCATGGCGCGGGCGCGCGGTTCTGCCGAGCGGTTTGGGGCGAAGCGGACTTGGGGTGGGGCGAAATGGTGTCCACGGCGACTCGGCGCCACCTTGCTTGTTGACGGCAGCGCGCATGTCTCATATCGAACCCAAGTGGATCTTCCTTAGCGAGCTTGAAAAGCGTGGTTCACGCTAGCGACAGGTGAAGTTGAACGACAAGGACAGGTTCAACATTTTCAGAAAGGGCAGGAATCGACTGCGCGACCGAAGGCGGTCGCTCACCCTAGTCAAAAAAGCGCATGGAATCGTAAGGGGCTATCCGGCATCGAGCAAGTCGGGTGGCGAGGTCGCCAACGTGCACTTCGAGCCGATGACCGTCGGGGTCAAGAAAGTAGAACGAGTTGCCCTCGCTGCGATTTACCTGCCATTCGACGACATGATGTTCCCGCAAACGTCTTACCAACCCATCGAACTTGTCTTGCGCTACGCTGAACGCGTAGTGCGTGTAGTCAGGCGCCGGCTGTGTGCTCCGCTTCGAATCCAGCGACAAACACAACCACAGGTCTCCTACCGAAAGGTAGGCGCCTGAACGCCATGTTGCGCGCACCCGGCACCCGAGCAGGGCGCCGTAGAACTGCAGGCTCTGATCCAGATCTTGCACCGCGATGGTCAAGTGGTTTAGTCCAGATAACATCTTCGAATCATGGAAATAGACGCGCCAGGCGATACGGCAATACGCCGCTGCCAGTCATGCGCGCGCTGAATTCATACGGGTCTGCGCGATCGGGTGTCCGGGCCAAGGTTCGCCTCCGCGGGCTCGCCTTGGCGCTGCCAGGTCCATGGTTGTCGTCAGTGCGACGGTGAGCACGGACAGTTTGGAGCCTAGGCATGGTGCTACGGTTTTTCTGTTGCCAGCCGCTTATCCAGGCGTTTGCGATAGGAGGCAGCCAGATCGCGGCACGCATCAGGATCGATGAATGCCGCACTCCCGTTCCGAGCCTGCTGCTGCAGGCGACCAGCTAAATCGTTTGCCTCCGGGTGTGCGGTCACCAGGATATCGCACGGCATCGCTTCGAAGGCGGCGAAGCCTTGTCGAAGACTGGCGACGGTATCAGGGTGGTCAGTGTAGCGATAGCTCGTGGTCGCGTTCGGGGTGACGCTGTCACCGAATGCCATGTTCTGGCATTGATCATTCACGCAGGATTTCCAGGTCCAGCTTGTGCCGCCTGGCGTATGGCCGGGGGTTGCATGGGCCGTGACGGCGAGCGGCCCCACTGCCACGACCTTGCCGTCGCCGATGCCGTGCAAAATGGTCACCGGTTCGAAGTCAGGCAGCTCTCCGTACTGCGGATCGTCCCTGCTGGGTTTGCCGCTGGCCAGGGTTGCCAGGTTTGCCTGACCGGCCACCACGGGCGCATTCGTCAACCTTTGCAATGCGGCGATGCCGCCCGCGTGATCGGAATGCGCGTGAGAATTGAGAATATATTTCACATCGCTCAGCTTATAGCCGAGTGAACGGATATTGTCCGCAACGATTCCTGCGCCTTTGGCGCCTGTCCCGTCGATCAGGATATGCCCCTGCGGTGAGGTAATGAGCACGGCACTGATGCCGGCGGTACCGACATAATAGGTGTTCCCGTACAGGACAAATGGCTTTTGTGGGGCATCCCATCCTGCCGGGTAGGCATTGGCCGTCGTCGAGACGACACACAAAGCGGCAACAAGAACTTTCATAAAATTCTCCACATGTGCATATTCGATTCCATCCCTGAACTCCCGAGATCAGGCCGTCGATTCTACAGAACGCTCGACCATACGAGTCGAGGCATGTGACCGAACGCCCGGTTGGCGTGATGGAAAGAGCATGCGATCAGCAAACGAGCTTGCAGAAGGCTGCGACGGCCTGGATTGCACATGGGCCTGAGATATACGACGTTCATGCTTTGGAACATGCAGCCCATTTTTCCTATGGTGTTAGCCAAGGGCTGCCATGAGCGCAGCGCGGAACTGGCGGCTGCAAGGCGCGACGGCCCCACTGCGCAGGACCAGCTCGCAATCTCCTTTGTCGAGCGGCACGATGCGCTCCACGGCCTTGACGCGCACAGCCGCCCGGCGATGACAGCGCACGAAACTGCCGCCCAGCTGCGCCAAGAGCCCGGACAAGGTCTGCCGCAGCAGCGGCGCTCCCTGCGCCGTATGCAGCACGACATAGTTGTCCGCAGTTTCAAGCCACTCGATGTCCTCCACCTGCACCACGCGGGTGGCGCCCCGTTCCGTCACCAGCAGCTGGCGCGGCGGCAAGCCGGCGGACGCAGCCGTCTTCCCATGCGAACGCACCGCAAGACGTTCGCGCAGCCGCGCCAGGGCCCGCTGCAATCGCGCCTGGTCGAATGGCTTGAGCAGGTAGTCGATCGCGTTCGCATCGAAGGCGCGCAGCGCATACTCGTCGTAGGCGGTAACAAACACCACCAGCGGGGCCGGCTCGGGCAGCGACGCCGCGAGTTCGATGCCCGACAGTTCCGGCATCGCGATGTCGAGCAGCAGGGCGTCAGGCTGGAACTCCGGCAGCCAGCGCAGCGCTTCGTGCGCGTCAGCGGCCTCGAAGACCTCGTCGATGCCGGTTTCCAGCGCCAGCATGCGGCGCAGCCGCTCGCGCGCCGGGCGTTCGTCGTCGACGATCAGGATGCGCATGGCAGCCTCAGTTCGGTGCGCACGCCGGAGGGCTCCAGCTGGCTCAGCGACAGACTGGCGCGCTCGCCATGCAAGGCGGCCAGGCGCGCGCGCAGGTTGGCCAGGCCGATGCCCGACTCTCCTTCCTGGCCTTCAGCGGCATCGAGCCGGCCGGCATCGTCCTCGACCCGCAGCACCAGCGAATCGTCCTCGCGCGCCGCGCTCACCAGGATGCGGATCGGCCCGCGCCGCCGTTCGACGGTGTGCTTGAACACGTTCTCGAGCAGCGGCTGCACGCTCATGGCAGGCAGCAGCACGCCCAGAATGCCCTCGTCGATCCGCCAGTCGATCCGGGCGCGGCCGTCGAAGCGGCCCTCCATCACGCCGGCATAGGCGCGCGCCAGGCGCAGTTCTTCTTCCAGCGTCGCCTGCGGCCGCTGTCCCAGCGCCAGCGCGGCGCGCAGCATGTCCGACAGCTGCACCAGCACGGCGTCGGCGCGCGCGACATCGGTGTGCATCAGCGAAGAGATGGTATTGAGCGCATTGAACAGGAAGTGCGGCTGCATCTGGCGCGTCAGCGACTGCAGCTGGGCTTCGCGCAGCAGGGCATTGGCCTGTTCCGCGCGCAGCCTGGCGCCGAGCAGCTCGCGCCATGAGAGCAGGCCGAAGGCGATCACGGTGAACAGGCCCGCGAACACGGTGATCTTGAGCGACTCGTAGACGAAGACCTGGCCCCACGGCTCATGGTCGTAGTGCGACCCCGCCAGGGAATACACGGCATGGCGGATGCCGAAGGCCAGCGGCACGAAGGCGATCCAGTACAGCGGCATGATGCGCGCCTGGAGCGCGAACCAGCGCCAGGGCGTGGCGATCAGGTGGTTGTAGCGGCCGCCGAGACGCAGCTGGATCGTCAGCAGCAGCGTGGCCACCACCGCGGACGAGGTCTCCCACAGCACCGGCTTCCAGTATTCGCTGCCGCCGTCGCGCCGGTAGTCCTCGACCGCAACCAGCGCCATCAGGGTCCAGAACAGGATCCAGGCGATGCCGAAGGCGATCTTGCTGCGGGTGGAATTCATTGGCGCGCGCACTGTTGGGATGCCCGATCTTCCAGCATCCCCGCGCGCTTGTCAAAGCGCCATGCTTATTCTATTGGCCGCCGCCCTTGTGCCCGCGTTCGGCGTCCAGTTCCTTGCGCATGGCCTCCACCTGGGCCATGTGCTCGGCCACGGTGGCGTCGGGGCTGGCGCGCAGCTGGGGCGGCAGCAGCACCGACATGTACAGTTCGTCCGCCACGCGGCCGTGGCGCTGCTGGTTGACGATCAGGACCAGGCTCGATGCCAGCAGCGCCGCGCCTGCGCACAGCGCGCGCAGGCGGCGGCGCAGCGGCGGCTTGATGGTCGCCAGGTGGAAGTAGATGATGCCGGCCACCGTGGCCACCGCCACGTGCGAACCGTAGCGCGTCAGCCACTCCCAGGAGAAGGCGTAGGCGGCCACCGCCGCCAGCAGGCGAAAGCCGACCAGGGTCGCCAGGCCGCAGCCGAAGATGAAGAGGTGGCGACCGAGCCGCGTGTAGCGCCCGAACAGGCGGTTCAGGAAAGCCCACAGGCTGCTCCACAGCAGGCCCGCGCCGATGCCGGCCGCGGGGGCCAGCACGTAGTTGAGCAGCTGGAAGGGCTGGGCGTCGAACAGCCAGGTCACGAGCAAGGCCACCAGCCCGGCCAGCAGCACGCCCACGGCGCCCGGCAGCAGGCCCTCCCAGCCGTGCATGGTGCGGTCGCGCAGCTCGGCCGGCACGGGGAAGTCGGCGGGACGCACCCGCAGCGAGGTGTGGCCGAGCCGGACCACGGTGTCGCCCGAGAGCGGGAGCTGCTGCACCCGTTTGCGGCCATGCACGACGCCGTTGCGGCTGCCCAGGTCGCGCAGCACCAGGCCGCCATCCGCGTCCGCTTCGATCACCGCGTGGTGGGCGGCGGCGTATTCGTCGTCGAGGATGAAGTCGTTGTCGTAGGCGCGTCCGATCCGGATCGGCAGGGCGGGCGCCCGGTGCCGGTGCAGCACTTCGCCGTTACGGGCCAGCATCTCGATGGTCCAGGGCGCGCTCATGGCCGCCTCCCGGCATTCGCGGCGGGCGGTGCCGCCGGGACGCGCTTGAGGTTGCGCCCGAAGGAGCCGAGGAAGGCGCGCGTCACGCGCATGCCGTTCTCGTAGGAGACGCCGGTCACGTCGAGGCGGCTCTGCAGGCTCGATTCGGCGGCGTCGGTACTGGCGGTGAGCAGGGTGAAGTTGTACAGCCCCTCGAACTTGCGGTAGGCGCGCACGCAGGTGACCGCGCGCAGCGGCAGGGTGCGGGTGTGCACGAAGCCCTCGGTGCACACCGGCTTGGTCATGCGCTCGTCGCCGGCGCTGCCCAGCCGCGTGCTGCGGAACAGGCGGCCGGCCAGGGCCGAGAACGGCAGCGGATGCAGGTTGTCCGAGCGGATGTATTGGTGGGTCATCGCGACATGGCCGGTCTGCTGTTGCGAGGACACGTAGATGGCCGACTCCATCGCGCAGCTCATCGAGTCCGCGGTGTAGGCGGTTTCGGCCTTGACGTTGGAGCGCCCCCAGCAGCGCAGCTGGCCGGACTCGCGCACCGGCACCAGGTAGGGCCCCATGCTCTTGATCGACAGCGGCTCTTCCAGCAGGCGGTCGACCATGGCGCGCTGGTGCACCAGCAGCTGCGCCGCGATCAAGGGATTGAAGTCTTTCGGCGGCGCCGGCTGGCTCGCCACCTTGCGCAGCAGCTCCTGGGCATACTTGACCGGCACCAGGAAGCTGACCGACTCGCCGTCGCGGCGCTTGGACACGTTGATGCCGGCCACGATGCCCTTGTCGGTGACGCTGGGGCCGCCGCTCATGCCCGAGTTGATCGGGCCGCCGAACATCAGCTGGTCGTAGAAGCTGCGCGTGACCACGCCGTTATAGGCGCCTTCGGAGATCGCGAAGCCGAGGTCCAGCGGATTGCCGAGCGAGTAGAGGCGCTGGCCCTGGCTCAGTTTCAGGGGCCGCTCGGGCATCTTGAAGAAGCCGCTGCCCTGCCGGTTGACGCGCACCACGGCCAGGTCGTGCAGCACGTCCACCGCCATCAGCTCGACCGGGCCGCTGTTGCCGTCGGTGTCCACATATTCGGCGGTGTAGACGTCCGGGTCGAGGGCCATCTGCGAGACCACGTGGTAGTTAGTGACGACCAGGTCGCCTTCGCCCACCAGGAAGCCCGAGCCGACCGTGGACTGGGTGCGGCCGTTCTTGAGCAGCATGCGGATCTGCAGCAGGTCGCCGCGCGCCGAGGAATACAGGTCCTGGGCGGCCGATGAGGGCGGCGGCAGGGCGTCCTGGGTGTCGGCCTCACTCGGCGCCGGCGCGGGCGGGGTGGCGCCGGGCGGCGCTTGCGGCGGCAAGTGCGGCGGCGGAGCAGGCGTGGCCGCGGGCCGGGCGTCGGCGCGCCTGCTCCCGGCCTGGTCGGCCTGCGGCGCCGCGGGCGCGGCGGCCGCGAGGCAGGACAGCAGGAGGGCGACGGCGATCCGTTTCATGCATTCCGATCATGGCAAGGGGAAGGCCTATCTTGCCATTGGAAGCCGGCCCGGTGCGCGCGTTAGCGCATCCGGGCCTACCTGAAGGACCGTGTCAGATCACGTCGGGTGCCGCCGCCGGGGACGGCGCCAGGTCCGCCGGCACGGCGGCGGGCGGCGTCATCATGTGGCCGAGCTTGGCCTGCTTGGTGTTCAGGTAGTTGTTGTTGAAGGCGTTGCGGTTGACCAGCAGCGGCACCCGGTCGCTCACCTCGATGCCGAGGCGGGTGAGGGCGTCGATCTTGCGCGGGTTGTTGGTCATCAGGCGCAGCTTCTTCACGCCGAACTGGGCCAGCATCGGCTTGCACAGCTCGTAGTTGCGCGCATCGGCGTGGAAGCCCAGCTGCAGGTTGGCCTCGACCGTGTCGGCGCCGGCCTCCTGCAGGCGGTAGGCGCGGATCTTGTTGACCAGGCCGATGCCGCGCCCTTCCTGGCGCAGGTAGAGCAGGATGCCGCGGCCTTCCTCGGCGATGCGGCGCAGCGCGCCTTCGAGCTGGGCGCCGCAGTCGCAGCGCTGCGAGAACAGCACATCGCCGGTCAGGCATTCGGAATGCACGCGCGCCAGCACCGGCTTGCCGTCGCCGATATCTCCCAGCACCATCGCCAGGTGCTCCTTGCCGGTCGCGTGCTCCACGAAAGCGTGCAGCGTGAACTGCGCCCAGGGCGTGGGCAGGGCGCACGAGGTGACGTAGTCGAGCAGCTGGTCGGCGACCGGGGTGGCTACATTGGCGGGAGTGGCGGGCATGTCGTTTCTCTTGGTGCGTAGTGCAGTAACCGCTTAGTTTACCGGAAATCCGTCCGGGCCGTGCGCCGGCCCCGGCGGTGGCGCCCTGTGTTACGCTGGCAGAAGTTTCTCCTGAGGCATCATGGACACGATTCCCGCTTCCTCTACCGTCCGGCGCCGCGGCCTCGGCGCCTGGCTGGCGCTGGCGTTTTCCCTGCTGACCGTGGTCCTGACCCTGGCGCTGGTCGCCGTGGTCGAAGGCGCCTCGACCGAACAGGCCGAAGACAGCATCGGCCACGGCCTGGCCGAGCTGGCGCTCCAGACCGCCGACAAGCTCGACCGCGGCATGGCCGAGCGCTGCCGCGAAGTGGGCCTGATGGCGAACCGGCGCGACCTGCGCGATCCGGCCGTGGGCCTGGATGAGCGGCGCCAGATCCTGGCCGACATGCAGCGCACCTACGGCTACTACGACTGGATCGGCCTGACCGGCCCGGACGGCCGCGTCATCGTCGAGGCGCGCGGCCTGCTGGAAGGGGCCGACGTGTCTTCACGGCCCTGGTTCAGGAACGCCCTGGCGAAGATCCACGTCGGCGACGTGCACGAGGCGGTCAAGCTGGCCACGCTGCTGCCCGGTACGAACGGTGAACCGCGCCGCTTCGTCGACATCGCCTTCCCCTACGTCGACATGCAAGGCAAGCCAGCCGGCGTGCTCGGCGTGCACCTGTCCTGGCAGTGGGCCCAGGACGTGGAGCGCTCGATCATCGCCCCGGTCGAGGCGCGCGGCCGTGTGCAGGCGCTGATCGTCAGCCGCGAAGGCAGGGTCCTGCTGGGCCCCCGCGACTTGCAGGGCAAGACCATCGACCCCGGCAGCCTGCGCCTGGCGCGCGAGCGCCGCAGCGGCTTCGTGGCCGAGCAGTGGGAACACGGCGTGTCCTACCTGGTCGGCTACGGCGCCACGGCCGGGCGCGGCGCCTACCCGGGCCTGGGCTGGACCGTGCTGGTGCTCCAGGATATCGAAGACGCCTATGCACCGGTGCGGCGCCTGCGCGAACGCGCGCTATGGAGCGGCGCTGCGCTGGCTGTGCTGTTCTCCGTGGCGGGCTTGCTGGTGGCGCGCCGCATCACCCGTCCGCTCGGCGCGCTGGCCGAATCGGCCGAGCGCATGGGCCGCGGCGAAGTGGTGGAACTGGCGCCGAATGCGAAGGGGGCGAAGGCCGCGCAGCATTATTATGAGGTGCAGGCCCTGTCCACCGCCCTGAACCGGCTGGTGGCCGACCTGCTGGCCCAGCGCGCCGAGCTGCGCGAGCTCAACGCCACCCTCGAGCGCCGCGTCGAGGAACGCACCCGCGAGCTGGAGCGGGCCCTTGCCGCCGTGCAGGCCAGCGAGCAGCGCATCAATGCCATCGTCGAGGCGGCGCAGGACGCCTACATCGCGGTCGACCGGCGCGGCCTGATCCTCGACTGGAACGGCGCCGCCGAACGCATGTTCGGCTGGCGCCGCCAGGACGCGGTGGGCTGGCCCCTGTCCGAGCTGGTGCTGCCCGAACGCTACCGCGCCGCCTTCGGGAAAGCCCTGGCCGACTTCAGCCGCAGCGGCCACCTCGCGCTGCTCGGCCAGCGCCTCGAGCGCACCGTCATCGACCGGCAGGGCCGCGAGTTCACCATCGAGATGACGGCCGGCCTGGCCGGCCAGGGAAGCGACGCCTTCTTCAGCGTCTTCCTGCACGAAGTCTCCGAGCGCAAGAAGGCCGAGCGGCTGAAGAAGGAGTCGGGCGGGATCGCCGTCGAGCGCACCCCGCAGCCCCTGCTGCCGGCGGCCGAGCGTGCATTGGCGGCGATGCAGGTCAGGGCGCGCCAGGCCGACGTGATCCTGCGGCGCGACTGGAGTCCCGGCGCCGAGCACATCGCGGCGGCGATCGACCCGGACCACATGGAACAGGTGCTGTGCAACCTGGTGGCGAACGCGATCAAGTTCACGCCGAAGTACCGGGCGGTGACCGTGGGGCTGGCGCAGGCGAACGGCAAGGTGCGCCTTTCCGTGCTGGACGAAGGGCCGGGCATCGCGCCCGAACTCCAGGCGCGCATCTTCGAGCGTGTCGCCGCGTCCGGTGGCGATGAGGCGCGCAATAGCGGCGGCGGCCTGGGGCTGGCAATCAGCAAGGCCATCATCGAGGAACACGGCGGCACGATCTCGTTCACCACCGCGCCTGGCAAGGGCGCCCGCTTCATGATCGAGCTGCCTGCGGCCTAGGCTGTGGCGCCGACGCGCATGGCGTCGATCGTGTCGATCACGTCGCGCACGCGGAAGGGCTTGATGAGGATGCGCGCGATGCCGCAGGAGCGCAGCAGCTGGAGGGTCTCGGCGGTGCAGGATTCGACCGCTTCACGATCCGCCACG
>Ga0209023_10004794_pt1 | contig 15159 bp, 10 predicted proteins | sample LakOneMetagenome_FD_187468 | JGI IMG/M metagenome (GOLD analysis project Ga0209023, IMG submission 187468) | Freshwater and sediment microbial communities from Lake Erie, Canada (SPAdes) (version 2) | ecosystem: Environmental > Aquatic > Freshwater > Lentic | place: Lake Erie, Canada... | reverse complement strand
GGCCTGCAATCGGTCGTAGGTCGCGCGCGCAGCCGACAGGCGGAGGTCGATGTCGAGCGCGCTCTGGTCGCGCCAGCCGATCTGGTCACGGTTGAAATGACCGTCGCGGCCGATGATCGAGGGCAGGTTGCGCAGGAGATCGCGCAGGTCGAGCTGGCTGGTCGCCAGCGTGCCGGACAGTTGCGGGCGCTCGTCGTCCAGCCGCCAGGACAACGCGCCCTCATACGCGGAATTGTCGAGCTTCAACTGCACGCCGGCGAGATCGACGCCCTTGACGCCGGCGTCCGCCTTCGCGTCGATCGAGGCAGGGCCGAGCGCGAGCGGCAGCGGGATCGCGCCGCGCAGAAGCTGAACGACGTCGCGCGCGGATTCGGTGGAGGCGACCACGCGGCCCTGGAAGTGCGGACGCGCGCCGGCGACCGCCTCGCCATTGGCTTGCAGTTCGAGGATCGGCGATTTGACCTGCAGCGTCAGGCGGCTCGACTCGCCGCGCAAAGCCTCGGAGGGGCGGGCGACCCAGAGCGCGATCTGGCCGCGCTGGCCGCGCCAGTTGGCCGCGCCGTCCAGCGCTGCCGGCGATGAGACGGTCGGCCAGTCCAGCGTCGCGTCGATATGGTCGAGCGTCTCGACCTCGACGCCGCCGCTGCGCAGGCTCGCCGAGCCGTCGACAAACGAAATCGTGCCGAGCCGCGCGCGGTCCGCCCTGGCGGCTTCCGGCGTGGCGGGCTTCGCGTCCGCTGCGCGCACAACCGCGCCGGCGCGGGTCATCGGCTTGCCGTCGATGTCGATGGTCAGTTGCGGATGCAGGAGTTCGGCCCGCTGCAGTTCGAGCCGGCCGGTCAGCAGCGGTAGCCAGCGCAACTGGCCGGTGAGATTCTCGGTCTTGAGGACGAGGGCTGCCTGCGGCTCCACGAAATTGACGCGGCCGAGTTTGACGTGCGGGCTCGGGAGGAGGGCGAAGGTGGAAGGGCCCTCGATGAAGACGTAGAGCCCGGAGGATGACCGCAATTGCGCGGCGATTTCTTCCCGCAGGGCGGTGCGGGAGACGGTCCAGGGCGCGACGGAGGCCGCAAAGCCGAGGCCGACGAGGGCGACGCCCACCAGCCGCAGCGCCCGGCCCGGCCAGTCCGGCGGCCATACGCGCGCCCGCGCCGCCGCGCGGGCCTCGGCCGTCGCGGCGTCTTCCGCAGGTTTTGCGGCGCGGGATCGCAGTCCGAACATCAGGGAACCGTTGCTTGCTGGCCAGTCGCGCAAGCCATCAGTGAAAAGCGCGGCGAAATCGTGGCCCGGAAGCCGCCGGGCCGCGGAAATCGCCGCGCTGAGCCGCCTCAGGCCGCTTTCGCGAGCGCGACCTTGAAGGCGCCCTCGGTATTGGCCTTGATGTCGTCGAGCGTCACGTCCGGGGCGAGCTCGATCAGCGTCATGCCGCCCGAGCCGTGCTTGTCGATGGCAAAGACGCCCATGTCCGAGATTACCATGTCGACCACGCGCGCGCCTGTCAGGGGCAGGTTGCAGCGGGTCAGCAGCTTCTTCTCGACCGAGCCGTCCTTGGCCTTGGCGACGTGATCCATGACCACGACAACCTTCTTGACGCCGGCGACGAGATCCATCGCGCCGCCCATGCCCTTCACCATCTTGCCGGGGATCATCCAGTTGGCGAGGTCGCCGTTCTCGGCCACCTGCATGGCGCCCAGGATCGACAGGTCGATATGGCCGCCGCGGATCATCGCGAAGGAATCGGCCGAGGAGAAATAGCTGGTGGTAGGCAATTCCGTGATGGTCTGCTTGCCGGCGTTGATCAGGTCGGCGTCTTCCTCGCCCTCATAGGGGAAGGGCCCCATGCCGAGCATGCCGTTCTCGCTCTGCAGCGAGACCTTCATGCCCTTGGGGATGTAGTTGGAGACGAGCGTCGGGATGCCGATGCCGAGGTTCACATAGAAGCCGTCGCGCAGTTCCTGGGCGGCGCGGGCGGCCATCTGGTCTCTGGTCCATGCCATGGTCGTTTCTCCTCAGGCCGCTTCGCGCTTGCGGGTGGTGCGCTGTTCGATGTGCTTCTTGGCGTTGGGCACATGGATGATGCGCTGGACGAAGACGCCGGGCGTCACGATCGCATCCGCGTCGAGTTCGCCGGGCTGTACGAGGTGCTCGACCTCGACGATCGTGACCTTGCCCGCGGTCGCCATCATCGGATTGAAGTTCCGCGCGGTCTTCCGGTAGATCAGATTGCCTTCGGTATCGCCCTTCCAGGCGTGGACGAGGGAGATGTCAGCGACAAGGCCGCGCTCCATCACATAATCCTCGCCGTCGAAATTGCGGACGTCCTTGCCCTCGGCGATCAGCGTGCCGACGCCGGTCTTGGTGAAGAAGGCCGGGATGCCGGCGCCGCCCGCGCGGATGCGCTCTGCCAGTGTGCCCTGCGGATTGAATTCGAGCTCCAGCTCACCCGACAGATATTGTTGGGCGAACAGCTTGTTCTCGCCGACGTAGGACGAGATCATCTTCTTGATCTGGCGGGTTTCGAGCAGCAGGCCGAGGCCAAAGCCGTCGGTGCCCGCGTTATTGGAAACGGCGGTCAGGTTCTTCACGCCGGTGTCCTTCAGCGCCTCGATCAGCACTTCGGGAATGCCGCACAGGCCGAACCCGCCGCACATGATGGTCATGCCGTCCTTGACCACGCCAGCGAGCGCGCTTTTGGCGTCAGAATAGACCTTCTGCATCCTCTTCCTCTCTCAGGCGAAGCCTCTCGCGCCGCGGGCCGGTTTCACCCTGCGGTCGTCAGCTGCAGTTCTATAGGAGAGCAGGCGCTTTCGCCAATACAATGGTGCGGCGCGGCAAGCGGCGCCGCGCCAGTTTATTCGGCGGCCTCGGCAGGCGCCGGGGCGGCCTCGACCGGAATGGCGGACTTGCGGCCGCGCATCAGCCATTGGTCGATAAAGTCCATGTAGTAGTAGACGACCGGCGTGATGTAGAGCGTTAGCACCTGCGACACGGCCAGGCCGCCAACAATCGAAATGCCGAGCGGCTGGCGCAGTTCCGCGCCCGCGCCCGCGCCCAGCGCGATCGGCACGGCGCCGAGCGCCGCGGCCAACGTCGTCATGATGATCGGGCGAAAGCGGATGAGGGCCGCCTCACGGATCGCGGTTTCGGCGTCCGCGCCCTCGCGCCGTCGCACCAGCGCGAAGTCGATCATCATGATCGCGTTTTTCTTCACGATGCCGATCAGCAGCAGGATGCCGATGATCGCCACCACCGACAGGTCCATGTTGAACCATTTGAGGAAAATCAGGGCGCCGAGGCCAGCCGAGGGCAGGCCGGACAGGATGGTGATGGGGTGGATGTAGCTCTCGTAGAGCACGCCCAGCAGGATGTAGATGGTGAGCACCGCCGCCAGCAGCAGCGCGCCCTGCCCTTTGAGCGAATCCTGGAACTGCTGCGCGGTGCCCGAGAAGCTCGCGCCGACGGATGGCGGCATGCCGATCTCGCGCTCGAGTTTCTGGATGGCCTCAACCGCCTGGCCGATCGACACGCCGGGCGCGAGGTTGAAGGACAGCGTGACTGCCGGCTGCTGCGCCTGCCGGTTGATGGTGAGCGGACCAACGCTGCGCCGGATAGTGGCGATCTGGTCGAGCGGGATGAGGGCAGCCTGCGCTGGCGTCGCCGCGCTGCCGGGCTGGGCGCCGACGCCAGCGGCAGCGTTGGCCGGGCGGATGTAGAGCCGGCCGAGTTGGTTCGGGTCGCCCTGGAACTCGCGGCCAGCTTCCACGATGATCTGGTAATCGGAGGCCTGCGTGAAGATCGTCGATGCCTGATAGGCGCCGAAGGCGTTGTAGAGCGCGAGCCGTACCTGATCGAGCGTGATCCCGTAGGCGGCGGCCTTGTCGCGGTCGAGATCGACGAAGGATTGCGGATTGCGAATCTGCATGTCCGTCGTCACGTCGCGCAGGCCGGGCAGGTCGCCCATGCGCGCCGCCATGCGGTCGGCGCTCGAATAGAGCGCTTCCAGATCGGATGATTGCAGCGTGTATTGATAGTTGGATCGCGTGATGCGGCCCGCGTTCAAATTGAAGTTCTGGACCGGCACGAACGAAACGGTGAAGCCCGGAATGCCGCTGCCGGCGCGCCGCAGGCGACCGATGATCGCCATCTGGTCGCCGCGCTCTTTCTTGGATTTGAGTGCGACGAAGATACGGCCCTGGTTGACGATGCTGCCGAAACCTATCGCCGAACTAACGTAATCAACCGCCGGATCCGACCGGACAATGTTGATCATCTTGAGCTGCAGTTCGGACATGGCTTCGATCGAAATGTCCGGCGCCGCCTCGGTCGAGCCGACGATGAAACCAGTGTCCTCGATCGGGAAGAAGCCCTTCGGGATCGTCATGTACAGCCAGGCGCTGAGCCCGAATGTCGCAAAGGTCACGATGAGCATCGCGAATTTCGCCTTCAGCACCCAGTCGAGTGTGACCCGGTAGAAATCGAGAACGCCGTCGAGGACGCGATCGACCGTGCGCGCGAACAGGTTCGGCTTGGCGTGATGGTCGACGGGCTTCAGGATGCGCGCGCAAAGCATCGGCGTCAGCGTCAGCGATACGAAGCCGGACACGAGAATCGCGACGGAAATCGTCACGGCGAACTCGCGGAAGATGCGGCCGACCACGCCGCCCATGAAGAGCACGGGGATAAAGACCGCGACGAGCGAGAAGGTGATCGACAGAATGGTGAAGCTGATCTCGCGCGCACCCTTGAGGGCGGCCTCGAAGGGCGCCATGCCGTCTTCGATGTGGCGCACGATGTTTTCGAGCATCACGATCGCGTCGTCGACGACGAAGCCCACGGCCAGCGTGATCGCCAGCAGCGAGATATTGTCGATCGAATAGCCGAACATATACATGAAGGCGAAGGTGCCGACGATCGAAACCGGCAGCGCGAGCGTCGGAATGATCGTCGCCGACAATGTCTTGAGAAACAGGAAGATCACGAGCACGACGAGCGCGATCGCGATCATCAATGTTTCCTGCACGTCGTGGACGGATTCGCGAATGGACTTGGAGCGGTCGTTGATGACCGACACCGAGATGGAGGCCGGCAGCTGCGACTGGTAGAGGGGCAGGCGGGCGCGCACCTGGTCGACGACATCGACCGTATTGGCGTCGGACTGGCGGTAGATGGCCAGGATAAGGGCGCGTTCGTCGCCGAACCATGCGGCGACCTGATCATTGTCGACGCTGTTGCGGACGGTTGCGATCTCGTCGAGGCGCACGGGAGCGCCATTGCGCCAGGCGACGACGAGCGGCTTGTAATATTCGGCCTTGTCGAGCTGGCCGGTCGCCTCGATCGTCACATTCTGGCGGCGGCCGAGCTGTACGCCCACGGGCGCATTCGAATTGGCGGCGGCGACCTGCTTGGCGATTTCGTCGAGCGTCAGATTGCGCGCGGCGGCTTTCTCGGGATCGACCTGCACGCGCACGGCGAATTTCTGCTGGCCGAAAATCTGCACCTGCGCGACGCCAGGGATCTGCGAGATCTGCTGCGCGAAATTCTGCTCGGCGTAATCATTCGTGACGTACAGCGGCAGTTCACTGGACTTCAGCGCGATGAACATCACCGCGATATCGGCCGGATTCACCTTGCGGAACGTCGGCGGCGCCGGCAGGTTCTGCGGCAGCTTGCGCAAGGAGGCCGAAATGGCGGACTGTACGTCGAGCGCGGCGCCGTCGATATTGCGGTCGAGATCGAATTGAAGAACGATCGAGGTCGAACCGCGGCCCGATTGCGACGTCATCGTCGTGATCGAGGGAATGGTCGCGAACTGGCGCTCCAGCGGCGCGGCGACCGACGCGGCCATCGTGTCCGGGCTGGCGCCGGGAAAGCCGACGGTGACGGCGATCGTCGGAAAATCCACGCGGGGCAGGGCGGCGACCGGAAGCTGCCGATATCCGAACAGGCCGAAGATGACGAACGACATCATCAGCAATGTCGTCATCACCGGTCGGCGAATGCAGAGTTCCGGCAGAGACATCAGGAAGCGCTCGCCTTGGTTTCGGGTTTGGGCGTCGGCGGGCGCACCGCGATATTGGCGCCGTCGCGCAGCAGGTTTGCGCCTTCCACCACGATCGTCTCACCTGGCTTTACGCCTTCGAGCACCACCGTGCGGCCGCCCTGTTCGCGCCCGGCCTTGATCGGCCGGAGCGACACCTTGTCGCCATCAGCGACGAAGACGTAATTGCCCTTCTGGCCGACCTGCACGGATTCGCGCGGCACGGTGGTCAGATTGTCATCCACGCGCAGGCGCACGCGAACGTCGCAGAGCTGGCCCGGCCAGAGCGCCTCGTCCTTGTTGGCGAATTCCGCGCGCGCGACCAGCATGCCGGTCGCCGGGTCGATCGTATTGTCGAGCACGGCCATCTTGCCTTCGATCCAGGCGCTCTGGCCCTGCGGCTTGGCGGCGGCGGTCGCGCCTGTACCCTTCATGGCGAGGCGCAGGTCCGGCAGGTAGCGCTGCGGCACCGACAGCGCCACGTAGATCGGCGAAATCTGGTTGATCGTCACGATCACGCCGGTCGGCGTATTGTCGTTGGCGCGCACCATATTGCCCGGCCGCAGCGCGAAAGTGCCGACCTTGCCGGACACGGGCGCCGTCAGCGTGTAATAGGACAGCTGGACCTTCAGGTTTTCGATCGCCGCCTCGTCGCCCGCGATCTGCGCCTTGGTGGACAGCGACGCCGTCTTGGCGTTGTCGAGATTGAGGATCGGCGTCGATTTCTTCTCGACGAGTTCCGTATAGCGCGCGACATCGCGCATGTTCTGCTCGAGCTGGGCCTGGTCGCGCGCGAGCTGCGCCTGCGCCTGCCTCAGCTGCGCCGTCACCTGCCGGGAATCGAGCTTCACCAGCACGTCGCCCTGCTTGACGGTCGCGCCGTCCCCGACCGCGATCGTGTCGACCTGCGCGTCCACGCGGCTGCGCAACTGGATGGAGGCGATCGACTGCACGGAGCCGATGGCCTCGATCTCGTAGGGCAGGGATGAGACCGCGGCTTGCGTGACGGTGACGCTGATCGGAGGGCGGCGGACCGGCGCTTCCTGCGCTGCGGCGACGCTCGACAAAATAGCCGCGAGGCCCGTGGCGACCCATGGAATGCAATTCAGCTTCATCTGATCCTCGACACGCCTTTCGCGCGGCATGCTTGCATACTACGCCCTGGGCGCAATTGACCACGGATTTTACTTGTCGCAATGCAGCATAAACGCGGGCGTTTCAGCCATTTATGCCGATATAGCGTGCGATGGTTAGCGCGCCAGATCAGGACCTTCCGTCATTTTCGGCTCTAGGCGCGAAACGCAGTCACAATCGAGACCAAAGCCGCCGCGAGCCAGGCCGTGATCATCAGCCCGCCGCCGAGCGGGGCGGCGAAGGGAAAGAGCTTGCCCCCGAGCCAGACCCGGGCGGCCAGATCGCCAGCGAACAGGCCGACGCCGACGACCATCAGGCCGGCGGCGACCGCGAACCAGACCTCGTTCGGCCCGCCGCGCCCCAGCGCCAGCACGCCAATGATGGCGGCGGCGTGGATCAGCAGCATCTGCGACATTGTTGCGAGCAGCGGACTGGCGCTGGCGTGAGCCGCGGCGGCCGCGGAGGCGACGCCGGCTGCGCCCATGAAGGCGGCGATGGCGGCGAGAAGATAGGTCATGTGGGTTCCGGCGACTGGTGCGCCGGGACTGTCGCATGGGCTGCGCGGAGCGGCCAGTAGGTTACCTTGTCACCTAAAAGTCTGTGAAATCCACCTGCGCCTTGCGGCCTCTAGTCCCCAGACAAGGCCGCACATGAGAAAAAGCTGTCGCCAATGGTCGATGTCGATCTGGAAGCCCTGCAGCAGCAGCGCAAGGAGCGCGGGGAAGACCATCTGCGCATGGTCCCGGTAGGGCGAAGGTTTGAACATCAGGCGGAAGCCGACGAAAACGCTCGCGAGCACGATGGCTATCCAGGAGAATCCTCCGAGCCAGCCGCCATTGGCGAATGCGCCGATGTAGGAATTGTGCGGTTCGAGATCGAACACGAGTCTGAAGCGCAACGGACCAAAACCCATAGGGCGGTCGAGAAGCATCGGTAGAGATCGCAACTGGTTGCCGAAGCGGCCAGTGACGCCGCCGTCGTATTCCTGTTCGAGCTTGGCGCGCTGAAAGAAGAATTCGCGGATCGAATCCTGCGACAAAACGATCAGCAAGACGAGCGCAAGGATCAGCAGCCCCGCGAACCCCGTGAGGATAATGCGGCGGCGCATCCGGGGATCACGATGGGTCGCGAAAGCCGTTCCCGCTGTGAGGAGCAAGGCAAACACGGTCGCGCCCCACGAGCCGCGCGAGAACGACAGGAAAACACCTGTCAGTACGAGGCCGAGCGAGACTGCCGACAGCAATGGGTACCTGGCCCGCCCGACGAGCAGGCTTTGGAGGAAGATCACCGCGCCGAGCGTGAGATAGGAGCCAAACACGTTTGGATCCTTGAACGTGCCCGCGACGCGCCCTTCGATTGTGGTCAGCGCGTCGAGGCCGAACAGGTTCAGATAGCTCAGGACAGCGACGAAGGCTGAAAGCACAGTGCTCGCTGCATAGGCGCGCAGCGCGGCATCGACGCGTTCCTGCGTGCGCTCGGCGAAGTAGATCGTAAAAAATATGACGGTGACGTACAGGTAGAGAGACTGGAACTGGAAGAGGCGCGGGTCTGGCTCATTCCAGTACGGCGTCAGAGCTGCAAAAGCCGCGAGTTCCCGAATTGTCCAGGCGACGGCGACAGCAGTGATGAATTTGTTGACCCGAAAACCGCCCATCATCCACAGCGGCAGGGCGATAAGCGCCGCAAGGTCGTAGGGCGACGGTTCGATCAAGGAAATCGCGCCGCAGAATACGAAAATGGCGACGAAGAACGTGACGGCCTTCTGGTAGCGCTCCGCGAGGCGCGAAGTGGGGATGTCGCTGGCTGTCAGCGTGGCGAAGCTCATTGTCGTATCTCCGTGGCGCGACCGGCGCCCGTCGAAATTCGGATACGCTGACGCATCAACACACGATCGGCGCCGGGTATGCAGCCGTTGTTCTTCACCCGCGCGTAGAACAGCGAGGGCTCGTCGCCCGTATTGTCGAAATTGCGGCCTTCGGCCTTTTCGTCGAGCAGCGATGGATAGGACAGGACCGTTCCATCCCTGTTGCTGTCGCCGGGGCCACAAGGCTGATGCATGGTGGGCGCGGCGGCGAGCAGGGCGGGCAGGCTCCAGTCGAGAAGGTTGCGCGAGGTCGCGTAATAGAAGCCCGCTGTCGGGAACTTGCCCTCGATGCGCGGCGCCTCCCACAGCGCGATAAAATTTCCGCTGGGCCGATGGCGCAGCACCGCGCCGACGGGGAAGCCGAAGGGCTCGAGCGGTTTGCAGATCGCCTGCTCGTAGGGCTTGGCCTGCGCGTAGGGATCGCGCCAGCGCACCGTGAAGCCCTGGCCGTCGAAGCCGCGCCAGCCCGCCGAATCCAGGGGATCGCGATTGCGGATGAGGCAGGCGCCGAAGTGCTGGCCCTCCCATCCTGTGGTGGAGACGAGCGCGTAGACGTAGCCGTCCTTGCCGAACATATTCGAAGGGCTGAAGAAGCCACGATGGCGGCCCTGTCCGACATCCTGCCGGAAGGGCGCAGCGGCGACGACGAGCGGTTTCGAGGGCAAAAAGTTCGCGCCGCCGTCGTCCGAGCGGAACGACAGCACCGTGTTCCACCAGCATTGCAGGTCGCTCTTGAACAGGCAGCGGCCAGGGTGGTGGTCGGCGTGATATTCGTCGTGGATCAGCGCCGCCACGCGCTTGCCGTCGGCGGTCCATGTCGAGCCGAGATAGCGGCGCCCGTCATAGGTCGCGGGATCGGGGTTTTGTGTCGAGTTCAGCGACACGTGGCAATCGACCTTGAGGTGCGAAAAATCCGGCCCACGCAGGGGGCGGGCTTCGTAATGCAGCGCGAACATGACGATCGACCCGTCCGCTGCGCGAAAGGCGCGCGGGTTGAGGTCGGGCATGTCGACGGGCGCGCATTTGTCGGTCGCGGTGTCGAAGATTTTTTCCGCGCGGCCTTCGAGTTTCAGCGCGAGGGCGGGCAGGGATTGGGCGTGCAGGGGCGCGACGGAGGCAAGGAGGGCGAGAACGACGCCGGCCGCGCGCCGCGCCTCAGTACGCATTTTCCGCTTTGATCAGCGCGAACGGCGTCGCCGCGAGAATGTAGAGGTCGAGCAAAAGCGACCAGTTCTCGATGTAGTAGAGATCGCATTCCACGCGTTTCTGGATTTTTTCGGGCGTATCGGTCTCGCCGCGCCAGCCGTGGATCTGCGCCCAGCCGGTGATGCCGGGTTTTACGCGGTGGCGCGCGAAATAGCCGTCGACGACGACTTCATACGGATGTTCGGCGGCCTTGGCCTGCAGCGCATGCGGGCGCGGGCCGACCAGCGAGAGATTGCCCTTGAAGACGACGTTGAAGAGCTGCGGCAGTTCGTCGAGCGAGGTCTTGCGGATGATACGGCCGAACCGCGTCACGCGCGGATCGTCGCGCGTCACCTGTTTCGCCACCTTGTAGTCGAGCTGGTCGACATACATCGAGCGGAACTTGAAGACTTCGATTTCCTCGTTGTTGAAGCCGTGGCGCTTCTGGCGGAACAGCACCGGCCCGCGCGAGTCGAGCTTCACGCCGATCGCGATCAGCGCCATCACGGGCGCGAGCAGGACGAGGAGGATCGCGCCGACGACGCGGTCGAACACGTTCTTGGCGACGACGTCCCAGTCGGCGATCGGCTTGTCGAAGACATCGAGCACCGGCACCGAGCCGATCCAGGAATAAGAGCGCGGCCGGAATCGCAGCTTGTTGGCGTGCGCGGCCAGGCGAATGTCGATCGGCAGCACCCAGAGCTTGCGCAGCATCTGCAGGATGCGCTCTTCCGCCGTGATCGGCAGGGTGAAGATGATGAGATCGATGCGCGTACGGCGCGCGAATTCGACGAGATCGTCGACCGCGCCGAGCTTCGGGAAGCCGATGACGACGTCCGGCGAGCGATCATCGGCGCGGTCGTCGAAGACGCCGCAGATGCGCAGGTCAGTATGACGCTGTGCCGCCAGTTCGCGCAGCACTTCCTCGCCCGCGGGCCCGCCGCCGACGATGACCGTGCGGCGCTCGAGGCTGCCGGCGGCGGTGAGCCGCCGCACGACGATCGACACCGCCAGCCGGCCGACGATCAGCAGCGCGAAGCCGATCGCGAACCAGGAGACGAGCCAGATACGTGAATAGGACAGGTCGTGCTTGAGGAAGAAGATCGCGGCCAGCGCCAGCAGAAAAGCAAAGCACCAGCCGCCCGCCATCCGCATGAGCGCACTGGCGGGATCGCGGAAGGCGCCCACATTGTTGACGCCGAGCGCCTCGAAGGCGGCAAGCGCGACAATCGAAATGGCGGCGATGGCAACGATGGCGTCGTATGACCAGGCCATGCCGAGATAGGCGAGATGTGCGATCACGCCCGCGCCCGCCATCACGCAGAAATCGGTCAGGCGGACGAAGCCCGCGAGCACGACGATGGAATAGGCCGGCCGCGGGCTGAGACCCGCAAGCGACTCGGCAAGCGCCACACGCCGCAGCGCTTCCTGCTCCGCTGCGGACGCGTCGATTCGCGACGCCTCGGCGTCGCGCGGCTCCGGGCCGGGAACATGCGCGTATTGATCGGTCGCGTAGGCGCTCATGGGCAGGACTTCGTCATTCGGCCGCGTGGCGCATCGGCGGCGCCTCGCCGGGTTCGGCCATGCCCTTGCGCGCAAGCGCCTCGCGGTAGCCGTCGATCACGCCTTCGACCATGTTGGCGAGCGTAAATTTCGCCCCCACGAATGCGGCGAGCTTGCGCGCCAGCGCGAGGTTTTCGTCGCGCGAGACGGTGAGCTTGGCGGCGATCGCTTCGGCAAGCGTCAGCGGGCGGTCGCAGCGGATGAGTTCGTTGGCGTAGGGGCCGAAGATTTCCGGAATGCCGCCGACGTCGGTGGCGACCATCGGCACGCTGGCGCCTGCCGCCTCCAGCACGACATAGGGAAGCGATTCGGCGCGGCTCGGCACGACCAGAATCTGGCCGAGACGGAAAGCCTCGCGCGCCGGCATGGCGCCGGCGAAGCGGACCGAATCGGCGAAACCCACTTCGGCGGCATGCGCTTGCAGCGCGTCGCGGTCAGGCCCGGAGCCGACGAGAACCAGCGAGGGCCTGCGGCCGATCATCCGTTCGACCATCGGCAGGGAATCGATCAGCGTGTCGATGCCTTTCGCCGAGCGCAATTCGCCGATGTAGAAGAGGTCGGCGGCATCGGGCGCGGGTTCGACGGGCTCCAATTCGGCGGGGCTCACGCCGTTGACGATGACGCGCTGGATGGCGTCGACCTTGCCGACGAATTGCTGGTAGCGGCGCCCGATATAGGCGCTCTCGAACAGCAGGAGATCGGTGGTGCGGGCGAGAAATCCCTCGACCGTCATGTAGCCGGTGTGGGCGAATGTGCCGGGCTTGTAGTTGAACGAGCCGCCGTGTGGCGTGTAGGCGCGCACCGGCGATTCCTCGAAGGTCCAGAAGCCGGGCAGGCGCGCATAGGCGCCGCCTTTGGCCCCGTGGCCATGCACGACGTCGGGCTTGAGTTCGGTCAGGCGCCGCGAGATGCGCGCCAGCGCGGAAATGTCGGTGGCGTGGGGCAGGCGATGCATGGGCGCGCGCAGCACGCCGAGCGCAAGCTGTGGCGCAAGCGAAGCGAGAACTTCTTCCGCGCGGGCGCCGCCGGTGGAGGAATCGACAATGAGGCCGACCCTGTGGCCGCGCGCCGCCTGTTCGCGGGTGAGGTCGATGACATGCCGGAAAAGGCCGCCAAGTGGCGCTCGCAGCACATGGACGATCTTCAGGCTCGCCGGCATTGTGTCAGGCATGAATTCTCTGGCCTCATTACGCGCACTGCGGGCCAGTCAACGCGAAAAGTTCAAAAGAACCGTTCACGAACCTGGATCGTGTCGCCCGGCTGGACGGGATAGGACATGTCGACGTCGCCGATGATCTGGCGGCCGTCGATCACGCGCGTCATGCGGGCCGAGGATTGCGCCGCGCGGGGCGTATAGCCGCCGGCGATGGCCACGGCCGTCTGGACGGTCATGCCGTTTACATAAGGATATTGGCCGGCGTTGGTGACTTCGCCCAGGATGAAGAACGGGCGGTAAGCCTCGACCTCGCAGGAAACGCGGGGTTCGCGCAGGAAGCCTGTGCGCAGGCGCGCCTCGATGGCGTGCTGGATCTGCTGGGTCGTCATGCCATTGACCGGCACCAGCCCGATCAGCGGCATGGAAATCTGGCCGCTGGCGTCGACCGAATAGGAATTGGACAGCGAGTCCTGCCCGAAGACGATGATGCGAAGGCGGTCGCCGGAGCCGACGGCGTAGGGATGTTCGGCGCTGGCCAGCAATTCGCCCTGATAGGGACGAGTCGCGCAGCCGCTCGTGAGCGCGAGCAGGATCACACTGAAGGCTGCCGCCGTACGACGCATTTGGTCACCGTTCGCTTCGCCCGGACCGATCGGGCGCTACGGCGTCTTTTTATGCTCGCATGGTTAACAAACACTGACGGAAGACGATTAACGCGCCTTCAACCATAAGCGGCTTAAATCCGCGCAGAGACAGGTTGGAGTAGAGCATGCGCGTCGAGCAGCCAGCACAAGCCCAGGGTCCGCGGCCGTCCGTGCAGGACGCCGAGATCGACCTCGGCGGAATCGGCCAAGCGCTGTGGAAGAATCGCAATTGGCTGATCGGGGCCACGGCGCTCGCGCTGCTGGGCAGCACGGCCTTCGTCAATATCGTCAAGCCCCGCTACACGGCGGAAACCCGCGTGCTGCTGGAATTGCAGACGAGCTTCATGCCGGGCGAGGACGTGAAGTCCGAAGCCGCCGGCGCGCTCGATCCGGAAGCCGTCGGCAGCCAGATCCAGCTCGTGACCTCGCGCGACGTCGCGCGCCGCGCCATCAAGCAGATCGGCCTGCTGGGCAATGCGGAATTCGACCCGATGAGCGGCGGCATGGGCGCGATGTCCCGCATGCTGGTGCTGCTCGGCCTCAAGCGCGACCCCTCGCAGATGTCGCCAGAAGATCGCGTCTTCGAGAATTACTACGAGAAGCTGCAGGTCTTCTCGCCGCCCAAGACGCGCGTGCTCAACATCGAATTCCAGGCGCGCGATCCCGATCTCGCCGCCAAGGCCGCAAATACGATCGCCGGCATCTATCTGGACTTCCAGCAGGACGCCAAGCGCGCCAACGCCCGTTCCGCGGCGACCTCGCTCGGCGGCATAGTCAGCGATCTGAAGACCCGGGTGCAGGAAGCCGAATCGAAGGTCGAGGACTTCCGCGTCCAGACCGGCATTCTCGTTGGCACCAACAATACGACGATCAATGCGCAGCAGCTCGGCGAAGTGAACACGGAACTCGCGCGCGCCCGGACCTCACAGGCCGATGCGCAGGCCAAGGCCAAGATGATCCGCGAGATGCTGAAGCAGGGGCGGGTGGGCGATATACCCGACGTCGCCGCCAACGATCTCGTGCGCCGCATCTCCGAACAGCGCGTGACGCTGAAGGCGCAGCTCGCGCTCGAATCGCGCACGCTGCTGCCGGGCCATCCGCGCATCAAGGAACTGACCGCGCAGCTGGCCGACATGGACAATGAAATGCGGGTCGCCGCCGACAAGGCCGCGCGCACGCTGGAAAACGACGGCAAGATCGCCGGCCAGCGCCTGCAGAACCTGCAGGCCTCGCTCGATCAGCAGAAGAAAGTCGTCGGCTCGCTCAGCGCCGAAGAGGTGAAGCTGCGCGAACTGGAGCGCACCGCCAAGTCGCTCAAGGACGATCTGGAAGCCGCCACCACCAAGTACCAGCAGGCGCTGGCGCGCGAAAATTCGAAGTCGACGCCAGCCGACGCCCGCATCATCTCGCGCGCGATCGCACCGCAGATTCCATCCTTCCCGAAGAAGATTCCGATCATCGGCTTCTCGACTCTCGCCGCGCTGTTGCTGTCGATCGCTTTTGTGGTCGCCCGCGAATTGCTCAAGGACGGCCCGGCGCCGCGTGCGCTCGCTGCGCCGGTGGCGCCGCCGGCCGA
>Ga0209023_10004793_pt1 | contig 15160 bp, 15 predicted proteins | sample LakOneMetagenome_FD_187468 | JGI IMG/M metagenome (GOLD analysis project Ga0209023, IMG submission 187468) | Freshwater and sediment microbial communities from Lake Erie, Canada (SPAdes) (version 2) | ecosystem: Environmental > Aquatic > Freshwater > Lentic | place: Lake Erie, Canada... | reverse complement strand
ACGCGCCTCACCCTAGTCCCCGGCACGCCCGAAATCGCGCGCATTGCCGTGCAAGGATTCCCCCCATGCGCGCACCCCGGATGATGGTTCTCGACACCGCCTCGATGTACTTCCGGGCGTTCTACGGAGTCCCGGACACCTTCACCGCCCCCGACGGCACACCCGTCAACGCCGTACGCGGCCTGCTGGACTTCATCACGCGGATGGTGACGGAGTACCGCCCCACCCACCTTGTCTGCGCCTGGGACAACGACTGGCGACCGCAGTGGCGCGTCGATCTGATCCCGTCCTACAAGTCGCATCGGGTCGAGTACGTCGTCGCCGGCGCCCCGGATGTCGAGCAGGTCCCGGACCCGCTGGAGCTGCAGATCCCCGTGATCCTCGACGTCCTGGCCGCCCTCGGCATCTGTGTGATCGGCAAGGACGGCTATGAGGCCGACGACGTCATCGGCACCCTCGCCACCGGGGCCGGGATGCCCGTCGAGGTCGTCACCGGTGACCGCGACCTGTTCCAGCTCGTCGATGACGAGGCCGGCGTCCGTGTGCTCTACATCGCGCGGGGGGTGAGCAAGCACGAGCGGATCACCGACGCGGTCGTCCGGGACAAGTACGGCGTCGCGCCGGGCCAGTACGCCGACTTCGCGACGTTGCGGGGTGACGCGAGCGACGGCCTGCCGGGCGTTGCGGGGGTCGGCGAGAAGACCGCGGCGTCCCTGCTCCGCAAGTTCGGCGACCTTGCCGGGGTCATCGCGGCAGCCGAGGACCCGGAGGCCGAGGTCGCGCCCGGGCTCCGCACCAAGATCAGGGAGGCTGCTGACTATCTGGCGGTCGCCCCCGAAGTCGTCGCGGTCGCGCGGGCGCTGGACCTGGGCAGCCACGACGCCGCGCTCCCCGCGACCCCGGCGGACCACGCTGCGGTGATCGAGCTCAGCGAGCGGTGGGGCCTCGACTCGCCGCTGGCCCGCCTCGTCGAGGCGATGACCACGCTCGCCCACGCCGACTAGCGTGGCGCGGGGCCGCGCTCAGTCGACCGTGGAGTAGGCGACGACGCCCCGCCGCATCGCGGTGACGGCCTCGCGGGCGACGTCCCGCACCGGCGTCCCGGCGGCGGCGTCGGCGACCTGTCCGGCCAGGTCGATGACCTGCTTGACCCAGCGGACGAAGTCACCGGCGGACATCTGGGTGTCTCCGAGTACGTCGTCGAGCGCGTCCCCGGACGCCCAGCGCCAGGCGATCCACGCGAACCCTGCGTCGGGCTCGCGCAGGAAGTCGAGGTGGTGGTCGCGCTCGACATCGGCCAGGAGACGCCATTCGCGACGCATCTGGTCGATGACCCGACCGATCGCGCCGCCGGGGATGCGCGGTGCGGCGTCGTCGGTGCGGCGAGCCTCGAAGACGAGCGCGGACAGGCAGGCGGCCAGCTCGGCGGCCGTCAGGTCGTCCCAGAGACCCTGGCGCAGGGACTCGGCCGCCACCAGGTCCAGGTCGCTGTAGAGGCGCATGAGAGGGCGCCCACGGTCGGTCACAGCGTCGCCGTCGAGATAGTGCAGCGAGTCGAGCAGGTCACACACACGATCGAAGGTCCGCGCCACCGTGTTGGTGCGCTGCTCGACCCGGCGCTTGAGGGTGGCGGTGTCGCGCTCGAGCTTGAACCAGCGCTCCGCCCAACGGCTGTGATCCTCGCGGTCGGGGCAGCCGTGGCAGGGATGGGCCGTCAGCTCGGCGCGGAGGCCGGCGACCTCGCGCGCGGCCACCGGGTCGATGGCGACGTCACGCCGTCCCGACCGAGAGCCGCGGGGACCATCGAGATGGTGGGTGCGCTCACGCAGGGCAGAGGCCAGGTCCCGGCGCGACTGCGGGTTGCGACCGTTGAAGCTCTTGGGGACCCGGAGCCGGGCCACGGCTTCGACGGGGGACGGGAAGTCGGTGAGGGCGAGCCGCCTCGCCTGGCGCTCGACGGTGAGCACGTAGGGACGGATCTCGTCGCCGGAGGTCCCCGGGTCGATGACGACGGCCCAGCCGCTGAACTTCCCGGCCGGCACCATGATCACGTCACCCGGCTTGAGCCGCGCGAGGGACGCGGCCGCCTCGCTGCGCAGGTCGGTGCGTCGGGTCTTGGCCGCGCCCTTCTCGACGTCGGAGATGCGACGCCTCAGCCGGGCGTACTCCATGAAGTCGCCCCGATCACAGGCGGCGGCGTCGGCGTAGCCGGCGAGGGCCTCCTCGGCCTTGTGGAGCTGGCGGGCCAGGCCGACCACGGCCCGGTCGGCCTGGAACTGGGCGAACGACATCTCCAGGAGCTCTCGGGAGCGTGCGCGACCGAACTCGTGGACCAGGTTGACGGCCATGTTGTAGGACGGTCGGAACGACGACCGCAGCGGATAGGTGCGGGTGGATGCCAGACCGGCCAGCTCGCGAGGGTCGGAGCCCGGCTGCCACAGCACGACGGCGTGGCCCTCGACGTCGAGTCCGCGGCGGCCCGCACGTCCGGTCAGCTGGGTGTACTCCCCCGGCGTGATGTTGGCGTGCGTCTCGCCGTTGAACTTGGTCAGCTTCTCCAGCACCACCGTGCGCGCCGGCATGTTGATGCCGAGCGCCAGGGTCTCGGTCGCGAAGACGACCTTGACCAGCCCTCGGACGAACAGCCGCTCGACGACCTCCTTGAACGTCGGCAGCAGGCCTGCATGGTGGGCGGCCACCCCGCGGGTCAGTCCGTCGAGGAAGTCGTGGTAGCCCAGGACGTGGCGATCCTCGTCCGGGAGGTGCCGGCACTCCGACTCGACGAACTCATAGATCTCGTCCCGCTCGTCGGACGTCGTGAGGCGTACGCCGGCCTGGAGGCACTGCTTGACGGCGGCGTCGCAGCCGGCGCGGCTGAAGATGAACACGATGGCCGGCAGCAGTCCCTCGCGGTCCAGGCGGTCGACCACCTGGGTCCGGCTGGGGATCCACACCCGGCGCCCGTTGCCCACGGAGCGGGGGTTCTTGGAGGCGCCCGGGTTGCCCTTGCGCGGCGACCGCCGGTCGCGCATCAGCCGACTACTCGCCCAGTCGTCGCGGGCGACCCGCAGCAGCTGGTCGTTGACGGGCGCGCCTTCGCGGACGAAGCCGGCCGCGGCGTCGACGTCGGATGACGCGAAGAGGTCCATCATCCTGCTGCCGACCATGACGTGCTGGAAGAGCGGCACCGGGCGGCGCTCCTCGACGATCGTCGCCGTGTCCCCGCGGACCGTCTCGAGCCATTCGCCGAACTCCTCGGCGTTGGAGACCGTCGCCGACAGCGACACCAGCGTGACCGACTCGGGGAGGTGGATGATGACCTCCTCCCACACCGCCCCGCGCATCCGGTCGGCGAGGTAGTGCACCTCGTCCATGACCACGAACCCGAGGCCCAGCAGGCTCCGCGAGCCGGCATAGAGCATGTTGCGCAGCACCTCGGTGGTCATCACGACCACCGGCGCCTCGCCGTTGACCGTGTTGTCGCCGGTCAGCAGGCCGACCCGGTCGGCGCCGTACGCCGCCACGAGGTCGTTGTACTTCTGGTTGGACAGTGCCTTGATGGGCGTGGTGTAGAAGCACTTGCGCCCGGTCGTCAGTGCGAGGTGGACGGCGAACTCGCCCACGATCGTCTTACCCGAGCCGGTGGGCGCGGCAACGAGCACGCCGCGGCCCTCCTCGATCTCACGACAGGCACGCGCCTGGAACTCATCGAGCCGGAACGGGTAGCGGTCGGCGAACTCGTGGAAGACCGGGTGCTCCCGGCGCGCGCGGAAGCGCGCGTAGCCCTCGGCGGGCGACGGCTGGTCGGTCATCGGCAGGTCACCGGCGCCCTCATGCCAGCACCGTCAGTGCGCCGGGAACGCACTCCACGGTCAGCGGCAGAGGCCCGAACCGCTCACCGTCGGCATAGGCGATGATCCCGGGCGACGCGATGGTGACCCGGCGGACGCGATGGTGTTCGTACTGGGGGTGGGTGGTGTGGGTCCCCTTGAACAGCTTGGGGTAGGTCTTGAGCAGCTCGACGCGGCTGAGGGGCTTGATGATCACCACGTCCAGCATGCCATCGTCGAGAAGCGCCCCCTCGGTGATCCGCAGTCCCCCACCGAACGACGGACCGTTGCCCACGGCGACGAGGTTGGCCTCGAGCTGCCGCCGCTCGCCGTCGAGCTCGAGGGTGTAGGGCAGCGGCTTGAGGACCCGCAGCTCGGCCAGGGTGGCCAGGTTGTAGCGCATCTGGCCCCGGGGCCAGGTCATCGCGTTGGCGCGCTCGTTGACGATCGCGTCGAAGCCGGCCGCGAGGACGGTGATGAAGTAGGTCGGGCCGCTCCGGGCGAGGTCGAGGGTCCGGGTGCGCCCGGCGATGATGCGGTCGGTCGCGGCCTCCGGGTTGCGCAGCGGGATGTCGAGATAGCGAGCGACGTCGTTGCCCGTGCCGGCCGGGAGGATGCCGAGCCGGGTCGCGGTGTTGGCGACGGCCTGGGCGCCGAGGTGCGCGATGCCGTCGCCGCCGCAGACGACCAACGCCTCCAGACCGTCATCGACGCACTGGCGCGCCAGGTCGAGCGCCTCGTCGGCGTCGCGTCCGGCGATGGAGCGTACGACGAAGCCCGCGGCGCGCAGTCGTGGGAGCGCGACGTCGCGCACCCTGACCGCGCGGCCCTTGCCGGCGGCGGGGTTGGTGAGGAGGGCGATCTCCCGGGTCACGAGGTGAGACTAGCGGCCGGACCCGGCTCGTCGGGTCGCGTCGCGCCCGACGTTGAGGACGGCCGACATCTTGTCGGGATGGCCGCCGAGCGCCAGGGCCAGCCGACCGAGCGCGTCGAGCACGCGGTCGGCGGTGAACTCCCGTCCGGGGACCAGGAGCGTGAGGCGGCCGGCGTAGGACACCAGGTGGACCTGGCCGTGCCTCCAGGACTGGTGGGCCCTGCTGCGCAGGGCGTCGTCGGCCACCGGAGCGGGGTAGGCCTCATCGACCGCGAGCAGGTCACAGGGCACCTCGCCCTCGGAGGAGCCCCGCAGATGCCCCGGCACGAGGGCGGCGGCCCCGATCGCCCCTTCGGGCGACCAGACGACGTCGGCCTCGCCCAGCCAGGGCGGCAGGTCGAACGGGTCGACCGGCTCGGGGACGGTGGTCACAGGGGGGACACCTCGTCGTCGCTCCACTGCTCGGTGGAGTTGGCCCCCTTGCCGCGTGCCCGGTCGCTCAGCCGGGCGATGAGCTCCGCGATGAAGAACAGCAGCACCATGGGCACCGCGAGGAACAGCATCGAGAACGGGTCGGTCGACGGCGTGGCCACGGCAGCGAAGACGAACGTTCCGATGATGATGAACGGCCGGTACTTGGCCAACGCCTTGCCGGGCACCACCCCGGCCAGGTTGAGCAGGACCACGAAGACGGGGATCTCCATGGCGACCCCGAACACCAGCAGCATCCGGGTGACGAAGGAGAAGTACTTCGCGAAGTCCACCAGGCTGGTGATGTCGGCGGGAGTGAAGCTCAACAGCACCTGGATGCCCTTGGGCAGCACGTAGTAGCCGAGCGCGACACCCGCCATGAAGAGGGGCCCAGCGATCACCATGAAGACCCGGGACCACTTGCGCTCGTGGGGGTGCAGGCCGGGGACCAGGAAGCCCCAGATCTCAGCCAGCCAGAACGGCGACGACGCGACGATCCCGGCTACACCGCAGAGCTTGAGCTGCAGCATCAGCGGGCCACCGACGTCGTTGATGACGGCCTCCGTGGCGACCTTCTCCCCCAGCATGGTCCGGGCCTTGTTGTAGGGCTCGAAGATGAGGGCGAAGAGCTGGTTCCAGAAGAACAGCGCCAAGATGGTCGCCACGAGCAGGTAGAGCGCCATTCGGATGATGCGGGCGCGGGCCTCCCGCAGGTGATCGGACAGGGCCATCCGGCCGTCGTCGCCGACCTGGTGGTGCGGGGTGCCGCGCAGGACGTTGAAGATGCCCGTCAGCGACACGAACAGCTCCGGTCAGGCAGTCGTGTCGTCGCGGTGCTCGCGCGCCGCGCGCTCGGCGTCCTGACGAGCCTGGAGCTCACGCTGCTCCGGGGTCATCAGGTCGTCGTTGTCGTCATCGGCGAGCGCCTTGGTCTCGGCCTTGAAGATGCGCAGGGCGCGGCCGCTGCCGCGAGCGAGCTCCGGAAGCTTGGAGGCACCGAAGATCAGCACCAGGATCACCAGGATGATGATCAGCTCGGGGGTGCCGAGGTTCCAGAGAAGGGGAGTCAGCATGTCGGTCCTCACAGGGGATGTTGCCGGTCGCGATCCATCGTAACCGTCAGGGGTGTGGGTGGTCTGAGTAGAGCGTGAGCGCCGCCTCCGCCGAGCTCCGGAACGACGCTGCCAGGTCCGGCGGGTCGAGGACAGTAGCGTACGGCGCCAGGCGGAGCAGGAGCCGGTCCAACCACCGCGGGTCCGCGATCAGCATGGTCACCTCGAGGACGCCGCCGCGGCGCCGGCGTACCTTCTCGACGGGGTAGTAGTCCGGCACCCAGCGCGCCGGTGGCTCCAGGCGGAGCGTCACCGCCACGGCCTCGGAGTCCTGGAGGAACAGCCCGTCGGCAAGCGGCCGGTGAGCGGCCGGGTCGGTCTCGACCGGAGTGTCGAGGACCTCGGCGGACTCGATCCGGTCGAGGCGGAACAGACGAGGTGCCTCGGCGCTGTGGCACCAGGCGTCGAGGTAGTCGAAGCCGTTGGACGACTGGAGCCCGTGGGGGTCCACGACCCGCTCGGACAGCTCGTCGCGCGCCGGCACGTAGTAGGACAGGCGGACCTGACGCCTCCGGGCGACGGCATCCGCCAGCCGGGCCCGGAGTGCCGCCAACTCGTCGATCCGGTCCCCCACGTCGACCTGCTCGGCGCCGCCCGCTGCGGCCACCTCGAGCTTGCCGAGCGCTCGGTCGAGGACCTCACGGGTCTGGTCGTCGGACCCGTCCCGCATCGCCCGCACCGCGACGATCAGTGCGCTCGCCTCCGTGGGCGTCAGCCGCAACGGGCGCGCGAGGTAGTCGGCGTTGGAGACCCGGATGACCCCGTCACCGTCCGGCCCCTCCAGGGCGTCCAGGTCGACGTCGATGAGATCTCCGGGATAGCCGCCGGGGAGCCCGCACATGAACAGCACCCGCAGGTCGCGCAGGAGCTGGTCCGCGGACAGGCCGAGGTCGCGAGCGGCGTCCTCGAGACGCACCTCGCCGCGGGTGTGCAGATAGGGCACGAGGGTCAGCAGCCGCGCCACCTGCTCCTTGGCGCCCGCTCCGACGGCGCTCATGAGGCGTCCACCACCGCTCGCAGCCTGCGGACGACCTCGTCGCGGAGCTCGGCGGGCCCTTCGACGTAGGCGGCCGCACCGAAGGACAGCACCTCGTCGGCGAGTTCGGCCTCCTCGACGGTCAGGCGGTCCCAGCCGGTCGCGTCATCGGGGCCGACGACATCGGACTCCACCGCGATCGCCTTGCGTCGCAGCCCGTGGCCGGCGCCCTGGCGCACCAGGATCGAGGCCGAGGTGACGGCCCGAGCGGGAGCCAGCCGCCGTGCCACCCCGCGGACATCGGTCCCCTCGGGCACCTCGAAGGAGCCGGGGGCCCCGTCCAGACGCGGCTCACCGTCCACGCGCGAGAGACGGAACACCCGTTCCTCGCCCCGGTCGGTGTCCAGCCCGACGGCGTACCAGCGTCCGGAGTAGCGGACCACGCCCCACGGCTGGAGGTGACGCGTGGCGACCGGCTGGCCCGCTCGGTGGTAGTCGAACGCCACGGGCGTCCGGGTGTGCGTGGCCTCCCAGAAGACGTCGAAGGCCGGCTCGTCGGCGGCCAACCGGGGCTGCACGATGTCGAGTGCGGACACGTCGACGGGGACTCCCGCGGCGGTCAGCTTGCGGACGGCGTCGGACGTGACCTCGGCGAGGCGGGCGTGCTCCCAGACCTTGGCGGCCAGCCCCAGCACCGAGGCCTCGTCGCCCGCCAGGCTGATCTCGGGGAGCGCGAACTCGTCTGGCCGGATGCGGTAGCCGGGCTCGTCGTCGAAGTAGGCGTCGAGGTTGCCGACCTCGATGGGCACTCCGAGGCTGCGCAGCTCTTCCTTGTCGCGCTCGAACATCTTCTCGAACGCGTCGTCGCTCTGCCCGGGGTAGAGGATCTCGCGGATGCGGTCCTTGGCGACATAGCGCCGCTGCACCAGCAGCATGATGAGCAGGTTGAGGAGCCGCTCACTCTTCGGGACCGCGGCCATGGGTCACGCTGCGCCGAGGACGTCCACGACGAAGTAGAGCGTGTCGGTGCCCTTGATGCCGGCGCCTGACTGGCCCTGAGCGCCGTAGCCCCAGCTCGGCGGGATCTGGACGATCACGCGGCTGCCCACCGTGACGCCCTCCAGACCCTGGTCCCAGCCCTTGATGACCTGTCCGCCACCCACGGCGAAGCTGAACGGCTGGCCGGTCGTGTAGGACTCGTCGAACGGCTTCGCACCGTTGTAGACCTGGCCGAGGTAGTTGACATAGGCCGTCTGCCCCTTGGCCAGCGGGTCGCCGGTGCCCTCGATCAGCGTGGTGATCTGGAACTTGCCGGACGGCTTCGGCGTACCGGCGAAGTCGAGACCCGTCGGGATGTCGCTGGCGGTGACGACCTTGGGCGCCCACGGCGCGGGCTGCTTGGTGGCGCCCTCGGGGGCGCTGAGCAGGGTGCTCATGACGTCGATGACGAACACCGCGGTGTCGTCCTTGCCCAGCTTGAGGCCGGCGTTGCCGGTCGGGTCGCCGAACGCGCCCACGGCGGACTGGGCGACGACGATGCGTGAACCGACCTTCTGGCCCACGATCGCGTCGCTGAGGATCGCGAGCGTCTGGGTCGGGTCCACGGCGATGACCTGGGGCGCCTGGCCATAGGAGGAGTAGCTCTCCTCCTTGGTGGTGCCGTTGCCGACCCACAGGTGGACGAACACCTTCTGCTTGGCCTCCACGGTGGCACCCTCGCCCGTGACGACCACCTGGCGGACCGGGTCGGTCGCCGTGACGCCCTGGTCGCCCCACGTGACGGTCGGCTTGGCTCCGACATCGCCCTTGACGGTGATGCCGTCGACCGTGCCGTCGGTCATCGCGGCCGCCGAGGCGGGCGTCGAGGCCGATGGACTGGCGGAGTCGGATGCCTTGGCGTCGTCGGTCTTGCTGTCGCCACAGGCGGCCAGCGCGGCCATGAGGCCCACCGCCGCGAGGGGCGCGAGCAGGCGGGTCGTACGTCGATGCATCTGAGGTCACCTTCTGGTCGTCGGTCGGCCCGGTCACCCTACCGGGGCGACCTGAGAGCAACCCGCAGGTGGGTCACATGCCGTCGATGAGTCGCTGCACCCGCTCGTCGGTGGCGCGGAAGGGGTCCTTGCACAACACCGTGCGCTGCGCCTGGTCGTTGAGCTTGAGGTGCACCCAGTCGACGGTGAAGTCGCGCCGGCGCTCCTGGGCCTTGCGGATGAAGTCGCCTCGCAACCGGGCGCGGGTCGTCTGAGGCGGCACCGACTTGGCCTCGAAGATCTTGAGGTCCGTGGTGACCCGGGCGACGGCGCCGCGCTTCTCGAGCAGGTAGTAGAGCCCCCGCTCGCGGTGGATGTCGTGGTAGGCCAGGTCGAGCTGGGCGATCCGCGCATGCCCGAGCGGGAGGCCGTGCTTGGCGCGGTAGCGGTCGATCAGCTTCCACTTGATGACCCAGTCGATCTCGCGGTCCACCAGGCCCCAGTCGTCACTCTCCACCGCCTTGAGCGACCGCTCCCACAGATCGAGGGCGCGCTCGATGACCGGCGTGGAGATCCCGCGCTGGTCGACGAAGTCGCGGGCCTTGCCCAGGTACTCGGACTGGATGGTGAGCGCACTGGCCTCCCGGCCGTTGCTCAGCCGCACCAGCCGCCTGCCCGTCACGTCATGGGCGATCTCGCGGATCGCGCGGATGGGATTCTCCAAGGAGAGGTCGCGCATGTTGACGCCCTCCTCGATCATCCGGAGCACGAGGTCGGCGCTCGCCACCTTGAGCATCGTCGTCGTCTCGCTCATGTTGGAGTCGCCGACGATGACGTGGAGGCGGCGGTACTTCTCCGCGTCGGCGTGGGGCTCGTCGCGGGTGTTGATGATCGGCCGGCTCCGGGTGGTGGCGCTCGAGACGCCCTCCCAGATGTGCTCGGCGCGCTGGCTGACGGCGTACGACGCCCCCCGCGGCGTCTGGGTGACCTTGCCGGCACCCACGATGATCTGTCGCGTCACCAGGAACGGGATCAAGATGTCCGCGAGCCGTCCGAACTCGCCGGCGCGGCCGACCAGGTAGTTCTCGTGGCAGCCGTAGGAGTTGCCGGCCGAGTCGGTGTTGTTCTTGAACAGGTAGACGTCACCGGCGATGCCTTCGTCGTGGAGACGCTGCTCGGCGTCCACGAGCAGCCCCTCGAGGATCCGCTCCCCCGCCTTGTCGTGCGTGACCAGCTCGATGACGTCGTCACACTCGGGCGTCGCGTACTCCGGGTGGCTCCCCACGTCGAGATAGAGCCTGGCCCCGTTCTTGAGGAACACATTGGAGCTCCGCCCCCAGGACACGACCTTGCGGAACAGGTAGCGCGCCACCTCATCGGGGCTCAACCGGCGCTGTCCTCGGAACGTGCACGTGACGCCGTACTCGTTCTCGATCCCGAAGATCCGCCGGTCCATGCACAGAACCTACCCGCCGGGACCGCGGGTGGCAGGGCAACTCGGGTCACCGTTGGGATGCGGTTTGGCCCAAATCCGCAGGGAATCAGGGCCGGATCATGCGGTTTGCGTCCAATCGATGTGGCGCGACAGTCGCAGCCACCGGTTCTGGAGCCGCCTTCGTCCGGAGGCCGAGTACGTCGACTGGCTGAGCTGACGACGCCAGGGACCCAGTCGCCGGGGATCGTGCCTCCGCCCGACTGCTGCGTCGATCTCTCGCAGCATGGCCACGGGATGGTTGAAGAGGTCGTCGGCGACGTATCCACGGCGGACGTACGGCGTGTCGAGCAGGCGTCGCTCACGACGGAGATCGGCCGCTCGCTGCCTGCGCTCGTCGTGCACGGCCCCGTCGTACTCATGGATGCTGTTGGTCCCGACGACCCAGAGGTCCCCCCGGGCGACGAAGCGGCCGTCCCTGTCGTCGACCCGGTGTTGTGGCTCCACTGCCACGCCGGCAAGCTGATGGAAGAACGCCAAGAGGACCTCGAACGGCGACTCATAGCGGGCATCGGCCCAGGACAGTGCCGCGCGTAGGGCGCGCACGCCCGGGCGGCGAGAGGCACACAGGATGTTCAGCGCTGCCTCGTCGAGCTCGCCGCTCCGGCGAGCCGACACCGTCATGACGGTGAGGTCCACGAGGGAGAGATCGCGCGCTGCCCGAAGCAGAGTCTCCTCGGGAGCCACGGTGGGCAGACCTCGGACCAGCTCCGGGGCGCTCAGACCCTCGAGACGCGAATAGACCAGACCCGCACGGCGAGGGTGTTCGCTTCCCGGGCCGGAGGCGAACACGGGGACGTGCTCGGGCAGCTGGGGCATCCACCAACCCCGGAGCCACGCGGCGGTGATGTGCGTGAGTCCGGAGTCCGGCGGCAGCACCAACCTCCAGGCGTCCAGCTGTCTCAAGGTGCGCGCCGTGGCAGGTTCGTTCTTGAGCTCGGGGAGATGCAGGCCATGGCTCAGGCGGTCCCAGCCGCTGAGCCGCACTTCACCCTTGATGGCCCCGCTGCGGTTCTCGATCATGCTGGGCGTCTACCCGCGCGGGGTCGGCCCCAACCAGGCGTCGTCGCAGTTGTGGATGATCCTGACCGTGGGTTCCGCCGAGGCGGCGTACGCCCCATCGATTGGACGCAAACCGCATGTTTCAGGGCCCGGAGGCTGCGGATTTGGGCCAAACCGCATCCTGCCGGCCGCCTACAGCAACCCCAAGAAGTCCAGGGCGAGATAGGCGTGCTCGGTGGTCGAGAGACTGCCGGTGCGGAGGAGGGAGCGGAAGGCGGGCAGGGTGAGGAGCTCGACGTCGATGTCTTCGAAGTCGTCGAGGTCCTGGGCGTGCTCGGGGCGGCAGCCGAGGGCGACGAGGGTGTGGGAGGGGCGGGTGCGGGAGTTGGCCTGGGTGGCAGCGACCTCCTGGAGCGACTCGGCGGCGTGACCGGTCTCCTCGCGCAGCTCGCGCCGGGCCGCGTCCACGACGGACTCGCCGGGGTCGATGAGGCCGCCGGGCAGGGACAGCACCCGGCGGGCCGGGCCGGGGCGGAACTGGCGCACGCAGACCACCCGCTCGTCGTCGGTCAGCGGGAAGATCGTGGCGGTCGCCGGGGCGTCGACCATCTCCCAGCGCGCCTCGCGTCCGTCGGGCAGTCGGTAGCGCCGGGCGATCAGGCTGATGAAGCCGGCGTGCAGGACCTCGTCGCCGCCGAGCTGGCGCCAGGCCCGCGGGTCCCGGCGCACTCCGTCGGTCACGTTGCCGCTACTCGCCGCCGGCCGGCGCGTCGTCGGTGTCGCTCTCGGGTACGGCGTCCGCGGTCGAGGCCGCCTCGGCGTCGGAGCCCCCCGCAGCAGCCTCGGTCGTGGTCTCGGGACCCCGGTCGCCCAGGAGCTCGGCGAGCCGCTCCCCCACGATCCGCATGAACTTGCGCGGCTGGGACCGGTTCCGGTCGAGGATGGCGACCTCGAGATGGGCGAGCGGGATGACTCGTTCCGCGTCGTGTTCGGACTGGCCCAGGGCTGCGACGGCCGTGGCGAGAGCCTCGGCCAGGGCGGCGCCCTCCTGGTAGTGCTCACGCAGCGCGGTCACGACCGGCTCGGTGGCCCCGCCCATGACCGCGAACCCGTGCTCGTCGGCGACCTGGCCGTCGTAGGTCAGCCGGTAGATCTGGTCGTCCTGGGCCGTATCGCCGACCTCGGCGACGAACAGCTCGACCTCATAGGGCTTCTCGCCCCCCGAGGAGAAGATGGTCCCGAGCGTCTGCGCGTAGGCGTTGGCGAGCCCCCGGCCGGTCACGTCGCGCCGGTCGTAGGAGTAGCCGCGCACATCGGCGAGGCGCACCCCGGCGATGCGGAGGTTCTCGAACTCGTTGTAGCGGCCGACGGCGGCGAACGCGATGCGGTCGTAGATCTCCGACACCTTGTGGAGCGCCTGGGAGGGGTTCTCCGACACGAACAGCACGCCGTCGGCGTACTGGACGACGACGACGGACCGGCCGCGGGCGATGCCCTTGCGCGCGAAGTCCGCGCGGTCCTTCATCAGCTGTTCGGGTGAGACATAGAACGGCATGCTCATGGCTGGTCCTCGAGGCGGCGGAACGGGGTCGGGTCAGACGTATGGCGAACGCTCACGCGGCCCTCACGTGAGTGCGGCGGCCGGGCCGTCGGGACGCTCCATGCGGCCGGCGATGACGCGGTCGGCGATCGCGGCGACCTCGCCCTCGTCGAGCCGGCGCCCCCCGTCGGCGGAGATGACGTGGACGACCGGGAAGATCCGGCGGGCCAGGTCGGGGCCGCCCGTGGCCGAGTCGTCGTCGGCGGCGTCGTAGAGCGCCTGGATCGTGGCCGTGACGCAGTCCTCGCTGGTCATGCCCTCGCGGTAGATCTTCTTGAGGGAGCCGCGCGCGAACAGCGAGCCCGACCCGACCGAGTGGAAGGCGGTCTCCTCGTAGCGGCCACCGGTGACGTCGTAGGAGAAGATCCGGCCCTGGTTGGCGACGAGGTCGTAGCCGGCGAAGAGTGGGACGACGGCGAGGCCCTGCATGGCCATGCCGAGGTTGGCCCTGATCAGGGCGGCCAGCCGGTTGGCCTTGCCGTCGAGCGAGAGCGTGGTGCCCTCGATCTTCTCGTAGTGCTCGAGCTCGACCTGGAACAGGCGCACCATCTCGACCGCGAGTCCGGCGGAGCCGGCGATGCCGACGGCGGAGTACTCGTCGGCGGGGAAGACCTTCTGGATGTCGCGCTGGGCGATGATGTTGCCCATCGTGGCCCGCCGGTCGCCGGCCATCACGACGCCACCGGCGAAGGTGGCGGCGACGATGGTGGTGGCATGGGGGGCCAGGTCACCCGCGTGACCCTGGGGAATCGAGCGTCGCGACGGGAGCAGGTCGGGTGCCTGCTGCGCGAGGAAGTCGGCGAAGGACGAGCTGCCGGGCGTCAGGTAGGCCGCCGGCAGCCGTGGAGCGTCGGCCACTACTCCCCGCCCTTCTGGATGAACGACTTCACGAAGTCCTCGGCGTTGGACTCGAGCACCTCGTCGATCTCGTCGAGGATCGCGTCGACGTCATCGTCGAGGGCCTCCTTGCGCTCGGTGACATCGGTCTCCGGGGCCGCCTGTGCGGCGTCGTCGTCCTGACCGGACCGCCGAGGTTGCTTCTGCTCCTGTGCCATGCTCCGACCCTATCCCGGAGCAGGGACAGGCGGGGCGGTGTCACCGACCGGTTGGACACCGCGCCCACGACCGGCGGACTCAGCGGGTCAGCGCGTCGAACAGGTCCTCGGCCGTCTCGCACCGGTCGAGCAGCGCGCCGACATGAGCCTTGGTGCCGCGGAGCGGGTCGGTGGTCGGAACGCGCTGGAGCGAGTCCCGACCGGCCAGGTCGAAGATCACCGAGTCCCAGGACGCGGCCGCGACCTGGCTCGGGAACTGCTCGAGGCAGCGGCCGCGGAAGTAGGCCCGCGTGTCGGTCGGCGGGTCGTGCATGGCCGCCTCGATCGTCTCGTCGCCGAGCAGCCGCTGGATCCGCCCGCTCTTGACCAGCCGGTGGTAGAGGCCCTTCTCGGGCCGGATGTCGGCGTACTGGAGGTCGATCAGGTGGAGCTTCGCGTCGTCCCAGTCCAGGCCGTCGCGGTCGCGGTACTGCTGCAGGAGGCGATACTTCGCCACCCAGTCGAGCTCCTGGGCGAGCAGCATCGGGTCGCGCTCGAGTCGGTCGAGCACGGACTCCCACCGGGCCAGCACGTCGAGGGTCTCGGCGTCGGCGTCGGCGCCGAAGCGGTCCTCGACGAACTTGCGAGCCAGCTCGAGGTACTCCATCTGCAGCTGTACGCCGGTCAGTCGGCGTCCGTCGGCGAGGGTCACCAGGTGTCGCAGCGTCGGGTCGTGGGAGACGGCCCGCAGGCTGGCGACCGGCGACTCGACGGCCAGGTCACGGGTGATGAACCCGTC
>Ga0209023_10004792_pt1 | contig 15167 bp, 16 predicted proteins | sample LakOneMetagenome_FD_187468 | JGI IMG/M metagenome (GOLD analysis project Ga0209023, IMG submission 187468) | Freshwater and sediment microbial communities from Lake Erie, Canada (SPAdes) (version 2) | ecosystem: Environmental > Aquatic > Freshwater > Lentic | place: Lake Erie, Canada... | reverse complement strand
CAAGGATACAGGTTTTCTTGAGATCGAGCGTCACGACCGCAAATACGAGCCGGTCGCGGAGCGTGTGAAAGATTTCAAGGAATTCGTCATTCCGCTGAGCGAGAAGGACACGCGCGATCAGGCCGCGCGCTGCATGAATTGCGGCATTCCTTATTGCCACGGCACGGGCTCGGTACAGCCCGGCACCCCCGGCTGCCCGGTCAACAACCAGATCCCGGACTTCAACGATCTCGTCTACAACGGCAACTGGGAAGAAGCTTCGCGGAACCTGCACTCGACCAACAACTTCCCGGAATTCACCGGACGCATTTGTCCGGCACCTTGCGAAGCATCGTGCACGCTGAACATCGACGACAACCCGGTCACCATCAAAACCATCGAGTGCTCCATCGTCGATCGCGCCTGGGCCAACGGCTGGCTCAAGCCGGAAGTTGCCGCCGAAAAGACCGGCAAGAAAGTCGCCGTCGTCGGCTCGGGCCCTGCAGGCCTCGCCTGCGCGCAGCAGCTCGCGCGCGCCGGTCATGACGTGCATGTGTTCGAGAAGTTCGCCAAGGCAGGCGGCTTGCTTCGTTATGGCATTCCAGATTTCAAGATGGAAAAGGGCATCATCGACCGCCGCGTCGCGCAGATGGAAGGCGAAGGGGTCACCTTCCATTACAACACGCCGGTGGGCGGAACGCTTGCCGGGGCCATCGATCCGCAAGACCTGCTCAAGATTTACGATGCCGTGGCGCTAACAGGCGGCGCGGAAGCCTCGCGCGATCTTCCGATCCCCGGCCGCGATCTGGACGGCATTCATTTCGCGATGGATTTCCTGCCGCAGCAGAACCGCCGCGTCAGCAACGAGCCGCTCGGCGGCGTTCGCGAACTTCTTGCTACCGGCAAGGATGTGGTGGTGATCGGCGGCGGCGACACTGGCTCAGACTGCATCGGCACATCGATCCGCCAGGGCGCGACGTCCGTCACGCAGCTTGAAATCATGCCCGCGCCTCCGGAGCGCGAGAACAAGGAACTGACCTGGCCGAACTGGCCGCTGAAAATGCGCACCTCGTCGAGCCAGGCCGAAGGCGCAGTCCGCGAATATGCCGTGCTGACGCAGAAGTTCTCCGGCGACGGCAAGGTCGCGAAGCTGCATTGCGTTCATGTGGACGACAAATTCCAACCAGTGCCGGGCACCGAATTCGAACTGAAGGCCGAACTCGTGCTGCTGGCAATGGGCTTCGTGCATCCGGTGCACGAGGGCCTGCTCAAGAAGCTCGGCGTCGAACTCGATCCGCGCGGCAATGTGCGCGCGACCACGAACGATTATCAGACGTCGGTGGCGAAGGTGTTTTCGTCGGGCGACATGCGCCGCGGACAATCTCTTGTCGTCTGGGCGATCCGCGAAGGCCGCCAGTGCGCCTCGTCGATTGACCGCTACCTGATGGGCTCGACCACGCTGCCGCGCTGATCCGGCAATCTCTCAAATTAAAAAGCCCCGTCGCAAGACGGGGCTTTTTTGTTCGATACTTCGGGAATATCGATCAGCGCGAGAAGAAGAAACCGGGCGCGGACGCCGACGGCCCGACCGGCGGACGCCGGGGCCGCTGTTGCGGCGCGCCGAATGGCGAGAATCCAAATTGATCCTGCGCCTGTGCAGGACGCGGCTTCTTCGGCTTTGGAGGTGCTGCGGGCGCGCCACTTGCCACCGATCCATCGGGCGCGCCCGTCACAACGGTGGTGTCGCCAGCCGGAGCATTGAGCGCGCCAACTTCGCGGCGCGGCCATGTCGCATCGTCGGCACGGCCGGCGGGCGCGGCCAAAGGTTCGCCTTTGACAAGTGTGCGAGCCGCCAGCGCATCCACAGCCGCCGGACGGGTGCCAACGCCGCCGAGCAACTCATCGGTGCCAACTGACGAGGCCACCAGCGGCACGATCGGTCCGGCGAGCGGACGCGGGCCTGCGACACCAGGACGAACGAGGGCTTCAGGCGATGGCGATTGTGGCTCGGTCGGGAGCGCCACCGGCACCGAGCGTGACGCGAGCACGCGGCGGATTTCGCGCTCGGTGTAATGCGCGAGTTTCCGCGCACCGGCCTTGGTGAAATACACGCCGTCGCTCGAGCGCAGGCGGCGGGTCTGGCCTTCGAAGTCCGGGCCTTGCAGCGCGAAGCGTCCCGCTTCGTCGACAAAGCCGTCCCAGACATCGACATAGGTGATGCCGGTCTTGCCGGCCACATCGCGATAGAGCGCATCGAGGAACAGCATGTCCGACGTCGCCTTGGGACCGCGCACGGACGGCAATCCGACCCACAGCACCGGCACGCCCTTCGCCTTCAGGATCGCGACGAACTCCTCGATCTTCTTGGTGTAAAGCTCGACCCACCGCTCTTCGCGGAAGTCGTACATGCCGTTGGCTGAACGCGCCTTCTCCGGCACCATGATCTGCGGCTGATCGTCATCGTCGTCCGGCGCGACATCGGTCTGCGCGGGCTTGGCGTCGGCAGCTTTATTCTCGGAAGCACCATCGGCGGGTTTCTCGCCCGGCTTGGTGGTTTCGCCCTCGCCCGGCTTGGTGCGCTGATCTTTCTTCGCACCTTTTTTGTCGGCCTTGTCGCCCGGCTTTGCGTCGGCTTTTTTCTCAGCGGCGGGTTCGCGGATCGGCGTGCGGTCATTAAGGCCGAGCATCACCACGATCACGTCCGGCTTCTCGGTGGCGAGAATGCCTTTCGCGGCCGCGGCCCAATCGGACGGCTCGCCCTTGGGCTGATACTTCAAAAGACCGGACACCGTCTTGTGTTTGCGGATGACGCCGAGTTCAGGCGTTTCTGACAGCGCATCTTCAAGACCATAGGCGAGCCAGTCCGCCATCGCGTCGCCGAGCACCAGCACATTGCGGTCTGCGGGTGTCTCGCGCTTGGCAGCCGCCGGAGCGCGCGAGGAATCCACCGGGCGCGGTGCCTGTTGAGGTGCTGGACCGAAACTGTCGCCGAACGGCGAGAAGAAACCGCCGCCTCCGCCGCCGGGAATATTGCGCGGCGGCTGGGGCCGCTGCGGCCTCCCAAATCCGAAATCGAAGAATTGCGCTGACGCCGGGCCTGCAATGCCAAACAGCAGTGCGCCCGCGACCGCCAGAGCCGTCAACGGGCCGCGGTCGGTAAACACACGCAGGAATGAAAAGCGTTTCGGCATGCATCTCACAACTTGCAGAAGCGTATGATCGAAATAATAGCAGATTCAGGCCCCAACGGGGCAGATCGCACCTCATAAACAGGTGTTGGCTCCGGCGCGTCAAGCATCAGCAAATATCCACATTTGACGGTCCTTAATACATCCACTATTCTGGATATATGGAATCAGAAAGCGCCATTCTTGCACTGGCGGCGCTGGCTCAGCCCACTCGGCTGGACGCCTTCCGATTGCTCGTCAAACACGAGCCGGAAGGTCTCGCCGCAGGCGATATCGCAAAGCTATTGGCCGTTCCGCAGAATACCATGTCGTCGCATCTGGCGATTTTGACCCGCGCGGGTTTGGTGGCGCCTAAGAGATCCGGCAGGTCGATCGTGTATCGCGCGGACCTCACGCACTTTCAGGACGTGCTGCTGTTCATGCTCAAGGATTGTTGCGGCGGAAAACCTGAAATCTGCGCGCCCCTGATCGAAAGTCTCGCGCCATGTTGCCCGCCGACAAAGAACAAGGCGAGCGCGTGATGCCCGGCTTCGATCTGCGCCGCCGCCTGACGGCCGAAGGCCTAGGCACCGCACTTCTGGTCGCGACCGTCGTTGGCTCCGGCATCATGGCCGAAAGCCTGACCAAAGACATAGCGCTGGCGTTGCTTTGCAACGCGATTCCGACCGGCGCTATTCTGGTCGTGCTGATTACGATTTTGGGTCCGATCTCGGGCGCGCATTTCAATCCCGCCGTCACCCTGATCTTCGCGCTGAAGCGTGAACTCTCGCGCCGCGATGCGCTGCTTTATGTGAGCGCGCAAATCATCGGCGGTATGGCCGGAACGATGATCGCGCACGCCATGTTCGCTCTGCCGCTGCTGGATGTGTCGATGAAAATGCGAACCGGCGGCGCACAATGGTTCGCCGAAGGCGTTGCAGCCTTCGGCCTGATCGCCACGATCCTCGCAGGCCTGCGCTTCGCGCGAACGTCAATCCCGTGGCTGGTCGGTCTCTACATCACCGCCGCATACTGGTTCACCGCGTCCACTTCTTTTGCCAATCCCGCCGTTGCGATTGCGCGATCCCTGACAAACACGTTTTCAGGTATTCGTCCGCAAGACCTTCCCGGTTTCATTGCGGCGGAATTGACCGGCGCAGTCACCGCGCTGCTGTTGATGAACTGGCTGCTGCGGCCAACCGCAATTCCCGTTCAGCGCGAGGCGCAATGACAAACGTCACCATCTATCACAATCCGAACTGCGGCACGTCGCGCAACACGCTGGCGATGATCCGGCAGAGCGGCGAAGAGCCAACGGTCATTGAATATCTGAAAACGCCGCCGAGCCGCGAACGGCTTCTGGAGTTGATCGCAGCCTTAAACATCACACCGCGCGAGTTGTTACGCGAGAAAGGCACGCCCTATGCAGATCTTGGATTGGGAAATCCCGAACTGACTGACGACCAGCTCGTCGATGCCATGCTCTCGCATCCGATCCTGATCAACCGGCCCATTGTGGAGACGCCGAAAGGCACGCGGCTGTGCCGCCCGTCCGAACAAGTGCTGGACCTGCTGGACACGCCGGTCACGTCTTTCGTCAAAGAGGACGGCGAAATCGTCCAGACCTGAAGCCTTAACGGCTTCGCAGCCGCTCCAGCACGCCGGACGACGCAAAGCCGTCCGCAGGCAAGCCAGCCGAGGCCTGGAAGCTGCGGAGCGCTTTGCGGGTCTCGCCGCCGAGATTGCCGTCGGGTTCGCCTTTGTAGAAGCCGCGCTGTGCCAACAATTGCTGAAGCTCAAGTCGCTCGTCGCGGGAGAGAACCCGCTCCTGCCGCGGCCATTCCTGCACCAGCGGCGCACCGCCACGCAAACGATCCGCGAAGTGACCAATGGCAAGCGCGTAGGCCTCGGATGGATTGTACCGCATGATCGAACGGAAATTCCCGAGCATCAGGAAGCCCGGACCGTCCGCGCCTGCAGGTGCCAGCAGAAACGCGCTGTCGGTGTTGCGCGGAAACGGCTTGCCGCCGGCGCGCTTGATGCCGAGATGCTCCCACTGCGCGACGGTGTAGTTCCTGGCGCGGTCCGCGAGGAGATAGTTGAAGCCCTGCGGCACCTCGACCTCATAGCCCCAGGTCTGTCCCTGCTGCCAGCCGTCCTTTTTGAACTTCGCAGCCGTGGAGGCGATGATGTCCGGAATGTCGTCGACGGTGTTGCGCTTGCCGTCGCGATCGAAATCCACCGCAAATTTCTTGAACGCGGTCGGCATGAACTGCGTCGCGCCGAAAGCACCGGCCCATGAGCCGCGCATCTGCTGCGGCGTCAGATCGCCGTGGTGGAGAATTTCCAGCGCGGCCAGAAACTCGTCCTTGAAGTACGCCTGACGCCGCCCAATGCAGGCCAGCGTCGCGGTAGAATTCAGCACGCTGCGGTCGCCGCCCTGCGTGCCGTAATTCGACTCGATGCCCCAGATCGCCGCGATGATATAGCGGTCAACGCCATAGGCCTTCTCGACAGCGGCGAAGGTCGCCGCGTTCTTCGCAAGCACCTCGCGGCCCCGCGCGATCCGCGCATCGGTGACGAGAATGTCCAGATAGTCCCACACCGCCTTGGTGAATTCCGGCTGCGAGTCCATCAGGTCCATGATGCGCAGGTCCGGCGACAGGTCAGCTGTGAACCGCTCGAAACTTTCCTGCGACACGCCGCGCCGCGCGGCCTCGGGCCAGAAGCCCGCGACGCAGCGGTCGAAATTCGCAGCGGACTGGCGGATTGCGTTCGCCGTCATCAGCGGATGGCCGGACGCACCGTCCTCCCCGCTCCATTCCTTCGGCGGAGACGCCTGCGCCATGCGGCGCGGCTGAGGGACAACCTGACGAGGCGCAGGTGCGGGCGCGGTATTCTGCTGCTGGATCGAGCCGGTGGTGTCGTTGAAGGGCCAAAGACCCTGCCCGTGGGCGGGTGCCGACACCAGCAGGCTGGCCCCGACCACCGAGATGGTCAGCGCCGCACCGGCGGCCATCAGCCACGCGCTCTCGTTAACGTCGATCCGTGCCATGTTACGCCACACCCGTCTAAGATAATCCCCAAACACAGGAGGCCCAAACAGGGTTTCCACCCGATTAACAAATCAGTATTTTTTTGAAGACGCGGCGAAGCGTCGCCACGAAAAATCCACACCCCCCTCAGTCTCCGTTCATCCGCTAACCTTTACCCAACACGCTTCCCACCCGCGGTTTTTACGCCCCGCAAAACCTGCTACCACCCGTCAACGCTTCTCTCACGCCCCAAAGAGCCTCATGAAAATCCGTAAAGCCGTTTTCCCCGTCGCCGGTCTCGGCACACGTTTCCTGCCCGCCACCAAGGCGATGCCGAAAGAAATGCTGACCGTCGTGGACCGTCCGCTGATCCAGCATGTGGTGGACGAGGCACTGGAGGCCGGCATCGAGCATCTCGTGTTCGTCACCGGGCGCAACAAGGGCGTGATCGAGGATCACTTCGACCGGGCTTTTGAGCTCGATACGACGCTGAAAGAGCGCAGCAAGCTGAAAGAGATCGAAAGCCTCGAACGCGACCAGCCGAAAGCGGGCGCGACCTCGTTCACGCGCCAGCAGGCGCCGCTCGGCCTGGGCCATGCGGTGTGGTGTGCGCGCGACATCATCGGCAACGAGCCGTTTGCCGTGCTACTGCCTGACGTGCTGGTGAAGCACAAACCCAGCGGGTTGAAGCAGATGATCGATGCGGCGAATGCCGCAGGCGCGGACAAGGCCAACATCATCGCGGTGGAAGAAGTGCCGATGGATCAGGTCCACATGTATGGCGTGGTCGGCGTCGGCAAATCCAAAGGTGACATGTTCGAACTCGACGGAATGGTCGAGAAGCCGAAGAAGGAAGTGGCACCTTCGAACCTCTCGATCACGGGTCGTTACATTTTGCAGCCGGAAATTTTCAACATTTTGGAAACGCAAGCCAAGGGCGCGGGCGGCGAAATCCAGCTCACCGACGGCATGCTGAACCTTGCAAAATCACAACCGTTCTACGGCTTCAAGTTCAAGGGCAAGAGCTACGACTGCGGCTCAAAGTCCGGCTTCCTCGCCGCGAACATTGCCTATGCGATGGACCGCGGCGACCTGCGCGCGGATTTGGTCGCAGAGATGAAGAAGTGGGTGTGAGGGCTATTGGCCTAATACGTCATGGACATTTTCTTGGTAGGGCTTCGTCCGAAAAATAACGTATTGTTTCGTTCCCCTAGTGGTGAGCCGAACGAGCTTTTTTCAACGGTAAATTTAAGTAGCTGAACTAGTATTAGTAAAATTATTGAGCTTCATATTCCTCTTCATTGAGGAGACGCACATGACTTATTGGGTTTACGAAAACATAATTCATAAGAAAGCCCGGATACACAAAGCTGAGTGTAGTTTTTGCGGATCAGGCCGTGGAATTCATGGTGGGGGGAAAACTCTTTCGGGTAACTGGTTCGGCCCTTTCCAAACGTTCGACGAGGCCAGTTCAATTGCTCTCAAAACGGACCACAGTGACATTCGCGCATGTACCGTGTGTATCGGCAACATGGATACAACGGATCGCAACATAATTGAGGCAAGCAATCCCCCAATTGAAGGTCGCAAATTGCCTCCATCTGACTCCGAGTACGAACTCAATTGCGCTCTTAGTTTGAGATGGCATCCATTGGGACGACTCTCGTTGGATAACGCCAATCGAGTGGTTTTTCCCAACGTTGAAAGCACAGCGGGTCTTTATAAATTTTCGGCTCGTTATCCCGACGGGCGGCGCGGCAATTACATAGGGGAAAGCGAAAATCTGAAGCGCCGATTTGGAAATTACCGAAATCCCGGCCCAACACAGCAAACCAGTTTGCGGTTGAATATTTGGCTTCGAGAACTCCTAACTGACAGTGGTGAAGTGCTAATTACCATTGCAAGAGAAGCAACTCTCGACAGCGTTAAAGTTGATCTTTCCCGAAAAGCTGCACGACGCATGTTTGAGCAAATGGCTGTGGTGCTAGAATCTGCCGAAGATATCGATAGCCTAAACCGCTAGATTAACACTGACAGCATCGGATCAAATAACGTTTGGCTATCGGTGTAGCCCAATCTTGCTTCCATCGCCGTGAACGCGATCGCGGTCTTCGCCGTCATTTTTCGGCGCATCCTTCGCGCGCGCTTCGTCCGCGTCACGCTGTTTGTCCTTTCGCGGTTCCTGTCCCGGAAGATCGCGTGAGCTTTTCGGCTGCATCATCTTTTCCTTTTCAAGCGCACACGCCGGGAACGGGTTAGACGAAACGCGTACCGATGCGTTGGTGCCGCAGCCAGAAGCCGGCAAAATAGCTGCGTCCATCATCCCCATTGCGGCCGGTTGTCACCCGGCGCATGCGAAAGCCAACGCGGCGCGCATCGTTAAGTTCACGCGCATGAGGTTGCGCCGGTATGCATCTGCCGTCCGCGCGATCCCGCCAAATCTCTCGAATTTTGTATGCAAATTCCCCGCACAACAGCGACAATCTGTCCGCAAGCGCACAGACCAAACGGCGCTGGCTCGGTTCCGGCTTTTGTGAAAAGCTGATGCTGGGCAGGATGACGAGTGACAGTCTGGTGGCGTTTTCCGTATCGGCGGGTTGAGCCCGGCTTCTGGGGCTCGCTGGCGTTGGCTCTGGCCTGCGTCGCGGCCGCTGTCGTGGCGCGTCTCCTGCTCGGGCTGATCGGATCGACGCTCTACTTCGCCGCATTTTTTTCCGGCGGTGCTTATCTGCACATTGATCGGCGGGCGGACGGCAGGGCTGCTGTCCATTCCGCTCTCCATCGTGGCGGTGTGGTGGGCGTTCATTCCACCCCTCTTCGACTTCGGCCCGCTGTCGCCGGTGGACATTGCGAATTTCGCGCTGTTCGGGTTGTCGAGCCTGCTGGTGGTGACGCTGGCCGTCAAACACAGGCGCAACGTGTTCGCGCTGGAGGACCGGGAGCGGCAGCGCGAGTTGCTCGTCAACGAGCTCGAACATCGCAGCAAGAACATGCTGTCCGTCGTTACCGCACTTATCCGGCAGACGGTGAAGGACAAGGACGTCGCCGAGACGCTGATCAGCCGCATGCGCGTTGCAGCCGATAATCACGATCTGGTGGATCAGGCGACGGGCAACGCGACCACCCTGCGGGAGCTATTCAGCACGGTGGTGCAGGACTCGTACGGCGCGAACCGCATCGCGCTGAGCGGTCCCGATGTGCCGCTGACCGGCCAGCAGGCGCGCAGCCTCCGCATCGTGTTTCATGAAATGACGACCAACGCCGTAAAATACGGCGCACTGTCGGACCCCGCGGGCAAGATCGATATCGACTGGTCGCTCGACGGGCCGCTGCTTGCGATCAACTGGAGCGAAAGCGACGGACCGCGCGTGCCGCCGCCGACGAAATTCAACTTCGGCTCCAAGCTCATCAACGTCACACTAAAACAGATGAATGCGGAGCTTGAGCCGACTTTCGATGAGACCGGCTATCGCTACCGGATTTCGTTCAAGCCCGGCTAACGCAAGACCTCTTCCGCAGGGTTCCTTGCTCACGTTTTTGTGTGGAATTTTGCCGTAACGGCGGGGTCTTATTCGCGTATCTAGAACATCGGCGAAAGTGCCGCGCTTCTCCCAAAGACGATCCAAGAGGACGACATGGATTTTTCGCAAGTACGCCGAACTGCCATTACCCTCGCCGCTGGTGGCGCGCTGGCTTTGGCATGGTTCGCATCGCCGTTAAGCGCCGCAGAGGAAGCCTTCATCATTCCGCCGCCTGCGACCGATGTTGCGGCCAAAAGTGATGGCCTCAAGACATTCGTGTTGGCCGGTGGCTGCTTCTGGGGCGTGCAAGGCGTCTATCAGCACACCAAGGGCGTGACCAAAGCCGTCTCCGGCTATGCCGGCGGACTGGAGCGCACCGCGAATTACAATGCGGTCGGTCGCGGCACGACCGGCCATGCCGAAGCCGTGCAGATCACCTACGATCCGAAGCAGGTGTCGCTCGGCAAGCTGCTGCAGATTTATTTCTCGGTGGTACACGATCCGACCCAGTTGAATCGTCAGGGCCCGGACTCCGGCACGCAATATCGCTCGACGGTGTTTACGTCCGATCCCGACGAGCGCAAGGCGGTGGAAGCCTATATCGCCCAGCTGAACGGCGCGAAGGTCTACAAAAAGACCATCGCCACCACGCTCGAGCCATTGCAGGGTTTTTATGCGGCGGAAGATTATCACCAGGACTACCTGACGCTGCACCCCAATCAACCCTATATCGTGTTCAACGATTTGCCGAAGATCGAGAACCTGAAGAAGATCTTTGCGCAGGACTATCGCGAAAAGCCGGTGCTGGTGAGCGACGCGCAGGCGAGCAAGTAACAACCGCTCTTTCAGAGCAGATCGTAAAATCAGGCGGCGAGCCGGACAGGTTCGCCGCTTTCATGTGAGAGAAACGAAAGGAGCTAACCATGACCGACGCCAAGACCAAGACCGGCTCCACCGTCCAGAAGTCCGAGAGCGAGTGGCGCGCGGAGCTAACGCCGATGCAGTACGCCGTGCTGCGCGAGAAAGCGACCGAGCGCCCGTTTACCGGCGAGTACGATCACTCGTTCGATCCGGGGAATTACGTCTGCGCCGGATGCGGCACGACCCTGTTCGAGTCGGATGCCAAGTTCGATTCCGGCTGCGGCTGGCCTGCATTTTCGGCACCTGCCGGTGAGAGCGCTGTCGCAGAAGAGCGCGACGTCACGCATGGTATGGTTCGCACGGAAGTCTTATGTGCGACATGCAATGGCCATCTTGGTCATGTCTTTCCTGACGGGCCGGGACCCACCGGTTTGCGTTACTGCATCAATTCGGCCGCACTGAAACATCAGGCGAAGTAAACCCCTCATCTGCAACGTTGACATGCGTGCCGTGCGGTTGTTGCAAGCCGCGCGGCACATACATGTGATCGTACAAATCTCAAAAACAAAAAAATCTCTCAAACAACTTCGTTTTAAGGAATGCATCATCATGTCTACTCGATCTCGCCAGACCGTTCTGGCTCTCGGCCTTGTTGGCCTTCTCATCGAGGCCGTTGCCTCTCATCCCGCCCTTGCCGTAAGCAAAGTGACACTCTTCAAGGTCGTCACGCCAAAGGATGAAATCGTCATCGGTCTCACCAAGGCTGAACTCGCGCAGCTGCAAGGCAAGACTGCGGACGCGCTCGCAAAAGTACTTCACGACGACGGCGAATTGCAGGTCTGGCAGTATCAGGAGCGCGTCGGCAAAAGCGGCGCGCGGGAAGAAGCGCCGGTACGTAAGATCGCAATCGCGGCCGATCCAGCCACGCATATCGAGCCTTATGCGACCACGCTAAAGGTCGTGCCGGTCGGCGACGAAATCATGATCGAGGCCATTCGATAATGGAACCGAACCGGCGCGGCGCACTTGATCTCTCCGAAGGTGACGGCGCTCAGGCCGCGCCGGGTTGGGGAGATACGCCATGTCGATCGGACTCATACTCGTCATCATTCTCATCATTTTCCTGCTCGGCGGATTCAGCGGCCGCTTTGGAGGCTATGGTTATGGCCTCGGTCACGGCGGAATGGGGATCGGCGGAACGATCCTGATCATCCTCGTCATCCTGCTGTTGCTCGGAAAAATCTGACGAATCAGCTTTCTCAAGCGCTGCTTGACAGAAATGGCGGCCCGCACTCATCGCAATGCGGGCCGCCATCTCGGCTAGAGTGTTGAAATCCAAGAGTTTATTTTCGCCAACCGGATGCCTGACCATCATTCATCATGAGGCGCATGACGGGTCGCAATTGGCGAAAAAAGGCCTATATTAGGGTCTGTTCTGGAATGAATGACGCGGACGGCACGGCTTTCTCAGTTCGTGCGGTCCACCGTTATGTCCATCGAGTCCCACACCGAGAAGGCCGAGATCATGGCTGCGTTCAATTACAATACTGAAGCCGAACTGTTTCCTGCGGCAATCCGCAAGAAGAAACGTGCCGGCTTCGCGTATCGCCGTTTTCCGACCGCCGCAGAGGCCGTGCAATTCGCCATCGAACAACTTCCGGCCGACTCGTTGAACGGTGCCTATCTCCAAGTAGACGAAGCCCGTTTCGACCAGAGCGGCATTCGCACCCTTTATGAGAGCGAAGCGTTTCCGCTGCCGCGTAACCGGCCAGAGCCCGTTGCCGCAACGGATGACGAGCAGAAGCAGGCCGCGACCGGCTAAATCATTATTGATTTTGGATTGCTGAAATCAGCCGCTCACGTCGTGCGCGGCTGTTTGTCCATCCAGCGCTTGAGCATCCGCACGTTGCGCACATTGGCGCGGAACATGACGTCGAACGCGTCGCCCGCAAACGGCACCAGACCCACAACACCATCAAGCGCCACATTGCCGAGCATCCGTGCAACGACATGCTTAGGTGCGCCCAAGGCCCGCGCCTCGCGCACGATCCATAGCGAAATCGCGGTGGTGATAAGATCGCCGACGACCGGCAACAAGCCGATGAGCCCGTCGATGCCGTAGCGGATGTTGGTGCCCGGCAGCACGAAGGCGACATCGAGCAATTTCGACAGCGCATCGATCCGGGCAAAGCGCTGCTCGCGCGTGAGCGGACCGAACAAGATGCCGCCGAGCGCGCCGCTCACACCCTGAAAATCGAACTGGCCGCCGAACGGCCCGGCGCCTTCAAAGCTGCCGCCGGAGCGCACCTCGTTGCCGTCCTGATCGATCACAGGCGGACGCCGCGTACCGCTGCGGCGCGTGGTGCGGTCGAACATGTCGTCGGTCATCTTGGCGCTCGTCATTTTGCGTCGATCCCCGGGTCAGCCTGCGATTTCGCAGGCACCCTGACATAGGAACGCAGGATTGCGGCGCAAGTTGCGCCATCCAGTTCCTGAATAGCCAATTGTCGCATGAATGGGCGACGCCCCAACAAAATAGCCGGACCTTTCGGCCCGGCAATCCTTTGCAGCAGATGGACTATTACGCGCCCTACTTCTTGCCGCCCTTGCTCTGCTGGTAGCTGGAGCCGGAACCCTTCGGCGCGTTCTTGTCGGCCTTCGGCTTCTTCTTTTCCTTATTGCCCTTGTCCTTGCCCTTTGCCATCGCGTCCTCCTGTTGCATGCCGGCCGGTGCATCTGGCCTGCGCAACGCTATCATCATTGTTGGATATGACGGGAATCAATATCCCGAACGGCAATCAGCGATGGAAAAAATCAGGCACTGCGGCGCAGAGGCAGTTCGGCTTCCAGCGGCGTCACATCGTAAACCGCATAGCCGTTTTTGCCGTCCTTCTTGGCCATATAGAGCGCACGGTCGGCAGCAGCGATCAGGCGCTCCGCATGCAGGCCGATGTCGGTCCGCCACTGTGCCACGCCGATAGACGCGGACAGCGCCAAGCGGGTGCCATTCCACTGGACCATTTCATTCTGGCAGGCTTCCAGCACATGCCGCGCGACCATCGCGCCTTCGCGCAGCGTGGTCGACGGCAGCACCACACAGAATTCGTCGCCTCCCATGCGTGCCAGCAGATCGCCGGTGCGGAGCCGCTTTCCAGCAGCGGAGGTGAACAGCCGCAGGCATTCGTCACCTGCCGCGTGACCGTGGCTGTCGTTGATATGCTTGAAGCCGTCGAGATCGATCATCAGCATGGCGAAGCTTTCGCCGCTGCGGTTCGAGCGCGCGCATTCCTCATCCAGCCGTGCCAGAAGCTGGCGGCGGTTGGCGGCGCCGGTGAGATCGTCGAACATCGCAAGATCGGCGACCTCGGCCCGCAGCCGGTCGATGGCCATCATGAGGAAACCGAAATTCCACATCATGGACAGGAAGACCAGCATCAGGACCAGCACAGCCTGAAACGGATTGAATTCCACCAGCGAGACGTTGCCGCCGATATGGATCAGGCTGGCAACTGAACGGAACGCATAAATGGCGACCATCAGCACGGCGATATAGCCCGCCATCCGCGCGCCGGGCCGGGCACGGCCATCCTTGCGCGAAAACAGCATGCCAAGCGTCAGCACGAGCGGCATCGATTGCGCGACCGAATAGATCAAGATGCGCGCGGGCATATTATCCTGCACGATCACAAAATAGCTCAGGCCCGACAGGCTGAGCCCTGCGATCATAAACGACCTGCGCCACGAGACCGGCCGGCCATAAAATCGCTCGACGCCCATCATGGCCAGACAGCCCGCAAAAATCAGCGTGACACCGCCGATCAGCAGCGGGATCAACAGCAATGTATGCGCTTGTGGATCGATGAAACCGCGCGTCATCGAAATTGCCGCGCCGGTGGCGGCGGTGAACGCAGCGGCAGTCCAGTAACGCGCCGCCTGAAAATTCGGATAGTTGCGGGCGACGTAAACCCACACCGTGCCCAGCGCCACGAAATTGACGACGAACACAATCCAGAGTGTCGGGACACTCAGCATGAGAAGGTCCAGGGTGCGCGGTTATCCGCGTCTTGTGCCCCGCCTTTGCAATCGATTATCGCAAGATCCATCACCACTCCTGATCCCTTTTCGGGATCGGCCTCCCCCTGAAGCCGGATGCATCCTTGCAGGCGCGCACTTAACGGAATCTGACCGCGATCCGATAAAGCGCGCCGTGGTTTTGAATTGATGAAGAATGCTTGCGCGCGTCTGAAAAGCAGGCAGATCGCACCTGAAAACGCGCGCCTGAGATGAACGCGAAAGCGAAACCGAAACCGCTTTGCGGCTTGTTAACCGTGAAGGTGAGGAGTTATCCCCACGAAAAGATGACCGCGGTGTCTTGAACGACACACAATCTTGAAAAACACGCGACAAATTTCAGCGAATCGGTTCGGATCGCAAATGAGGCTTCGCGTTGGCCGGTCGCCGAGCATGCCTCGTGACGTTGACGTCAACCCAAACCCATGAGGCATGTTATGGCGAAGAAAGCCAAGAAGGCCAAGAAGGCGAAGAAGACAGTCAAGAAGGCCAAAAAGTCGAAGAAGAAGTAGTTTTAGATTTTGAAGTGGCTC
>Ga0209023_10004791_pt1 | contig 15169 bp, 11 predicted proteins | sample LakOneMetagenome_FD_187468 | JGI IMG/M metagenome (GOLD analysis project Ga0209023, IMG submission 187468) | Freshwater and sediment microbial communities from Lake Erie, Canada (SPAdes) (version 2) | ecosystem: Environmental > Aquatic > Freshwater > Lentic | place: Lake Erie, Canada... | reverse complement strand
AACATCGGCCAGCTTTCGAGCATGTACATGTACGCGTGGAAGAAGGGCCTGAAGACGACCTACTACCTGCGCTCGCGACCGGCGACGCGGATTGCGAAAGCGACCGTCGGGGCCGCGCCCGCGAAAGAATATACGGATGCGCAAGCGATGGTGTGCTCGCTCGAAAATCCCGAGACGTGCGAGGCCTGCCAGTGAGTGGTCATTTGCTCGACCCCGGTTTCGACCTCACCCTGCGGCCGATGCGCTATCCGCAGTTCTACGAGATGTATCGCGCCGCGATCAAGAACACCTGGTCGGTCGAGGAGATCGATTTCCAGATCGACCTCGGTCACCTCGCGCAGCGCATGACGCCCGCGGATCGCCACCTGATTGAACGCCTGGTCGCGTTCTTCGCGACCGGCGATTCGATCGTCGCGAACAATCTCGTGCTCAACCTGTACAGGCACATCAATACGCCCGAGGCGCGCATGTACCTGTCGCGCCAGTTGTACGAGGAAGCGCTGCACGTGCAGTTCTACCTGACCCTGCTCGACAACTACATCCCGGAGCCGGCGCGGCGCGCGCAGGCGTTCGCCGCCGTCGAGAACATCCCGTCGATCCGGCGCAAGGCAGCGTTCTGCCAGCGCTGGATCGATTCGGTCCATGCTCTGGATCGCGTGGCTTCCGATGCGGACAAGCGCAGCTTCCTGCTGAACCTGACCTGCTTCGCGACCTGCATCGAAGGCCTGTTCTTCTTTGGTGCGTTCGCCTACGTGTATTTCCTGCGTTCACGCGGCCTCCTGCCGGGTCTTGCCGCCGGCACCGCATGGGTATTCCGCGACGAGTCCGCGCACATGGGGTTTGCGCTGGAGGTGCTGCGCACGGTGCGCGAAGAAGAACCGTACCTGTTCGATGCGGAATGGGCGGCGCAGGTCGGCGCCATGATCGCCGACGCTGTCGAGTGCGAATGCGCGTTTGCCGAAGACGTGCTCGGCGGCGGCGTGGTCGGCATGACCCTGAAGGAAATGCGCCAGTACCTCGAATACATCGCCGACCAGCGCCTCGCGACCCTGCAGCTGCCGTCGCGCTACGGCGCGCGGAACCCGTTCCCCTTCATGGAGCTGCAGGACGTGCAGGAGCTGACCAACTTCTTCGAGCGGCGCGTGTCGGCCTACCAGGTCGCGGTGCAGGGCGAGGTGGGTTTCGATCATGCGTTCTGATGGTTTCCCGGCCTCGTGATGACGCCCGCGCCTGTCGCTCCGGTCGATATGGCATCATCGCCGCTCCACGATGGAGCGCTCCATGCCGGCACCCCGGTTGACCAGCGACGATGGCCTGTACGCACTCGCGCAAGCGGTCGCCGAATGTCTGATCGCACGCGGTCAGACACTCGTTGCAGCGGAATCGTGCACGGGTGGCTGGATCGCCAAGGTGCTGACCGACGTCCCGGGCAGCTCGACCTGGTTCGAATGCGGGGTGGTCGCCTACAGCTACGAGGCGAAGGAGGCGTTGCTCGGCGTGCAGCCGCAAACGCTCGAAAGGACCGGTGCGGTCAGCCATGACACGGTCGTCGAGATGGTGTCGGGCGCGCTCGCGCGCTACGGCGCGGGCGTGGCGGTCGCGGTGACGGGCGTTGCCGGACCCGGTGGCGGCACGTCGGACAAGCCGGTCGGCACGGTCTGGATCGGCTGGAAGCGGCGCGGCGGCTATGCGCGCGCGGAGCTGTTCCATTTCGATGGCGATCGCGAAGCGGTGCGGCGGCAGACCGTCGGTGCCGCGCTCGATGGCGTGCGGCGGATTCTTACGAGCTGATGCGCAAACTGCGGATAGCGGCCGCGCCTTGCTGTGGGATAATCGCGCTCAATCGGCGCATGCTTGCGTTTGCGTCTTAGCGACTGAGACGCAGCAGCGGCACGCTCGCCGCCATCAACGACAGAGGATTCACACGATGGACGACAACAAGCGCAAGGCACTTGCCTCCGCACTCAGCCAGATCGAGAAGCAGTTCGGCAAGGGCGCCGTCATGCGCATGGGCGACAAGGTCGATGAGGCGATCGAAGTCGTCTCGACCGGTTCGCTCGGTCTGGACATTGCGCTCGGCATCGGCGGCCTGCCGCGCGGGCGCGTGGTCGAGATCTACGGCCCGGAGTCGTCCGGCAAGACCACCCTGACCCTGCAGGTGATCGCAAGCTGCCAGCGCAACGGCGGTACCGCTGCGTTCGTCGACGCCGAACACGCGCTCGATCCGAGCTATGCCGAGAAACTCGGCGTCAACGTCGACGACCTGCTGGTTTCGCAGCCCGATACCGGCGAACAGGCGCTCGAGATCGCCGACATGCTCGTCCGCTCGAATGCGGTCGACGTCGTCGTTATCGACTCGGTCGCGGCGCTCACGCCGAAGGCGGAAATCGAAGGCGAGATGGGCGACTCGCACGTCGGCCTGCAGGCTCGCCTGATGAGCCAGGCGCTGCGCAAGCTGACCGCAAACATCAAGAAATCAGGCACCTTGGTCATTTTCATCAACCAGATCCGCATGAAGATCGGCGTGATGTTCGGCAGCCCGGAGACGACCACCGGCGGCAATGCGCTGAAGTTCTATGCCTCGGTGCGCCTCGACATCCGCCGCATCGGCGCGATCAAGCGCGGCGAGGAAGTGATCGGATCGGAGACGCGCGTCAAGGTCGTCAAGAACAAGGTGGCGCCACCGTTCCGCCAGGCCGAATTCGAGATCCTGTATGGCGAAGGCTCCTCGCGTGAAGGTGAGCTGATCGAACTTGGCGTTGCCCACAACCTGGTCGACAAGTCCGGTGCCTGGTACAGCTACAACGGCGACCGCATCGGCCAGGGTAAGGACAACACACGCCTTTACCTCAAGGAGCATCCGGAAATCGCCGACGCGATCGACGTGCAACTGCGCGCGAAGCTGCTGGCCAAGGGCGGAACCTCGCCGTTGCCGGCGGTCGAGGTCGAAGAGGCCTGAGTTGCCGCGCAAGCCGAAGGCCGATGCGCGCAGCGTCTACGACAAGGCGCTCGGCCTGCTCGCGCGGCGCGAGCATTCGGCACGGGAGCTGAAGACCAAGCTGGCCTTGCGCGGACACCAGGCGGATGAAGCCGCTCCGGTGATCGAGCAGCTGAAGCAACGCCAGTACCAGAGTGACGATCGCTTCGCCATGAGCCTCGCGCGCCGGCGCGCGGCGCAAGGATATGGCCCGCGGCGCATCCAGGCGGAGCTGAAGTCGCATGGCATGACCGATGCGACGGTCCGCGAAGCCGTCGCGGGCGTTGACGTCGACTGGGCCGCCATTGCGTCGGCCCAGTTGCGCCGGCGCCACGGTTCGGTCGCCGCTGCAGATCACGAAGAACGCGCGGCCCGCGCCGGGTTTCTCTTGCGCCGCGGCTTCGATCCGGCGACAGTACGCGCCGTCACGCGCGCTGAAGTGGACGATCCGGGCGAAGAGTTGGATTGATGACTCGAATTCCGGACCGCATCTTCGGCGTGTCCGCCTTTCGCCTCCGTCCCGATCCCGCCCATGAAAACCTCCGAAATCCGCTCCGCGTTCCTGGAGTTCTTCCGTTCCAAGAACCATACGATCGTGCCGTCGAGTTCGCTGGTCCCGGCGAACGACCCGACCCTGCTGTTCACGAACTCCGGGATGGTCCAGTTCAAGAACGTGTTCCTCGGCAGCGAGAAGCTCGGCTTCGTTCGCGCGGCCGACGTGCAGCGCTGCCTGCGCGCGGGTGGCAAGCACAACGACCTCGACTCGGTCGGCTACACGGCGCGCCACCACACCTTTTTCGAGATGCTCGGCAACTGGTCGTTCGGCGACTACTTCAAGCGCGAGGCGATCGCCTGGGCATGGGAATTCCTGACCGGCGTATTGAAGCTGGAGAAGGAGCGGCTTTGGGTCACCGTCTACCACACCGATGACGAAGCATTCGACATCTGGAACAAGGACATCGGCGTGCCCGCCGCACGCATCGTGCGCATCGGCGACAACAAGGGCGCGCCCTACGCGTCGGACAACTTCTGGCAGATGGCCGACACCGGTCCGTGCGGACCGTGCACCGAAATCTTCTACGACCACGGTGTCGACATCGCCGGCGGCCCGCCAGGGTCGCCGGACGAGGACGGCGACCGCTACATCGAAATCTGGAACCTCGTCTTCATGCAGTTCGACCGCGCTGCCGACGGCACGCTGGCAAAGCTTCCGGCGCCGTGCGTCGACACCGGCATGGGCCTCGAACGGCTCGCGGCGGTGCTGCAGCACGTGCATTCGAACTACGAGATCGACCTGTTCCAGCGCCTCATCCAGGTCGCGGCGAAGCTGACCAACACGATCGATGTCGAAAACAAGTCCCTGCGCGTGATCGCGGACCACATCCGCGCCTGCTCGTTCCTGATCGTCGATGGCGTGCTGCCGTCGAATGAAGGACGCGGTTACGTGCTGCGCCGGATCATCCGGCGCGCGCTGCGCCATGGCTACATGCTGGGCCAGAAGCAACCGTTCTTCCATGCGCTGGTCGGCACCCTCGTCGAGGTGATGGGCGACGCCTATCCCGAGCTCGTGGCGAAGCGCGAGCTGGTCGAGCGCGCGCTGAAAGCGGAAGAGGAACGCTTCGGCGAGACGCTGGAGCAGGGCATGAAGGTTTTCGAGGACGTCGCGAGGAAATCCGGCAAGACAATTCCGGGCGAAGCGGCATTCCGCCTCTACGACACCTATGGTTTTCCGGTCGACCTGACCGCGGACATCGCGCGCGAGCGCGGTCTCATCGTCGACATGGCGGGCTTCGAGGTGGCGATGGAGCGGCAGCGCGAACGCGCGCGCTCGGCCAGCCAGTTCGACAGCAAGGCAACGTTGCCGGCCGAGGTCGCGAGCGCACTCGCGCCGACGAAGTTCCTGGGCTACGACACGCTGGCCACGGGCGACGCGAAGGTCGTCGCGATCGTGCGTGATGGCAAGGCCGTCGACGCGCTGGCCAATGGCGAGGAGGCCGTCGTGCTGCTCGAGCGAACGCCGTTCTACGCCGAGTCCGGTGGCCAGGTCGGTGATACCGGTACGTTGTCGAATGCCGAAGGCCGCTTCGAAGTTGCCGATACGATCAAGCTCGGCGGGGTGTTCCATGCGCATCTCGGTCGCTGGGGCGGCAACAGCCTGCGCAACGGCGCCGTGGTGGCGGCGCAGGTCGATGCCGCGCGTCGCCAGTCGATCGTGCTGAACCATTCCGCGACGCACCTTCTGCACGCGGCGCTGCGCACGGAACTCGGGACGCATGTGCAGCAGAAGGGCTCGCTGGTAGCGCCCGACCGCCTGCGCTTCGACTTCGCGCATTTCCAGCCGATCGCCGCCGACGAACTGCGCCGCATCGAGGACATGGTCAATGCGGAGATCCGCCGCAACGAGGTGGCCGAGGTCCGCGAGATGGCCTACCGGGCCGCGCTCGACTACGGTGCGATGGCGTTGTTCGGCGAGAAGTATGGCGACGAAGTTCGCGTGCTGAAGATGGGTGACTTCTCGACCGAACTCTGCGGAGGCACCCATGTCGGACGCACCGGCGACATCGGCCTGTTCAAGATCGTCAGCGAAGGCGGTGTCGCGGCCGGCGTGCGCCGTATCGAGGCAGTGACCGGTGCCGCCGCGATCGCGCACGTCGCCGAAGAGGAGGCGCGCCTCGGTCAGATAGGCGCGCTGCTGTCGGCGAACGGCCCGGAGATCGTCGACAAGCTGCGCCAGTTGTTCGAGCGCCAGAAGAAGCTCGAACGCGAGCTCGAGTCGTTCAAGGCGAAGGCGGCCAGCTCGGCGACCCAGGATCTCGCTTCGACCGCACGGCGCGTCAACGGCATCGACCTTGTCGCGGCGCGCGTCGATGGCCTCGACGCAAAGGCGCTGCGCGACGGTGTCGACACGCTCAAGCAGAAGCTCGTCGATTGCGTCGTGCTGCTCGCCGCCGCCGCCGACGGCAAGATCGCGCTCGCCGGCGGCGTGCATGGCGCCGCGCTTGGCAAGGTCAAGGCGGGCGATGTCGTTGCACATGTCGCCGCGCAGATTGGCGGCAAGGGTGGTGGCCGACCCGACATGGCGCAGGGCGGTGGCGTCGATTCTCCCGCGCTGGACGCAGCGCTTGCCGCGTTGCCGGAGTGGCTCGCGGCGCACATGTAAACGTGAAGAAAATGTCCGCTCGCCCATGACTTGGGTTCATTGCGCGTACGGGAGGGCTTGGTTAGTATCGGGCGACCTGGTATTGGCGCCATGGCGGCTCGCGAGTCGCGAAAAGAGCGTCGAGTTGGGCAAACAAGGGGAAGGGCAGCGAGGGAGGCTGCCACTTGGTCCCCGGGGTTTTCATGCGCGGGGTGATGGCAAGGCGCATGGAGAGCCATCGGACCGGCACACGTACTAAGGAGAGCCACATGCTCATTTTGACTCGCCGCGTCGGCGAGACGCTGATGATCGGAGACGAGGTGACCGTCACCGTGCTTGGCGTCAAAGGCAATCAGGTTCGTATCGGCATCAATGCACCGAAAGACGTCGCAGTGCATCGCGAGGAAATCTATCAGCGGATCAAGCGCGAACTCGCGCCGGGCGAGGAATCCCCGGACGGCTCGGGCGGTTGAGCTTTACCCGCGCGATCGCAACCGCTATTCTCCGCGGCTCGCCCGCGCCCGGTTCGATCGGACGCCGCGATCATTGAAACCCGGAGAGATGCCCGAGAGGCCGAAGGGGCTCCCCTGCTAAGGGAGTATAGGGTCAAAAGCTCTATCGAGGGTTCGAATCCCTCTCTCTCCGCCATATTCGCAAACGCCCCCTAGTGGGGCGTTTTGCGTATATGGCGGAGAGAGAGGGTGGAAGAACCGGTCGCTTCGCAGAAGCGACCGGTTCGACGAATTCGTCGGGAACGAATTCGGACAGCCGAAGGCTGGCCCCGGAGCGCGCAGCGCGCAGGGGCGTGGCTCAGGATGAGCCGAGCAATCCCTCCGTCACGGCGCGAAGATGGCGTCGAAGCCGAAGGGCGTTTTGCGTATATGGCGGAGAGAGGGCGTGGAAGAACCGGTCGCTTCGCAGAAGCGACCGGTTCGACGAATTCGTCGGGAACGAATTCGGACAGCCGAAGGCTGGCCCCGCAGCGCGCAGCGCGCAGGAGCGAGGCGCAGGATGAGCCGAGCAATCCCTCCGTCACGTCGCGAAGACGGCGTCGGCGTTTCGACTTCGCTCGCTGCGCTCAACGCGAACGTGGCAGGCGTTTCGCTCGCACACCGCGTGGCCAGGGGTTCGCGTAAAATTGGGCAGTCTCTGAACGGCTTCGCGCCGGCAACGACGGATGTTGCAGAAAAAGGTTGACGCGCGCGATCGTGATCAGAATAATCGCGCGCTTTCCGGCGCTGGTCCGGGCGAATCGCGGGGTGCTATACTCGGCGGCCGTCCAGGCAACGGCGGTGGACACAGGTTTCAGCGCGCGCCCGTAGCTCAGTTGGATAGAGTACCAGGCTACGAACTTGGTGGTCGGGAGTTCGAATCTCTCCGGGCGCGCCATTTTGTACACGAAGGGTGCTTCGGCACCCTTTTTGTTTCAGTTGATACGGTGCTGGCGCAAGCGGAATGCAAACCCTGCTGCGACACCGCCGGATTGACGCCAAGGACCGAGCTTCGTACCATCGCTGACCCTTTTCGACGACTTCGTGTCTGCGGAAATCAGTGATAGCGACGGGGTATAGCGCAGTCTGGTAGCGCGCCTGCTTTGGGAGCAGGATGTCGGGGGTTCGAATCCCTCTACCCCGACCATTCGACTCGCAGGACAGGGCAGGATGCGCGCGGTACGCCGTGATGCCTGCGACAATGCGGCTGACGATGCGCCCGTAGCTCAATCGGATAGAGCATCGGCCTTCTAAGCCGACGGTTGCAGGTTCGAGTCCTGTCGGGCGCGCCAGTTGCCGGCGTCATTGCAAGGTGAGACGAACCAGCTCAAGCGTTTTCAGCTTCAATGGTGGGCGTAGCTCAGTTGGTTAGAGTACCGGATTGTGATTCCGGTTGTCGGGGGTTCGAGTCCCCTCGTCCACCCCAATTTCGTTACAATCCAGCGTTTCAATGTGGGCCGTTAGCTCAGTTGGTAGAGCAGGAGACTCTTAATCTCTTGGTCCTAGGTTCGAATCCTAGACGGCCCACCAATATTTCCCTGGCGCATGCGCGCCGGCTCCCGGAAGAGCCTTCGCGCGAGCGACGGGCCGATCCGGGCGAAAGTGGCGAAACTGGTAGACGCACCAGATTTAGGTTCTGGCGGGGCAACCCGTGAGAGTTCGAGTCTCTCCTTTCGCACCACTCCCTCCGCAACGAGCCTGTCGCAGCGACCGCCTGGGGCGACCCAGTCCGCGGCGCTTCGCCGTGACCGTTTTTCCGCGAATCATGGCACGATACCCGGTCTTGCCATCAGCACAATGATCCCGAGGAACACCATGCAAGTCTCGATCGAAAATGTCGGCTCGCTCGGCCGCAAGCTCACCATCCGCCTGCCGGCGCAGCGCCTCGAGGACACCATCCGCACGCGCATCCTGGAAATGGGCCGCAGCGCGCGCCTGAAGGGATTCCGCCCCGGCAAGGTGCCGACCAAGGTGATCGAGCAGCGCTACGGCAACCAGATCCGCAACGAGGCGCTGTCGGAGATGATCGGCTCGAGCTTCCAGGAAGCGGTCACGCAGGAAAAGCTGCGTCCGGCGGTGCAGCCGTCGATCGCCACGACCGGCCGTCCGGAGAACGGCGAGATCGAATACACCGCGACGTTCGAAGTGTTGCCGGAGATCGGCAAGCTCGACATCGGCGCGCTCGAGATCGTCAAGCCGGTGGCCAGCGTCACCGACGCCGATATCGACCAGATGATCGAGACGCTGCGCCTGCAGCGCCGCAGCTGGAACCAGGTCGAGCGCGCGGCACAGGACGGCGACATGGTCCTGTTCGAGTATTCGGCGCAAGGCGAGGGCTTCCGCCATCCGGAAAGCGGCACCGACCGCGTCGGCGCGATCCTCGGTTCGGGCGCCTATTCGAAGGAACTCGAGGACAAGCTCGCCGGCCACAAGGCGGGTGAGGAATTCAGTGCACACATCGATTTCCCGGCCGCGGTGCGGACGCCTGCGTTGTCCGGCAAGTCCGCCGACGTCAACGTGAAGATCGTGCGCGTGCAGGAAGCCCAGCTTCCGGCCGTCGACGGCGCGTTCGCGGCCAGCTTCGGGGTCAAGGAAGGTGGACTGGAGCGGTTCCGCGAGGACGTGCGTGCCAACCTCGAGCGCGAGCTCAAGGGTGTGCTCATGGGGCGCCTCAAGGCGGCTGCGCTCGAAAAGCTCGTCGATTCGCACCCCGAGCTCGAAGTGCCGCAAGGCATGATAGAGAACGAGGCACGCATGCTCGCGCGCCAGGCGGGCGCTCAAACACAGGATGCGGTCGCACAGTTCCTGCCGACTGCACGTCGACGCGTCAGTGCCGGCCTGCTGATCGCCGAGCTTGCGCGCCAGAACAACATCCGTCTCGACACGAGTCGCGTCAAGGAAACGCTGGCCACGATCGCCTCGACCTACGAGGAGCCGGAGCAGGTCGTTGAACTCTACACGCGCGACCCCCAGTTGATGAGCGCGCTGCAGAATCGCGTGATCGAGGATCAGGTCGTCGAGTGGATGGCCGACCACGCCAAGTGCAGCGAGCAGTCGTTGAGCTTCAACGAAGTCATGCGGCCGGGCGCCTGAGCGCACCGGCGCCTCGGAGAAAAATGCCATGTCCAGCCTGATCATGCCGCCGACGAGCGGACCCACCACCGGCCTCAACCTCGTTCCGATGGTGGTCGAGCAGACCTCGCGTGGCGAGCGCGCCTATGACATCTACTCGCGCCTGCTGAAGGAGCGCGTAGTGTTTGTCGTCGGTCCCATCGACGACTACATGGCGAACGTCATCGTCGCGCAGCTGCTGTTCCTGGAGTCAGAGAACCCGGACAAGGACATCAACCTGTACATCAACAGTCCCGGCGGCGTGGTGACAGCCGGCCTCGCGATCTACGACACGATGCAGTACATCCGCTGCGACGTCAGCACGATGTGCATCGGGCAGGCGTGCAGCGCGGCATCGCTTTTGCTGATGGCGGGTGCGAAGGGCAAGCGCTACGCGCTGCCAAATTCGCGCGTGATGATCCACCAGCCGTCTGGCGGCGCACAGGGGCAGGCAACCGACATCGAGATCCAGGCGCGCGAGATCCTCTACCTTCGCGGACGCCTGAATGGCATCTATGTCAAGCACACCGGCCAGCCGCTCGAGCAGGTCGAGCGCGACATGGAGCGCGACCGCTTCATGAGCGGCGACGATGCCAAGGCCTATGGTCTGATCGACGCCGTGCTCGAACGTCGTCCTGGCGAAGCGCCGGTTGCGGCCTGATAGCGCAAGATCGGCGCCATTTCACGCTTTTTGACATCCCTTGCGACCGGACGAAGCGTCCGGTCGCGCTGTGCTATCCTGCGCCCGCAATTGCGGCGAAACTCCGAGGCGGGGCATGACTGACGACCGGCAGGGCCGATCGGGCGACAACGGCAAGATTCTCTACTGCTCGTTCTGCGGCAAGAGCCAGCATGAGGTCCGCAAGCTCATCGCGGGCCCCTCCGTGTTCATCTGCGATGAATGCGTCGAGCTTTGCAACGACATCATCCGCGAGGAACTCGAGGAGAAGGCGGCCAGTGCGCGCAGCGACCTGCCCAAGCCCGCCGAGATCCTCGACGTGCTCGACCAGTACGTGATCGGACAGGCGCGCGCCAAGAAGGTGCTCGCGGTGGCCGTGTACAACCATTACAAGCGACTCGAGACGCGCAGCCGCAACGACGACGTCGAACTGGCCAAGTCGAACATCCTGCTGGTCGGTCCGACCGGCTCGGGCAAGACCCTGCTGGCCGATACGCTCGCGCGCCTGCTGAACGTGCCGTTCACGATTGCCGACGCGACGACGCTGACCGAAGCCGGCTATGTCGGCGAGGACGTCGAGAACATCATCCAGAAGCTGCTGCAGAAGTGCGACTACGACGTCGAGAAGGCGCAGAGCGGAATCGTCTACATCGACGAGATCGACAAGATCTCGCGCAAGAGCGAGAACCCTTCGATCACCCGAGATGTGTCCGGCGAAGGCGTGCAGCAGGCGCTGCTCAAGCTGATCGAGGGAACCGTCGCCTCGGTGCCGCCGCAGGGCGGGCGCAAGCATCCGCAGCAGGAATTCCTGCAGGTGGACACCAAGAACATCCTGTTCATCGTCGGCGGCGCGTTCTCCGGCCTCGAAAAGATCATCCTGCAACGGTCCGAAGCGACCGGCATCGGCTTCAACGCCGAAGTGCGCAGCAAGGATCGCCAGTCGGACACCGGCAAGCTGCTCGCCGACGTGCAGCCGGAAGACCTGATCAAGTTCGGCTTGATTCCCGAGTTCGTCGGCCGCCTGCCGGTCGTGGCGACGCTGGAGGAACTCGACGAGGCGGCTCTGGTGCGCATCCTCACCGAACCGAAGAACGCGATCACCAAGCAGTTCAAGAAGCTGTTCGAAATGGAAGGCGTGGAACTGGAGTTCCGCCCCGACGCGCTGACTGCGATCGCGCGCAAGGCGATCAAGCGCAAGACCGGCGCGCGCGGCCTGCGCACGATCCTGGAACAGGTATTGCTCGACACGATGTTCAACCTGCCGTCGCTCGAGCACGTCAGCAAGGTCGTTGTCGACGAGGCGGTGATCGGCGGGCAGGCCGAACCGTACCTGATCTATCGCGGCAACATGCAGAACCGCGCCGCGTCCGAATGAAGCCGGCGCGGCGCTGCTGCGCCGCGCACGCAGGTCGTCCCTCCGCCGGCGCTTGCAAAAGCCGCGACGAATCCTCACTTGACGATACAGTGGCGTGGGTCCACGCTGCGTTCGTGTTCGCGTGGCGCGGTGTTTCCCACGTGTCCGTTTCCAGAAAATTCCAGTCCCATCAAAGCCGATGACCGACAAGCCGATCAAGCTCCAGAAGACGAACACCGACCCGGTCGAGTTGCCGGTGCTGCCGCTTCGCGATGTGGTGGTGTTCCCGCACATGGTGATCCCGCTGTTCGTCGGGCGCGAGAAGTCCGTGCGAGCGCTGGAAAGCGCGATGGCGGACAGCAAGAAGATCCTGCTGGTCGCGCAGCGCAGCCCAGACGTGGATGAGCCGGCGGTCGGCGACCTCTACACGATCGGCACGATCGCCAGCGTGCTGCAGCTGCTCAAGCTCCCGGATGGCACGATCAAGGTGCTGGTGGAAGGCACCGATCGCGCCGAGATCGCCGCGTTCGGCGAGCGCGATGGCCTGATGGTTGCGCACGCGCGCGTGCTTGATGCGGCCTATACGCGCAGTGAACGCGAGGTTGAGGTGATCGGGCGCCAGCTCGTCAGCCTGTTCGAGCAACTGGTAAAGCTGTCGCGCAAGATTCCGCCCGAATTGATGGCGACGCTGGCCGGCATCGAGGACCCGTCGCGCCTCGCCGACACGATCGCCGCACATATCGGGGTGCGCGTGGCGGAGAAGCAGCGCGTGCTCGAAACGGTCGACGTGGCCGACCGCCAGGAAGTTCTGGTCGGCCTCGTCGACGGCGAGATCGACGTGCAGCAGATCGAGAAGCGCATCCGCGGCCGGGTCAAGTCGCAGATGGAAAAGAGCCAGCGCGAGTATTACCTCAACGAGCAGATGAAGGCGATCCAGAAGGAGCTCGGCGACACCGAGGACGCGCCGAACGAACTGGAGGAGCTGGGTCGCAAGATCGCCGCCGCCGGCATGCCGAAGGCGGTCGAGGCCAAGGCGCGCACCGAACTCAACAAGCTCAAGCAGATGTCGCCGATGTCGGCCGAGGCGACGGTCGTGCGCAATTACATCGACTGCCTGCTCGGCGTGCCATGGAAGAAGAAGACCAAGGTGCGGCGTGACCTCAAGCGCGCCGAGGACGTTCTCGATGCCGATCATTTCGGCCTCGAGAAGGTCAAGGAACGCATCCTCGAATACCTCGCGGTGCAGCAGCGCGTCAACAGGATGAAGGGACCGATCCTGTGCCTGGTCGGCCCGCCGGGCGTGGGCAAGACCTCGCTCGGCCAGTCGATCGCGAAAGCGACCAACCGCAAGTTCATCCGCATGTCGCTCGGCGGGGTGCGCGACGAGGCGGAGATCCGTGGGCATCGTCGTACCTACATCGGATCGATGCCCGGGCGGATCATCCAGAACCTCGCCAAGGCGGGAACAAAGAATCCGCTGTTCGTGCTCGACGAGATCGACAAGATGTCGATGGATTTCCGCGGCGATCCCTCGGCGGCGCTGCTGGAAGTTCTCGATCCCGAGCAGAACCACACGTTCAACGACCACTACCTCGAAGTCGACGTCGACCTGTCCGAGGTCATGTGGATCGCGACCGCGAATTCGCTGAACATTCCGCCGGCCCTCGCCGATCGCATGGAAGTCATTCGCATCCCCGGCTACACCGAGGACGAGAAGCTCAATATCGGCCAGCGCTACCTCGTGCCGAAGCAGCTCAAGGCGAACGGCCTCAAGGCGGCCGAGCTGTCTGTCTCCGAAGATGCGCTGCGCGACATCGTGCGCTACTACACGCGAGAATCGGGCGTGCGCAGCCTCGATCGCGAGATCTCGAAGATCTGCCGCAAGGTGGTCAAGGAACTCAGCCTCGCCGCGGCGAAGGCGGCGAAGAAGGGCAAGGGCGCCGAGGATCGCAAGCGCAAGGTCAACGTCTCGGCGAAGAACCTCGACGACTATCTCGGCGTGCGCAAGTTCACCTACGGCCGTGCCGAACAGCAGAATGAAGTCGGCCTCGTCACCGGCCTCGCCTGGACCGAGGTCGGCGGCGACCTGCTCAGCATCGAGGCGACGACCGTGCCCGGGAAGGGCAAGTTGATCCACACCGGCCAGCTCGGCGACGTCATGCAGGAGTCGATCCAGGCGGCGCTGAGCGTCGTGCGCGCGCGCGCCGATCGCTTCGGCATCGATCCGGACTTCCACCAGAAGCTCGACGTGCACGTGCATGTGCCGGAGGGCGCCACGCCGAAGGACGGTCCGAGCGCGGGCATAGCCATGTGCACGGCGCTGGTTTCTGTGCTGACCCGCGTGCCGGTGCGATCGGAAGTCGCGATGACCGGCGAGATCACCTTGCGTGGTCGCGTGTTGCCGATCGGCGGCCTCAAGGAGAAGCTGCTTGCGGCGCACCGCGGCGGCATCACGACCGTGATCATCCCGGAGGAGAACCGCAAGGATCTCGTCGACATCCCGAAGAACGTGACGGCTTCGCTGGATATCCATCCGGTGCGCTGGATCGACGAGGTGCTCGACATCGCACTCGAGCGGCCGCTTGCGCCGACGAGCAAGGTCGAAGGCGATGCGCCGCGGGCGCGAGAGGAGATTGCACCCGAAACCGGCGTGCGTCCGCACTGATCGCGGATGACCTCCGGCCGCGCGCGGGAGCGCGCGGCTCCGCGCATCGAGATCCGCAAGAATCCGCTGGAAATGCCCAAAAATGTGCCGCGGGCGCGTTGCGTGGCCTCTGGGGCGCTGGTATAAAGGGCGCGCCGCGGTCCAGGTGACGTACACGTCCGAGCGACTGCGGGGTAGCGAGACGCGCCGAATCGAGGAGCATCGAGCTCCGCGCATGCGCGTTCCGAACTCAACCAAATTCTGCGGGGCGGCGCCCCGTGCAGGAGTCCTACATGAATAAAGCCGATTTTGTCGCCGCGGTCGCGGATGCCTCCGAACTCACCAAGGCCGACGCCGAGCGCGCCATCGAGGCGATGTTCAATGTGGTCAAGAAGACCCTCAAGGCCGGCGATTCGATTTCGCTGGTCGGATTCGGCACGTTCGTCGTGCGCAAGCGCGCCGCGCGTACCGGGCGCAACCCGCGCACCAACGAGGAAATCAAGATCAAGGCGTCCAAGGTTCCCGCATTCAAGGCGGGCAAGGCGTTGAAGGACGCGCTGAACTGATTCGCGGACCCTCGGCCTGCCTGTATGCGGGCGGGTCCGGCAGAATCGGGTGCTTAGCTCAGCGGTAGAGCGTCGCCCTTACAAGGCGAGGGTCGGGGGTTCGAAACCCTCAGCACCCACCATCATCGAGGGCCGGTTGGCGCACGTCGGCAACCAGCCGCACCCGAGTCCATCCATGATCCGGCGAGGGCGTCCATGGGGCGCCCTT
>Ga0209023_10004790_pt1 | contig 15170 bp, 17 predicted proteins | sample LakOneMetagenome_FD_187468 | JGI IMG/M metagenome (GOLD analysis project Ga0209023, IMG submission 187468) | Freshwater and sediment microbial communities from Lake Erie, Canada (SPAdes) (version 2) | ecosystem: Environmental > Aquatic > Freshwater > Lentic | place: Lake Erie, Canada... | reverse complement strand
GCTCCACATCAAAAAACAATTCTTCAAAGGGCGCATCGTATTTATAAACAAAATCCTGTTTTAATTTCTCCGGCTTAAAAATAAATTTCTCCTGCAGGAAATAAGCAAGCAGCGAAAGCACCACAATGCCGGCAATGATATAGAGAGCAAGTTGAAGCAAAAGTCAGTTAGCGGTTTGTAGTTTGGAGTTTGTAGTTAGTGGTATCCTGTTAAATTAAGTATTCTCTCTTTAACTACAAACCATAAACTACAAACCTCAAATTTTCAATTCCCTCCTCCACGCTTCCGTACCCCCGATAAGATTTATAAGATTTGAGAAAGGAAATTTTTCCTGCAGCCGCTGAATGGCTAACTGGCTGCGGATGCCCTTGTGGCAATAGATAACAACAGGCTTTTCTTTATCTATTTTATCTATTTGCCGGATGATATTGCCCAACGGGATCAATGTTCCCCCGATATTAAATTCATTATGCTCAAAGGATTCCCGTACGTCTATCAATTGAATATCTTCGCCGCTGTCTATCTTTTCTTTCAGGGCCGCCGAAGTGATGGATTGCATAGAAAAGATTTATTAAGCGGATCACTCCTCTTCATCCTTGTAAATACGTTTCAGCTTTAAACTGCTTACCGGCGCTATGATCAGCGGGAATTTTTCCACCTGCACCATGCTTTGTTCCAGGCCAAATCCTTTTTCTTCACTGAGAGAGATCTCTTTCAGCCAGAAATAAAGTTTCATGATGATCCGTTCAAAGAATGGAAGTTCATTATCCTGGCTCAGGAATTTTTCCAGTACAATGAACCGGAAGTCGCCCACCACATTATTCCGTTGCTGGCTTTCGTAGCGGCTGGTAACATTCACTTCCCGGTTTGCCACCAGGTCTTCCACCACTTTTTTAAACATCAGGTTAATGCGTGGCTGCATACGGAATCCGAGCCTGAACTCTACCCGGATGATATCGTTGGGAATGATGTGCTCCACGGTGTAATCACAGGTATAGGGGTCATCCATGGTATCTACATGAATGAACCAAAAGATGTCGGCCCGCTTGGGTTTTCCTTTTAATATGGAATAGATGATCTTATGTTCAATCTCTTTGGGGTTATTGGCACTTGTGAGGTATACCAAATGAGTTGCATATTTAGGCACCGATATGTCGTTACTCAGTTCTTCCAGTTTGGGAACGTATTCTTCCAGGCGAACAAATTCCACGTAACGATTCTTGATCTTTCTTGCCCGGTACCAGATATACATCACAGAAAACAATCCGCCGCCTACTATCAGGGTAACATAACCACCATGAGGGAATTTGTCGAGGTTGGCTACCAGAAAACTTAATTCAATGGTCAGGAACACCGCCAGGAAAAGATAGATCAATACGGGCGTGACCCTGTGAAGTACCATAAAGTTTGCAACCAATATGGTAGTTGCCAGCATACAAAGTGTGATGGCCAGTCCATACGCTGCACCCATGGCTCCAGAAGTTTTGAAATAGAGAACGATGCCGCAGCATCCTACAAACAAAAGTGTATTAATACCAGGAACAAATAACTGGCCCCTGGCTTCTGTGGGATAATTGATCTTCATCTTTGGCCACACGTTAAGCCGGATGGCTTCACTGATGAGTGTAAATGAACCACTGATCAATGCCTGGCTGGCAATGATGGCCGCAGCAGTTGCTATTACTATGCCCGGGATCTGGAACCAGGCAGGCATAACGGCATAAAATGTTTTCCCGGTAAACACCTGGCCCACCTGGTTTTTAAGCAACCAGGAACCCTGGCCCATATAGGTTATCAATAAACATGACTTTACCATGATCCAGGATATGCGGATATTGCCCCGCCCGCAATGGCCAAGGTCGCTGTACAATGCTTCGGCACCCGTTGTACAAAGGAATACGGCTCCCAGTAACCAGAAACCACCGGGGTACTGACTCAAAAATTTAAAAGCATAGTACGGATTAAGCGCTTTAAAAACACTCCAGTTATCGGTAATATGGAATATACCCAATACGGCAAGCATTAAAAACCAGACAAACATAATGGGGCCAAACATTTTGCCGATGGAATTGGTACCAAATTGCTGCATAAAGAACAAAATGGCAAGAATGCCGATCACAATATAAACAATGGTTGATTCCTGGATATGACTGAATGTGCTTGTAATACGAAGACCCTCGATAGCAGAGGTAACTGAAATGGGAGGTGTTATCATACCGTCGGCAAGCAGGGCAGCACCGCCGATCATGGCAGGCAGTACCAGCCATTTCCTCCGCCTGCGCACGAGCGTGTATAAAGAGAATATGCCGCCCTCACCCCGGTTATCGGCCTGTAAGGTAAGCATCACATATTTAAGTGTTGTTTGCAGCGTCAGCGTCCAAATGATACAGCTTAACGAACCTACAACCAACAATTCGGTGATGATTTTACCGTGAATGATCTCGTCAAAAACGTAGAGCGGAGAAGTACCGATATCGCCGTAAATAATTCCCAACGCAACCAATAAACCGGCTGCTGTTACCTTGTTAACATGTTTTGACACACAGAATATTTAAGTGTTCACCAGGGCATTCTCGAAAAATGCAATCACAAATGTAGAGGTAAAACGAATAAACATGGGGAAATATTTTTGAAAGGAAAAATAGCGTTACCCGGCAGAAGAACCGGCCGAAACTTGACAAAAACCCCAATGACCATGGCCTTTGCTGTAAAAGGCAACCGGATGCGTGAATGAACGGGTGAATATTTCTTTTATTTTTACAGCATGTTCGGTCTCATTAAAAAAAATATCGGCAAACACATAGCGCTTACCGGGGAGGAGTTTGGGTACTTCAGTTCTTTGCTGCAGGCAAAACGGCTGCGCAAAAAACAATTCCTGCTGGAAGAAGGCGAAGTATGCAGCCATGAATGTTTTGTGAACAGCGGATGCCTGCGCATGTACAAGCTGAATGAAAAAGGGCAGGAACACATCATCCAGTTTGCCGTGACCGACTGGTGGATCGGCGACCAGTACAGTTTTTTAACCGGTGAGCCTTCGGGGTATTTTATAGATGCATTGGAAGAATCGGAAGTATTGCTGATAGAAAAAAACAGGCTGGAACAGGTATACGAACGGGTTCCGAAATTTGAACGTTTCTTCCGCATCGCTTTTCAAAACAGTTATGTAGCGCTTCAACGGAGGATACTTGCCGGCCTCAGCCAGACCGCTGAGGAAAAATACCTCGACTTCATCAACCGCTACCCCGAACTTGAACAAAAAATACCACAACACCAGGTGGCTTCTTACCTGGGTATCACCCCCGAATCGCTAAGCCGCATCCGCAAACAACTGGCAGGGAAGTAGCAAAGTATTTTTGAACCACATAGAACATAGAGAACATAGTTAATACACATGTTCTTACGCCTTCCTATTTGGTCTCTGTGGATCATCTCCTCAAAATTTCTTAACACAGATCAATCTCCTTTCTTACCCTGCATCATTGGAAGACGCCTCTTTACTGCCTCAATTTTGTGTTGAAATTATTTATTCAACAAAAAAATGAACAATGAAAACAATTTCTGAAAAAGTAAAGCACCTGAACCAGTTGATACTGGAAGGTAAAATGATGGACGGGTTTGAAATGTATTACGATGATGAAGTGGTAATGCAGGAAAATGAAACAGAACCCACGATCGGCAAAACAGCCAACCGGGAAAGAGAACTGCAGTTCTTAAACAACATTGCCGAATTCCGCGGCGCATCGGTGCTGGATACTGTGGCTGGTGAAAATGTGTCTTATGTAACCTGGCATTTTGATTATACCCACAAGGAATGGGGCCTACGCAATTATACCCAGGTGAACGTACAGCACTGGAAGAACGGCAAGATCATTAAAGAACAATTTTTTTACGGCAACTAAAATATTACCGGGATGAAAAAGATATTTATCACAAATGACAATAAGGCTGCAACCCTGTTACGGGTTGTGCTTGGGCTCGTTGTATTCCCCCACGGCGCACAAAAACTTTTAGGCTGGTTCGGCGGTTTCGGATTTACCGGGACAATGAATTTTTTCACAGAAACAGTTCAGCTTCCCTGGATCATCGGGTTCCTGGTGATCGTGATCGAATTTGTTGGTTCGCTGATGCTGATAGCCGGCGTGGCAACCCGATTTGTAGCCTTGCTCTTTCTCATTAATTTTATCGGCGTGATCATAACATCCCATATCCCCAATGGATTTTTCATTAACTGGCTGGGAAACCAGAAGGGGGAAGGATATGAATACCACCTGCTCATCATCGGCATGGCAGCATCTTTACTCATTAGTGGAGCAGGTAAATTATCGGTTGACAGGGTTTTAGCAAAAGAGTGGGGACTAAGTGCCTAAATTACCTGCTTATGCAAAAAAGAAAAAACCTTCATTGCTGAAGGCTTTTCAAAGGAACAGTAATTCTTTTCGATGAACCCTCTATGCACACAAACGGTTCATCAGTTTTCACAGGACAGGACTCAGTTAGTTTCGGTTGTTTGGATATTTGGATTTTTAACAGCACAAAGATGCACCAATGCAAGCCTGTAATTTGTAAACGACCAAGGGAATCTGTTGTAGCTGTTTTACTAGTTTTTTCTTTTGTATGCTTTGCTGGCAGGGGCTTTTACGTTGTGCAATCGTTCCCGGATGGTAAAAATACGGTGCGGCATCATGTGTTGCCTGTTTCAATGGTTTTAATGAAAAATGCAACTGCCTTTTTAACCGCATCCAGCGTATCCGGGTCCTTTATCCCCCTATGTTCATCAAGCTTGCTGCGGATAAAGGATATTAGCAGGTTAGATTCATCATTCATTTTTGAGCCGATCGCAGTAAGGGTATGAAGCAGGGCAGCATGTGCTTTCTGCCCCTGCGATGCGGCTGTAATTAGAGCGACAGGTTTATCAGAGAATGCGGTGGTGGCTACTGTCCAGTCTAATGCATTCTTTAATGCCCCCGGTACGCCAAAAGCATATTCAGGTATGCAGAAGAAAACGCCATCGGCTTCTTCAACTTGTTTGATGAACCCCGCTACCGGGAAAGGAATTTTGCTGCTGTCGTTAAAAGCCGGTATCTCACCTATGCTGGTATAGATTTTAAACTCAACATGAACAGGAATCAGTTTTGAAACGATCTCCAGTACAGCGCCGGCAGAGGAGCTTGCCCGGAGGCTGCCGCAGATACCAAGGATCTTTAATTTTTTTTTCTTCATCAGGTGGTTTTAAAGATCGAAGACCGGAAAAGTACGTGAAAGAAGTAAGAATAAAAATAAATGAAGAATAGTTTTACGACTGTCAACAAGCAGACAGTTTTTTCTTCTGCATCCGTTCCGGTTAAGCATTATTATATACTTTTATCAGGGGTTCCCTCAATCCCGCTGCTGCATCGGTGCAATAAAAATAGATGGCACCGGCGATGGCTTCTGCTTTTATCCACTTACTAAAATCTGCGTCGGGCATGGATTTGCGGTTCTGCGGCGTATCAATGGTACTGGGTACCACCACACTTGTGACCACATTATGTCCCCTGGCCTCATCATTCATTAATTCGGCCAGGCGGAATATCAGTGATTTGCCCAGGCAGTACGCCACCATTCCCTTTCCATCCCTTGCACTTAGGCCGGGTTTGGAGCCGATGATAAAAATTCTTCCGCTTCCCTGCTGCATCATCTGCATAAATGAAGGTCGGGCAACATTATAAGTTGTTTCAAAATTCAGTTTGTACTGTTTGTAAATGTCCGCCGTTTTAGTATGGGCTATTTTACCGGCGGCAAAACCGCCTACCGTTAATACGGCAGCGTCAATATTTCCGTATTTTGAAACAACATCCTTAACAAATTCTGCTGAATCATCCTCGTTCATCAGGTCAACGATCACTTTATCCAGTTTGGGATCATTAATTTCAAAAGGAACAGGATCATTGGGTACGATCGTACCTACCACGTTGTATCCTTCAGCCAGGAATTTTTTTATTACAGCTTGTCCCATATTCCCGGAAGCGCCGGTTACGATCGCTGTTTTCATGTACTGTGTTTTCTACTAAGTTAGCCAATTTGGGAATGTGGTGACTTATTGATCAAACCGAAGTATTATAACAAAAAATCCTGCCAAAGCAGGATATATTTTGTGGAGAGTATCGGGGTCGAACCGACGACCTCTTGCATGCCATGCAAGCGCTCTAGCCAACTGAGCTAACCCCCCAAATGGATTGCAAATATACTGGCAGCAGCGGTTGGTTCAAAATGAATTTTTAATCCTGTTTATTGGCCGGGGAAGTGGGCGGTGGATTGTTTCCTTTCGGTTTATTGGCTTCGGCTTCCAACGTTTTCATAGCTTCCAGGTTTTGACGGGCAAGTACAAAATTACTATCCAGTGCCAATGCTTTTTCGAAATACTGCTTTGCCTCCGCCTTTTTATCAAGGTCGTAAAGTGCCAACCCATGAATATTGAAGATGCCTGCCTGCAGGTAGGTGCGTCCCATTTGCTCACCCACATTATAGGTCATGGTATAATCAGGTTTGAAGGTTTGTTTCTCTACATTGATGGCGGTGGCAAGACATTCGGCGAGTCTTTTTATGCCGTATTGCAGCTCCATCAGTTTATAGGCGTGATAGGGATTTTGCGTTTTGCTGTACAGTTTTTCAAAAATGCCGATGGCTTCTTTGGGCTGCTGCAGTTTATCCAGGCAAAGGCCTTTCATTTCCAGCAGGCCATTGTCATCCGGTTTTGCTTTCGATCTTTTATCAGCCCAGTAATAGCATTGCACATAAGCGCCTTGCTGCATATACAGCATGGCCAGCGTATCTTCATAAACAGAATTTGCTCCCTGTTCGGTCACGTAATAATTTAGTGCAGCTATAGCTGTACTAACATCACCACTGTTTGCTGCCTGGTAAAATACTTTCAGGTGTGGATTTGTTTTAGCTGTCGTTTGTTTACCTGCCTGGGCAAAAACAGAAGCACATGTAACCAGCGACAGGATCGTAACGCTTATTTTTTTCATCATCATTATTTTGAGCGCTCAAAATAACGAAAAAACCGGAAACAGGTTCCGGTTTATAATGTGTTGCTTATATACAGCATTTATCCTTCCCAGATCTCTTCCTTTCCAGCCAGCCAGTCGTTCACAAGCTTTGTGGTTACTGATTTTGGCCTTTCCAGCGGGAACCCAAGGGCCCTGTCCCAGCAAAGGCTTGCCAGCACACCCAATGCCCGTGATACGCCAAACAGAACGGTATAGAATTCATACTCCACAAAACCATAGTGCACCAGTAACGATCCGCTGTGGGCATCCACGTTAGGCCATGGATTTTTTATTTTAGCAATAGAACCCAAAACCGGGGGAACTGCCTCATAAATATTCCACACAGTTTGCACCAATGGATCATCGGGCATATGTTTTTTTCCAAATTCCATCTGTGCGGTAAAGCGTGGGTCTGTCTGGCGCAAAACAGCATGGCCATAACCCGGCACCACTTTTCCTTCGCTCAGCGTTTTCTTAACGTATTCTTCAATTTGCTGTTTGGACGGGATCTCGGAACCGATCTCTTCCCGCAGTTCATATATCCATTTTATCACTTCCTGGTTTGCTAATCCATGTAAAGGACCTGCCAGGCCATTCATGCCAGCTGCAAAACTTAAATAAGGATCGCTTAAAGCAGAACCAACAAGATGTGTGGTGTGTGCAGAAACATTTCCCCCTTCATGATCGGCATGAATGGTCATGTACAAACGCATCAACTCATGAAAGCTTTCGTCTTCATATCCCATCATGTGTGCAAAATTTCCCGACCAGTCGAGCAAACCGTTTGGTTGAATATGTTCGCCGTTTTTATATTTACGGCGATAGATATAAGCTGCAATACGTGGCAGGCGGGCAATCAGGTCCATGGAATCATCGAACACGGCATCCCAATATTCTTTCTTGCTCATCCCCTTGGCGTAGCGTTTTGAAAACTGGCTTTCGGTCTGCAGGCTCATGATGGCCACCACAAACTGTGTCATGGGATGTGTGTTTACCGGCAAAGCTTCAATGGTTGCAAAAACGTGATTAGGCACATGGCTTCTGCGCTGCCATACACTGCTTAAGTGCTGAACATCGTCTTCACTTGGCAGATCGCCCACAAGCATCAGGTAAAATAATCCTTCGGGTAATGGCTCGGTTCCTCCCGGGGCCTTTGGAAGTTTTTCTCTTAACTCGGGAATGGAATAACCACGGAAACGTATTCCGTCCTGCGCATCAAGCAATGATGTTTCTGATACCAACCCGGTCATACCCCGCATACCCTGGTATATCTGGCTAAGAGTCACTTCGCCAATAACTTTATTTCCGTGTTCCTTTAAAAGGTCTTTTATTTCCAAAGCTACCGCATCTGCCTTCTCCTTAAACCTGTCTTTAATAATACCCATGATCTCTTTATTATGAATGAATGAAAATTATTTGCTGCGATCTTAGTTGTGCCTTTGTGGGATTGCTTTTCGGCCCGTTATGAGTGTTGTGGCAACCGTACTAATAAGACGCCTAAAATTACGATGGAACCAACTCCTAAACAAAAGTTTTGAAGGAAAGTTTATTAAAGTAACCCCGGGGAAAATCTATTTTGGCGCTTGTTTGTAAAGGTAAAATGCCAATATCCCGAAAAGGATATTAGGAGTCCATGCAGCCAGCAGCGGCGTAAAGTTTCCCTTGGTTGCAAACACGATGGAGAACCGGCTGAATAGGATGTAAAGCACGCTGATGATGACACCAATTGCCAGGTGAAAGCCACTGCCACCCCGGATCTTACGGGAAGCAAGCACGGCGCCGATGATGGTAAGAATGAGTACCGAAACAGGAATGGCATCCCGGTTATATCTTTCCACCAGCAGGGTATTCAGCATTTCAGAACCCCGCAGCCGTTCCAGTTTGATGAAGTCATTCAATTCGGGTGTTGGCAACTGGTCTTTAAAATAATCGTCTTTGCGCAGGTCACGGGGTTTAAAGTTGTAGTTGGCCAGTAACACAGGTTTTTTTGTAACGCGTTCAGAGATGCTGTCGAGGTACCTTTCCACCGGATCCACCAGTCGCCATTTACGGCTTGTTGAATCCCAGTTAAACTGTTCCGCCCGGAGATTGTAAACAAGTTTATTGTCTGCAAACCGTTGAATGAAAAATCCGTTACCCGATTTTAAAACAGTATCATATCCACGTATGCCTACATAGGTATTGGAATCTAATTTGAAATAAAGATTCTGTTTAAATGTTGAATTATTATTTACAACCGTAGCTGGCCCGTCGATGTACCTGGCTTCAAAGTTTCCCCATATCTGGTTTGCCCTTGGCACCACGTACTGGTAACCTGCCCACAACAGTGCTGATAGAAATATTCCGCCAACAACATAGGGAAGTAAGAACCTGCGGAAACTGACCCCGCTGCTTAAAATGGCGATCACTTCGGAACGGCCTGCCATCTTGGAAGTAAAGAATATTACAGAAATAAAAACAAAAAGCGGGAATAACATGGCATCAATACGGGGAATGAAGCCAATGTAATAATCGGTGATGATGCGGTAAGCCGATAAGCCTGATTTTACAAAGTTGTCTGTCTTTTCACTGATGTCCACCACAACCACGATCGCTGTAAACAGAATCAGGCAAAAGAAAAAAGTAGTAAGATACTTTACCAGTATGTAGCGGTCGATCTTTTTCATTAAAAACGTATGGGCAAAAGTAAACGAAAAACCCGTTTAAGTCGTTTAAAACGTTTCAAGGTTGCAGGGTTTAACGTTCCCAACGATTAAACGGCTTAAACGTTTGAAACGCTGGCAATCGCCTTCGCTGCGATCCATCCCGTTGTCCATGCATTTTGAAAGTTGAACCCGCCAGTCACGCCATCCACGTTGATGATCTCTCCTGCAAAAAATAATCCCGGAAATTTTCTGCTCTGCATGGTATTAAAATCTATCTCATTCAATTCAATGCCACCGGCAGTAACAAATTCTTCTTTAAAAGTTGTCTTGCCTTTTACTTCATATTCGCCCGCACATAAATTTTTAATGAATTTGTTTTGTGCAGCTGCAGGCAGGTCAGCCCAGCGCAGGTCTTCTTTCACATCCGATTGGTTTAAGAGAAATTCCCAAAGCCGGTTGGGCAGAGAAAATGGATTCCTGTTTGCGATCTTTTGGGTGGCCAGTTCAAAGCGGAATTTTTGAAATTTTTCACGAAGGCTGTTCTCATTAAATTTGGGCAACCAGTTTACAAAAATGCGGAACTGCCAGTTGCATTTCGCCAGCTCTCTTGCTCCCCATGCCGACAATTTAAGGATAGCCGGGCCACTCATGCCCCAATGCGTAATAAGTAATGGACCTTCTTCACTGAGTTTTGATCCGGCAATCTTAACCCGGACATTTTCTACCGACACCCCCATTAAAGAAGTGATGGCATTGCCCGGCATACCTGCCTGTCCGGTAGGCATATTAAATGTAAACAAAGAAGGAACCGGTTCTTCAATGCTGTGCCCCTGCTGAGTAAGCCAATTGTATTGAACCGGTTTCGGATAACCACCGCTAGCCACACAAACATAATCTGCCTGCATTACTTCGCCCTCATTAATGACCAAAGACCAATGATCATTTCCTGTTACCAGTTGTTTTACTTCCCTGTTCATTGAAATTTCCACGCCATATTTATTCGCCTCTTTTATCAAGCAATCAATGATGGTTTGTGAAGAATCGGTTACCGGGAACATTCTTCCATCTGCTTCTGTCTTCAGTTCCACGCCTCTTTCTTTGAACCAGGCAATGGTATCGCTGGTAAAGAAATGGTGGAATGCTTTTTTTAGAAATGAACTGCCTCTTGGATATTTCTTCACCATATCCGCCATGCTGAAACAGGCATGCGTTACGTTGCAGCGGCCTCCGCCACTTATCCGTACCTTACCCAACAGCTTATTTGTTTTTTCCAGGATGATCACTTGCAGTGCAGGATCAAACCTTGCCGCATTCACCCCGCAAAAAAAACCGGCAGCACCCCCACCAATAATAACAAGCCTTTTTTTCTTCATCCGGGTAATTTGTATCTTCAAACATAAGAATAACATTCAACTCATCATCAATGGCAGATAAAATCACAAAAAAAGAATTGGTGGAACTACCGGTCATTCCTTATGAAAAAATAAGAGAGCACCTGAGAACCGGGCATATCTTTTTCAGCAGCGGCAGTTATGCGTTTTCGGGCGCCATACAAAAACTCACCAAAAGTACCTGGAGCCATGTAGGGGTTATTTATAAGGATGAAGAGCTGGGAAGAGTACTGGTACTGGAAGCTGAGCCCAGTGTTGGCATACGGCTGATCCCTCTTTCAAACTACCTGAAGAATTATAAAGGAACCAACCGGCCCTATAAAGGGCAGATAGCCATCGCACAGCTTAATTTTCCATTGGAAAAACAGTCGCTTAACAAGGGAATAAGTTTTGGGCTTGATCAACTGACAAGGCCCTATGATAATTTTGAGATCTTCCGCATCATGGTTCGTATTCTTTTTCACATCAGCAAAAGAGAGAGGAACAAAGCGTATATCTGCAGCGAACTGGTGAGGGATATATATGCCAGGTCTGGTGTGGTGATGCAGTACAGGGATACGTATATCAGCCCCAATAATATCTGGACCGATGACCGGGTGGCATTAAAGTACCGGATCCTGTAAAGCGTAATCAGCGCATAAATTCACATTGGCTTTTTCAGCCGCTTCAATTTTTACAAAGGAAGATAAAATATCAGCCTTGCCACGCTGAATAGCAACATCGTGTTCGTAATGTGCAGCAGGTTTTCCATCGGCAGTGCGTATCGTCCAGCCGTCTTTATCGTGGTAAACATCTTTGGTTCCCAGGTTTATCATGGGCTCAATAGCGATCACCATTCCTTCTTTCAGTTTGGCACCGGTTCCCCGTTTGCCAAAATTAGGAACCTGTGGTTCTTCGTGCAGGTGCCTGCCAAGTCCGTGCCCCACCAGGTCTCGTACTACCCCATAGCCGTGTTGTTTTTCGGTATATTCCTGGATGGCAAATGCAATATCACCCGTCCGGTTTCCATGAATTGCTTTTTCTATTCCCTTGTAAAGTGATTCCTTGGTTACCCGCAGAAGTTGCTTCAGTTCGGCACTTATTTCTCCCACAGCAAATGTATAGGCACTGTCGCCATGAAAACCATTTTTTAAAACACCCACATCCACTGAAACTATATCTCCTTCTTTTAATTCATACTTACCCGGGAAGCCATGCACAACGGCATCGTTCACTGATATGCAGCAGGTATAAGGAAATCCGTTGTATCCTTTAAAGGAAGCCTTTGCTCCATGGCCCAGGATAAATTCTTCAGCAATCTTATCCAATGCAAGCGTTGTAACGCCTGGTTTGATATAGGACGCCACCAAAGCAAGCGTATCGCTTACCAGCAAACTGCTTTCCCGCATCAGTTCGATCTCTGCCTTGCTTTTGTAATGGATCATACCCTTATCTCTGCCAGCTAGCGGAGGATTATTTATGTTATAGTAATAAACTTTAAAACAAACCCCGACTTTTCAGTCGGGGCTTAATATTATTTTTTAAGTCCCCGCAAAGGGGTAAGATTATTTTTAAATACCGCCTACACCGCCTGCACTAACCTGCTGCTGTCTTCCCTGTATCCTTCCGCTGCTCATCAATCCATCGTACTGGCGCATCAGTAACTGTGTTTCTATCTGCTGCAGTGTATCGAGTATTACGGCAACATTGATCAGCAATGAGGTACCGCCAAAGAATGTAGAAAATCCCTGTTGCATACCGAACAGTACCTGTATGATACCCGGCAGAATGCCGACGAATGCCAGCAGAACGGCGCCTGGTAAAGTGATCCTGTCCATGATGGTACCGATATAATCTGCCGTTGGCTGACCGGGTTTAACACCGGGGATGAACCCGTTGTTGCGTTTCAGGTCATCAGCCATCTGCTTCGGATTAAATATCAAAGCCGTATATAAGAAGGTAAAGGCAATAACACAAACGGAATACACGATCATATACCCTACGTGTGTGTGATCGGTAAAATATTTTGTCCAGCTTGCCGTGCCGCCATAAGAAAATAAGGTAGGCAGGAACAGGATGGCCTGTGCAAAGATGATGGGCATTACACCCGATGCATTTACTTTTAGTGGAAGGAAATTCCTTGCTCCACCAAACTGGCGGTTGCCAACGATCTGTTTTGCATAGTTCACCGGAACTTTTCTTGTACCCTGAACCAGCAATATCACACCAAGTATCACTGCAATGAGCAGCACGATCTCGATCAGCATAAGCAGGATACCGCCTGCGCCTCTTGTTATTCTTGAAGCCCACTCCTGCTGAATGGAGTCCGGGAGACGGGCGAGGATACCAACCATGATGATGATGGAAGTACCATTACCCAACCCTTTATCAGTGATTTTTTCACCCAGCCACATTACAAACAAGGTACCTACGGTAAGTATGATAACAGTAGAAGGCCAGAAGTAATTGCTGAAAGAAGGAACAACTGCATCGCCCAGGCTTTTTAAATAGCCGATGTATGCGGCTGCCTGGAATGCGGTTACTATTACGGTAAGATAACGTGTCCATTGATTGATCTTCTTACGTCCGCTTTCTCCTTCTTTCTGGATCTTGGCCATCTGGGGAACCAGGATGGTCATCAACTGCATAAAGATAGAGGCAGAAATGTAGGGCATGATACCCAAAGCAAAGATGGATGCTTTGGAAAAAGCTCCTCCTACAAAAGTATCCAACAGCCCCAGCATGCCCGATCCGGTACTTGAAGACAGGGCTGCTAATTTATTCGGATCAATACCGGGAAGCACAATGTAAGAACCCACACGATAGATAAAGATCAGCAGTAACGTGAACGTTATCTTATTGCGCAGCTCCTCAATGCTCCAGATATTCTTTAGTGTTTGAATGAATTTCTTCACAGAATGTAAACGATTTAAATGTTTTGCGCTGAATTAAAATGACCCCGCTAAAGCGTGGGCCGGGCAAATATCGTGAAATTATTTAACTATCTCTATTGAACCACCTGCAGCTTCAATAGCCGTTTTGGCTTTTTCGCTGGCGGCATTCACTTTGAAACTGTATTTACCTTTCAGTTCCCCGTTACCCAGGATCTTCACGCTGTCGAACTGGCTTATCAGGCCATTGATGTAAAGATTCTGCAGGCTGAATTCTGTAAGGCTGTATTTTTCTGCAAGCTGGTCGATCTGTCCCAGGTTAAGCACTTTGTATTCAATGCGGTTGTTGTTCTTAAATCCACGTTTTGGGATACGGCGTTGAATAGGCATCTGTCCACCTTCGTGAGCCATTTTACTTTTGTAACCGGCACGGCTTTGTCCGCCTTTATTACCTTTTGTAGATGTTCCGCCTTTACCGCTTGCTTCGCCTCGGCCAATTCTTTTCTCTTTGTGTGTTGCGCCTTTTGCGGGCTTGAGTGTGTGAAGTTTCATTTTATGTTGATTTTGTACTTACGGGGTATCACCCCTCGCTTTGTTAATTTGATAATTTGCTGACTTGATGATTTGGTGATGAAGTGCAGAAATTTTCAAATCGGCACATCTTCAAATCTTCAAATTACAGTTGCTCCACCTTTACCAGGTGATTCACTTTGTTAACCATACCCAGTATCTGGGGAGTGGCTTCCACTTCAACAGAGGCATTCATCTTTTTCAACCCCAGTGCAACCATTGTTCTTTTCTGGCGCTCAGAGCGGTCTATTGTACTTTTAACCTGTGTTACTTTTATCTTTTTCATACCCCTATCCCCTAAAGGGGGATTTGATTTTAATTATTAAAAATATGCTTCCCATTTCTCCCCTTTAGGGGATGGGGGCTTTATCCGTTAAAAACTTTCTTTAAAGAAATCCCACGTGTTTTAGCAACTGAAATAGGCTCACGCAATGTTGCAAGTGCCTTAAAGGTTGCTTTAACCACGTTGTGCGGATTGGCAGAACCCAGGTTCTTTGCCAACACGTCGGTGATTCCGGCGGCTTCCAAAACAGCCCGCATACTACCTCCGGCAATTACACCGGTACCATGTGCAGCAGGTTTGATATAAACTTTAGCTGCGCCATCTTTTGTAAGTTGGTCATGAGGAATAGTGCCGTGCATGATGGGAACTTTGATCAGGTT
>Ga0209023_10004789_pt1 | contig 15173 bp, 13 predicted proteins | sample LakOneMetagenome_FD_187468 | JGI IMG/M metagenome (GOLD analysis project Ga0209023, IMG submission 187468) | Freshwater and sediment microbial communities from Lake Erie, Canada (SPAdes) (version 2) | ecosystem: Environmental > Aquatic > Freshwater > Lentic | place: Lake Erie, Canada... | reverse complement strand
CACTGGTCTTTGTTTTCCCATCGTTGGTTTTTGTTTTTGTCACCCCTTTTTTAGTTTTCATTTTTTCGGGGGTAGTCTGCGCATACGACATACCAGTAATACCGGCAAGTAATAAAATTGCAAAAAGTATTTTTTTCATATTATTTTTTTTAGTTGTGTAAGTAAAAATTAAAGCTGGTGAAATATTTTGCTATCTGGAAATAAAGTGAGCTGGTTAACCAGCGATTAACGGATGTTAATCGTTTATGGAAGCGGAACTCATAAACCGGGAGAAAGAGCTAAAAAGGCCGTCATCCACCTGGGAGACGGCCTTTTCCCAAAACCACCGATACTGCTACTCTTAATTTGAACTAGTCTTTTTAACCGGAGTTGGCTTTTTAGCTATTTTCTTTTGCGCTTTTTTATTGGCCTTTTTATTGATTTTTTTGTGTGCTTTATGTTTTTTGTGTGTCACGGCAGCTTTTTTGGCCGGAGTTTTTGTTTTAGCAGCTGTTTTATGGACTGCAGTTTTTTGCGTAGCGGCAGTGTTGCTTTTAGCAGCTACCGTGTTTGTAGTTGTAATTGTTTTTGCGGGATGTTTGGCAATAACAGGTTTGCTTGTTACATGACTGGCAGAAGTAATTGCAGATGTTTGTGCATTACTGCCAAATGAAAATCCTGCCAGTAAGAAGGCAGCAATGATTAATTTTTTCATGATTGTAAATTTTAATTGTTTAAAAGAATAAACAAAGGTTGCGTTACGAAAAAGGTGTTTCCAAATTTTTGAGCCCCGTTAACCGGGGCTTAACGATGGTTAAAAGGAATTATATTTTATAACCGATCGCTTAACCTTTGATTAACGAAATAACCCGGCTAAATAATTAAATAACCAGAACTTTGCTTTATAATTAGCATATGCGTTCCGCTACTATTCGTTTCTTTATTCTTATTGCTGCTATTCTTATTGCAGTTATTATCGGCCTCCAGGTTCACTGGATGGCTAAAACGTATGCTTTTCATGAAAATGAATTTAATACCTCTGTGGTAAAAAGTGTACGAGGGATATATGAAGACCTGGCCATTGATGAAGTGCCTTCTGCTAACCTGCATAGCCTGGTAGAAAAACCCAGTGCCAATACCTGGCTCTTTAGAATTGATTCAATACCCGGAGAAGATTCATTGTCTTATTACCTGGCTAGCGAGTTTGAAGATTTTGATGTGTTTACCGGCTGTAAAGCGGCTGTTTATAATGGAAAGGGGAAAAAATACGAATACCAGTTTTATATTCCGGCAGCTGGTTCCAGGTTTACAATAGATACTATTTTTAATCTGCCCCCCATTAAAAAGAATTACAGCTATGTCTATCTTTTTTTTCCGCACCGGCACCGGTATATCCTGTTACAGATGCGCAGCTGGGTAATAGCAAGTTGTCTTCTTTTGTTATTACTTGTCGGATTTGCGGCTGCATTATATTATTTTTTCAAACAAAAATTCCTGGTAGAAATCCAGCGGGATTTTATTCAGAATGTAACGCATGAATTCAGCACCCCGCTGTCTGTTATTGAGCTGGCAACAGAGAGCATGGAAAAATCCGTTAACCAGTCACAGCCTGAGCGGCTGCTTAAAAACATTACCTCTGTTCAATACCAGACTGATTATCTAAAAAAACATATTTCCAACCTTATTAATACGGTTGTAGCAGATAAGTATAATATGTCATTAGCAAAGGACATCGTATCGCCGGACGAGTTATTGAAAAAAGCCGTGGCTCAGCTGGAACCATTACTTTCCAAAAAATCAGGGTTAATAGAATGGCATCTTGAGAAGGAAGCGAAAACTATTGAGGCTGATGCGGAGAATATTTACCTGGTCTTTTTTAATATTATCAGTAATGCCATTAAATATTCAGCCACGCCGTTGGTAATTATTAAAACGGGATCAGAAGGGAATAAATATTTTGTCAGCATAAAAGATAATGGCATCGGGATAGAAATGTCGGAGCATCGGAAAATATTTAAAAAATTTTACCGGGTACAGAATGGCAATGTTCATAATGTAAAAGGCCTGGGACTGGGGCTTTACTTTGCCAAAAAAGTAATAGATGGTCATCATGGTACTATTTCAGTTAACAGTCTTCCCGGTATTGGCACAGAATTTAAAATTGAACTACCTGTAACACAAAATAAAAATGGAAACTAAGACACGGATATTACTGGCAGAAGATGATGAACACCTGAGTGAACTGTTGAAAGATTCCCTGGAAGATGAAGGTTATGCAGTAGTAGTTTGTGGGAATGGGCAAGACGCAATTGATGTGTTTGATAAAAGCAAATTTGACATCTGCCTGCTGGATATTATGATGCCAATAAAAGACGGTTTTGCGGTAGCAAAAAAAATACGTCAACAGAGTGATGTGATTCCTATTCTCTTTATCAGCACCAAAGCCCTGATTGAAGATAAGATTGAAGGCTATAATAAAGGGGCTGATGATTACATTGTGAAGCCTTTCAATATGAAAGAACTCTTACTTAAGCTCACTGTTTTTTTACGCCGGACTAAAAAAATGTTCAGTGACACTATACAGGAATACCAGATCGGGAAAACCCATTTTTCTTATACAGCATTGAAATTAATCAACCCGGAAGGTTCCTTTTCAGTTAAACAAAAGGAAGCAGATCTGCTACGTTTCCTTTTCCAGCATCCGAACAGGATACTTAAGCGGGAAGAAGTGTTGCTGGCCGTATGGGGCAAAGACGATTTTTTCCTGGGCCGTAGTATGGATGTATTTATGAGCCGAATCAGAAAATACCTGCATGGAGACCCTTCTGTATTGCTGGAAACGATTCATGGTATCGGGTTCCGGTTTTCTGTTCCCGTAAACGGGTAATAGTTATTTTCTTTTATTCACATTTTTATCTGCCGCAAAATTGCGGTGCTTTACCTTGTCAAATATTCTTATCTTGCTTGTCCAAAATAATATTTACGTCACTTAAAAATTGAGCACTATGATTAAAATGCAAGTTATCGGACATCTGGGCAAAGACTGTATAGTAAATACAGTAAACGGAAAAAATGTAATCAACTTTACCGTTGCCCATTCAGAAAAGTACAAAGACAGCCAGGGAGTATTGCAAACCAAAACCACCTGGGTGGATTGTGCTTACTGGACAGACAGAACAGCGGTGGCTCCTTATCTTCAAAAGGGCACACAGGTTTTTGTGGAAGGCCAGCCAGAAGCAAGATCGTTCCAGCGGAATGATGGCACACCCGGCTCTTCCCTTTCACTCCGTGTAAGAGAAGTACAATTGCTGGGCAGTAAAAATGAGAACAACGGCGGCGGCTCCTACCAGCAACCATCTAATGCCTCCTCGGCCATGTCGGGCAACAGTAACACTGTTCTATCGCCCAGTGATATTACGGAGCCAGTGGATGATTTACCGTTTTAGGTCGTAATCATACAACTAACATTCATAACCTCCTGTTTAAAGCAGGAGGTTTTTTATTTGATAATATTGTTTCTTTGCCAGATGCCAGAACAATTATTTCCCTACCAGCAACTTTTTGATTTTACGAAATCAGTTTTTTTGAAAATAGGTTGCCCTGCTGAACAGGCAACTACAGCCACCCAATCTTTATTATCTGCTGACCTGCGGGGTATTGATTCGCATGGTGTAGCACGGCTGAGTGGTTATGTTCGTTTATGGGAAGTGAAACGGGTAAATGCCACACCGGATATAAAAATAATTCATGAAACTCCTTCCACCGCAGTGGTGGATGGTGATAGCGGATTAGGATTAGTGATAGCACCTTTTGCCATGCAAGTGGCTATTGAAAAAGCAAAACAAGTTGGTACCGGTTGGGTAAGTGTACAGAACAGTAATCATTTTGGCATTGCAGCCCATCATGCTATGATGGCGTTGCAATATGATATGATAGGTATTGCCATGACGAATGCCAGTCCACTGGTAGCCCCCACTTTTTCTATTGATAAAATGCTGGGCACAAATCCTATCTGTGTAGCTGCACCGGCTGGCAATGAACCGGCATTTGTCGCTGACCTTGCCACTACTACTGCTGCCAATGGCAAATTAGAAATATTGCAACGCAAGAATTTGCAAACACCTGCTGGTTGGGTGCAGGATAAAGATGGTAATCCTTCCAATGATCCACATGCTTTAAAAACCGGCGGTGCTTTATTACCATTGGGTGGCGACAGGGAGCATGGTTCGCACAAAGGTTATGCACTCGGTGCGGTGGTTGATATTTTTTCTGCTTTATTAAGCGGGGCCAATTATGCACCTTGGGTGCCACCATTTCCAGCCTATGTGCCCATGCCGGCACAGCAACCGGGAAAAGGCATTGGGCATTTCCTCGGTGCCATGAGAGTAGATGCGTTTCGTCCGACTGATGAATTTAAAAAGAGTATGGACCATTGGATACAGGGGTTCCGGAATGCAAAAGCAATTCAAGGCCAAGAAAAAGTATTGGTGCCCGGTGATCCGGAGAGAGAGTTCGAAGCGGAGAGAATGGCTAATGGTATTCCTTTATTGGATGTGGTGGTGGAGGATTTGAATAAGCTGGCGGAGAAATTTGGATTAGATAAGCTTTAATCTAATTAATACTTCGCATCTGGCTCTTATCTTTGCCACCTTGCTTGCTGATTTATAATCCATAAAAATCTCGGGAGGGGGAACAAATGAAAGTAATGAAGTTTGGCGGCACCAGTGTGGGAAAGCCGGAACGTATGCACCAGATTGTGCAACTGGTATCAAAAGAAACAGAACCGGTTATTGTAGTGCTATCTGCTTTATCAGGTACCACCAATGCATTGGTAGAAATTGGTACACATATCGCCAATGGCGATCGCAATACGGCTAAGCAAGCCATTGATAAGCTGGAAGCACATTACCAGGATTTTATTTCCAGCCTGGTTAAAAAACCGGAGACGATTGCCAAAGCCAAAGCGATTATAGCGGAGCATTTTGAATTTCTCAATATCATTCTTAAGATATCTTTCAGCGAAGCATTGAACAAGGATATACTGGCGCAGGGTGAATTATTATCAACAAAACTATTCTGTGTGTATCTGGAAGAGCAGGGCATCGATCACCTGCTGTTGCCTGCGTTAGAATTTATGACCATTGACAGTTATGATGAGCCACAGATTGGTAGTATTAAAGTAAGGCTTAGCCAGCTACTTACACAACATAAGAGTAAGAAGTTTTTTGTTACACAAGGTTATATCTGTCGCAATGCAAGAGGAGAAGTGGACAATCTTAAAAGAGGGGGTAGTGATTACAGTGCTTCACTAATTGCTGCAGCTATTGGCGCCACCGCCTGTGAAATATGGACAGATATAGATGGAATGCATAATAATGATCCGAGAGTAGTTAAAAAAACGGCACCGGTGGAGCAGATGAGTTTTGATGAAGCAGCCGAGCTGGCCTATTTCGGCGCCAAGATTTTGCACCCGGCTTCTATCTGGCCGGCCCAGCAATATAATATCCCGGTAAAATTGTTGAACACCATGCAGCCCGAAGCAAAGGGAACGCTGATTACAGAAAAGGCCGGTAGTGTGGGAGTGAAGGCAGTTGCAGCAAAAGATAATATCATTGCCATCCGCATCAAAAGCAGCCGCATGTTATTGGCCTATGGGTTTCTGCGTAAAATTTTTGAAGTCTTTGAAAAATACCGCACACCGATTGATATGATTACCACTTCTGAAGTGGCCGTATCATTAACGATTGACAATTCGGCCAACTTGAAAGAAATATTAAAAGAACTGGAACCATTCGGAACGGTAGAGGTGGACGAAGATCAGGTTATCATTTCTGTAGTGGGGAATGAAATTTCCCGGACAGAAGACATGGGAAAAAAATTATTTGGCTCCATCATGAATATCCCGGTACGTATGGTGAGTTATGGTGGAAGCCCACATAATATTTCACTGCTGTTGCCTGCTGCTTATAAAACACAAATATTACAACAGCTGAATAAAGGGATGTTCGGGTTGGAATAAACTGTAATAAATTAATCAGTACAACAAATGGAAAATGCTAATCAATCGAGGCTGGTAGTAAGACGTTCTTCCGAGTGGATGAACAGGGCCCGCAGTTTCAAAATAATGGTTGATGGACAGCAAGCCGGCACTGTTAAGAATGGCCAATCGGAAGACATAGCAATAGCCAGTGGAATGCACAAACTTTTTTGTAAAGTAGACTGGTGCAGCAGCCGTGAAGTAGAAATCCAGGCAAAGCCGGGAGAAACAACTTACCTGTTTGTAAAAAGCGGGATGAAATATTACTGGTATTTTATGATACCGCTTCTGATTGTTTTAGTGCTGAATTTTTATTTAACTTTTAAGCATTCTCCCAAACCTTTCTGGTTTGATATATTGCTGGGTATAGTGGGATTGTCCGCGGCAGGATATATGATGTACTATACTCTCTTTAACAGAAAAGATAACCTGGTAATGGGAGAGGATGAAAAAGGAATTTTTGGGAATTAGATTCCCGCCTTTGAAGTGAAAACAACAATTGAAAGAAAGCAAATAATTCAAGAGTAGTTAAAACGGTATTATTAGCGCTACGATTTTTTGCCAAAGTTCCGGCCTGATTTATTTATAGCCAATATATTAAAACACTACCCGAATTAAATCTGTAGAAATTCTGAATAAGTGTTATAGAATTGGTCTTCAATAACTAATTAAAAGTTAATGTGATTTACATCACACTTTTTTAAAATCTGGGCCGTTAGTTTTAAATTAAAATACTACCAATGCGTTTTTTTTCATTCCTCGTGACAGGTTTTTTAATAATCTCTATTTCAGGATGGGAAACAAATTTTGAAAATGCAAAAAAGAAAGCAACGGAGGAGCATAAATTAATCCTACTGAATTTTTCTGGTTCCGATTGGTGCATTCCCTGTATCAAGTTTCATAAACAGGTATTGGAGAATTCCTTTTTTATAAATTACGCTGATAGCAATCTGGTATTATTCAATGCTGATTTTCCCCGTCTGAAAAAGAACCAGCTTTCAAAAGATTTACAAACTAAAAATGATAAGCTGGCGGATCAATATAATCCTACAGGAATATTCCCCTACACTTTACTATTAACTGCTGATGGTAAAATAATCAAAACATGGGAGGGGTTTCCCAACCTGACACCGGAACAATTTACCCGACAAATAAAAAACCTGGCGAATGTCCGGAACTGATACATTGACCATATCATCAACTCTTCAGCGAAAGGTGCTCAAACTGATGGGTAACCGGTTTGAGTTTACCGTTGTATCAGACAACGAAGAAGAAGGCTTGGCTAAGATTGATGATGCAATAGCAGAGGTTAGCCGTATTGAAAAACTACTTACCACTTTTAGTGAAAGCAGCCAGACCAATCTTATTAATCGCAATGCCGGTATAGCACCGGTAAAAGTTGATAAAGAGGTATTCGATATTATTCAGCGGTCGAAAAGAATATCGGATGTTACACAAGGAGCTTTTGATATTACCTATGGCTCAGTAGATAAAAAACTCTGGAATTTTGATAAGGATATGACATCATTGCCAGACCCGGCGGTGGCAATGAAAATGGTTCGCCTTATCAATTACAGGAATGTTATACTTGACGAAAGAAAAGGAACTGTTTTCCTAAAAGAAAAAGGAATGCGGATTGGATTTGGTGGAATTGGGAAAGGTTATGCAGCAGAGAGAGCTAAATATATTCTACAACAAAAAGGGATTACCAGCGGTATTGTAAATGCAGCTGGCGACCTGACTGCCTGGGGTCATCAACCAGATGGAAAAGAATGGACAATTGGCATTGCAGATCCTGATTCGGCCCGGCATCCCTTTTCTTATCTCAGTGTTACGGATATGGCTATTGCTACTTCCGGTAACTATGAAAAGTTTGTGACTATCAATGGTAAAAAATATTCTCATACAATTGATCCAAAAACCGGACTTCCGGTGCATGGCATTAAAAGTGTGACTATTATTAGTCCAAACGCGGAAATTGCTGATGCTATGGCTACTCCAGTTATGATAATGGGAATTAGGGTAGGCCTTGACTTAATAAATCAGCTCAAGGGTATAAGTTGCATCATCATTGACGAGAACGATAAAATCTACACATCAAAAAACATCAATCTGAAATGAAGAAAACCAAACACCGGCCAAAAGCAACCAGCATCGCTGTTGCTGTAATCGTGTCTGCGGCGGCACTAAGCTCCTGCACCACTGTAAAGGAATACCAGAAAAATAAGTTGAATGATGGGGAAATGACATTAGGCAGCAGAAAAATTGAAAAAACAGAAAGTAGCTTTCAAAGCTATCGGGAAGGTAGCTCTGGTGCCAATGGAGGTAAAACCGGCGGTGGCTGTGGCTGTAATTAAATTCCTCATTTTCAAAATTTAAATAATGAAAAAAATCTGCTTATCAGTAGTAGGAATATTTCTTACACTGTTTGCATCCTTTGCACAAACAACACCGAAAGACACTACGGTATACAAAAATCGTAAGTTGACTTTTGAAGAAGCCAATCTTGTTTCCAGTTATTATAAACAAGATGGTAATAATGCAGCGGTAACGGGTGGTATTGGTACACAAAAGCTCAATGATATTTCGAATACCATAGACGTAAAATTTACCAAATGGGATAAGAAAGACAGAAAGAACAGTTTTGACCTGGAAGTAGGTATTGATCATTATACTTCTGCTTCTTCTGATAAAATTAACCCGCAGACAATTTCATCTGCTTCTCATGCTGATACAAGAATATTTCCTTCCATAACCTGGACAAGAGAAAATGAAAAGAAAGGTTCTACTATTGGTGCTGGTCTTTCTACTTCTACAGAATTTGATTACCAGTCTTTCGGCGGTAATATCAGCTTTGCTCAAAAAACAAAAAATAGGAGCGGCGAATTTTCCGCAAAAATTCAGGCTTATATTGATAACCTTGCTTATATACTTCCAATTGAGCTGCGGCCATCAGGTGGAGGCGGAGGTAATGGTGAAGGAGAAGGAAGCAGGAGCGATTATCCTTCCAAAGCAAGAAATTCTTACAGCGGTTCTCTTTCTTATTCGCAGATAATTAATCAGCGGTTGCAGATAATGTTTATCGCAGACCTGATTTATCAGAAGGGTTATCTTGGCCTTCCTTTTAACAGGGTCTATTTTAACGGAGCCACATTACCTGTAATTGAAAATATGCCGGGTACCCGGATGAAAATTCCACTTGGCTTCAGGGCAAATTATTTTATAGGAGATAAGGTAATTATCCGAAGCTTTTACCGATACTATCATGACGATTGGGGAGTAAGCGGGCACACTATTGATATTGAAACACCCGTTAAGGTGACACCGTTTCTATCTATTACTCCTTTTTACAGGTACTATACGCAAACAGCAGCAGATTTTTTTGCTCCTTATAAAGTGCATACAAACGCTGATCAGTATTACACCAGTAATTATGACTTGTCGAAATTTAATAGCAACTTCTATGGGGCTGGCTTCCGGTTGACACCGCCTAACGGAGTGTTTGGTGTAAAGCATATAAATATGCTGGAATTGCGTTATGGGCATTACACCAGAACAAATGGGTTAAGCTCAGATATTATTTCAATGAATTTGAAGTTTAAATAGCAGCTGAATATTGATAAATAGAAAATGTCCCGTTTTTTAGCGGGACATTTTCTATTTTATGCGAGCCTCTGAGAGTTCAAACTTTTTATTAATGCTGTAATTGCTGCTTTTATATAACAAGCAACGCATCACCATAACTAAAGAACCTGTACTTGTCCTTTATCGCTTTTTTATAAGCTTCCATCGCCAGTTCATATCCTGCAAATGCACAGGTCATAATCAGCAAGCTTGTTTTGGGCAAATGAAAATTTGTTACTAATGAATCAGCAATATTAAAATCATACGGGGGATGAATAAATGTATTTGTCCATCCCTCAGAAGGTTTTAATAATTTCTGTGCAGTAAAGGAAGATTCCATTGCTCTCATAGTTGTAGTCCCTACAGAGCAGATACGATGTCCATATTCTTTGGCCCGGTTTACAATCTTACAGGCTGTTTCATCAATATTATAATACTCTGCATCCATTTTGTGCTTACTCAAATCCTCTACCTCAATCGGGCGGAATGTACCAAGCCCGGTGTGCAGGGTTACTTCTGCAAAACGAATACCTTTAATTTCCAACCGCTTAATAAGTTCTTTACTGAAATGCAATCCGGCAGTAGGCGCAGCTACAGCTCCTTCATGTTTAGCGTATACAGTCTGGTAACGTTCTTTATCTTCCTCGTCTGGTTTTCTTTTAATGTATTTCGGTAAAGGAGTTTCTCCCAGTTTTTCCAACTGCGCTCTGAAGTCTTCCTCACTACTTTCCCATAAAAAACGAATGGTACGGCCACGACTGGTAGTATTGTCAATTACTTCTGCCACCAGGTCTTCCTGTTCGCCGAAATATAATTTGTTACCAACACGGATTTTTCTTGCGGGATCAACAATAACATCCCAAAGACGATTTGGCCTGTTCAGTTCTCTCAACAGGAATACTTCAATTTTAGCACCTGTCTTTTCCTTGCGGCCATACATACGGGCAGGAAATACTTTTGTGTTGTTAACGACGAAGGCATCCTTATCATCAAAATAATCGAGTATGTCCCGAAAATGTTTGTTCTCAATTTCACCAGTGTGGCGATTTACTACCATCATCCGTGCATCTTCCCGACGCTTGGTTGGTGTTTGCGCAATAAGGTTTAAAGGGAGGTCGAATCGAAATTGTGACAGCTTCATATGTAACTATGGGTTTAATCTTACTGAGTCATATGACGCAAACCGGGCAGGATGTGCCGGAGGTGCAGAAAGCCAACTATGCTGGTAAGCTTCGTTGGACTAGTCCGGCCTTACGGCGCCGGGTTTGGTCAAAGCGACTGCATTTAAAGGCGGCAAAAGTACGCCATTCGGTTCCAAAATCCCATTTAATCTTAAAATTCTTTTCATAAGGATGTTTGCTATGAAGGCGAAGCTTTCTCATCATCTTAAATAGTGCTAAGTGGTTGGCTTCCAAAATAATTTTATGCTTTCAGATATCCTGCTGCATCTTAAATTTGTTTACAAAGAATTTTAACGCTGTCCCGGCCATTGCCTAAGGACGGGAAACCAACCTTTATGAAGCGAACCCTCATATTCCTCATTGCCGGCCTTTCTTTTATGTTTGCTGATGCCCAAGTAAAAGTAAAGGATAAAAAATACCCCAGCCTGTTATGGGAGATTACGGGCAATGGAGTAAAAAAGCCTTCTTACCTGATTGGGACGATGCATGTAAGCAGCAAAATGGCGTTTAATCTTCCCGACTCTTTTTACATAGCCCTTAGGAATGCACAGGTAGTAGCATTGGAAACAAATCCTGAAACCTGGCAGGAAGATATGAGTAAGTATGACCTTGGGCAATCAAATGAGTACAACGATGGCTCTGTGTATGCTGGTTATATGGCCATCCCTAATGACTTCCTCAGTATTAAAACACTTAAGTTTTATAAATATGATTCAAAGATTGAACGTTCATTATACAGTAATCCGTCTACGATAAATAGTCTTTTATATCGGACTTATGGTAATGAGTCCAGCGATTTTGAAGAAGATACTTACCTGGATATGTATATTTTTCAATGCGGGAAAAAATGGGGTAAGAAAGTGGCGGGTGTAGAAGATTATGGAGAAAGTATGAAGCTAATGGCGGAGGCCTACCGGGATGCAGCTAAAGACAAGACAAGGAAAGAAAGGAGTTATGGAGATGCAGAAGCTACGTATGGAGAGGATAAGTTACAGGAAGCCTACCGGGCCGGAAACCTTGACCTGCTTGATTCGATTAATAAATACAACAGTACTTCAGATGCGTTTGATGAAAAATTTCTTTACAGAAGAAATGAGATACAGGCTAAATCAATTGATTCCATTATCAAATCGGGAGCTTCCTTGTTTGTAGGAGTAGGGGCAGCTCATTTGCCTGGGGAGAGAGGCGTTATTGAAATATTACGGAAGCAGGGATATAAACTCCGGCCTGTAAAAATGGGCGAACGAGCCGGCAGAGACAAGGATATTATTGATAAAATACGAGTGCCTGTTACGTTCAAAACGGAAACAGCTGATGATGGCTTTTTTAAGGTTGATATACCCGGCAAGTTTTACAAGTTTGGTGATGATGCTGCATTAGAGCAGCAACAATACGCCGATATGTCAAATGGCAGCTATTACATGGTAACCCGCATTATGACTAATGCCTGGATGTGGAATCATACCACTGATGATGTATATGAAAATATTGATAGCCTGCTTTATGAAAATGTGCCCGGTAAAATAATTTCAAAAACAACTATTTCCAGGAATGGATATAGAGGGTTTGATATACTCAATAAAACCCGGCGTGGGGATTTGCAGCGATATAATATTTTCATTACCCCGTTTGAAATTATTTTTTTTAAAATGAGTGGTAACGGAGATTATGTAAAGAACGGCCCTGAAGCTGATAAATTTTTTGGAAGCATTCAGTTAAAGGAATATAAAAATACAACTGAACCAGCTACCTGGAAAAAATATTCACCGGCTTATGGAGGTTTTGCTATTGATCTTCCCCATGATCCATACGTTGGTAATGACGGTAGCTGGATTTATGATGCAGCAGATAAAGCATCAGGTACGCAATACAGGGTTATCAGAACAGACATCAGTAATTATCATTTTGCAGAAGAGGATACATTTGATCTTGGATTAATGGATGAAAGCTTTATGTCATCAGAGTTTATTGATACACAATTGGCGAGGAAGCAATTTGTTTTTAAAGGATACCCTGCTATGGATTGCCGGTACAAAGACAAAAAAGGATTTGTTTATCTTACCCGTTATATAATACAAGGGCCACATTATTATACACTGGTAGTGCACGGCAAACAAGAGACACCCGCCATGACCGGCTTTCTCAATTCATTTCAAATAAAGCCATTTGTATATGGCGAAGTAAAACAGCAGAAAGACACTTCTCTATACTTTACTGTTAATACTCCGTTTTTTCCCAAAGACAAAAAAATAAAGCTTGAAATACCTTCGTATAATTATTTTGGAGATGATGAAGGAAGTGATGATGAGTCAGAAGATGATTTGCTAGAAAGTGGGGCGTTTCGGAATAAAATAATCAGTAATGATAGTACCGGCGAAAAAATATTTGTTTCTTTTTATCGATCGCCAAGGTATTATTATACCAAAGACAGTTCTGCTTTGGATAAAGATAATGAGTCGTTCTTTGGTAACGACAGTAGCTGGATTGTAAAATATAAAAAGAACACCGTACTGCCCAACAAAATGAAAGTTTTGGAAATGATAGTTACTGACACCGGCAGCAGCAGGGCACTCTGGGGAAAGGCTTTCTATAAGGACGGCATAGGGTTTTCATTGTCTACTCAAACGGATACGTTGTCAACGCCAAGTTCTTTTATAAAATCTTTTTTTGAAACATTTACTCCTGCCGATACACTAAAAGGCGTAAACCCGTTTGAAAAGAAATCAAATTTATTCTTTGAAGATTTTGCCAGTAAGGACAGTGTGGTGCATAAACGGGCGGTTAAACATATTGCTGAAATAGATCTTGACTCTTCTGATTTGCCTCAACTTAAAAAAGTGGTTGCAAGGCTAAACTGGGACGAAAAAAAATACCTTGATACCAAAGGCTTATTGATTAATAAACTGGGTGATATTAAAACCAATGCTTCTGCAGACTACCTGAAGCAGTTGTACTATGCCCTGGATGATACGGTGGAATTGCAATATGCCGCACTGGAAAGTTTGTTGCAGCACAAAACCCAATACGCCTATAACATATTCAAGGATGTTATTAATGCAGAGCCGCCGGTATTAATTGCCAGCACTAATGAATATTCCGGGTATAATTATGCAAAGCTTCTTAATGGCGCTAATGCTGGTATTAATTATGATAATGGAAGTTTCCTCGATGAATTATCAGATTCGCTGAAATTGACTAAAACAATTCTGCCGGATTTGCTACCCTTACTTAATCTTGAAGATTATAAGAGTGCTATGATGAAACTGCTTGGGCAGATGGTGGACAGCAATCTAGTACAACCAAAAGAGTATGAAATGTACTTTAGCAAGTTTATGATTGAAGCTAAGCAGGAACTAAAGAAACAATCTATTGCTGAAAAGAAAAAATCAATTCAAAAAGCAGAAGATAGTAAGAATGATAAAAAGCCATCTTATTCTTCCTATTATGAGGATGACAAGGATTCGGGAAATGATGACCTTAGTTTGTATGCAACTTTATTATTACCTTATTGGGAAACAAATACTGCAATACAACCATTGATTCAGCAAATGCTGAAATCAAGTGATAAGCAACTTAAGTACAGCACCCTGTTGCTGCTGTTAAAAAAGAACAAACCTTTTCCCGATACATTATTAAATTATTTTGGCAGCCTTGATGAGTACAGGTATACTTTATATACTGATCTGAAGGAAATAAAGAAGCTGGACAAATTTCCCGCCTTGTATAATACCCATCTTGATCTTGGTAAGAGTTCTCTGTTAGAAAAGAAATCTTATAGTAAGCCGGACTCGATAATATTTGTTGACAGGCTAAAGACTGAATACAAAGGAAAGAAAGGGTTTATTTATTTCTATAAGTATAAAGCCAAAAAAGATGATCTGACCTGGAAACTGGCTAGTGTGGGATTAGTTCCTGAAGATCCTAAACAATTTGAATATGAAGATAGTGCTGGCTTTAAGTTGCTGGTATCGGATTCTCCACTTTTTCCTTCTTACAAGTACAATAAGTATTCCTTTACAGAATTTACAGAAACAAAACTCAATGATACAGAGCCAGTAGCTGATCAGTTAAAACGAGTGCTGAAGAAGATGCTTTATTCCCGGCGAAAAAGTGCTAAAAACTTTTACGAAGAGGAGGAGGACAGAACTTCGGCAACAGACTATCTTGATTAGCCGGGAATATCTGTATTTTATGCAGGCATCCCTTTAGGAATAGAGGCAAGCAGGTTTTTGGTATACGCAGATTGCGGATTAAAATATATAGCGTCGGCATTGCCGCTTTCCTCAATCTTTCCCTGGTTCATTACCATAATGCGGTCGCTGATATAGCGGACGACAGAAAGATCATGGGAG
>Ga0209023_10004788_pt1 | contig 15173 bp, 16 predicted proteins | sample LakOneMetagenome_FD_187468 | JGI IMG/M metagenome (GOLD analysis project Ga0209023, IMG submission 187468) | Freshwater and sediment microbial communities from Lake Erie, Canada (SPAdes) (version 2) | ecosystem: Environmental > Aquatic > Freshwater > Lentic | place: Lake Erie, Canada... | reverse complement strand
AATATGTTTTTCCTGCTTGGTTATACTTTTACAGAATTGTCGTGATTCTTTGTTACGAAATTACTGTTTGCATTTCTCCGTTTATCATCCCTTACTTTTTGCCAGTATTTTTTGTGTACCCAAAGCATACCGAAGCTTTCACCATCATGCTTATCAATGTGCTTGTGATGCATTTTGTGTGCCCAACGAATTGAACGCACATAAGTATTATTACTGCGGGTAAACCATTTGAACCTTTGATGGATGATCACTTCATGAACAAGGAAATAGGCGAGCCCGTACAATGTAAAACCTGCACCAATTGCGATCATCCAGTACTGTTTGTATATAACGCCAAGCATTATGAGCAGCCAGCTTGGTATGGCAAATATGAGAAAGAAAGCATCATTTTTTTCAAAGAAACCCGGGCCTTTCTGGTGATGGTCTTTATGCAAATACCAGCCAAAGCCATGCATCACGTATCGGTGCAGGCACCAGGTAAAGCCTTCCATCAATATGAAAGTTACCATTGTAATTGCAATATAGAACAACCAGATCATTTAATCAGTTTCAATGTTTAATTCATAAAAGTTCTTAACAGCAGAAAGAACATGAACTGTACCAGTAACAAATTTACAGCGAATTTGTTTTGCTTTTCAAATTTGCAGTAATGAAATATGGCAAGTAAAAAAATACTTACTATAAACCAACAGAAATAATTGTAAAATGGTATGGAACCAGCTCCTTTCCATTGCCAGTAATTCAGCTTAACCGCTACCGGTTCCATCAGCCAGTCAAAAAAAACAGCTAAGGTGGCACCATCAACAATTACTGACAAGGCTTTAAGTGCAGGGCTGGTAACAGCTTCAGTTTCAGGAGTCCTGTTGATAATTTTCAACAGCAATGTATGAACAGATATACCACAACAATAAATAATGATGAACCAGTTTACACCGATGATCAATGGAACGTTCATTATTTTAATACCCAGCACATTACCATAATGATAATCGCCAAAAAGAGCTGCAGTGTTTACACCAATCATTTCAACTCCCACCCCGACAAGGAAACACGCAATTAAAAAAACAAGAAAGAACTTATTTTTTTCCTTTTGCGTCCATATCAGTAAGACAAACATCAGCAAAAGATTGAAAGGAGTTGAGCGGATAAAAAAATCTTTATCAAAAAACAATATCCCGGTTAATCCAATGATGTGAAATAATATCGCCAGTGATGTGGCAATTTGATATTTGGAAAATTGCTTACTCACCGCTTGCTTTTCTTTTTAAATAATCTTCCACTTTTGGAAAAGCGATCTTGAACCATTCTGTATATTTCTGCGGATGGGATTGTATGGAATTCTTTATTTCTGTTATCGACTTGTAGCAATAATCACTTACTTCTTCTTTGTTGGGAGAAATAGCACCTTCATACATACCAATAAATACGTGATCAAATTCGTGTTCAGTGAGGCCATTCTCAAATGCAGCTTTGTAAGTAAAGTCGAATGCTTTTCTCAATGGGGTTGTTATACCCATTTCTTCCTGCAGCCGGTTTTCTGCAGCAATAATTGTTTCTTCTCCCGGTTGAGGATGGCTGCAGCAGGCATTTGTCCACAAACCACCACTATGATATTTTTTATCGGCCCGTTTATGAAGCAGCGCTTCGCCTTTACTGTTGAAAATAAAAACGCTGAAAGCCCTGTGCAACAGGGCTTTTTGGTGTACTTCAATTTTTTCCATGGTACCTATAGGCTCATCACGCTCATCAACCAAAATAACATCCATAATGTCTCTTCACTTTAAAATATGTTGAACTGGTTCCTTACCCCTGCTTTGGCTACGATAAATGCCTTGCCATAATTTGGTATGCGGATGCGTTGCTCCAGGATATTATCAGGTGTAGTTCTCTTGATCTTCTTAAACAACGAAAGATAATATTTGTACGCTACATACACCCCAAACCTCGCTTTGGTTGGCAGTTCCAGGATACCTTCGTATGCGTTAATAAAATCCAGTGTAATATCATCTTCGATCTGTTTCTTCATCGAAGGAGTGAAATTCTTAAAATCAACTTCAGGGAAATAAGAACGGTTAAGCTGTTCATAATCCGCTTTTACATCACGTAAAAAATTAACCTTCTGAAAAGCCGCACCCAGTGCCTGCGCCGATGGTTTTAATTTCTCATACATATTCTTATCGCCTTCGCAAAAAACATACAGGCACATAAGTCCAACAACTTCAGCACTACCATAAATATATTCCCGGTAGCCGTTACTGTTATATTCAGTTTTGCTGAGGTCCATTTCCATGCTTTTGAAAAAAGCTTCGATGAGGCTATGGCAGATATTATAATTCTTTACCGTTTTCTGGAAACTATGCAGGATCGGGTTAAGACTTATACCCCTTTCAATAGCGGCATAAGTTTCTTTTTTGAATTCGATCAGTAATTCTTCTTTATTATACTCATGAAATGTATCTACGATTTCATCGGCAAACCGAACAAACCCATAAATATTATAGATAGGAGTACGCAGTTCACTGTGCAGTAATTTTATGGCGCTGCTGAAAGAAGTACTGTACTTCTCTGTTGCGGCTTTACTGCACTGTTCACTTAAGTCATGAAAAAGCTTTATCATGTATCCTTTAGCTTGTTTTAATTTTTTGCTCCCGGGCATATACGTTCATACCAGACTGCCCGGATTTTATATATTACATTACCCAAAATGCTTCACAACTTCTTTAGCCACAACCTCTCCACTTATCAAACTTGGCGGTACCCCTGGTCCGGGAACTGTTAATTGACCGGTGTAAAATAAGTTTTTTATTTTAATACTTCTGCAAGATGGCCTTAAAACTGCTGTTTGCATCAAAGTATTGGCCAGGCCATATGCATTGCCTTTGAATGAGTTATAGTCAGTTTTAAAATTACTGACTGCATAACTTTTTTTATATACGATGCTGTTTTTTACTGATTGTCCTGTCTTTTTTTCAAATCTTGCCAGTATTTTTTCAAAATAAGCATCCCTTAATTCTTCCGTATCCCCACTCAAACCAGATGCAACCGGGATAAGAAAAACCATGTTATCGCAACCGGCCGGGGCAACCGTTTCATCTGTTACGGAAGAAACAGACAGGTAGAACAAAGGATCGGCAGGCCACTGTTTCGTTTCATAAATCTCACTTCCATGAACATCAAAATCAGCATCAAAGAACAAAGAGTGATGAGGCACTCCTACCAGCTTTTTATTTATTCCAACGTAATATAATAAGCAACTGGGAGCCATCAATCTTTTGTCCCAATATTTATCGCTATAAGTTCTACATTCCTCAGGCAATAATTTGGTCTCAACAAAATTATAATCAGCCGACCCTATTACAACATCAGCATCAAATACAATGTTTGAAGTTTGATGTTCCGGGTTGGATATTTTGGCAGTTACTGATTTTGCCTGTTTACCTTCAATGTTTATGGCTGTTACATCGTGGTCAAAATGAAATTTGACCCCGAGTTCTTTTGCCAGCCTATACATTCCGTCTACTACCGAGTACATTCCTTTTTTGGGATACCAGGTGCCTAACTTTATGTCGGCATAGTTCATCAGGCTATACAATGCAGGCGTATCTTTTGCCAGTGCGCCGAGGAACAAAACCGGGAACTCCATCAATTGACGAAGCTTCGGGTGTTTGAAAAATTTACCGATATGTTTGTCGATTGATGTAAACACATCGAGTTTAAAAACACCCTTGATGGTTTCCCAATCAAGGAATTCTGTTACCGACTGCCCGGGCTTATATACAAGTTTGTTGATACCAACCTCATATTTATAAGCTGCTTCTTTTAAAAAAGCATCCAGTTTTTCACCGCTGCCTTTTTCAATACTTTCAAATAACTTTTTTAATTCATTATAGTCAGCAGGAATATCTGTTTGCCCATCCTGCCAGTATATGCGGTACGACGGGTCGAGCCGGTCCAGTTCATAATATTCGGATACTTTTTTTCCGAAACAGGCAAAATACCTTTCAAAAACATCGGGCATCCAGTACCAGCTTGGCCCCATATCAAATGTATAGCCTGAAGCTTGAAGTTTCCTGGCCCTTCCACCGGGCATTGAATTTTTTTCAAGAACAGTAACATCCCAACCTGCTTTGGCCATGAATGAAGCTACTGACAGCCCCGAAAACCCACTTCCTATTACTACTACTTTTTTCACAGCTGCAAAATAACGGTATTGGAATTTAAAAAATGTAATTTATCAACTACAATTGCATCAGAACCTGGTCAACTGCTCTTTTAATAACTTCCGTGCAAAATGTATCCGGCTTTTAATGGTACCCAATGGCTCTTTCAGGGCATCAGATATTTCATTGTATTTATAGCCTTCAAAATACATCACAAAAGGAAGCCTGAAAATATCGGGCAATTTATTTACAGATGCCTGAATGTCTTTCAGGGAAAGGTTTACTTCCGCAACATTTGAAACTGCATTTTGATTGTAATCGATCAGAAAATCGTTGGCAGTATTGTCGAAGATGGTATTCTGCCTAGATTTCTTGCGATAATTATTGATAAAGATGTTACGCATGATCGTGTACATCCATGCTTTTATGTTAGTGCCAACATTATACTTATCCCTGTTTGAAAGCGCCCTGAACAGCGTTTCCTGCATAAGGTCCTTTGCAGACTCGTTATCACGGGTGAGTGTAAATGCAAATGGCTTCAGGTAATCTGCATTGCTTATCAGTAATTGATCAAATTCATGTGTTGACATACAATTTTGTTTAATTAAACACATTGTAAAGTTAAACAAAAAATTTGACCCGGCAAACCGCTCATCCAATTTTTATTTGTTAAAAAAATGGATCATAAAGACGCTATGAATTCTGTTACTTCCGGGAACGATCTTTTAAAATAGACAGGTGGGTGTATCTTTTTCTCGTAAGTGTTGGTAAGCTGGCCTGATATGACTGTGGGGATGCCAGGAAATTTTTTGCTCACATTCAACAGGAATTTATCAAAATTAAAACTTTGGCCAACGGTTGTTAAATGACAGTATAGGTAGTCTGGTTTTTTCAGGTTAGCTACATAAGTAACATCACCCAAAGGCACGTTTGTCCCAAGATATATAACATCTGCCCCACGTTTTTTTAATAAATAATACATGAACAGCAACCCTAATTCGTGGTATTCCCCTTCGGGAAGGAAAAGCAGGATCGACTTATTGAGTTTCAGGGTAGCAGAAGCCCCTTCAATTCCTACAATGAGTTTTTGCCGGATGATATTCGTTACGAGGTGCTCCTGTGCCGGGTTTATATGATTCGTCATCCATAAGATACCGATCTTTTCCAGGTACGGAAATATGATCTGGGTAATGGCCCTTTCGATACCTTTTACCAATATGAACCTGTCGAGCGTTTCTTCAAAAGAGTTCATATCAAGGTCGATCATGTTTTTGATAAGGTCATTGACAATTCTCTCCTGCTGTGCTTCCATCTGGCTCAATGACAATATCTTTTCATTGATCTGGCCCTCATCCATTTTATCAATGTGTGATATCTTATAACCGTATTTATTGAGCAAGGCAATATTGAGCACCTTTTTCAATTCATCATTACTGTAATAGCGGATATTGGTAAATGTGCGGCTTGGTTTCAGGAAATTATACCGTTGTTCCCATATACGCAGCGTATGGGCTTTGATCCCCGATAGGTTTTCCAGGTCTTTGATCGTAAATGAATCCATATAAATTGTAATTATACAATATTACAACGCAGTAAAAAAAATGTTTAAAAAAACTATTAATAAATCTAAACAAAGATTATCAGAAATCCCGCTGTGGAAGATCGGTGAATATGCGATTTACGAGTGTAGTATTGGGGAAGATGATTGACCAACCGGTTAAAAAAATGATCATGGCATCTGTATAAACCGACGCATGTTGCTGGTACCACATTTCCAATGCACCTTTATAAGGATAAATAGATGCATACATGGCTTTTGGGTCTTTGGCATCAGACAATATCCTTTCCTCATCGCGGAACATGAGCGATCCAATGCCGGTTATCCCTGGTTTTGAATTGTATATAACCCTTTGCACCTCAGGAGAGTAGAGTTTAAAACTAACTTCCATCAACGGCCGGGGACCTACAATGCTCATATCACCTTTAAACACATTGATGATCTGAGGAAGTTCATTTATTTTGGTCATCCGAAGCAGCTTGCCAAATTTTGTAACACGGGGATCGTTTCTAAGAGTGATTTCACCGGTGCCCATATTCGGGCTGTTCTTAAGCATGGTGGCAAACTTCCAGATATTGAAAGTCTGGTTCCTGTACCCCATTCTTTTTTGAAAGTAAAAAACCTCGTGTTCGCCTGTCAGCTTTAAAATAATAATAGCCGGTATCAGTACCGGCAGCAATATTATCAGTGAGACCGCAGCTATTAAGAGATCAAAAAAACGTTTCAAAATTTTATACATGAGCAATATTCTGGTTATTTACCGGATAGTGGAAACCGCTGCTGATTATCGAAAAATCCATAACCGTATTTTAATACAGTTCTTTTATTTTATCACTTACCGCTTTAAGTTCTTCATCTGTAATATTGGTAGAACAGGGTATGCTGAGGCAATGCCTGTAAACATAATCAGAGCGGTCAGTTTTATTATAATAAATATTCTCTTTGAACATCCTCAGCTGGTTCATCGGTACCCAAAACGGACGGCTTTGCATTTTATTGTCATTCAGTATTTTCAATACATCCCGCTGGCGTGCCGTTTTTATGGTTGGCATCCACCAATTGGGGTCAACGTCATCGCTTACCTGCTGAAATTCAATATCACCAATTCCCTGCAATGCATTTTTATAAAATGAAATTATCTCTTTTTTCCTTTTAATGAACGACGGGAGCATTTCCATTTGTGCTACCCCCATGGCTGCGGCAACATTTACCAGGCGGTAATTATAGCCGATCTCATCATGAATATACTCGAATGGGTCGCTCTTGGCCTGCGTGGTAAGGTGTTTGGCTTTTTTTGCCAGGGCCTCATCATTTGTAACGATCATACCACCACCGCCGGTGGTTATGATTTTATTTCCATTGTAGCTGAACGTGCCCAGCAAACCAAAACTGCCGGCATGTTGTCCTTTATAATAACTACCAAGTGCTTCAGTAGAATCTTCTATAACTACCAGGTTATATTTTTTTGCCAATGACAACAACCTGTCCATATCACAGATATTCCCCAATACATGTACAGGCATGATAGCAGGTATCCTTTTACCATCTTTTTTATAATAGCATGTATTATCCTTTTGCTCTGTTTCATGTTGCAGGAATTCTTCCAGCAGGTCAAGGTCCATCTGCCAGGAATGTTCATCTGTATCAATAAAAATAGGATTTGCCCCTGTGTATTTTATTGCATTACAGGTAGCGATAAATGTAATATTGGGCGTAATTACATAATCATTTTCATTTATGCCAAGCATTACCAGGCAGATATGCAATGCAGTAGTGCCGCTGCTGGTTGCAACTGCGTAGCTGGTGCCTGCAAATTCCGCACTCATTTTTTCAAACTTGTCAACATAAGAGCCTACACTGCTTACCCAGCCGGTATCCAGGCAATCCTTTACATATTTCCATTCATTGCCGCACATATTCGGTCCTGATAATAATAACATACTTGTAATTATTTGCTGTGCAAACCTATTAAAAAAAAAGTCTCCAGCCTAAAGGCTGGAGCAATTCATTGTTTGAGGATGGAGGTTATTCATAACCCTTTCCTTATATAAATCAGATATTCCTGAATTTCTGTCCAAATGAATCTGTTACGATCCCTGTTTTGATCAGCGTATAAATTTCTTTTACACCCTGGGGTACTTTTTTGGTTATCGTATACCCCAGTTCATTTTTTATTTTATCAAAATTCACCCGGTAATCCCTCGGATCTTCAGAACTTTCAACATAATGTACTTTTACATTGGGAACTACTTTACAAACTTCTTCAATGATCATCCCTTTGTTATAATTTTCTTCTGTGCTGCCAACATTAAATACATTGGCCCTTACTTTTTCTTCCGCAGATTCCAGCACCAGGATAATGGATCTTGCCAGGTCATCTACATGGCAGTATGGCCTCCAGAACTGTGCGCCCCATATTTCCTGCTCGCCATTGATAGCAGCATTGCGTGTGAATTCATTTACTGTAAGATCAAAGCGAATGCGTGGAGAAAACCCATATACTGTGCTAAAGCGCAATGCTGTGCTGCATATTGCGGAATCCTTTCTTTCTTCCAGCAGGTATTTTTCAAACTTTACTTTTAGTTCGGCGTATAATGATACGGGGTTGAGTGCGGATGTTTCTGTTACGAAGGAATCAGGATCGGGCATTTTACCGTAATTGCTGCAGGTGCTGGCAAATACAAAACGCTTAACATTCGCTTTTTCCGCAGCTTCAAATAACGATACACTTCCCTCCCAATTTGTTTGCTTTGCTTCGTCACTGTATTTTTTACAGGCAGGGTCTCCCACAATGGCAGCCAGGTGAGCAACAGCATCTATCCCTTCCAGTGCTTTTTCAACTGCTTCGGTATCCCTGATATCTCCCAGCATGAATTCAAAATCCGGGTTCAGCATTACATCATATAAAGCATCGCCCCCAAATTTTAAACTATCGAAAGCCCTTACCTGGTAACCTTTATTTAATAACTGCCGTACCAATACAGAACCTATGTACCCTGCACCTCCCGTAACCAATACCTTCATGTCTTTTATTTTTTCTGTTTATTAAATTTTTTAAATGTTTCAAAAATATGCTGTTCTGAAGAACGTGGAAAAGCCATCTGGTCATCCAAACGGTAAAATATAAATTCATCCGTTAAAAGAGGATTTCTTTTTTGTTCTTCGTCTTTGAACTGAAACATCCAGCAATCATAATGATTGAGCAATTCAATGCAATCATTTTGTATCTCATCCGGGATTAAATGCAACTTATCAAGTATCAACCGGTAAACCATCTCATTTGCCTTGCGGATATTCAGTGCATGAAGATAAATTTTATTACCCATGTATTTTTCATAAGCCCTGGCAGATAAACGCAATAAAAAATTAACCGGTGACAGCAATTCATTCAATACCTGCCTGTCGTTCAAATTACTTTTTTTCATCTACTAATTTAAAGATATTATCCCCCACCTGCATAAATGCCCAGTGTTTAACAAAATTGGTGGCTTTTATCCTCCTGTTCATCTCCTCAACAGTCATATCCGGGGTTATGCGGCAAAGCCTGTTTAATTCTTTTCGGAGGAACGGTTTCCTTGTCCAGTGTTCTTCACTTTCAGGTACAGGTTCTCCTTTTATGATATAATCAAATACTTCAAAAAACTGGGTCAGTATAACCGAATAACAACGCTGTGTAATTGAAAATACCGTATCTGCTTTGTAAACAGGAAAACGTTTTACTGAAATGATCTTACCTGTATCAACTTTTGCAAGCATGTGGTGACAGGTAACCCCATATTCACTAACGCCATCGTATACTGCAAAATTTGTACAGCCGATCCCGGGATACTGGGGCGGACCGGGATGAAAATTGATCGCCATTACAGCTGCATTTTTCAACACCTTGTCTGGAATGATCCATTGCGATAAATAGGAGATAATGATATCACCTCTCCAGTCTGAAGCTTCCTGTGGAAAAAGTTCACCACGTTTTCCATAAATGGTCAATGTTCCGGGAAAATGAAGGCTTATGAATTCTCCTGCATATTTTGAATACTGGTCATCTGCTTTCCCGATAAATAATATTTTCGGTTTGGGGGGTACTGGAGGAATTGAAACCGGTTGTGCCTCTGCCGGCTTTTTAATAAGCTTTGCTTCAATATCACGGGAAGGATTACCTGCAACAACGGTGTTGTCAGGAACATCTTTTATTACAACAGCCCCGGCGCCAATAACACAGTTCTTACCAATATGCACCCCCTGCCTGATAACCGCATTTGCCCCAACAAAAGTTCCGGCACCAACGATCACATTTCCGCACAAGACGGTACCGGGGCCTATATGAACAAAATCACCAACCTCACATTCATGCTCTATTATACAACCTGTGTTACAGATAACAGCATTCCCGATCCGGGAAAGCGCATTAACAGAAACATTGGAGCTTATCATTATTCCATGCGGCGCAAGAACAGCTGTTGTGTCAATGGCGGCTGAAGGATGTATGGCATTAACGGGCATGCATCCACGAGCCGCAAAATTTTCGTAAATCTTCTGGCGAATAGCGTTATCGCCGATCGCAATAAAAAACTCATCATTCTTCAGCACTGTAAATGCCTGTTCGGAAGTTTCTTTACCAAAATATTTTAAGTGATAGGGGTTGGTTGATTTCTCCTGGTTATCAAAATATCCAATAACTTTTTTACCCAGTGCATCAAAAATGCCATGAACAACATAGGAGTGCCCGGAGTAGCCAATTAATATCATTAGTTAAAACGTTTAAAGGGTTAAATCGCTTAAGGGTTAAGGCGCTTGAAAGTTAGTCAACATTTAAATTTAAACACTTAAACGTTCTTATTTATGCGCCACTGTAGCCCAGCCGCCGCCAATTCTTATGATCTCTAGTTTTTCTGCAGGTATCCCCGCCTTTTTATGCAGGTCTATGATCTGTTGTTCGGTATAATGAAATAAAGGACAGGTGTAACGATACCTGCGCAAGGCCATCCTCAACCCATTTTCAGGCCATGAAGCCATGAAGGATTTTGTTGATAACTGGCTCATCCTGGATAGCAGGGCCTGGGCATCTTCAACGTAATCAAATACGCCCAATGCATAGGCATAATCAAATTTTTTGTCCCCGAAATCATAGGTAAGTACATCTCCAAGCACAAAAGTGCATTTATCGGCTACCCCTTCTTCTTTTACCGTATTGTTGGCATAATCGATCATATGCTGGGCAAAATCAACCCCAAAAACATGGGAAGCGCCTGCGTTCTTAATAAGTGAAACGCTGTTTACACCGGGGCCCGAGCCAATATCCAATACCCTGGCGTTGGGAATTTCTTTACAGGCTTTTACCGCAATTGCCTGCCTTTCATATACCCCTTTCCTGAAAACACGGTCAAAAGATGACGGCTTTTTGTAATAATTACCGAAGAGTTCACTCCTTGCGTCCCAATAGCTTTGTACTGTTTCCGTTTTTTTTGACATAAGTTGCTTTTTGCAGACAGGTGGTAAACTGGTGCTGTTTTAACAGGTCCCTTATTTTACCCCTGATAGAATTCCTGAATAAATTCCAGCGCAAATTTAGTGTAAGTACTTTTAATTTAGAATAGTTTGCCCCGGGCGGGTAATTTGATGTGACATTGAGGAATTCAGTGTCAAATTCATAAGGATGCATATAGATCATGCTGTCCTTTTGCTGTCTTTCGAAGTCATTGAAAACCTTATTTACAAGTGGTTTTGGCATCAGCCGGATATAACCACCGCCTGATACGGGCCAAGTCTTATTAAAATAACCGGCAACGGTCAATGGAAGTTCCACTATCTGTTTGCCATTGGGCAGGTCGTATAACGCATCTTTATCATTGAACCCATCAATACCATAGCGTGGCATTTTTTTAGGAAAGATGCTGCTGTCGTATTCAAGGTCCAGGTCGGCCAGGATATCCAATAACCATAAATTGGTCTCATTAATTGAAAAAAAAGGGGCCCGGTAGCCATAAATTTTTTCACCGGTTATATCTGAAACAATATTGATGCTTTCCTGCAGGTCTTTTCTTGCTTCATCGGGCGATAATTTGAACATAGCGATATGGTTCTGTCCATGTATGGCGATCTCGTGCCCTTTTGCCGCGATCTTCTTTACCAATGCAGGCCGGTATTTTGCAGTTACACCCAGGATAAAAAAAGTGGCTTTGCAATTTGTTTCATCCATTATATCAAGCATAATGGAAGTCTGCCTTTCAATAGCACCATTAACAGGCTCGGTAACTTTGTTGTAATGATACATACCAAGGAGCTGTCCAAAATCTTCCCAGTCTATTGAAAGTGTACTATGACTCATTTTTTATTAATGTTTTCAATTGCTTTTAAATAAGCATCGATCACGATCTGTTTGTCAAATTCCTTCATTACTTTTTGCCTGCCTTTGATACCCATTTCAATTCTGGCTGTTTCTGTTAACCGATACATCTTTTTCATCTTATCTGCAAGATCACGGGCATCCTGTACTTTACATAAAAACCCTGTTATGCTGTCTGCCACAATTTCTTTACAGCCTGTTGTATCACAGGTTATGCATGGCCGTTCCATACTTGATGCTTCCAGTAATACATTGCTTGTTCCTTCGCGGTAAGAGGGGAGCACAATACAATCTGCAGCTGCAATATGCGGCCTTACATCTTTTGCATCGCCCAGATAATTGATGATGCCATTTGCCACCCATTGCTGTATCTCTTTCTGAGTTACGGTGTTATCCTTTAAATTCTGTAACCAAACAGGACCGAGTACACGAAATTCAGCTCCTGGCAATTCTTTTTTCATGATTGAAGCAGCTTCAACATATTCCAGGATCCCTTTGTCTTTGACCAGCCTGCTGATGAATAAGAAAATAAATTTATTGTCCTTTTCCCTTCTTGCCAAAGGCATATAATACTGGTGATCTATTCCTGAGCCCGGTATCCTTTCTGCCCTTTCCGGTTTTACAAATTTCTTTTCCAGGAAAATATTCATATCATCATAATTCTGAAAAAATATCCTGGCCGTTCTCTGCAATACAAATTTATACAATGTTCTTGCAGCCCGGTACGCTACATTATTTCGTGCAAACAAAGGGCCGATGCCGGTGATATTGGTAATGGTTGGAATTTTTAATTGACGGGTAACAACGTTTCCCCATATGGCAGGACGGATAGTAAACGTAAGAACAACTTCCGCACCGCTAAGCATGAGTGCTTTTTTAATATTCCTCATGTATGAAATAATATCAAGGGGATTCTGTGTGCTCCCTTTTACATCAATTACTTTAAACCCATTTTGCCTTGCCTGATCAAGATCTGCACCTGTTCCTGTTGTAAGAATAGTAACATCATACCCTTGCTCTGCCAATGTTCTGCTGAGCTTTTCCCTTATAGTATTGGTGGCAATGATATTATTTTCTATGATGGCAATTTTTGTTTTCATCATTTATTTTAATCCAGGTAAACTTTTTTATACCATACTTCCATAGCAAACAACATCCATAAAATTTTTGCCCGTTTTTCAGACGCTATCTTTACTTTATTGTTCAACAGTTGTTCTGTGAATTTATGATCGATTATATTTTTATTAAAAGCATTGGGCGAACCAACATAATCATGAATGATATCTTTCAGTTCTTTATCTACCCAGTTCTTTAAAGGTATTTCAAATCCTCTTTTAGGCTGGTTTACCAGTTGTTCGGGCAGATATTTTTTTGCCAGTGTGCGCAAAAGGTATTTCGTTTTGCTTCCGTTGATCTTGAATGTATCATTCATACCGGGGGCATACTCCAGTAATTCTTTACAAAGGAAGGGGCTCCGGCCTTCCAGTGAATTTGCCATCGTTGCAATATCCATCTTCACCAACAAATCGCTGAACAGGTTTGTATCAAAATCCATGTTCATTATTTTTTGCAGGCCACTGAGTTTTGATGAGGCGATCTTTTCGAAATCTTCTTTCAAAGTAAGCATGTAATCAATGGATGGCTGAATGATATGTTGTTCATAATCCTCCATGATATCAACCCCGGCAGATAAATAAATATCAAGACTCGATTTGGAAGCCATTGCTGCAAGCCTGTAGAGATAATTGTATTTCGATCTCTTATTGTCGGGCACAGGCAATACTGTTTTCAGCATTGAGGCTGCATTTTTTACAAATAAATTCTTTTTAAAGAAATCATATTTTGAAAAAGGAACGTAGCGCCTGTATCCGCCAAACAGTTCATCTGCCCCATCGCCATTTAAAATAACAGTCAGGTATTTCTTTGCTTCCCTGCTCACGTAATAAGAAGGAATGGCAGAACTATCGAAAAAAGGTTCACCATAATTCATTAAGATCTGTTCAACATCTTCTGCAAGATTGTTGAATGAAATATTTATTTCTGTATGGTTGGTCTTGTATTTTTCTGCCACCAGTTTTGCCAATGGCGCTTCATCATATTCTCCTTTAAAAGAAACCGTAAATGTTCTTAAGTTATTATTGTATTCACGGGCAAGTGATGTAACCAGGCCACTGTCGATGCCTCCGCTAAGGAAGCAACCAACTTCAAGGTCGCTCGAAACAATTCTGCGTTTTACTGCTGAATGGAGAAAGCTGTCAACTTTTGCCAGGCTTTCATCAAATGTATCGTTGTGTTGTTTCGTATAAAAATCATGAACGTTCCACCATTGCCGTTCTGTGCATTGAAGGCTGTTGCAATCTATTTCCATGAATGTTCCGGCAGCCAATTCATTTACATATTTATACGGTGTGAGCTTCCTGTAAAAAGTACCCATCCTCGTATAGTGATAAAAATTATCCTGGTTCACCTGTAATGGCAACAGTGCTTTAAGGCAATTAAGTTCACTTGCGAAAACGATCCTGGCACCGTCATTATAAATATACAATGGCTTCTTTCCGGCACGGTCACGGGCTATAAAAAGTTTTCTTTCCAGTTTGTCGTAGATGGCAAATGCAAACATACCATCGAGATATTGAAGCATTTCCTTTCCAAATTTCCTGTACAGGAGCAACAATGTTTCTGTATCGGAATGTGTTTGGCCTGTTAAACTGAACTGCTTTCTTATTTCGTTGTGATTGTAAATTTCTCCGTTGAAGATGATCGTGTACCGGTTATCGAGGTGCATGGGTTGTGCACCTCCTTCTATATCAACAATGGATAACCGAAGATGATAGAGGTCAACATTATTGTCTAAAAAACCGTTTTGTCCATCGGGCCCCCGGTGTATCATCACCGAGTTAACTGCATCGTAAGATAATTTATGATTTACCGACCCTGCGATTCCGCACATTTGAAATGCTTTACTTTGAGCAAAATAACTGTATATTATTGAATGGCAAACCATAATTTGAGATAAATTTGCCCAATCCTTATTAATCACAATTTACCGAATCACCATTTTTAATAACCCCGGATGAATATTCTTGATTTTATATTTTTTTTCATCTACGTT
>Ga0209023_10004787_pt1 | contig 15173 bp, 15 predicted proteins | sample LakOneMetagenome_FD_187468 | JGI IMG/M metagenome (GOLD analysis project Ga0209023, IMG submission 187468) | Freshwater and sediment microbial communities from Lake Erie, Canada (SPAdes) (version 2) | ecosystem: Environmental > Aquatic > Freshwater > Lentic | place: Lake Erie, Canada... | reverse complement strand
TGGATGAAAAACGCCCATCTCACGCAGCGTGCGCTGCTCGTCCTCGGTCAACTCCAAGTGCTTCATCGCTCAACCCCTGCTGCATTGCCAATTTGACTTTGACAGCAAAAAATGGGCGACTACTTAGCGGGTCCGGCCCCGTAGCGTCAACACCAGTGCAGTGAGAATCCCTGTGCCGAAGAACGCGTAGAAGATGATGCCGAACGCCTTTTCAACGTTCATGCCGGGGTCAAGAAAGAATATTGAGATATAGACAATCGCCACTGCTAAGAATGCGACGCCAAGTGAAATCAATATGGTTTTCATGCGAACCGCTCCGCAACAGGACAATTGAAATACTGCCCGGCTTTACTACCGCCTGCCCGCACTACTTCTTCCGCAAAGGAAGTGCAGTTATGAGCGATGATGCCCCACAACCACGGCTTTTCTACCAGTTCGTGTAGCTTGTCGTGTGCTCCCTTAGGGTTGGGCAGCTTGATATCCCAGCGACGAATCTCGTGCTTGCCATTTTCCTTTAAGTACCGCTTATAGTTATTCTCTGGAATGAACTTGGCGGTCTTGTAGAAACCAGAAATGTGCACATACCAACTCCAACTACCGCTGATGTGTAGCAGCGTATGACCGCAAGCGTTGGGGCTATCGCCTGACACAATGACTGCACAAACGTGCTGGAAATCGCGTTCCTCCAGCGGGCATATGATCATGGAAGCGCCTTCATACTTGGACATGTCGCCCTCCGATTAGCACACTTTGTGGGCTGAACAGTCCCAGCTACCGCTAGTATTGCCCTGTGCTCCACCCCGGATGCTCTGGCGGGTGTAGTGCCATTTGATCTTGGCATACGCAAGCTGGACCCTCTCAGTAATGATCCCGCCTTCGCCACTATCTGGCGTGATGCTGGCAATCATTACGTTTTCCAGTTCGATCTTAAAATACGTGATCGCCTTTCCGTCGCCGTCTGCACGAAGAAATTCGAATGCAGCTTTGGGGATCGTCTTCCCGGTGGCGCAGGTTTGCAGCAAAACAGGGGAAGCCAAGTCAGCAAGCTTGGTGAAGCTGATCGGGTACAGGTCGGCTCGCCCAGTCGTATGCCCTCCTGCGGTCGAAACTACATCGGCTCTCGGCTGGTAGACCGCATAGGTGACGTTGCTTACTTCCAGCCAGTTGCGATGGCGTTCGTCTTCTGACTCTCCGTTGATGCCTTCGATCTTGAGGTATGCGTCACTTGCCATTCGTGCCTCCATGTAGTTGAACGGCGATTCTTGCCCGACTGCACAGAAGCCACGTTGGCAAGGGTCAGGAACGGGAGGGACGTAGATCAACCGGCAGTGTCCCAGGGCTGATTTTTCTACCAAAAATTTTTGGGAGGATGGCCCTTCGTCACAACGGGCCGGCCGATCCAGAAAAGTATCAAGGGCGAGAGGTTTGCTCATCCGGCTTGGGCATGGGTCGAATGCCATGCGTCTGGGCGCTGAAGTATCGACAGGTAGCCCGAACGGGGCCGGGAGGGTCGAGGTAGCTCTACCGTGGAAGACGGCTCAGAACGGCTCTAATCGCGTCGCAGGGAATTGTGCAATATGTAGACAACGCCGACTGTTCGCCCCACACTAGCGGCGCACCTTAACCGCTGAAGGATAAAGTGGACCCATCAGTCAAGACATTCAGCCGGCTAGTTTAAGCTGTGTCCATTTCCACTTCAGCAGCTGCCCGGCGCTGCCCCGTACTGCCGCCTTTCTCCTGCTCGCGCTTGTCGTTGCCGAACTTGTCGACGATCAGCGCACCTCCTCCAACACCGGCACGGTAGACATAATCCGGCGTCTCGTAACCCAGCGCTTGGTGTGGACGCTCGGCGTTGTAGAACGCAAAGTACTGCGCCAGACCGACTGTCAGCTCGGCCATGTTGGCGTAGCCCTTCAGGTACACGTCCTCGTACTTCACGTTGCGCCACAAGCGCTCTACGAAGATGTTGTCCAGTGCCCGTCCGCGCCCGTCCATGCTGATGGCCAAGCGCTACACTGTGCAGCGGGCCACATCGGTTCCCTCGCGCCGCAGTTGGCGCCAGACCTTGTCGGCGCCGTAGACCTGCAGGTTAGCTTGCCAGACCCGTTCGATGTTAACGCTCAGCACGTCGTCGCGCTGGGCTCGCGCGCAACGCAACTCAGGATTACGCTGCTGCGCGGCGTATCGCCAGTAGCCCGACGGCGCGACCTGCATCACCCGGCAGATCGGCTCGACACCGTAAGCATGGCGGTACTGGTCGATGAATGCCCTCACGGCCTGAAACGGCGGTCGAGCTCCGCCTGGGCGAAAAACGCACTCGCCAGACGCAGGATCTCGTTTGCCTTGCGCAGCTCGCGCACTTCCCGCTCTAGGGCCTTGATGCGCTCTTCCTCGGCAGTGGTCGGGCCTGGACGCTGGCCGGTATCACGCTCCTGCTGACGTACCCAGCGGCGCAGTGTCTCCGGCGTGCAGCCGATCTTGGCCGCGATCGACGTGATAGCCGCCCACTGCGACTCATACTCGCTGCCAGCCTCACTGACCATGCGCAGCGCGCTCGATGACTTCAGGGGAATACTTGGGTTGCTTCTTCATAGCTCCATTTTCTCAAAGAATGGAGCCTCCAAAAAAACCGGGGCGGTTCACTGCATGCGCTTTCGGCTGCGCAACTACCCCGTTAACTAAAGCCGCGCACCGGCAAACTTGCATCTCGCTGGATCCAGTTGCGCGGTGAATAGCGTGCGCCCGCGTCGGTGGCGTGCAGGGTGAACGCATGGCGCGACACCGGCGAGCGATTCGGCGCGCTGTAATGCGGCAGCAGCCCATGAAAGCACACCAGCGTACCGGCCTTCGCCTCGAGTGGGACCGCCGTGCTGTCGTCAGGCCACGGCGTGCCGTCCAGCTTCTCCATGGTGATGCGATCCCCATCGCGGAGAAAACGCTCGCGCAGCGGTCCCCGATGCCCGCCCGGCTCGGCCCACAGGCAGCCGTTGTCCACTGTCGCGTCTTCCAGCGCGAACCAGAAAGTAGTGACCGTGATCGGGTCGCTGTCGAAGAAGGTGGCGTCCTGGTGCCAGCGCACCTCGCCGCCGATACCGGGCTGCTTGAAGATGTACATCGACTGCCAAACTTGCGGATTTTCCAGACCAAGGTCGCGCGCGACGGCGGCCAGCTTCGGGTCGCGCGTGAAGGCGTCGAAGACCGGGTCGAGGTCGTGCATCGCATGGCCGATCTTGTTGATCGACAGGGCCTTGGCCTGGCGCAGCTGGCCATCTTCGCCAAAGGCCTCCTCTTCGAAGAAGCAGCGCACCGTGTTGTCCGAACCGAGGAACCAGGCGTCGCTGGCGCCTTCCTGGTCCTTCGTGGTGAAGATGGCGCGCGACTCGTTCGGGTCGAAGGCGTCGACGATCTCTTCGGCACGGCGGCGCAAGACGGCGATCTCTTCCAGGCTCTTGAAACCGGGGATGACGATGAAGCCGTCACGCTCGTAGTGTGCGCGTTGTTCTGGAGTCAGCATGGTGCGGGACAGGCAAAAATCCCATTGTAGCGCGCATCAATCCTCGACCTTCCACCACTGGGCCACGCCCCATGCGAATTCCGGCACGATGAAGAGCCACAGCAGCGGTTCCCCGGTCAGGTACAGGCACCAGGCCATCCACAGCGAAAACAGGAAGCGCGCCGTCCCGTCGAAACGGCCCAGGCGGGTCGTGGGTTCGAGGATGCGCAGGACCGACCACACCAGCACGATACTGCCCATCAGGCAGGCGAACAGCATGTGGAAGGGCGCGAAGGCGGGCAGGGCGGCGCCGCCCAGGGCCACGTTCAGCGCCGAGAGATGGCCGTGGACCAGGGCGAAGGTCCAGGGCGTGGCGAAGCCGGCGGTCAGGAACAGGTCGTAGAGGGCGCTGGCGCGCACGAGGCGGCGGCTGGCAGGGCGGGAAAGCGGCATGGCGATGCTCCAAGGTAGAGGAGCCACCATCGTCAACCCTGGAGTACACTCCAGGGTCAAGCACTATGTCGAGGAAGATCACCATGCAGATCGGAGAGCTGGCGGCGGCCACGGGCCTGAGCCGCGATGCGCTGCGCTTCTACGAGGCGCGCGGCCTCCTGAGCGCACGGCGGCTGAGTAACGGCTACCGCGACTATCCGCCTGAAGCGGTCGAGTGGCTGTGCTACCTGCGCACCGCCCAGTCGCTCGGTTTCACCCTGTCCGAGATCGAGGCCGGCATGCCGCTGCTATCCGATCCGGCGAATTCAGCGCTTGAACTGCGCGCGTCACTGGAGCGCAAACTCGCCGACATCGACGCCCGCATCGCCGGCCTGGCGGAACTACGCGCCGCACTGGCCGCACGCCTGGCCGATCCGTTTGACTCCTGCCCGCTGCAGGCGGGCGGGCTCAAGGAAGCCGCTTGAAGGCGACGTCAAAGGAGCCACTCAGCAGCCGGCCACCGGTTCCATCCATGCGCAGCTCGAGTTCGCGCGACAGCACGAAGAGCGTGCGCGCCGATTCCGCGTACAGCGGCTCCCACTGATTGTCGCGCAGCGCCACCATCAGCTTGCCGCCGCGTTCGGCGATCTCGAAGTTGCCGAGGCCCTTGATCTGGTAGCGACCCGCCAGCTTGGCGCGGGTGGCGGCCGGTAGCGTAATGGCCTTGCGCAGCTTCGGCTGCTGGGTGGGCCAGCGGTATTCGGCCGCGACCGCGCGCACCAGGCTTTGCGCCAGTTCGGCGCCGGCGTCGCCGTTGGTCATGACGACCACGCCATCGCCCTTCTGGACGAACGCGTACAGCGTGTTCTGGTAGCCCATATTGCTGCCGCCGTGGCCGAAGGCGTGGCGAGGCGCCTTGCCGTCGATGTTCAGGCCGAGCGCGTAGTCGTTCATCACGGGACGCAGCATGGTCTGCGTCATGGTGATCGACAGCACGGGACTGCCGCCGCCCTGGATCGCCAGCGCGAATTTCACCAGGTCGCTCGGCGTGGTCCACAGGCCGGCGGCGGCCAGTTCCGGATAGGTGTAGGGGCCGCCCGCATACGGCTTGCCTTGGCCGTCGTGCGGCAGGGCGGCGCGCGCGAGCAGCGCGGCTGGCAGGGGCTGGGCGAAGCTGCTGTCGTTCATGCCGAGCGGCTTGAGCACTGTCTCGTCCATCAGGGCTTCGAAAGGCCGCCCGGAACGGTCGATCATGGCCTGCTGCACCACGGTGTAGCCGCCGCCCGAGTAATTCCAGGCGTCGCCCGGCGCGCCTTCGATGCGTACCGGCCCGGTGTTGGCGGGCGCCTTGCCGTCCAGGACCTGCAGCAGGGTCGGCACCTGGGCGCTGGCGGCATAACCCGGGAAGCCCGAGATCGTGGTGCCGGCCGTGTGCGACAGCAGCTGGCGCAAGGTGGCAGGGCGCTTGGTGGGGCCGGGCGGCAGATGCCACGAGGAGAGGGCGGTGTTGATGTCGGCGTCGAGTTCGACCTGGCCCGCTTCCACCATCCTCAGGGCGCCCATCGCCGTCACCGGCTTACTGATCGAGGCGGCCTGGAACAGGGTCTGGGGCGTCACCGGGGCGCCATTGGCGCCGGTCGTGCCGTAGCCCTTGGCCCAGGCCAGCTTGCCGCCCCGGATCACGGCGATGCTCACGCCCGGCACGTGCAGGCGGCGCATTTCGGCGTCGAGGCTGCGGGTGTCGGGCTTGGCGCCCTGGATGCCCACTGCGGGACGCAGGCCGCCTTCTATGCGGGCGATGGCGCCATCCTGGGCCCCAGCCGGTTTTGAAGCCAGCAAGGCCATGCCCGCCGCGCACGCCGCCCACGCGCGCATGTGCGCCGTTCCAATCTTCAGTGTCGCCATGCTGTCTCCTGTTGTGCTGAACTCAGCGGCAAACAGTATCGGCAATCATCCGGGGACGCAAGCGCCGCCGGGCCGATTATTCGGCAGGCATGGTGAAGGTGAACGAGGTCGTGCCTGCGCTGGAGCCGACCTCGATGGCACCGCCATGGCCGTGCGCGATCTGGTCGACGATGTACAGGCCAAGCCCCAGTCCTTCGCTGCCGGGACGCGAGGCGGCGCGCCAGTAGGGCTTGAGCAGCTGGGCGAGCACGGCCTGGCTCAGGTCCGGTCCGCTGTTAGCAACGCGCAAGGTGAACACACCATCGCGCGCATGGGCGACGATGAAGACGGGGTGATGCTCGCTGCCATGCACCAGGGCGTTCTTGAGCAGGTTCGACAGCAGCTGTGCGAGCCGTTCCGGATCGCAGCGCAGCGACAGGCCGGACTGGATCGTGGTGTCGATCACGCGGTCGGGGTAGAGGCTGGACAGCTCGTCCACCACCTCGTACAGCCGCAGGTCGATGCCCGCCTCCTGCCGCAGGTCGAGGGCGATGCCGCCGCCCATGCGTCCGCGCGTGAAGTCGACCACGTCTTCCACCAGGGCCGACATGCGGCGGGCGCTGCGCCGGATCCGCTCGGCCACCTGGCGGGTGGATGGATCCTGGTGCTTCAGGAGCAGCACTTCGGCGCCCGATGCGACCGCACCGAGCGGCGTGCGCAGGTCGTGTCCGAGCACGGCGATGAACTGTTCGCGCAGTTCGGCCGTCTCGCGCTCGTCGAGCAGGGCGGCGCGCGCCTCGCCCAGCGAGTGCTCGCTCTCGAGCTGCTTGGCGATCAGCTCCGTGAACAGCTGCAGGGTCGAGACGGTGACGGCGTCGGTGAGGCGCGCCGGTTCGGGATCGAGGCCGCAGAGGGTGCCGAAATAGCGGCCGTCCGGACGGAACACGGGTATCGAAAAGTAGCTCTGGAAGCCGTAGATGCGCGGCGTATGGTGGTCGTGGTAGCGCGCACTCTCGCGCACATGGTCGATGATCACCGCCGCCCCAGTGTCGCGCACTTCCTCGCACAGGGTGGTGGTGACGTCGAGCGGATCGCCCGGTTTCAGGCCGAATTCGAGCCTGTCGAGCACCGCGCAGGCGGTCCAGGAATCCGGGGTGACGTGGGCGATGCACACGAAGCGCAGGCCGGTCATGGCGGCAACGGTTTCCAGGATCTTCGGCACAGCGCCGATCGCCTGGACCTCGTCGACGCACGAGAGTGCATTTACTGCCATGGATCGCCCTACGAAGCGGTTACAAACGGTCCATGGTAGCACTTGTGAAGCGGGTAACCGTCAGTTGTTACAATTCCAGCGGCCGTCAGCGTAAACACATTCCTCGCCGAGGTAGACGGCATCGGTCACCGCGAACACGTCGATGTGGTAGCGCGCATCCTTGCGCTTGAAGCCGGGCTTCTGGTAGACGCCATGCTTGGCGCCGAGCGAGAGGTGGATGCCGCACATGCGCTCGTAGGTCCCGATGTCGTCGACGCGGCGCTCGCGCGTGAAGGCGCGGTTCAGGCCGAAGCCCAGTTCGCGCACCCACACCTCGCCCTCGTCGAGGGTGATCTTGTCCAGCACTTCCTGGAAGGCGGGGGTCGCGTTCTCGGCGCCCACCACGCGCCCGCGCTCGACGATCAGGGTCACCGGCACGTCGGGGTGGTTGGAACGGTAGTTGGTGTCGCCGAAGACGTGCACCTGCACGCGGCCGTGCACCGCTTCCAGGTCGAGCGCCTCGGTGAACACTTCGCCGATCGGGAACTGGCCGCCGACGTTGTTCATCTCGCTGTAGTCGCCGACATTCAGCTTGGCCGGCTCGAAGGGCGAGGAAAAATGCAGGGTCTCGCCGCCGCCGACCACGCGCGCATGGGGCGCCGCATCGATGCGGCGCTTGAGCGCGCGGCCCGTGCCGCGAAAATATGCCGGGTCGTAGGCCAGCGCCTCGATGTAATGCCCGGACTGCGGGCCCGGCATGCGCGACAGGTGCACGTGCTCGACTACCTTCAGGCCCAGCTTGAACAGTTCCACGCGCACGCGGAAGCCGTCGAGGCGGAAGTTGGTCGACTGGACCAGCACCACCAGGTCCTTCGGCGCCATGGCCTTGAAGGCCGCCAGCACCGTGTCCGGGGAAGCTGCATCGAAGTCGATGAAGGTGGCGCCCGGCAGGTTGCGACGGTAGCCCTCGGTCAGTGCGCGCGCCAGCGGCGTGCGCGTGTCGTAGACCACGAGGGCCGCATGGCTTGGGGTGTGCTCGATCGCGTGCGCCAGTATGTCGCGCAGGTGGCTGGTGGCCGCGTCGACGGCGTGGGCCGGGAGGTCCGCGCCGGGAGGAAGATCGGGAGTTGAAACTGGCGTATGCATGGCAATCGAAGGCAGGAATCCGGCCGCCATTATACGTATGTCGACCGAAAGTTCCCTGGATTTGGGCCTGTTTGGCGCGATTATTGATCCATGAGGTGTCAGCCTGCGCTACCCTATGTACGGCGCGCCGCGCGACAGTTCTGGACGCTATGATTTGCGCAACAACAAAGGCTTAGGCCGACTGGTTTTCACTCAATCAAATGGCATCGCGAAACGGGTCATGAATGGCATATAGATGGGAAACGCCTGCCAGCGTCTGGCAGGAAGACGAGCAGGGCAGGCAGTTCGAACTGCTGGCGACCGAAGGGCTGGGCCGCATCGACTGGCAGGCCCAGGCCCATGGCCGCCTGCCCGACGTCGCCCGCCTGCTCGGCGCCTCGCTCCCCGGCGCCTGCGCCTGCGCGTCCATCTATCCCGAAGGCTTCGCTTTCTGCCCCAACTGCGGGCTGCCCCTGCAGCGCCTGCCGGGCACCCCGTCGCGCCTGCCGGGCTGGTGGGGGCCGGGCCAGGATGCCATGCTGCCGCGCCATGTGCCGCACGGCTTGCCGGTCACTTCCCTGCCGCTCGGCGACAGCCTGGAAGAACGTCCCGCCGCACCGCACGTCGGCCGCGCGGACCTCGGCATGCCGGCGCCGCCGAACTCGACCTGCGTGTTCGCCGCCGCCCATTACGGCTTTCCCGAGCAGCGCCTGCTGGCGCTGGCCCATACCCGCGGCGTGTTGCAGTACTGGGATCCGATCGCCCAGCTGTGGCATGTGATGACCCCTGACGAAGGCGCGGCCAGCCTGGCCTTCACCGCGTCCGAATATGCATGGCTGCCGGTACATGAACCGCGCCGCGGCGAGGTCGCGCTGGTGCCGACAGCTGGCGGCTTGATGCGCCTGTGGATCAACCCGGTCAGCGAAACCTACCGTACCGAGCCTGTCCTGGCGGCGCCCCTGGTCGCCGCGCCCGGCGTGATGCGCCGCCACATCGCCTGCCTGGTCAATCCCGAGGGTACCGTGCGCCTCTGGAGCGCGCGCGCCGAGCTGGGCGAAGTCGAGGAATACGCCTGCCCGGACGTGCCCACAAGCGGCTGGTCGCGCCCCATCGGCTACGACGGCCGCCTGTTCTGGCTGCACGAGGCGGGCCAGCTGGCCTGGCGTCCGGGCGAGGCGCCGCAGTTCACGCCCTGGCCCATGGGCTGGCAGCCGCGCCTGGAATTCGGCGGCCCCACCCAGAGCCGCGACGGCCGCCTGTGGCACATCGGCCACGATGGCCAAGGTTACTCCTTCCTCGAACTGGGCGCGGAGCGCCCGCAGCAGGCCCCGATCGACGGCGCCCGCCTGGGCTTTGCCAACTTCCTGTTCCGGCGCGGCCACCCGGTGGTGGACGAACCCTGGTCGGGCGAGCACATCGAAGACCTGGGTCAGGACGAGACCCTGGTGCTGCCGCTGCTGCGCGCCTTCAACAACAACCGCAGCCAGCCCAGCGGCCTGGTGCTGCGCTTCCACAAATACACGGGCCGCGCCGAGGAAGCGCTGCACGAGCGCGTGATCCCGCGCACCACGGTCGAATGGATCGGCCGGCGCAACGTGATCCTCGACGAGATCGTGCGCCTTTCTCGCCCCCTCGACTGCGTCGCCCTCGTGTATGCGGGCTGCCTGTGGCTGCACCACCCGGACTGGAACGCGCTGCGCGGCTGGCGCCTGGAAGAGCTGGCGTGATGCGGGCCGCCTTCCGCTTCCTCTGCTCCCTGCTCCTGCTGGCCTTCGCCGGCGTGGCAGGGGCCACGCCGCACGTCATCCTGGTGCAGAACTCCGGCTGGATGGAGCCCTTCTACAGCGACCCGCAATCGCAGTTCAAGCCGCTGGTGGGTGCGCTGGTGGGCGCCGTGGTGCAGCCGGGCGATGCGCTGGTGCTGGCCGCCTTCAACCAGTCGCTGCCCGGCGCGCCCTCGCCGAAAGCGCTGCTGTCGATGAAGGCCGACGAGAAGACCACCCGCAGCCGGGTCAAGGCCGCGCTGGCGGACCTCGACACGGCGCGCAAACCGAACAGCGGCGCCCTGGCCGACACCGACCTCGGCGAAGCGGTGCAGGCCGCGATCGCCTCGGCCCTCGGGGGCAAGCCGGGCATCGTGTGGCTGGTGACGAACAACCGCAACAGCCCGAACAACGACCAGGCGACGAGCGCGCGCAACCGCGAGTTCTACGAGCTGATCCACCGCGGCGCGGCGATCGACAAGGTGGTGGCCTTTCCCTTGAAGATGCCGGTACAGGGGAAGCACTACAGCGCGAACGGCCTGATGGTGTATGCCTTCGCGGTCGGCAAGGAAGGCAGCCGCGCGCTCGATGGCCTGCTGGCTTCCGGCCGCATCGCCCGCGTCATCACCGAACAGCCCGCGCGCCTGAAACCGCTGGACCGCGACACCGTGCGCCTGGTCCCGAGCCAGGTCGAGGACGCGCCCGGCGTGGCCTTCTCGCAGGCGCCGGGCGGCGGCCTGCGCGCCGACGTCGATCCGGATGCGCGCACCCCGCGCGCCAGCATCCGCTGGCAGCTCGAGAACGCGATGTACCCGTACACGATCACCTCGGCCACGCTCAGCGCCAGCTCGCGGCTGGCGGGGGAGGCGCGCAAGATCGAACTGGCGGACACGCGCGTCCAGGACCTCGCGCCCGGCAAGCCGGCGCCGCTCGCTTCCACCATGCAGCTGCCGGTCGCCCAGCTGCCCGACAAGTGGTCGATGGAAGCAATGAAATCCGCCGGCTCGGCCTATGTGCTGCCGGGACGGATCGAGCTGCACCTGGCGAACCAGCGCCTGGAACTGTCGCAGGCCTTCCGCCAGCGCATGGCCGCGCTGTTCCCGGGCGACCCGCTGCCGGACATCTTCACGCCGCCCGCTACCGTGCAGGCATCGAATGCGGTGCTGCCGATCGAGGTGCGCGTCCACTACGGCCTGGGACCGCTGGCAGCGCTGGGCGGCGTCGCGGCACTCCTGCTGGCCGCTGCCGCCGCGGCGGCCTATGCCTACGGCCGCCCGCGCACGGCCCAGGTGACGGTGGAGGACGAGCTGCGCACGATGCGCGCCCGTCCCGGCACCACGCAACCCATTTACGACAAGGCCGGCGTCCAGGTGGCGCAATTGAAGACCACCCTGTTCGGCCATCAACTGCTCGACCTGCGCGAAGGCGCACAGGTCAGGCTCGGCCGCTGAGCCGCCCACACGAAAGGAAGAACAAGATGCAAGGCACCCAGCCACCCGCCACCGCTCCATCGCCCGCCGACCCCGGCTTCAAGCTGCCGGACGAATCGGCCTCGCCCCAGGACTCGCTGCCGCAGACCGCGCCCGACACGGCCGGCCGCCCGGTGGAGGTGATCCCCGGGACGACGACGGCGCCGGTGCCGGCCACGGATACCTCGACGCGCGACCTGGCCATCGGCGCGGTGGTGTTCGTCGTCCTGCTGGTCGTCTACTTCTTCGTGCGCAACGCCTACGTGCATCACCTGGTCGTGCGCCGCGTGGCGCCGTCGTCGGCCGGCAGCGCCGGCTGGCTGCTGTTCGTGGGCCTGGGCTTCCTGTCGGCCGCCGCCGTGCTGGCCATCATCAATGCCAGCAAGTTCCTCACCTTTGCCGTGACCGGCCCGCTGGTGGCCGTCGGCCTGGTGGCGCTGGTGGCGGCGCTGTTCGTCGGCCGCAGGTAATCACATAGAGAGCAGAACGACATGGCAGATTTCCCCAACCCAGCGGCCCTGAACGCCAAATCGGAACTCAAGGTCGACCTGCGCCCGACGCTCTTCATCGGCGCCGGCGGCACCGGCATGGAAGTCATGATGCGCATCCGCCGCCGCATCCTCTCGGCGGTCTGGAACCGGCACCATCCGACCCGGGTCGAATCGATCGCCGACTTCCCGGTGGCGCGCTTCCTGCACTTCGACCTCGACAACAACGCCATCATCGACGAAGGCAAGTCGCAGCGCACCGATCCCTGGTACGAGCTGGTCAAGCTCACCGATGAGGAACGCCTGGTCGAGCCGCTCGACCTGCCGCAATACCACGAATCGGACGACAGCCTGGCGCGCTTTCCGCTGATCGAAAGCTGGATGCCGCTGCGTCCCAAGAAGCTGCGCTCGCTCGGCATCGACCCGTCGAAAGGGGCGGGCCAGATCCGCTCGCTCGCGCGGCTCTACCTCTACGACAAGTACCCGAAGCTGCGCGGTCGCATCAAGGGCGCCCTGAACGGCCTGGCCAGCAATGCCGGCATCGAGCGCAAGGAGAACTACCAGCGCCTCGGCCTGCAGGTCGATACCTCGAAATTCCGCATCGTCGTCATCGCCTCCTGCGCGGGCGGCACCGGGGCCGGCAGCGTGCCGGACCTCGGCTGGCTGTCGAAGGCGATCGCGCGCCAGGAAGTGTCGGACAGCCAGGTCGACCTGGTGCTCCTGATGCCGGCCGGCTTCGCCAAGGCCAACAAGGAGCGCACCGAGGCCAACGCCTACGCCACCCTGATGGAACTGGAGACGGCCATGCGCGACATGAACGCGCGCGTCTCCTGGATGGACCCGGACAGCATCCAGGGCAAGGGCGCCCCCTACGACGACGTGTACTTCGTCGACACCGCGAACCTCGCCAACAAGGCGACCGCCGACATCAAGGACGTCTACCAGATGGTGGCCGACACCCTGTTCGAGGACTTCGCCTCGGCCGACTTTGCCAACCGCAAGCGCTCGGTGGCCGTCAACCAGCAGCAGCACAAGCTGGGGCCCTACAACCCGCGCGTGCCCGAGCAGCGCTTCGGCGACATGCGCCTGTCCTATTCGAAGGTGTATTCCGCCTTCGGCCAGTCGGTGCTCGACACCCAGCAGAGCTTGCGCGAGGATATCCGCGCCTACGAGCTGGCCGGCCTGATGGTGAAGGCCTTCTTCGGCATGGTGAGCACCGACGGCACGGCGGCGCGGCGCGCCGGGGACGCGGAACGCGACAGCTTCATGCGCGAGCAGATGGAGATGAACGAGCGCCCCTTCGACACCTTTCCGGACTTCCGCAAGGGCACGGTCGACGTCACGCCCTTCACCGAATATGCGCTCACCAACACGCTGCTGCTCGACAAGGACGGCCGCTCGCTGCTCGAGCGCGTGGAGAGCAAGGTGCAGCTGGAAGTCGACCGCATCATGGCGGCCTACGACATCAAGCTGTGGCGCGAGAAGGTGGCCGAGCTGCTGCCGCAGCTGGAGCGCGACGCCATCCGCGAAGCCGGCGCCACCGCCGAGACCAGCGAAGACCGCATCAAGCGCCATACCGGCGAACTCACAAGCCGCCTGAAGACCCGCGTGCGCGACCGCCTGTATGCGCTGCTCGACGACCGCAAGCAGGGCGGCCTGGAATTCGTGCTTTCCCTGCTGGAGCAGGTCAAGGCGCGCCTGTCGCAGCGCGACCTCGCCAACGCCGAGCGCAACGGCCGCCGCTACCGTGACATCCGCGACGCCCTGCGCACCCGCCAGGTCGAGGAATCGCTGAACAACCTGTCGCAGGCGGCCGGCCGCCTGTTCGGCAAGGAGCCGCAGGCGCGCGAGGTGATGAACCACCTGAAACGCGATATCGCCGACTACCTGCGCTTCCACCTGCTGGCGGTCTCCGCCGGCCAGTCGATCGAGGTCATGCGCACCATGTCGTCCTGGCTGGGCGAGCCTCAATCGACCGACGAACACGGCAACGCCCAGTGGAGCGGCGTCGCCGGCGAATTCCAGGAAGGCCGGCGCATGGTGCAGGCCATGCTGGCCGCCGCCGAGCAGCGCATCAGCCAGCTGCGCGCCGACGCCCGCCAGGAACACGCCACCTATATCAAGCTGGCCGGCGACACGCTGCCGCCGCCGGTACGGTTGACGGGGGACGTGAGCGCCTGGAGCGAAGAGGTGCTGCTGGAATTCGGCGGCTCGGCGCGCCTCTTCCCCCAGCTCGGGGACGAGCGCCTGCGCGCCGACCTGTTGCTGAAATTGTTCCGCCGCGCGCAGCTGCAACTCTCGAGCCAGGAGCTGGAACAGCCCGAACCGGTCGACCCGCTGCTCGAACGTTTATCTGGCATGACGCCCCAGGAACGCCAGCGCGTCTTCGCCGAATGGATCCGCAGCGCCATGCCCTGGGTGAACGCGCGCTTCTCGGCCGAGTTCACACCGAACGCCGACCAGTTCAAGTGCTTCATCGGCGTGGGCGACGTCGCCGCCTGGCGCCGGATGGAAGGAGAATTGCGCGCCGCGGTGCCGACCGGTTACTTCCATGGCGACGCCCTGTCGATCGTGAACACGGGCGTGCCGGGCAGGGCGGTGTGCTATGTCGAGCTGTCCGGCTACCCGATGACGGTGCTGCGCGGCCTGCCGACCTGGCGCGCCTCCTACCAGATCGAGAACCCGAAGATCCCGACCCACCTGCACTTCGACGCCACGCGCTTCCGCCATCCGCTCTCGCCTTCGATGGACGAGTTGAACCGCCTGGCCGACGACTACGAGTGGTTCCTGCAGGCGATCGCGCTTGGCGTCATCCGGCGCAAGGCCGACCTGGGCGACCGCGAAGCCAGCTTCCAGCCGCGCGGCCAGTACCTGTTCGAGGTCGAGCCGGGGTCGGGCGAATGGCTCCAGATCGGCAACGAGTTTGCCATCCGCTCCAACGGCCTGCCGCCGTATTACCGCGACGGCGTGATCGGGGCCGTGCGCCACCGCCTCGCCAACGTCGGGCCGCACCAGCTGGCCCTGCTGGCGGCGCTGATGCGCTACTACCAGCTGCGCGTCTACGAGCCGCGGCTGGAAGTCGACGAGACCGGCGCCCAGCTGCCCTCGCCCTCGCTGCCGAACATCACGGCGCGGCGCCTGTACGACGCCTGGATCCGGCGCGCGGCCGCGCTCGACCCGGCGCTCTCGCCGGGCCAGATGGAGACGGCGCTGGCCGGCATCGCGGGCTGGACCGAGACCGTGCCCGACTCGGCCAGCGACGCCTAC
>Ga0209023_10004786_pt1 | contig 15174 bp, 16 predicted proteins | sample LakOneMetagenome_FD_187468 | JGI IMG/M metagenome (GOLD analysis project Ga0209023, IMG submission 187468) | Freshwater and sediment microbial communities from Lake Erie, Canada (SPAdes) (version 2) | ecosystem: Environmental > Aquatic > Freshwater > Lentic | place: Lake Erie, Canada... | reverse complement strand
GGGCAGCGCATCTGGCCACCGCTCATGTAATTGGTCTTGGCGGCCGAGTTGATGATATGGTCGATCGCCTGCATCGCGAAGTTGAACGTCATGAACTCGACAATCGGCTTCAACCCGCCCATCGCCGCGCCCGTCCCCAGCCCGGCAAAGCCATATTCGGTGATCGGCGTATCGACGACGCGCTGAGGCCCAAACTCCTCGAGCAGCCCCTGCGTCACCTTGTAGGCGCCTTGATATTCGGCGACTTCCTCACCCATAACAAAGACTTCGGGCGTCGTGCGCATTTCCTCGGCCATCGCATCGCGCAACGCCTCGCGCACCGTCTGCCGGTGCATCGGCGTGCCTGCGGGCACTTCGGGCTCGATACTCAGACTGGCCGGCACATGGCCGGGCTTGGCCTCGACCCTGACCGCCAAAGTCGCCGCCGCTTCTCGTTCCACAACCGCAACGTTAGGCGCCGAAACCGTGGATTCTTTGGCCTGTACTTCGTGTACTTCGTCACCTTCGCCGGCAATCGTCGCGATCAACGTGCCGACCTTGACCTCGTCGGTCCCCGCCGCGATGTGCAGCTTGACCACGACGCCACCCTCGTCGGCCTCCAACTCCATCGTCGCCTTGTCGGTCTCGATTTCGGCGAGCACATCGCCCGGCTTGACGGTGTCGCCCTCGGCAACCAGCCATTTGGCGAGCGTGCCTTCCTCCATCGTCGGCGACATCGCGGGAAGCTTGATTTCAATCATCCGTAGGTTCCCACCAGCACGTCGGTATAAAGTTCAGCCGGATTGGGCTCGGGCGCGGCCTCGGCAAAATCGGCCGCATCGGCGACAATCGCGCGCACTTCCTTCTCAAGCTCCTTGAGGCTGGCTTCGGTTGCCGCGCCCATCGCCAGCAGGTCGCGCTTGCACGCCTCGATACAATCGGACTTTTCGCGCATCGCCTGCACCTCGTCGCGTGACCGGTATTTCGCCGGATCGGACATCGAGTGGCCGCGGTAGCGATAGGTCTTCATCTCGAGCAGCACTGGCCCCTTGCCCGCGCGCACCCAATCGGCGGCGGTCTGTGCCGCACCGCGCACCGCGCAGACGTCCATACCGTCGACCTGAATCCCCGGCACGCGGAAGCTTTCACCGCGCCGGAACAATTGATCCTCGCTCGAAGCGCGGTTGACGCTGGTGCCCATCGCATATTGGTTATTCTCGATGATGAAGATCACCGGCAGCTTCCACAGCTCGGCCATGTTGAAGCTCTCGTAAACCTGCCCCTGGTTCGAAGCGCCGTCACCAAAATAGGTCACTGCCAGCCCGCCATCGCCCTTGTACTTGTGCGCAAACGCCAAACCGGTACCAAGCGGCACCTGCGCCGCGACAATGCCATGCCCGCCGTAAAAGCCATGCTCGACGCTGAACATGTGCATCGAGCCGCCTTTGCCCTTCGAAATACCCGCCTGCCGGCCGGTCAGTTCAGCCATCACGGCACGCGCTTCGATTCCAGCCACAAGCATATGCCCATGGTCACGGTAGCCGGTAATAATGCTGTCCTGCGGATTGAGCGCGGCCTGAACCCCCGTCACCACGGCTTCCTGGCCGATATACAAATGGCAAAATCCGCCAATCAGCCCCATGCCGTAAAGTTGCCCCGCACGCTCCTCAAAGCGCCGGATCAGCAACATCTGTCGGTACCATTTGAGCAGTTCGTCGCCACTCGCCTTGTACCGAACGGGTTCAGAAGGCCGTACGCGGAGTGGCGAAGCGGGTTCGGAGGAGGCACGCGTTGAGGCTCTGGCCAAGAAAATCGCTCCTGTGAACATCGACAGCGGCAGCAATCGCCGACGCACCCTTGTGGAACGAAGTCGAATGACTTTCAATGCGAAATAGTGCGGCGCGAGGCGTTGTTGACGTCAATTCGCAACCGCGAACCGGGCCTTCTCGCAAATTGTCGATCAAAAACCGCAGCCGGTTATTTCAAATCGACGATGACCTCATCCTGCCGGACGACGCCCAGATTTCGACGGACGAGCTCATCCGCCAGATCAGGATCGATATGTTGCGGATTGAGCAGTTCAACCTGCCGCGCCAGTGCCGCTTTGGTTTCAACGCCCTTCGCAACCTGCGCGGCAACGACCGTGCGCTGTGCACGATATTCGCGCCACGCGAGCACCCCTGTCGGTCCCGATACCGCAAAATAGGCAAAATAGATCATCATGCCGATGCACGCCGTCGGCAGCACCGAACGGCGCAACAACGAACCAAGATCGAGACGTTCTATCATGTGCGCCGTGTAAACCACGGGATTCACGGCGATTCAAGCGGTTTTTTGCAATTGAATAACACCGTGATCGATTTGCCGCGCGTTGCGGCTTTAGCGCAGGATCGCCTTTCCGGCATAAACCGCTGTATCGCCCAGTTCTTCCTCGATCCGGATAAGCTGGTTGTACTTCGCCAAACGGTCCGAACGCGCAAGCGAACCAGTCTTGATCTGCCCGCAGTTGGTGGCAACCGCAAGATCGGCGATCGTCGCATCCTCGGTCTCACCCGAACGGTGTGACATAACGCTCGTATAGCGTGCGCGATGTGCCATTTCGACCGCCTGCAGCGTCTCGGTCAGTGTGCCGATCTGGTTGACCTTGATCAGGATCGAGTTCGCCAGACCGTCGACAATCCCCTGGCGCAAGCGCAGCGGATTGGTGACAAACAAGTCGTCACCGACAAGCTGATGCGTCGCGCCGAGGCGGTCGGTAAGCAGCTTCCAGCCGACAAAATCGTCTTCAGCCATCGCATCCTCGATCGACAGGATCGGATAGCGCGCGCAAAGTTCGGCAAGATAGTCGACCATCGCTCCTGCTTCGAGCGTCCGGCCTTCGCCTTCAAGCACATAAGCGCCGTTCTTGTAATATTCGGTCGCCGCGCAATCGAGCGCCAGCATGACATCCTCGCCCGGCCGGAAGCCGGCCTTTTCGATCGACGCCATGATGAAATCAAGCGCAGCAACCGGACTCGCAAGGTTCGGCGCAAAGCCGCCCTCATCACCCACCGAGGTCGACATGCCCGCTGCCGACAGGCCCTTTTTGAGCGTATGGAATATCTCGGCACCCCAGCGCACCGCCTCGGCAATGCTATCAGCGCCGACCGGCATCACCATGAATTCCTGGAAATCGATCGGGTTATCGGCGTGAGCGCCACCGTTGATGATATTCATCATCGGTACCGGCAAGACATGCGCTGAAACGCCGCCGATATATTTATGCAGCGGCAAACCACGCGCCTCTGCGGCAGCCTTGGCTGCGGCCAGACTGACACCAAGGATCGAATTGGCGCCGAGCCGCGACTTGTTGTCGGTGCCATCAAGATCGATCATGATTGCGTCGAGGTCGCCTTGATCCTCGGCATCAACGCCGGCGACAGCGTCGAATATCTCGCCATTGACTGCATCGACGGCCTTTTGGACGCCCTTGCCGCCATAACGCGAGGCATCGCCGTCGCGAAGTTCGACCGCTTCATGCGCCCCCGTCGAAGCGCCCGACGGGACTGCTGCACGACCGAAGCTGCCGTCTTCGAGCAGGACTTCGACTTCAACCGTCGGGTTGCCGCGACTATCGAGAATCTGACGTGCATGAATATCGACAATGGCGGTCATGGCGGTTGAGCCTTTCAACAGATATTTCGATGGTGGCAACGCTTGTCGCTGGCGCTTCTAGCCACCAAATAGTGTTGCGGCAACGCTGATGGCCGCCAAATCCGCATCGATGCGCGACAATTGGTGTTAGACTCGTTATTCAAGGCACAATGCGCGCGGTAAGTTGCGGGCAGATTTGGGAGAATTGAAATGGACGTCCAAAACCTCCGCAACCAAGCGGTCGATCGGCTCCATGAAGCGGCGCAGGACGGCAAGTCGCGGGCCAACGCAGTACTGGAAGGCGTTGCGTTGGCAGCGGCCGAATTTGCAGATCGCTTCAAAGGCGATAACAAGCCCGCGCAGTTCGTCCACAGCGCAGCGGCGGCTGTGACCGAGTGGTCAGAGGCGATCAAATCACAATCGGTTGACGAGCTTGTCGAGAGCGGCCGCAGCGTCGTGCGCCAATCGCCTGTGCTGGCGGTCGGGCTGGCGGTCGTTGCCGGCTTCGCGTTGTCGCGCTTTGCCAAGGCAAGCACGCAGCGGTGATCGGCCAACGGATCGGAGATCAGGTGATGTCGCCCGAACAACCCCTTATCGGCCCCGACAAGGCAATGCCCGACGCGGCGCCAATTCCGCAGTTGGTTCGCAGGCTGCTGAACGACGCTGGCTTCCTGGCGCGGGCCGAGCTTGGGCTCGCGCAGGCGCAGTTAACGAACCAGATCAGATCAATGATTCCGGGGCTTATCGCCATTTTGTTGGGTAGCCTGTTCGCGCTGGCGTCGCTGTTTACAATGCTCGCCGCACTCATTGGCTGGCTAACCCCGTCACTGGGCGCGGGAAATGCAGCGCTTGTCGTTACTTTGGGCACTGCCGTGATCGGTGCCGTGGCTATCGCGATAGGTGTGCGGCAACTTAGCAACCGGTCGGCGCCGCATGCCGAACGCGTCGAGGAGGTAAATCATGCCAAATAGCGCCAATCGCAGCGTGGAATCCTATACCGCAGATGTCGAAGCGACGCGGGCACGCATTGCTGCGACAATCGACACGCTGCAGGATCGCCTTGAGCCGCGCGCTTTGGTGGCGCAGGCGGTCGAGTCACTTGCCGAGACGGCGATTGCTGCGTTTTCCGGATCGGGAACGGCAATGTTGCTGCTGGCGCGACGGTTATTGCGCGATCATCCGGTCGCCACGGCGGCAGCGGGACTTGGCGTCGGACTGGCGCTGCTGACGCGTAACCGCTTGACTCATGCGGCGATCAAGTTGGGCGAAGATTATGAACCCTATAGTGATTTTGATGACGAGCCGACGGCGCGTCAGCCGCTTGTTGACGCCGACAAGACCGGAGCGCCAGGGATGATTGAAGAAAACCCGCTGGCAGCGGTGCTGGCCGGGCTTGCGGCGGGAGCGTTGGTCGGCGCGCTGTTCCCCGAAACGCGGACCGAGAACAAGCTGGTCGGTACGTCGAGCGACCGCGTCGCAAGGGCAACGCAGGCAGCGGCGCGCGCAGCGCGGGCTGAATTTGTTGCGCGCAAAGCAGGTTGAGCGGATTGATCATGAAACGACGCACGAAGTTGGTCTGGCTGTTGGTGGCCGGTGTTGCGCTGGGCGTGAGTGGCGCTGCTGCGGCGCAGGGTGCGGAAGGTGCGGCGCTGTTCGCGAAGCATTGTGCGATGTGCCATCTTGATCCGCATGCCGCGGCGGGCAACGCCAAGATCGGGCCGCCGCTGGCGGGTATCGTCGGGCAAAAGGCCGCGTCGGACGCGGCATACACGCGCTATTCATCGGCGTTGCGCAATTCTGGCAAAGTGTGGACCGAAGCGGCGTTGTCGGCTTATTTCGAGGCACCGGCGACCGCGGTGCCGGGAACGACAATGGCGATGGTTGGCATGTCCAATGCGAGCGAGCGCGCGGCGCTGATCGCCTATCTCAAATCAGCGCCCAAGCGCTGATCCAGTTCAGGGAGACAATGTTGATGCGTATTGCGATGCGCCTACGGCCTGTGATGCTTGCCGCGATGTTGGCAGCCGGTTCCGTCGTTGCCGCGGCTCCGGTTGCGGCACAGAGTGTGGCGAGCGCTGCCGATATGACGGCAGCATCGGGGTTTATCGAGACTTTGTCCGACAAGGCATTCGGGGTTTTGCGCGATAGCAGTCTGACAAAACAGGCGAAGCTCGGGCAGTTCCGGACGATGCTGCGTGACAATTTCGCGCTTGAGGACATCGGTAACCGGTTGATCCGGCGCTATCGGAGCCAGATTACGCCGGCGCAATATGCCGCGTACAAGGCGGTTTTTCCCGAGTTTGTTACCAACGTCTATGCGGCGCGGCTGTTCGATTATGCCGATGCCAAGGTCAAGGTAGTGCGGACTCTGCCGCGCGGAACGCGGGGTGATGTTGATGTCTACACCCGCATTTCGACCGGTGCCGGCAACCCGATCGACGCGATCTGGGCGGTGCGCAAAAGTGATGCCGGCAAGTGGCAGGTGACTAATTTGACGGTGTCGGGGGTGAATGTTGCTTTGACGCAAGAGGCTGATTTTTCGGCTTATATTGCCAAAAATGGCTTTGATCCGTTTGTTGAATTCCTGCGCGGCGCCAATACGCGCAACGGATTAGGGAAGGCACAATGACCGAGGTTCTCGACCTGGGCGAAGCCGCCTTTGTGGACCCGAGCGCGCAGGTTTACGGGCGCGTCAAGATGCACGCCGAAAGCTCGATCTGGTGCAACGCGGTGGTCCGTTCGGAGGTCGCGCATGTCGAGATCGGGCGCGGCACCAATGTCCAGGATTTCGTGATGATCCACACCGATCCAGGCAAGCCGGTGGTGATCGGCGAATATTGTTCGATCACGCATCATGCGACACTGCATGGCTGCACGATCGGCAATAATGTGCTCATCGGAATCAACGCAACCATCTATAATGGCGCGGTAATCGGTGATAATTGCATCATCGGCCAACACGCCTATGTCAAGGATGGGACGGTGATTCCGCCGAATTCGATTGTCGTCGGATCGCCCGCCAAGGTCATTTCGACGCGCAACAGCTGGATCGCCAACCGGATGAACGCGCATTATTACATCCGCAATGCCTTGGCGTATGCGCAGGGCAACCACCGCAGTTGGTCCGAAGACGACATTGGCGCATGGACATCGGCGATGCTGGCGCAGTTGCAGGCCGAGTTTGCGGCGCTTGGCGAATCGGCCTGAGCGCATTACGCCTGCGCCATGAGCAGCAAACTTCATCTGGTATTTGGCGGGCGCGTCAAAGATCCGCGCGCAACCGATTTCGAGGACCCGGACAACCTAGATGTTGTCGGGATTTTCGACAGTTATGAGGCCGCCGAAGCGGCGTGGCGTGCCAATGCGCAACGCACCGTTGACGATGCCTGCATGAAATATGTCGTCGTGCATTTGCACCGGTTGCTGACCCCCGAGGGTTAATTTTTGGCGCGTGATGCGCGATTTTTTTCGAGGTCGATTTTAAATTTCGGGCCGCAGCCTGGCGGCCGGATTCGGCTGTGTGCGGCGCGCGAACAGCGGCGATTTCGATCGAATCAATGGGCTGATCGACATAGGGTTTCCTTGTTAATTCAACTGGTTGATGTGCAATCGAGTGTGTTTAATTGATGCCAAACTTATAACCTATTTGGCTTGAAATGTCAACCCCGCGCCCTTGGGCCGTGGGACAAATTATGGGGTTTGGCCGTGGCAAGACCCGCGACCATTTTCCTACAGCCACGGTAATGTATCATTGGGTGTCGCGAAGCGCGCGCGGCGGCGGCGGCGGCGACCTGGTGGGTTGCCTCGGCAGCGCTGTCCATGCAACATTCCGGGCAGCGACATAGGAGACAGCGGGTGGATGTTTTCGCAGGCTTGATGCTTGGTGCTCTGGTTGGCTTGCTGGTCGGGCTGTCGTCGGTGCCCATCGTCGGTGCTGTGGTGACCGCACTGATCGCGCTGCTCGTCACCTTTTTCGGCCTGCAAGCCAGCGACGCGAAGCTGAGCGCCAAGGCCAGCGCAGCACGGATCGGCGGATTCGGGCTCGGCATGTCGGTATTGCTGGTGGTCGGCGTGCTGGCGCGCAGCCATGGCTGGCTGCAACCGTCGATCGGCGACCGTGTCGATCACTATGTCGGTGCCGGCTTTGCACCCGCCATCGCGCTCGACCTGGCGCTCTTTGACCAGAGCGGCCTGCTTACGGGTTCGCTTGCCGGTCAGACCGCGCCCGAACGCCCCACCGCAACCTCGGGTCTATTGTTCACCGACAAGGGCGATCCCAACTGCACGACGCTCGCGGCAGACCGCTTCGATCATCCCGAAGACCGTTTCAAGGCGATGCAGCAAGCCGGTGGCGAATGGGCCGTCGTCGGCAAACGCGCGGCGGCCGCCGGCGGGCAAACCGGCACGCGATTGGCCGAGGCCGGCTGGCTGCTCGCCTGTTCGGACGCATGAAGCGCTTTCGCCAGATCTGGTTCGTCGCGCTGGCCATGCTGGCAGCCGCACGGCCAGCGCAGGCGCTCGAACCGTCGGTGCAGCGCGTCGCGGAAGTCATGCGGCAGGTGGGCCAGGTGATTGCGTCGGGTTGTGCCGGCAGCGGCGACCGTTCGGGGACCGCGTTCGTCTGGCCCGATGCCCAGCGGGTGGTTACGGCGCGGCATGTGGTCGCCGGCTGTAGCCGGCTGCGCGTGCAGTTCCCCGGCGGTGCAAGCTTCATCGCCAGCCCGGAACGCGAACTCGCCGCCAATGACCTGGTGCTGCTCAGGCTGGCGAGCGCCACCAGCCTGCCGCCACTGACTGTCGTGACGCAAATTCCGCCGATCCACGCCAAGGTCGCCGCCATCGGCTATGCGCTGGGCGCGCCGACGCCCGACGACAAACTGCTCACCGTAACCGCCGGCAATGCCCCGCCCGGCGCAAAGCTTTCGGACCTGCTCGAACAACGCTTCCGGCAGCAGATTCAGAGTTCGGGCGCGCTTTCGCTCGCCACCGCCATCCTGCGGCTCGATGGCAATTTGGTGAACGGCCTTTCGGGCGCGCCGGTCATCGGCCCCGACGGCGCGGTTGTCGCAATCGGTTCGGGCGGGCTGCAAGACGGTGCCGGTGGCATCGTTTGGGCGGTGCGCGCCTCGTATCTGCCGTCGCTGCTGCAGCAGCAGCCGATTAATTCGGTCGCCGCGCTGGCGCGCAGCACAGCGCTGACTTTTGCCGATCAGGCGCCGCAGGCGGTGCTTCGAACGCAGCAATGCGGCAGCTTCAAACTGTCGCTGGCGCGCACCGTTGCTTTGTCCGAATTGGCCGATACCAGCGACGATCCACGCGGGCTCGCGCAATTGCTCGCGACGATCGGCTCGTCGCTCTCGCGGTCCGATGCCGACAGGTTCGATGTCTGGGTCGATATTCAATCGGGCGCGGCCATCCCGTTACCGGCCGGCACGCAGTTACAACAAGGCCCGGTGGGCTGCGTTGCCAGCGTCTTCCCCAACATCGGCTTCAATATCGTTACCATCCGCTCCGATGCCGCGACCCCGTCGGGGCAAGGCGCACAAATGGCCTCGGTGATGCTGGAAAACACGATCAACATGACGTTTCCGGGACTGACGCCCGACCCGTCGTTCACCTATACCGCGCCGCTGGTTCGCCGCGACGGGTTTATCGCAACTCGCAAGGCCGCCGGGCGCAGTTTTTCCGAGCCAACGGGTCGCAATCAGGCGGATTACGTGTTTCTTACCCATATGACCCGCGGCGACACCTATGTTGCCGTCGCGGCATTCCGCACCGTCGTGATGGATTCGGCGCAGTTGCAATATTGCCAAACCAATTTTTCGGCGCAGGGCTGTCCTGGCGATGCGGCGCATATGCACGCTTGGGCGATGGCGGCGGCGGCCGTCCAACTCGCCACCATCCCGCCGATCTGAACGGCCGCGCGGCAGCAACTACAGCGGCGGGCGTTTTGCGAGTGCGGCGCCGGTCAGATTGGGGTCGGTGGTGACTTCGCGTGCTACCCAGCCCGGGGGCGTGATCGCGATGAGCGCGGCGCGCGTCGGGGCTTCGATTTCGGCGATGATCAGGCCGGCGTGCGGGGCTTCGAAAACGTCGACCGCGAAGCCGTCATGCGTGTAGCGCGTTTTGGCGATGTCATCGCCGGAAAGGGCGCGCAGCAGGCGATATTCGGTTTCGGTCAGATAGAGGTTGGTTAGCGCGTCATTCGATTCGTATTTGCGGCACAGTTTGTAGATGGGCGGCGCGGCGGCGCGGGTGATTTTGCGCAGCCGCAGGCGGGTGTCGGGGAAGTAGCGGTCTTCGATGCGGCGCGCGGTGGCGGGATCAAGGCGCGGGCAATTTTGCGGTTCGACGAGAAAGCGCCGCTCGTTTTCGGGCAGCGCGTATTTGGGGCGTTCGGTGTTGGGGTCGGTCATGGCAAGGGCCCCGATCCGAGTGGGCGATAGGCGGAGCGTGCGGTGCGTCCCTCGACTTCGCTCGGGATGAGCGAGGTTGTGTCAGGGTGGAAAGCGGGCATTGGTGCGTGCCTCGACGAAGTTTATCCCGAGCATAGTCGAAGGGCCAGGGATGCGCGAGGGTGGTGGGTTTGAAACCCGGAAAATCTAGGCGCGCGGATCGATGCGCGGGGCGCGGACGAAGGGTTGCGCGAACAATAGCCCGGTGACGAAGCCGCCGATATGTGTCCAGATTGCGATATGGATTTCGCCGGTGTTGAACGCATAGGCGGTGAGCAATTGCAGCCCGATCCACACCGCAGCATACCATAGCGCGGTCAGTGCGTCGGACGAGATGGGGATTCCGAGCACGGTGCGCGCTGCAGCGCGGCTGCGTGCGAACAGCACGGCATAGGCGCCGAACACCGCAGCGATGGCACCGCTGGCGCCGACAACGGGCGCAATCGAGGATGGATCGACCGCGACTTGCAACAGCCCGCCGGCGATGCCGCCGAGCAGATAGAGCGCGGCAAAGCGCCAGCGCCCGACGACCCATTCGACATAGCGCCCGACCCAGGCGAGGAACAGCATGTTGAGCAGCAGATGCGTCCAGCCGCCGTGGAGGAACAGCGAGGTGACCAGCGTCAGCGGCGCGGGTGGTGCGCCGGCGAGCGTGACGGCGTGCGTCAGCCGTGCCGGGATCAGCCCGAAATTATTGACCATCGTGTCGGCAAAGCGCGACCCGCCGAGCGTTGCGGCCACCTGCACCGCCGTGCAGGCGACGAGCAGCGCCCGCGTTACCATCGCGGTCGGCGGGGTAAAGGGTTTCATCGGCAGTTTAACGGACGCGCGGCCGCAGCATCAAATGAACTGCAGCGACTTGATCTGATAGTATTTTTCGCCCGACGGCGTGACGACTTCGACATCTTCGCCGACCTTGCGGCCGATCAGCGCGCGGCCGAGCGGCGACGAATACGAGATGCGGCCGACCCGTGCATCGGCTTCGGTCTGGCCGACGATCTGATAGGTCACCGCCTTGTCGTCTTCATCCTCAAGCTTGACGGTGGCGCCGAAAACGACGCGGTCGCCCGACAGCGATTTGGGATCGATGACGACGGCGCGCGACAGGCGGTCCTCGATGTCATAGATTTGCGCCTCGATCTGGCCCTGGCGTTCCTTGGCGGCGTGATATTCGGCGTTTTCCGAAAGATCGCCGTGCGCGCGTGCTTCCTCGATCGCCAGCACGACCTCGGGACGCTCTTCCTCCTTGAGGCGGCGCAGCGTGGTGACGAGGGTTACATGCCCCTCTGCCAGCATCGGCAGCTTGTCAACGGTCGCCATTTTACTCGAACCTTTCGTTTCTTCTTGCGAACCACATGCGGGGAACATCCCCGAACGCGGACCGGCGCCACATCGTTCCCGTTATAGACGCCTCGGCCGTCGGTGGAGTTCCACCGCAATCGGCCAGCAGTATCCCGGGATCTACGCTTCGCGCGCCCTATAGTATGACTGGAGCGACCGGACTTCAAGCGTCCGTTGTTTGGCGCCCGCAATTGCGCGCACCGCGGCGACGCCCGCCGACGCGGTGGTGAACGATGCGACCTTGCCGTAAAGCGCCGAGCCGCGGATCGACTGGCTGTCCTTCATCGACTGGACGCCTTCGGTGGTGTTGAAGATCAGCGCGACATCGCCGTCCTTGATGCGGTCGACGATATGCGGGCGGCCTTGCAGCACCTTGTTGACGCGTTCGACGGCGAGCCCCTGCGCTTCGAGATAGGCGGCGGTGCCATCGGTGGCGATCAGCGCGAAGCCCATGTCGATAAGCTGGCGCGCGGCGGGCAGGATGACCGGCTTGTCGGTGTCCTTGACCGAAATGAAGACATTGCCTTCCATCGGCAACACGGTGCCGGCGCCGAGTTGTGCCTTGAAGAACGCCTGGCCGAAATCGCTGTCGAGCCCCATGACTTCGCCGGTCGATTTCATTTCGGGGCCAAGGACGGGATCGACGCCGGGGAAGCGCGCGAACGGGAAGACGGCCTCTTTGACCGCGATGTGGTTCCACTGCGGCTTGACGAGGTTGAAGCTGGCGAGGCTTTCGCCGCCCATGACGCGCGCGGCGATCTTGGCAATGGGAAGCCCGGTGGCTTTGGCGACGAACGGCACGGTGCGCGAGGCGCGCGGGTTGACTTCGATGAGGTAGAGCGCGCCGTCCTTGACCGCGAACTGGATGTTCATCAGCCCGCAAACGTTGAGTGCGCGGGCGAGCAGCGCGGTCTGGCGCTCGATTTCTGCGATGATTTGCGGCGACAGCGAGTGCGGTGGCAGCGAGCAGGCAGAGTCGCCCGAATGGACGCCGGCTTCTTCGATATGTTCGAGGACCCCGGCGACGAAGACGGTGTTTCCCCCTGCCCCGAAATCCGCCAACGCATCGACATCGACTTCGATCGCGTCGCGCAGATATTGGTCGATGAGCACGGGGTTGTCGCCCGAAACGCGGACGGCTTCGCGGATATAGGTATCGAGTTGCGCGGTGGTTTCGACGATTTCCATCGCGCGGCCGCCGAGCACGTAGGACGGGCGCATCAGCACCGGATAGCCGATGCGTTCGGCGACTTCGACCGCCTCGTCGCGCGAGCGCGCGAGGCCGCCGGTGGGTTGGCGCAGGCCGAGGCTTTCGACGAGCGCGGCGAAACGCTCGCGGTCTTCGGCGAGGTCAATATTGTCGGGCGAGGTGCCGAGGATCGGGATGCCGGCGTCCATCAGGCGCTGCGCGAGTTTGAGCGGCGTCTGGCCGCCGAACTGGACGATGACGCCGACGAGCGTGCCGGCGGCCTGTTCGCGGTGGAGAACTTCGAGGACGTCCTCGCCGGTCAGCGGCTCGAAATACAGGCGGTCCGAGGTGTCATAATCGGTCGAGACGGTTTCGGGGTTGCAGTTGATCATGATGGTTTCGAAGCCGGCGTCATCGAGCGCGAAGCAGGCGTGGCAGCAGCAATAGTCGAACTCGATACCCTGGCCGATGCGGTTCGGGCCGCCGCCGAGGATGACGACCTTGCGCGCCGATGTGGGGGCGCTTTCGCATTCAGGGGCGCCGAAGCTCGGGGCTTCGTAGGTCGAATACATATAGGGTGTTTTGGCTTCGAATTCGGCGGCGCAGGTATCGATGCGCTTGAAAACTGGGTGCAGGCCGAGGTGGTGGCGGGTGCCCGCGACGGCGGCTTCGCTGAGGCCCGACAGTTTGGCGAGGCGGGCGTCGGAGAAGCCCATGGCTTTCAAGGCGCGCAAGGGCGCGAGGTCGCGCGGCAGGCCGTGCGTGGCGACTTGCGCTTCGGCGGCGATGATTTCGGCGATGCGCTCCAGAAACCACGGTTCATAGTGGGTGATGGCGTGGACCTGTTCGACGCTGAAGCCGCTGCGGAGCGCTTGCGCGATGATCAGCAGGCGGTCGGGGCCGGCGATGCCGAGCGCGGCGGCGATTTCGTCTTCGCTGGCGGCTTCGAGCGCCTCGACTTCGTCGAAGCCGGTGAGGCCGGTCTCGAGGCCGCGCAGCGCCTTTTGCACCGATTCAGCGAAGCTGCGGCCGATCGCCATGACTTCGCCGACCGATTTCATCGCGGTGCCGAGCAGCGCTTCGGCGCCTTTGAATTTCTCGAACGCGAAGCGCGGGATTTTGGTGACGACATAATCGATGGTCGGTTCGAACGCGGCGGGGGTGGCGCCGGTGATGTCGTTGGTGATTTCGTCGAGCGTGTAGCCGACCGCGAGGAGGGCGGCGACCTTGGCGATCGGGAAGCCGGTGGCTTTCGAGGCGAGCGCCGACGAGCGCGAGACGCGCGGGTTCATTTCGATGACGAGCAAGCGGCCGTCGGCGGGGTTGACCGCAAACTGGACGTTCGAGCCGCCGGTTTCGACGCCGATTTCGCGCAAACAGGCGATGCTGGCGTTGCGCATGATCTGATATTCTTTATCGGTCAGCGTCAGCGCCGGCGCGACGGTGATGCTGTCGCCGGTGTGGACGCCCATCGGGTCGACGTTTTCGATCGAGCAGATGATGATGGCGTTGTCGTTGCGGTCGCGGACGACCTCCATCTCATATTCTTTCCAGCCGATGACCGATTCTTCGATCAGCACTTCGGTGGTGGGGGATGCGTCGAGGCCGCCGGTGACGATCTGGACGAATTCCTCGCGGTTATAGGCGATGCCGCCGCCGGTGCCGCCCATGGTGAAGCTCGGGCGGATGATGGCGGGGAGGCCAACGGCGTCGAGGGCTTCAAGCGCTTCGGGGACGGTATGCGCGATGCGCGAGCGCGGCGATTCGAGGCCGATCTTGTCCATCGCGTCGCGGAATTTGAGCCGGTCTTCGGCTTTGTCGATGGCTTCGGCGTCGGCGCCGATGAGTTCGACATCGTATTTCGCCAGCGTGCCGTCGCGGTGCAGTGCGAGCGCGGTGTTGAGCGCGGTCTGGCCGCCCATGGTGGGCAGCACGACCATTTTTTCGGCGGGGTGGAGCGCCCGTTCGGTGGCGATGATCTTGGCGACGACTTCGGGGGTGATCGGTTCGACATAGGTGGCATCGGCCATGTCGGGGTCGGTCATGATGGTAGCAGGGTTCGAATTGACGAGGACGATGCGATAGCCTTCGGCCTTCAACGCTTTGCAGGCTTGCGTGCCCGAATAGTCGAACTCGCAAGCCTGCCCGATGATGATCGGGCCGGCGCCGATGATGAGGATCGATTGGATATCGGTGCGTTTAGGCATTGCTGTTCCGGTCAATCGGCGCCCGCAGGCGCAATTCATGGTCGATGGCGCGCGAAACGCCTTCGAGATTGGTGGCGATCTCGCCATTGGTGAAACGCAAGACCTGATAGCCGAGCGCAGTCATCGCGGCATCACGGCGTACATCATAACCGGCACTGCCATCATGCGAACGGCCGTCGATTTCAATGACGAGCCTTTCGCGACGCGCGACAAAGTCGGCGATATACGGCCCGATCACCACCTGTCGCGCAAATTTCCAGCCATTGAGATGCTTGGCGCGCAACATATTCCAGACAATCGCCTCGGGCACCGACATTGCCGACCGCATCGCCTTCGCGCGCGCGCGCAATTCTGCCACCTCCCCCCCCCC
>Ga0209023_10004784_pt1 | contig 15181 bp, 10 predicted proteins | sample LakOneMetagenome_FD_187468 | JGI IMG/M metagenome (GOLD analysis project Ga0209023, IMG submission 187468) | Freshwater and sediment microbial communities from Lake Erie, Canada (SPAdes) (version 2) | ecosystem: Environmental > Aquatic > Freshwater > Lentic | place: Lake Erie, Canada... | reverse complement strand
GAACGAGAGCAGGAAGGCCGAGAACGGATCGGGATTGGCCAGTCGCCGCTCGCTGAGCGGGGTCTTGGTATAGCTGACCGGCGAGAAATAGAGCTGCAGATTGACCCGCTCCGCATCCGGACTGCCGCGCACGAAACCACCGGCCTGGTTAACGCTCATCGACAAGGGTCCGCCGCGGTTCCAGGCATAGTTGAGCGCCGCTCTGGCCTTACCCAGCAAGGGCCCCAGCTCGTCATTGAGCGTTGGCACAGAGCTGCCGTAGAAATAGCTGACCGCCAGGTGGTCCTGCATGTTCGCGCCGACCCCGGGCAGCTGGTGCAACGGATCGATCCCCAGCCCGGCCAGATGCGCGCCGTCGCCCACGCCCGATAGTTGCAGCAGTTGCGGCGAGGCTATCGATCCGCCGCACAGCACCACTTCGGCGCGGGCCTTGGCGGTCTTGGTCCGGCCATGCTGGCGATACTCGATGCCGACCGCGCGCTTGCCTTCAAACAGTACGCGGGTGGCCTGGGCATGGGTCTGCAGATCAACCCCGCCCCGCCGGATTGCCGGGCGCAGGTATTCGTTGGCTGTCGAGGCGCGGCGGCCATCACGCGTGGTGATCTGGAAGATACCCAGCCCCTCACCCTTGCTGCCGTTGAAATCGGGGCTGACTGGCAGGCCCAGACCTTTACCGGCTGCAATGAACCGCTCGCACAGCGGGTGGACCTTGTCCGAAATATCGGTGACATGCTGCGGCCCGCCCTGCCCGCGCCAGCCCGACTCGACAATGTCGCTGTCCTCGGCCTTGATGTACATAGGCAGGACATCGTCCCAGCCCCAGCCGGGATTGCCCGCATCGCGCCAGTCGTCGAAGTCGTGGGCGAAGCCGCGCACATGAACCATCGCGTTGATCGAACCCGATCCGCCGACCACCTTGCCGCGCGGCCAGTAAGAGCTGCGCCCGCCCAGTCCTGGGACTGGATCGGTATCATACATCCAGTTGACCGAGGAATCGAAGAAAGTCCGACCATAGCCGATCGGCAGTTGGATCATCAGCCGCATGTCGCTGCCGCCGGCTTCCAGCAGTAGCACGCGGGTACCGGACCGCTCGGCCAGGCGGCTTGCCACGACGCAGCCGGCGGTGCCTGCGCCGACCACGATATAGTCGTACTCGCCGCTCATTGGCTGACGGGGTGCTGGGTCATATCCAGGTGCAGCATGTCACCGGTGTAGGGATGCGCCCGGGCAACCTCTTCGTTGAGTTCCACCCCCAGCCCCGGCGCGGTCGGCGGGATCGCGTGGCCTTGCTCGAACCGCATTGGCGTCTTGAGGATCTGGCTGTGGAAGCCGCCCCAGTCCTCGATGCTTTCCAGGATCAGGAAGTTGGGCGAGCAGGTCGCCAGCTGGACATTGGCCGCGCCAACCACCGGCCCGCAATAGAGGTGCGGGGCAATCTGCACGTGCCGCACTTCGGCCATCCCGGCGATCTTCTTGGCCTCGAGCAAGCCGCCAACCCGGCCCAGGTTCATCTGCAGGATCGCCGCTGCGCCGCAATCGAGCAGCCGGGCGAAATCGTACTTGGTGGCAAGCCGCTCACCCGTCGCGATCGGGATCGAGGTGGCGCGGGCAACCTTGGCCATTTCCTCAGGCGCGTCGGGCGGCACGGGCTCTTCCAGCCACAGCGGGTCATACTTCTCAAGTCGCCTGGCGAGCCGGATCGCCCCGGCTGCGGTCATCTGCCCGTGGGTGCCGAACAGCAGATCGGCCTTACTGCCCACCGCTTCGCGCAGCTTGCGGCAGAACCGCTCTGACAGATCGAGCGCCTCAAGGCTGAGCTGGCGGCCATCGAACGCAGAATAAGGCCCGGCCGGATCGAACTTCAGCGCGGTGAAGCCCATCTCGAGGTAGAGCTGCGCGCGTTCCGCCGCGAGATCGGGGTCGTGATAAACGTCGCTCGCATCGCCGGGTCGCGGATAAATGTAGGTGTAGGCGCGCAGCTTTTCGTGCACCTGCCCGCCCAGCAGCTTGTAGACCGGCTTGTTCGCTTCCTTGCCGATGATGTCCCAGCAGGCCATTTCCAACGCGGAAAGCACGCCCATCACGGTCAGGTCAGGATGCTGGGTGAACCCGGCCGAATAGGCCCGCCGCCACATGGCCTCAATATCGTGCGGATCGCAGCCTTCGAGGTAGCGGGCGAACATGTCTTCGCACAGCTTGGCGACCAGGTGCGGCGAAAACGGCACGCAATAGGCTTCACCCAGCCCGGTCGAACCATTGTCGGTCGTCAGCTTGACGAAGACGAAATAGCGCCCGCCAAAGTGCGGCGGGGGATTGCCGACCACGTAGGTCTCGATTGCCGTCAGCTTCATGACGCGTATCCGTTGATGACCTTGAGTTCGAGGAAGTCGAGCAACCCCCAGACCCCCCATTCGCGACCGTTGCCCGATTGCTTGAAACCGCCGAACGGTGAGCAATAGTCCTGCCCCGCGCCGTTCAAGTGAACGCTACCGGCCCGGATCTGGCGCGCCACGCGGCGGGCGCGGGTCAGGTCCTGGCTCTGGACATAGGCGGCGAGGCCATAGGGCGTGTCGTTGGCGATCGCGATTGCTTCGGCTTCGCCTGCAAAGGGGATCATCACCAGCACCGGGCCGAAAATCTCTTCGCGTGCGATGGTCATCTGGTTGGTGACATTGGCGAAAATCGTCGGACGGACATAGTAGCCACGGTTGAAGCCTTCGGCCCTGCCCGGCCCGCCGCAGACCAGTTCGGCGCCTTCGTCGATCCCGGCCTGGATCAGCCGCTGGATCTTGTCGAACTGGGCCTTGCTGACCACCGGCCCCAGGTGTGAGCCCGGCTGTGCGGGATCACCCAGCTGGACCGTGGACGCAGCAGCGCGGGCAAAGTCCACAGCCCGGCCATAGGCGCTGGCCTCGACCAGCATCCGGGTCGGCGCGTTGCACGACTGGCCAGTGTTGTTGAAGCAGTGCCGCACCCCCCGCGTGACAGCCGCTTCCAGCCCGGCATCGTCGAACACCAGGTTGGGCGATTTCCCACCGAGTTCGAGCGAGACCCGCTTGACCGTATCGGCTGCGAGCTTGCTGACCACGATCCCGGCCGCAGTCGATCCGGTGAACGAGATCATGTCGACTTCCGGATGCGCGGTCAGCGTCGGCCCGACGCTGGCCCCGGAGCCGTGGACCAGGTTGAAAACGCCTGCCGGAAAGCCTGCTTCATCGACAAATTCAGCAAACAGCTGCGCGGAAAGTGGCGCAACCTCGCTGGGCTTCACCACCATCGTGCAGCCCGCGACCAGCGCCGGGCCGATCTTCGCGGCAAGCTGGTTGATCGGCCAGTTCCATGGGGTGATCAGCACGCAGACGCCGACCGCCTCGTGGGTCAGCAGTGCACCCGATCCGATCGGGCGCTCCCATTCAAATTCACGCGCCGCGCGGATGGTTTCCTTGAGGTGGCCGGGACCGCATTCGGCTTGCGAATTGTGCGACAGGTCATGCGGTGCACCCATCTCGGTGGTGATGGCACCGACCATTTGGTCGTAGCGGCGTTCGAACACCGCGATCAGCTTTTCGACCAAAGCCAGGCGCGCATCGAGCGGGGTCGTGCTCCACCCTACAAATGCCTCCCGCGCGGCACGCACAGCGGCATCGGCTTCCGCCGGACCGCACAGCGCGACCCGGGCGCAAACTTCCTCGGTGGCGGGATTGATCGCCTCGAACAACCCATGCCCGGACGCTGGCGATATCCAGCGTCCGGCGATGTAAGACTTGAGCAGATCAGACATAGCCAACAGCGCGCTTCTGGTCTTCCACCGCCAGCGCTTCCGCGCGCCAATAGTGCCAGGCTGCCCAGAACCCGGTCGGGGCCAACACCAACAGGGCCATCCGCAACGATGCCGCGGTAGGCTCACCCCCGCCGGCGAAATAATCGCTCATCCAGCCAACGGCCTGCGGTGCGACAATCAGGTTGAAGACATTGGCAATCAGCAACGAGATGGCAATGAACATCGCCCGCATCTTGGGCGGAGCGAAGTTCTGACCCAGCGCGAAGGCCGGCCCAATGTAGAAGTAGATCGCCGGGATGAAGAGCCACCACATCAGCCGCGCGGTTTCGAGCGAGTGGGTGTAATAGGCAACGAACGAGGGAACGGTGGCAAGCCCGGTCACCACCCCAAGCACGCGCAGAATCTTGCGCGGATCGGTGTAGCTGGGCTGGGCGAATAGCCAGGCAGTGAGCAGCGAGGCCCCAATCCCGCCGATAAGGTGGATCGGTGCGAGGACACCTCCGCCGCCGCCAACTGGCAGGCCATAGGTCCGTTCAATGAATGCCGGGGTGAACCACATCAGGCCCCAGCCCCACAAGGCTGAAAGGCCGCTGCCCATCATGGTGTGAACCGCCGCCTTCTGCGACCACAAGAAACGCAACGTAGTAATGATGTCAGGCGCGTCGCCATCCTGAGGAGCGTCAAAGCGGCCGCGCGGGGGCTCCTTGATCGTGGTCATGATCAGCAACGCCAGCATGATCCCGGGCACACCCAGCACATAAAACGCCGCGTGCCAGCCATAGGCGTGAGCTACCTTGCCCGCCATATCCGCCCCAAGCCAGGCGCCGATCGGTGCACCCAGTGCGAACACGGTCATCGCCATGGTCCGGCGATCGGGCGGAAAATAGTCGGCGACTATTGTGTTGCACGGCGGGGTTCCGCCCGCTTCACCGATTCCCACGCCAATGCGGGCAAACAGCAACTGCCAATAGCCAACTGCCATCCCGCATAGCGCAGTCATCAACGACCATACCGCAATCGAAAAACTAAGCAGGTTTCGTCGGTTGTAACGGTCAGCAACCCAGGACAGCGGAATGCCCATGGTAACGTAAAACAACGCCAACGAGACGCCGGTCAGGAATGCCACCTGGCCGTCCGATAGACCAAGATCAACCCGGATCGGTTCCAGCACGGTCGACATCACATAGCGGTCGGCGATGTTAATCGTGTAGACCAGCATCATCACGATCAGCACATACCAACGCTGCACCAATGAAGGTCCCCCGTCGGTAATCGCCGGGCCATCCCCCTTCGTGATTGGTATGCCTGCCGCCATGTCCTATTCCTTTCAGGTATTCGCGAGCTCCGGCCCCAACGCCGCGCGCAGCGGTTCCAGGAAATCGGAGAAATTCTTCCACTGATCGAGCCCGTCGCGGAAAATCGGCTGGCGCACCTGTTCAGAGCTGGGCGTCCGCACGCTGCGCTTGGTCTTGTGGAATTCAACGCAGGCATCCTCGAACGGCAAACCGCAATAGTCGAGGATACGTCGCACACTGCCTTCCAAGTCATCGACCACGTCTTCGTGCTGCACGCGCAAGACGCGACCCGGCAACACTTCATCCCAGTGGTCCATCAGCTCGATGTAAGTGCGGTAATAACGGGCGATATTCTCAATCCCGTAGGTGAATTCCTGGCCCTGCGCGAACAGCTGCTTGAAGTTGCTGAAGCAGCACGACATCGCACCGCGCCGCGCATCGATGATCCGCGCCTTGGGCAGGATCAGGTGGATCAGGCCAATGTGCCTGAAATTGTTGGGCATCTTGTCGACGAAATAGGGTCGGCCAAGGATCCGGTTCGGCATCGTATCGGCAATATACTGCTCACCGAAGCGGCGGATTGCAGTTTCGTCCAGCTCGGGCAGGACCCCCGGATAACGCGGCGTATCGAAATTGATTTCGCGCCCCTGCAGTTCGTGCACGATGCGTTGGATATCGGGCAATTCCTGCGTGCCCTCAACCATGCTGTGCGAGGCCAGGATTTGCTCGATCAGGGTTGAGCCGGACCGTGGCAGGCCCAGCACGAAAATCGGTGACGCATCGTCAAGACCCCAACCAGCGCGCTCGGCAAAGAACGCTTTGGTGCACACGCGTTTCTGCTCGCGGGTGTTGGTTTCGAACACTTCAGGGATGTAGCCATTGCCCGCGCGGTGCAGGGTGTTGCCCCGCGAATAGGCTTCCCACGAACCGGCATAATCGCCCGCGTCCTCAAGCGCCTTGCCAAGGGCAAAAGCGATATGAATCCGGTCGATTTCTGCGGTGTTTTGATCATCCAGCCGCTCGCGCATTGTCGCAATCGATTCAGATCCAAAACGATAGGTCTTGAGGTTGGCGAGGCTCCACCACGCATCCCCGAAATCGGGTCGGTTCGCGGTTGCATCCATGTAGGCATCGATCGCCTCGTCGGTACGCCCCTCGGTCTTGAGCGCATGGCCCAGCCAAAGATTGAGATCGGCGCGGTGGAACCGCGCCTGAGGGGAATCGCCGGTCGTTTCGCTCAGCATTGCGCGATATTCCGGGATCACACTCTCGAAATCGCCCAATCCGACCTGAATTGTGGCGGCCTGAATGCGGTTGGCATGATTGGTCGGATCAAGTTTGAGCAGCGGCTCGAGTTCTGCCCTGGCTTGCGGAAATTTGTGCCGCGCGATCAGAACCTGAACATATTCGTGCCGCACTTCATGGTGCTCGGGAACCATCGACAGCACAGCGGCAAAAAGAGTTTCGGCATCGTCGAGCACGTTGCGCGACTGGCCAATCTGGGCGAGCAAGCGCATCGCTTCGGGATGATCCCCGACTTCGAGCAGGAACCGGCGGATCATCGCTTCGGCTTGATCCACCTCACCATCGCCGAACAGGACCTTAGCATGAACGATCGGCGGCGGCAGGCTGGCAAGGTGCGCGCTGTGCCTGGCGGCAATGGCAGCACTGGCAGTGTCGCCAGTCATCCGGTACAGGCCTTCGAGCATATGCCAGCCCATTGCCAGGGCAGAGTTAAGCGACACCGCCAGCCGCAGATCGGCTATCGCAGCGGGCGCATCGCGGCGTGCGACATGGCATAGCCCGCGTTCGAGATACAATTGACTGAAACGGGGATGGTGCTTCACCATTTGTTCGAGCCGGGCCAGCGCGGCGTCGGTCTGCTGGCTCATCCGGAGCGAGTGCGCGGCAATAAGCAACAGGTCGCGATTTGCCGGGTGCTCCCCGAGCAGCCGGTCAGCGCCCGCCGCGGCTCCGGAAAAATCACCTTTGGCCTGCAACGCGTGCAACCCGATGACTTCTGCCTCCAGCGATGAGACGGAAGTGGGTGACAAAGACGGGACAACGTCCGCGCTAGATTGGTCAATTCGTGTAGTCATCAGGCACTACCAGTCGGCAATCGCATGGCGCTTGTCAAACACGGTGCCGCCGAAAAACAAGGGGTGGTGTCGATGACACCACCCCCTGTCTGTCGGTATATCGACATCCGATCAGATCTTGGTGCTGACCTTCAAGCCGTAGGTCATCGGACGAACGATCGTCGAAGTCTTGATGTACTGCGACGAGTTGGTGAACGTCGATGCGTGGCTGTTGAACAGGTTGTCGCCGAAGATGGTCACGGTCCAGTTATCGCGGGTGAAGCCAATCTGCGCATCGGTAAGCGCGTAGCCCGGCATCTTGTAGCGAAGCACTGTGGTGGCCGGTACGATGATCCCGTTGGGGCCAACAACGTTGCCGTTTCCGGCGACGTCACCCGACGGGTAGGTCGCAGGTTCGTTGAACATCGAGCTGGTATAATTCACGCCACCCGCGACGAACCAATCCATGCCGCCTGGGCCCGAGAATTCGTAGCGGAGCCGGAGGTTGCCCTGGAAATGCGGGCTGAACGGCGTGACGCTGCCGACGTTGCCAAACGGGCTTTGCACCGGTCTCACCACACCGCCCGAGAAGACCTGGGTAATGCATTGGCCGAAGCTGGATACGCCCGGGTTGTTGGCAATGAAGCAAGGAGCATTTGCCTGCTTCGAGTCGTTATAGGTAGCCGAACCCTGGATTGTCAGGCTGTTCGTTGGCCGTGCCACGATCTGCACTTCGGCACCCTTGATGTGATAGGTCGGGCCATTGGTCGCGAACGCGGTGTTGCCGAAGCCGGCAGCCGGATTGAAGAAGCCAATCTGCGTGTCCTGCCAGATCATGTAGTAGGCAGAAGCGTTGAAGGTGACCTTGCGGTCAAGCAGATCGGTTTTCAAACCCACTTCCCAGTTGGTCAGTGTGTCCGGACGGTAAGCGGCCGGAACCAGCAGCTGCTTGTTGTGCGGCGGCAGCGGGTCTGAAACGCGCGCCGAAGGTCCGCGGTTGAAGGCACCAGGACGGAAGCCCTGGCTGAACAGACCGTAGACCATGGTGTGCTCTGACGGCTTCCAGGTAATCACACCCTTGCTCTTGAAGCCGTGGTAGCTGGCCTTGAGGTTGAGCGCATCGAGGTTCGAGCCCGTTACGCACACCGGAACCTGGTAGCAGCTCGCGCTGAACGAGGAATAGACCGATCCAGTCTCGAAATTGTCGTAGTGATAGTACCGGGTACCTGCGGTGATCGTCAGATTTGGCATGATGTCGAAATCAAGCGAACCGAACGCCGCATACTGCTTGTAGCCGCGCTGGATGTCTTCACCGAAGGCAACCGCCGGGCCGCGCGGACCGGGTACGTTTAGCGTTGCTGCCGGATTGGGGGCAACGAGACCCAGGCAGATATTGCCTGCCAACACATTCTGCGCATTGGTCAGCGTCGGGCTGCACTGCGGTATCGACTTGTAATCCCAATCCTGGTTGTCCTGGATCTTGAACGATTCGTAGTAGGCACCCGCAATCAGGCGAATCCGCTTGTCACTCGGCGTGCTTATACGGAATTCGTGGCTTTGGTGCGTGTTGCGAACCTTGTCGGTCCAGTAGCCGGTCGGCTCATGGCAGAACGGTGCGGAGCCGAATACGCCAAAGTAGTAGTTGGCGGCACCGGTGCACTGATAGAAGATGCCGTATGTCGCGCGGGCGTAGTTGGTATAGTCACCTTGCTGCGAGATGTGGCGGGTCAGGTAGGAGCCGGTATAGATCAAATCGACTCCGCCGAGATTGCCCTTGAGAGTCCACGCCGTGTTCGAGAAATCGTCCTTGGTGTATTGCGGCACAAACAGAGTCGACGACAGGCCCGTGAGTGGAGCATAATCGTAGCTGTACGACTGGACCGCAAAGGTGCCCTTGGTTTCCAGCTTCTGGTAAGATTGCGTTACCAGCAGGTCCCAATCCGGCGCGAACTTCCAGTCAGCTGAAATGCGGCCACCGGTGTAGTCGACAGGGTTGAAATTGTCCTCAACCATGGCGTTGTTGTTGTAGAGGCCGTTGTTGGTCTGTTGCGCCGGAGTCAGTTGGTTGCCGTTCCCGTTGTAGGCCAGATAGTAGGAGCCAAGATCGGTCGGCAGGCGCGTAAAGGTTGAGAACTTGTTGTCGATGTAGCCGCCGCGATGATCGGCGTAGATCACCGCACGGACCGCCAGCTGGTTCTCGATGATCGGCACGTTGACCATCGCATTGAACGAACCGTTCACCGCGCCGCCGGCGGTGCCGCCGAAGCTGCCCTCCATCCGGCCTTCGAACTTGCTCAGCTTGGGCTTGTTGGTGATGTAGCGGACCGCACCGGCCTGCGCGCCGCCACCAAACAGGGTGCCCTGCGGGCCTTCGAGAACTTCCACGCGCTCTATGTCAGCGACATAGACGTCGACGTTACGCGCCGGAAACTGCATCGACTGGTCATCGAGATAGAGCGCGACGTTCGGGAAGCCGCCAATCGTTGCTGACGACTGACCACCGGCGAAGCCCGCCGACAGACCGCGCATGAAGATAGCGCCCTGCCCCGGACCGTTGTTCGAGAAGGTGACGTTGGGGGTGTACTTCAGGAGGCCCTCGATCGACGTGACGTTGAGCTTGCTGAGCGTGTCGGTGCTGAACGCCTGCAGCGTCATCGGCACGTCCTGCTGCGACTGGTCGCGGCGGGTTGCGGTCACCACGATGTCACCGACCCGGCTGTCTGCCGCAGTGGTTTCAGCTTCTTGCGCATATGCAGTCCCGCTGCCCGCGCCGAACATCGAGATCGCGATGATCGCGCTCGACAGCTTAAGTGATCCCTTCACATAACCCTCCCTGTTTTTCGACCCAGACGATAGGTAGCCCTCTGGGACCCACTTTGCCAAGTCGATTACAAATTTACAGGAAGCAGGCTGACCCTACCCCCCCATGCAAACAACTGAGCAATTTTTCCATATCGGTAAAATGCCTTTTTTGGATGGCGGCAAAATCTAAATCGGCCTGGGATCATGAGAACTGCAGGACAGGATTAGTCCTGCTTATTCTGGGGCGGCAAGGGTGGACCATCCGCCACCGCCACCCTAGCCTCTGCCGCTTCATTCGTTTGCGCTAACTTGCGCAGCGCGCTACCAGCCCTGACCAATCATGACAGCAGAAACCGATCTACTTAAAGCTCTGGATTCCATGGGAATCAACTGGACGATCCACGAACACGAGGCCGTGTTCACGGTTGAGGCCAGCTCACGCCTGCATGAGGAGATTGCGGGGGCGCATACCAAGAACCTGTTCCTCAAGGATTCCGGCGGGCAGTTCTGGGTGGTCAGTGCTCCGCACGATGCCTCGGTCGACCTCAAGGCCTTGCCCGAGGCGATCGGGTGCAAGAAGGTCAGCTTCGGCAAGGCCGAGTCGATGGAAAATTTGCTTGGCATAAAGCCCGGATCAGTCACCCCGCTCGCCGCCTTCAATGACAAGGTTGGTGCAGTGAAGGTCGTGATCGACCGCCGCCTGGCCGAAGCATCGACTGTCAACGTCCACCCGCTGCGCAACACCGCGACGCTGGGGCTTTCGGGAAACGATCTGGTGAACTTCCTGGCCGAGCACGGCCACGAACCGCAGGTCGTCCTGCTCCCGGCCCGCGTATGAGCATCAGCCTGTTTGAGCTGTTCAAGGTCGGGATTGGTCCGTCGAGCTCGCACACGGTTGGGCCGATGGTCGCCGCGCGGCGGTTTGGCGAGTGGCTTGGCACCTGCAATCTGCTTGATCGCACTCGCCGGGTGCGCGTCGATCTCTATGGATCGCTCGCGCTGACCGGCAAGGGCCACGCTACCGATACCGCTGTGATCCTGGGGCTGTGCGGCCTCTTGCCTGCCACTGTCGATGTCGAAGGCGTACCGGCGATCCTCGCCCGCGTTGCCGAAACTAAGTCGGTCACGCTTGGTGGCAACCACCCCGTCATTTTCGATCCGGAGACCGATCTGGTCTTTCGTGGCCGCGAGAAGCAGCCCTTCCACACCAACGCCATGGCGATCACTGCGCTGGACGGTGATGGCGAGATCCTGGCCAGGCGGATGTACTATTCGATCGGCGGCGGCTTCGTTGTCGATGAAGACGAAGCCGGCAGCAACAGCCGCGCCGCGCCCGAACACGCCAGCCTGCCTTTCGATTTCTCCTCCGGGAACGAACTGCTCGAACTGGGTGAGAAAACGGGCAAGAGCTTCGCCGAACTTGAATTCGCCAACGAATGCGCGCGCCGGCCCGAAGCCGAAGTGCTCGCCGGGATCGATGCCATCGCCCAGGCCATGTTCGACAGCATTGACCGCGGCTGCCGTGAGCACGGGATCCTGCCCGGCGGGCTAAACGTCCGGCGCCGCGCGCCAACGCTGGCGGCCGAATTGGCGGCGAACCAGGGCGCGAACCTGGGTGATCCGCTGGCGATCCTGGACTGGATCAACCTTTGGGCGATGGCGGTCAACGAGGAGAACGCAGCCTGCGGGCGGGTCGTTACTGCACCCACCAACGGCGCTGCCGGGATCATCCCGGCGGTAATGCGCTTCCATGACCGCTGCTATCGCGGAACAGCGGAAACGCGGCGCACTTTCCTGCTGACCGCGGCGGCGATCGGCGCGCTGTACAAGAAGAACGCCTCGATTTCCGGGGCCGAAGTCGGCTGTCAGGGTGAAGTCGGGGTGGCCTGCTCAATGGCTGCGGCGGGGCTGGCGGCAGCGATGGGCGGCACCAACGCCCAGGTCGAAAATGCGGCCGAGATCGGGATGGAACACAACCTGGGCCTGACTTGCGATCCGGTCGGAGGGCTGGTCCAGATCCCTTGTATCGAACGCAATGCGATGGGCGCGGTCAAGGCGATCGACGCTGCGCGGCTGGCGATGATGGGCGATGGCACGCACATGGTTAGCCTCGACAAGGTGATCGAGACGATGCGCCAGACCGGGCTCGACATGCGCGACAAGTACAAGGAAACCTCGCTCGGCGGGCTGGCAGTCAACGTGGTGGCCTGCTGATCGTTCTTCGCACGGTAAGGTTTTTTTGATAGATGAATCCTCTTAACGAGGGTTCCTTCGATGCAACTCCAGCACCTGCGCTATTTCGTAGCCCTAGCCCGCACCCGCCACTTCGCGCTCGCGGCCAGCGAATGCGGCGTCTCGCAGCCGACGCTTTCGGCGGGCCTGGCCGCGCTGGAACACGAGTTGGGTAAGCGCCTGGTCGAGCGCGACCGGCGCTTCATTGGCCTCACCAAACAGGGCCTCGCAATCCTGCCCTGGGCCGAACAGGCACTTGGCGCGGTGCGCGGGCTGAGCCAGGCGGCGGCGAGCGATGCCGCAGCGCTGACCGGTGAATTCCGGCTGTTCGTCATCCCATCGGCCCAGCCATTGGTCGGACCATTTGGCGATGCCCTGCTGAGGGCCTATCCGGGGCTGACGTTGGCCATAACCGCCGGAACCTCGCGCGAAATCGAACATGCCCTGCATGCCAACGAGGTCGATGCGGGCCTCACCTATCTCGACCACGAACCGCCCACCAACATGCTGGTCGCCCCGCTCCACAACGAGCAATATCGCCTGATCGCCCGGCGCGACACGGGGTTTGATGACAAGGTTGCGATCGGCTGGGAAGAAGTAGCCGGCCTGCCCTTGTGCCTGCTCCATCAGGGTATGCAGTACCGCCGGATCCTGGACGCTCAGTTTGCCCGGCATGGCCTGTCCGTCAGTCCGAAATCGATTGCTGACAACTACATATCGTTGTTTTCGCTGGTCCGCTCAGGCCATTTCGCTTCGATCGTACCCGATGCCTATGCCGGACTGGTCGAAGGCGTCGACTGGTGCCGCTTCGTGCCAATCGAACCCGAAGTGCCGGTGCGGCGGATGGGCCTGGTGGTGGTCAACCGCGACCCGCTGGGCTCAATGGCCCGCGCCGGTCTGACCGCGGCGCAGCAATTCGACCCCGTCGATATGATAGAAAAATTCTATCACCCTTCAAATCATTCAATTTGACCGCAAGGGGCCAACGGAGGCAGTTGGCGCCATGGAAACCAGTGAACTCGACGCGATCATCGCCGAGCACAAGGGCCGCAAGGGCGCCTTGCTGCCGATGCTGCACGCGGTCCAGCATGCCTATGGCTGTATCGACGCCAAGGCTGAGAAAGCCATTGCCGAAGCCCTGAACCTCAGCCGCGCCGAAGTGCACGGGGTGGTCAGCTTCTACCATGACTTCAAGGAAGCGCCCGATCCGCGCCCGGTGGTTGAACTCTGCCGCGCAGAGGCCTGCAATGCGCGCGGTGTCGAAGCACTGGTGCCGGCGGCCGAAGCGGCGGCAGGCGAACGCGTCAACCTCAAGGAAGTCTATTGTCTCGGGCTGTGCTCGATGGGGCCAAGCGCGCGGATCCACGGCAAGATCTACGCCGGGCTCGACGAGGCCGAACTGGTCAGACTGGTGAAAACGGCATGAGCACGGTCCGCATTTCCGACGACGCGCTCGCTGTCGCCCTGGGGGCCGATGAACTGGCCGCCGCCTTCGAAAAGGCCGGTTGCACGGTTGAGCGCACCTCAAGCTGGGGCATGCACTGGCTGGAACCGCTGGTGGAGATCGATGGCAACGGCTTTGGCCCTGCCCGGACCGAAGATGTGGCCGCGATCCTTGATGGCAGCAGCGCCAAGGCGATCGGCCCGATTACCGAACATCCGTTCATCAAGCCCCAACAGCGACTGACCTTTGCCCGTGCCGGCAAGACCCGCCCGCTCAGCCTCGAAGACTATCAGTCCACCCGCGGCTGGGCCGCCCTAACCCGCACTCGGGCGATGGACCGCGCCGATGTGGTCGCCGAAGTGATCGAAAGCGGCCTGCGCGGCCGCGGCGGCGCCGGCTTCCCCGCCGGGATCAAGTGGCGCACCGTGATGGAAGCCGCCGGGGACGAGAAGTACATCGTCTGCAACGCCGACGAAGGCGACAGCGGCACCTTTGCCGACCGGATGCTGATGGAAGGCGATCCGTTCCAGCTGATCGAAGGCATGGCAATCGCCGCCCACGCCGTCGGTGCAGGCCAGGGCTATATCTACGTCCGCAGCGAATATCCGCACGCCATCGCCAAGCTGGAAGCGGCAATCGCGCTGGCGCACCAGCACATCGCGCCATTCCAGCTGGAAGTGCGCGTCGGTGCCGGGGCCTATGTCTGCGGCGAGGAAACCTCGCTGCTCAACTCCATCGAGGGCAAGCGCGGCGAAGTGCGCGCCAAGCCACCGCTCCCTGCGCTCGAAGGCCTGTTCGGCAGGCCGACCGTGGTCAACAATGTGCTGACCCTGGCAGCGATCCCGCACATCATGGCCGAGGGCGGGTCAGGGCTTTACGCGCAGCTGGGGATTGATCGCTCCAAGGGCACCATGCCAATCCAGCTGGCCGGGAACATCAAGCACGGCGGCCTGTTTGAAACCGCTTTCGGGGTCAGCCTGGACACGCTGGTCAATGATATCGGTGGCGGTACGCAATCAGGCCGTCCGGTCAAGGCCGTGCAGGTCGGTGGTCCGCTGGGGGCCTACATTCCTCCCAGCCAGTTCCACCTGCCGTTCGATTACGAAGCCTACACCGCTGCCGATGCCCTGATCGGCCACGGCGGGATCACGGTGTTCGACGACAGCGCCGACATGGGCGCGATGGCGCGCTTCGCCTTCCAGTTCTGCGCCGCCGAAAGCTGCGGCAAATGCACCCCCTGCCGGATCGGATCGACCCGCGGGGTTGAGCTGATCGACCGCATCCGCACGGGCGGCAAGGTCATGGCCGATGCTGTCGAGGCCCTACCGCAAATGCATAACGCCCGAAAGGCCGGTCGCACCCGCGAGGAAGACCTTGTGCTGCTCGATGACCTGATGGAAGCGATGCAGTTCGGCTCGCTCTGCGCACTGGGCGGGTTCACGCCCTATCCGGTGCGTTCGGCGTTGAAGCACTGGCCGGAGGATTTTTCGTGAGCTGGCGTGCGGGCATTCCTCCCCTTCAGGGGAGGGGGACCATGCGCAGCATGGTG
>Ga0209023_10004783_pt1 | contig 15182 bp, 12 predicted proteins | sample LakOneMetagenome_FD_187468 | JGI IMG/M metagenome (GOLD analysis project Ga0209023, IMG submission 187468) | Freshwater and sediment microbial communities from Lake Erie, Canada (SPAdes) (version 2) | ecosystem: Environmental > Aquatic > Freshwater > Lentic | place: Lake Erie, Canada... | reverse complement strand
AAGTCCATGATCTTCGCGACCTTGCCTTCGTAGATCCGGCCCGGCTCCACGTCCGAGGTGATCTGCTCGATGCGCGCCTTCGCCGCGTTGCCGGCGGCGGCGTCGACCGACGCGATCGTGATCGTGCCGTCGTCCTGGATGTCGATCTGGGTGCCGGTTTCCTTGGTGATCGCCTGGATCACCGAACCGCCCTTGCCGATCACCTCGCGGATCTTGTCCGGGTGGATCTTGATCGTGATCAGGCGCGGCGCGAAATCGGAGAGCTCGGCGCGCGGCGCGGTCAGCGCGTTCGCCATCTCGCCGAGGATGTGCAGGCGGCCGGCCTTGGCCTGCGCCAGCGCGACCTTCATGATTTCCTCGGTGATGCCCTGGATCTTGATGTCCATCTGCAGCGCGGAAATGCCGTTGCTGGTGCCGGCCACCTTGAAGTCCATGTCGCCGAGGTGATCCTCGTCGCCGAGGATGTCGGACAGCACCACGAAATCGTTGCCTTCCTTCACCAGGCCCATCGCGATGCCCGCGACCGGCGCCTTCACCGGCACGCCCGCGTCCATCAGCGCCAGCGAGGAACCGCAGACCGAGGCCATCGACGAGGAACCGTTCGACTCGGTGATTTCCGAGACCACGCGGATCGTGTACGGGAACGATTCCATGGTCGGCATCACCGCCAGCACGCCGCGCTTGGCGAGGCGGCCGTGGCCGATTTCGCGGCGCTTCGGGCCCATCATGCGGCCGGCTTCGCCGACCGAGTAAGGCGGGAAGTTGTAGTGGAACAGGAAGTGTTCCTTGTACTCGCCACCGACGGCATCGATGATCTGGCCGTCGCGCGCGGTGCCCAGGGTGACCGCGACGATCGCCTGGGTCTCGCCGCGGGTGAACAGCGCCGAGCCATGCACGCGCGGCAGGATGCCGACCTTGGAGGCGATCGGGCGCACGGTGTCGAGCGCGCGGCCGTCGATGCGGACCTTGGTGTCGAGCACCGAGCCGCGCATGGTCTGGTATTCGAGCTCGCCGAATTCCTTCGACATCTCGCCCGCGCTCCAGCCCGCTTCCTCGGCGCGGCCGGCGAGGGCCTGCATCACGTCCTTCTTGATCGCGGCGATGGCGTCGCGGCGCTGCAGCTTGTCGCGCACCTGGAAGGCCGAAGCGAGCTGGGTGCCCACGGCTTCCTTCAGCGCGGCGATCAGCGCTTCGTTCTTGGCCGGCGCCTTCCAGTCCCAGATCTTGTGGTTGGCTTCGGTCACCAGCTCGTTGATCGTGTTGATCGCGACCTGCATGTGCTGGTGGCCGAACATCACCGCGCCGAGCATCACGTCCTCGGACAGCTCCGCGGCTTCGGATTCGACCATCAGCACCGCTTCGCTGGTGCCGGCGACGACCAGTTCGAGCTGCGAGTCCTTCAGCTGGCTGGTGGTCGGGTTGAGGATGTACTGGCCGTCCTTGTAGCCGACCTTGGCGGCGCCGATCGGGCCCTGGAACGGGGCGCCGGTCAGGGCGACGGCGGCGGAGCAGCCGATCAGGGCGAGGATGTCGCCGTCGACTTCCGGGTTCAGCGACATCACCGTGGCGATGACCTGCACTTCGTTCTTGAATTCTTCCGGGAACAGCGGGCGGATCGGGCGATCGATCAGGCGGCTGGTCAGCGTTTCCTTCTCGGTGGCGCGGCCTTCGCGCTTGAAGAAGCCGCCCGGGATGCGGCCGCCGGCGTAGAACTTCTCCTGGTAGTCCACCGTCAGCGGGAAGAAATCCTGGCCTTCGCGCTGGGTCTTGGCCGCCACCGCGGTGCACAGCACCATCGTGCCATCGCAGGACACCATCACCGCACCGCCGGCCTGGCGCGCGATCTCGCCGGTTTCGAGGGTGAACGTCTTGTCGCCGTACTGGAAGCTCTTGCTGATCTTCGCCACGTGTGTTCCTTGGTTTTTTCGTTGGCCATGCGCGGCCCCTGCCGGCATGGGTGGCCGCTTGCGGCGGCCGGGGGACTTCTTCGAAGGGGTGTTCTGGTTGCGGAAACGAAACTGCGGCGCATCTCTGCGCCGCAGTCGGTATTCGGTCAGCGGCGCAGGCCGAGCTTCTCGATCAGCGCCTTGTAGCGTTCTGCATCCTTGCGGTGCAGGTAGTCGAGCAGGCTGCGGCGCTGGTTGACCATCTTCAGCAGGCCGCGCCGGCTGTGGTGGTCCTGCTTGTGGGCCTTGAAGTGCTCGGTGAGCGAGCTGATGCGCGCGCTGAGCAGGGCGACCTGGACTTCGGGCGAGCCGGTGTCGTTGGCGCCGCGCTTGTTGTCTTCGATGATCTTGCCGGTGTCGATGGACATGCGTTTTCTCGGTAGATGCGGGGCCTGCAGACGCGCCGCGGTCCAATCCGACAGGGATGATGACCGGGCGGCGCACCACATGGTCCGCCGTGAACTTGGGAGGGTTTGCCGCTTTTGCGGCGCGCGAATTGTACCGGCGAATCCTTTTCCGGACAAGGCGTTAGCCGCTGGCCGCGGTGCTTTCCGGCCCCGTGCACGCCCACGAAAACATCCGCTTCGGGCGCAGGCCGGAGTCGGCGTCGAGCTGGCCGAGCCCGAGCGCGCGCCCGTGCTGGTCGAGGATGGCGACCTCGCCGGCCGGGCCGTGGATCCGCGCCACCACCTGCCCCTGCCCCAGCCGCGCGGCCTGGGCCGGTGCCACCACGACTTCGGGCCAGGCCACCATGCCGCTCTCGATCGGCAGCAGGCAGGCGTCCAGCGCGTGCCGGCCGCCGCGCCCGGCCAGCTCCTGCAGGGCTTCGATCGTCCACATCCTGGGTTCGCGGAAAGGATCCACCCACAGCCGGCGCAGTTCGGCGACATGCGCGCCGCAGCCCAGCGCCTCGCCGAGGTCGCGGACCAGGCTGCGCACGTAGGTGCCCGAACCGCATTCCACGTGCAGGCGCAGCAAAGGTTCGCCGCCGTCGAGCAGGTCGGCCGCGGATCGCAGTTCGAACGCGTGCACGTCGACCGTGCGTTCCTCGACCTCGATGGCTTCGCCGCGCCGCGCCTTGGCGTACAGCGGTTCGCCGCCGCGCTTGAGCGCCGAATAGATCGGCGGGCGCTGGCGGATGCGGCCGATGAAGCCGCGCAGCGCCGCGTCGATGTCGTCGATGGTCAGCGCCGGCACGGGGCGTTCGCGCAAGGGCTTCCCGTCCGCGTCGTCGGTGTCGGTGACGATGCCGAGGCGGGCCACCGCATCGTAGGCCTTGCGCGCGCCGAGCAGCCCGCCGGCGATCTTGGTCGCCTCGCCGAAGCACACCGGCAGCAGGCCGGTGGCGAGCGGATCGAGGCTCCCGGTATGCCCGGCCTTGTCGGCCTCGAACAGGTGGCGCACGCGTTGCAGCGCCTGGTTCGACGAGAGTCCGCGCGGCTTGTCGAGCAGCAGGATGCCGTCGAGCTTGCGGAAGCGTTTGCGCGGTTTGCTCACGGCGGCGATTGTAGGGCAAGGCCGCCACGCCGACGCCGGGACGCATTACCCTGCACGCGACGCATGGCCTGGAACCGCGATGCCCGATCCGCACGCCGACGCAACGCGCTGGACCCTCGAGGCCACGCTCGCATCGCTGCCCCTGCCCGCCACCGCGAAATGGCCGGGGGGCGTGTTCGACATGCAAGTGTTCGCGAACGGCGATGCCAGCCTCTCGCTGTTCGCGCCGCGCGGCGGCGACCGGCAAACGGCGCACGCACAGGACGAGTTCTATTTCATCGTTGCTGGTCGCGCCGAACTGCATGTGCACGATAGCGATGGCGGCGTGCGGATATTGCCGGCGCGGCCGGGCGATGCCTTGCATGTCGCCGCCGGCATCGGACATCGTTTCCATTCGATCTCGGGCGACTTCGCCGCCTGGGTCGTGTTCTTCCCGCAGGAGTCCGCATGAACCCGATGCAAAACCTCTTCGCCGCGAGCCTGCTGTGCGCAACGTTCGTCGCCGGCGCCACCGATGCCGATCCGCACGCGCAACTGCCCGCGGAATTGCGCCAGGCCGCCGCGGATTTCGACCGCGCGCAAATGCGCAGCGATGCGGCGGAACTGCAGCGGCTGCTCGCCGACGATTACGTGCTGTACAACAGCTCGGGCAAGGTCGAAGGCAAGGAGGAATTCATCCGCGACTACGCCGGGATGAAGCTGCAGCCGTTCACGGTCGAGGATGAAACCATCCGCGTCTTCGGCGACGCCGCGGTGCTGGCCGGCGTGGCGACGCTGCAAGGCATCGACATCGCATCGGGCGAAGCGTTCTCGTCGCGATTGCGCTTCGTCGATGTCTGGCGCAAGCGCGACGGGCGTTGGCAGGTGGCGTTCACCCAGGCGACGCGCGCCGCGCCTTGAGGCGAATCAGTCGGCGGGGCCGAGGTCGCGCAGAAGGTTGTCGATGCGTTCGCCGCGATCGACCGAATCGTCGTACTGGAAATGCAGTTCCGGCACGTGGCGCATCTTCACCGCGCGCGCGAGGCGGAAGCGGATCTCGGCGGCAATCGCCTTCAGCCCCTTGATCGCTTCGGCCGCGCGCTCGCCCTGCAATGCGGTGACGAACACCTTGGCATGCGCGAGGTCGCGCGTCACCTCGACGTCGGAGACGCTGACCGAAGGCAGGCCGTGCTCGGCCACTGCCTCGCGCACCAGCGTGCCCAGCTCGCGGCGGAGCTGGGCGGAGATGCGGTCGGTGCGGTGGAAGGACTTCTGCGCCATCGCGGTTACAGCGTGCGCTGGACCTCGATGCGTTCGAAGCACTCGATCTGGTCGCCCGGCTGCACGTCGTTGTAGGCCTTGACGCCGATGCCGCACTCGGTGTTCTCGCGGACTTCGTCCACGTTTTCCTTGAAGCGGCGCAGCGATTCCAGCTCGCCCTCGAACACCACCACGCTGTCGCGCAGCACGCGGATCGGCTTGTGGCGCTTGACCACGCCCTCGACCACCATGCAGCCGGCGACCGCGCCGAACTTGGAACTGCGGAACACGTCGCGGACCTCGGCGGTACCGATGATCTCCTCGCGGATCTCCTTGCCGAGCACGTTCGACGCGACCTGCTTCACCTGGTCGATGACGTCGTAGATGATCGAGAAGTAGCGCAGGTCGAGGCCGTTGGCCTCGATCACCTTGCGCGCCGAGGCGTCGGCGCGGACGTTGAAGCCGATGATCGTCGCCTTGGCGGTGGCCGCGGCGTTGGCGTCGGATTCGGTGATGCCGCCCACGCCGGAGACGATGACGTTGATCCGGATCTGGTCGTTGGACATGCCGACCAGCGCCTCGCGCAGCGCCTGCACCGAACCCTGCACGTCGGCCTTGACCACGAGGTTCAGCGACTGCTGCGCGGCGCCCTCGCCCATCTGCGCCATGATGTCTTCCATGCGGTTGCCCGCCTTGGCGACCAGGCGCGATTCGCGGCGCTTGGCGTCGCGTTGCTGCGCGACGTCCTTCGCGAGGCGTTCGTCGGCGACGACGACGAAATCGTCGCCGGCATCGGGCACGCCCGACAAACCGAGCAACTGCACCGGGATCGACGGACCGGCGTCCTCGACCTGCCGGCCGTTCTCGTCGAACAGCGCGCGCACGCGGCCGTACTGGATGCCGCACACCAGGTGGGCACGCCCGACAAACCGAGCAACTGCACCGGGATCGACGGACCGGCGTCCTCGACCTGCCGGCCGTTCTCGTCGAACAGCGCGCGCACGCGGCCATACTGGATGCCGCACACCAGGTAATCGCCGCGGCGCAGCGTGCCCTGCTGCACCAGCACCGTCGCGACCGGGCCACGGCCCTTGTCGAGCGCGGATTCGATCACCACGCCGGCGGCGCGGCCGTCGACGACCGCCTTCAGTTCCAGCACTTCGGCCTGCAGGTTGATCGCGTCGAGCAGGTTGTCGACGCCCTGCCCGGTCTTGGCGGACAGTTCGACCATCTGCGTATCGCCGCCGAATTCCTCGGCGACGACGTCGTGCGCGAGCAGTTCGTTCTTGACCCGCGACGGATCGGCGTCGGACTTGTCCATCTTGTTGATCGCGATGATCAGCGGCACGCCGGCCGCCTTCGCATGCTGCACGGCCTCGATCGTCTGCGGCATGACGCCGTCGTCGGCCGCGACCACCAGCACCACGATGTCGGTGAGCTTGGCGCCGCGCGCGCGCATCTGGGTGAACGCGGCGTGGCCCGGGGTATCGAGGAAGCTGATCGTGCCCTTCGGCGTTTCGACGTGGTAGGCGCCGATGTGCTGGGTGATGCCGCCGGCTTCGCCGGAGGCGACCTTGGTGCTGCGGATGTAGTCGAGCAGCGAGGTCTTGCCGTGGTCGACGTGGCCCATGATCGTGACCACCGGCGGACGCGCATCGGCGTCGCCCTGCACTTCCCCGGCCAGCGCAAGCAGTTCGCTCTCGGCGTCGTCGGCGGTCGCGCGCACCGCGCTATGGCCGAGTTCCTCGGTCACCAGCGCCGCGGTGTCGTGGTCGATGCTCTGGGTGATGGTCGCCATGACGCCCATCTTGAACAGCGCCTTCACCACGTCGCCGCCCTTGAGCGCGAGCTTCTGCGCGAGATCGGCGACGGTGATGGTTTCGCCGATCGCCACTTCGCGCACGATCGGCGCGGTCGGGCGGTTGAAGCCCGTGCCGGTGCGGCTCTGGTCGGCCTGGCGGCGCGGCCTGGACTTGCCGCGCGTGCTGGTGGTGCGACGCGCGCGCTCGGCCGCGGACAAGTGCAACTGCCCTGCGAAACGCGCGGTGTTGTCGTCGTCCTCGACCCCCGCGACCATCACGTGCGAACCGCGGTTGCCCTTGTGCTTGGGGCCGAGGCGATCGTCGGTGCGCGGCGCCGCGGGCTTCGGATGGCCATGGCCGTGCGTGTGGTGGGCGGCGGGCTTGCGCACGCCGCACGCCACCTTCCTCGTCCGCACCCGCCGCGGCGGCGGCGAGTTCGGCTTCGGCGCGCAGGCGCGCGGCTTCTTCCTCGGCGCGGCGACGCTGTTCGGCGACGTCTTCCGCGTGCTTGCGATCCAGTTCGGCAAGGCGCTGCTGTTCGCTGAGGTTGCGCTGCCTGGAATCCTCCAGCTTGCGCAGGATCTCCGAACGCTCGTCGTCCGCCGGCGCCTGCTCCGCGGTTCCGCCCACCGCAGGCGACTTGACCAGGGTGACGCGCTTGCGCACGACCACGTCCACGGTCTGCCTGTTCTTGCCGCCGCCGACGGTCAGCTCCTGCTTGCGGCTGCGGTTGAGCGTGATCTTCTTCGGCGCCGCCGCTTCCTCGGCGGGCTGCTCGGCCTTGCCGTGGGTACGGCGCAGGAAGCCGAGAAGCTTGACCTTCTCGGTGCTGGTGACGACCTGGTCGGGGTCGTTGAAGGACATGCCGGCTTCGGCCAGCTGTTCCAGCAACTTGTCGACCGGCGTGTTGACCAGCGCTGCGAGCTTGCGGATGGTGGTCTGCTGCGACATTCGGTTTCCGTTTCCTGTGAGTCCATTGTAGGACGGGTTGCGACCCGCCACCTTGCGATCCCGCCGGTGAAGCCCGGCGGGCCGAGGCCCGCCCTACATCGCGGCGCTCACGACTCCCGCTCGAGGCGGGCGATTTCCTCGGCGCGCGCGGCGAGGATCAACGCGGCGGCGCGCGCTTCGTCCAGGCCCTCGATGCCGAATTCGGCGACTTCGTCCGCGCCCAGGTCGGAAAGCTCCTCGCTGGTGCGAACGCCGTTCCCGGCCAGCGCATAGGCGGTTTCGTCGTCCATGCCCTCGAGCGCGAGCAGGTCCTCGGCCGGAGCGTTCTCGTCCAGCTCCTCCTCGACCGCGAGCGCGTCGTTGAGCAGCGCGTCGCGGGCACGGGCGCGCAGTTCCTCGACGATGTCCTCGTCGAAGCCTTCGACCGCCAGCAGTTCGCCGACCGGAACGTAGGCGATTTCCTCGACCGTGCTGAAACCCTCGGCGACCAGGATGCCGGCGATTTCCTCGTCGACTTCGAGTTTTTCCATGAACAGCGAGCGCGCCTTGAGCTGCTCGGCCTCGCTCTTGGCCTGCACCTGGTCGGCGGTCATCACGTTGAGCTGCCAGCCGGTGAGGCGGCTGGCGAGGCGCACGTTCTGGCCGCCCTTGCCGATCGCCTTGGCGAGCTGCTCCTCGGCGACGGCGAGGTCCATCGAATGCTTGTCCTCGTCCACCACGATCGATTGCACTTCGGCCGGCGCCATTGCGTTGATCACGAACTGCGCCGGGTTGTCGCTCCACAGGATGATGTCGACGCGCTCGCCGTTGAGTTCGTTCGAGACCGCCTGCACGCGCGAACCGCGCATGCCGATGCAGGCGCCGATCGGGTCGGTGCGGTTGTCGTGCGCGAGCACCGCGATCTTGGCGCGGTCGCCCGGGTCGCGGGCGCAGGCCATGATCGAGACCAGCCCCTGGCCGACTTCCGGCACTTCGAGCTTGAACAGTTCCATCATGAATTCCGGCGCGGCGCGGCTGATGAACAGCTGCGGGCCGCGCGGTTCGGAACGCACGTCGAACAGGTAGCCGCGGACGCGGTCGCCGGCGCGCAGCACGTCGCGCGGGATGCCCTTGTCCTTGGGGATGAAGCCTTCGGCGTTGCCGCCGAGGTCGACGTAGATATTGCCGCGCTCGGCGCGCTTGACCGCGCCGGTGATCAGCTCGCCGATGCGATCCTTCCACGCGTCCACCACCTGCTGGCGCTCGGCCTCGCGCACGCGCTGCACGATCACCTGCTTCGCGGCCTGCGCGGCGATGCGGCCGAAATCCGGGTTCTCGATGCCTTCCTCGATGAAGTCGCCGACTTCCACGTCCTCGCTCTCGTCGAGCGCGTCCATCAGGCGCACCTGGCGGTCGGGCGATTCCATCACCACGTCGTCGGCCACCACTTCCCAGCGGCGGAAGGTTTCGTAGCTGCCGTCCTTGGGATCGATCGCCACGCGCACCAGCACGTCCTGTTCGGGATAGCGCTTCTTCGCGGCCGAGGCCAGCGCGGCTTCGATGGCCTCGAGGATGACCGATTCCGGCACGCCCTTTTCGGCCGCGACCGCATCGACGACGAGGAGAAGTTCCTTGCTCATTTCCGGTTACTCCGCAGACGGCCCGTTCGCCGTCGACTTGTTGTTGGATGCCTTCGCGCCGGGCTTCTTGTCCGTCGCCTTCTTTTGACCAGGATGCTTCCGCTTGCCCGGCCGCGCGTCGCGCCCGGACTTGTCCACCGCCGGCGCCAGGCCCAATGCCGCCCAGTCCGGCACCAGCTTCGCCTTGTCGATGTTGTCGGCCGCGACGGGGAACTCCTTGCCGTCGACCTCGAACGCCACGTCATTGCCGTCCACGCGCAGGATTTTTCCCTGCAGCCTGCGGCGCCCGTCCTGCGGCAGCTTCAGCGCGACCTTGGCGGTTTCGCCGGCGAAGCGCGCGAATTGCGCGGCGTCGAACAGCGGGCGTTCCAGCCCCGGCGAGGAGACTTCCAGCGTGTAATTGCCGCTGATCGGATCGGCGACGTCGAGCTGCGCCGAGACCTCGCGGCTCACGCGCTCGCAATCCTCGATGCCGACGTTGCGCTCGGCGGCTTCGTTTTCCGGTACGTCGATGTACACGCGCAGCACCGCCCCGCCCGGCGCGGGCAGGTATTCGGCCCCGAGCAGTTCGAGCCCGAGGGCCCGCACCGTCGGCGCCAGCAATGCAGCGATTTCGCCAGCCTTGTCCATCGATTTGCGAACGAAACTCCGGAAACGAAGAAGGGCCCGTTGGGCCCTTGTCCGATGACGCTGGATGCGAAACCCGGGAACAGCGGATTTCGCGAGCCCACACCTGCGATCAACCTGTCCTAGCGCCAAAAGCAGGTAAACGTGGTAGCGGGGGCAGGATTTGAACCTGCGACCTTCGGGTTATGAGCCCGACGAGCTGCCAGACTGCTCCACCCCGCAGCAGAGAGGCGGAATTATGGGGATCGGGTCCGGCCTTTGCAAGCCGATCAGGTGAACGACCGCAGGCACCACGCCATCAGCGGGTTCCAGAACAGGCCGAGCACGAGCAGCGCCAACGCGTTCACCGCCAGCGCGATGCGTACCGGGCGGTCGGCGCGCGGTGCGGGCGCGCCTTCCGGCGGCGGATCGAAGTACATGGCCTTGAGCACGCGCAGGTAGTAGAAGCAGCCGATCACCGCGAACACGATGCCGACGATCGCCAGCCACATCATGTCGCCCTGGACGGTCGCGCGCAGGACCGCGAGCTTGGCCCAGAAACCGAGGAACGGCGGGATGCCGGCCATCGAGAACATCACGCACAGCATCAGTCCCGCCAGCCACGGATCGCGCTGGTTCAGGCCCTTGAAGTCGTCGATGCCCTCGGCCTCGAAGCCGCGGCTGGACATCGCGACGATCGCGCCGAACGCGGCCGCCGACATGATCGCGTAGACGATCACGTAGAACATCGCCGCGGCATAGCCTTCGGCGCCGCCGCCGGCGAGGCCGAGGAAGACGAAGCCGATGTGCGAGATGGCCGAATACGCCAGCATGCGCTTGAGGTTGGCCTGCATCAGCGCGATCAGGTTGCCGACCGCCAGCGACGCCGCGGCCAGGCCCGCGATCAGCAGCCGCCAGCGGTCGTCGAGCGGGCCGACGCCGTTTTCCAGCAGCCGGAACGCCAGCGCGAACGAGGCCAGTTCCGGCGCCGAACCGATGAACAGCGTGATCGGGGTCGGGGCGCCCTGGTAGGTGTCCGGCACCCACATGTGGAACGGCGCGGCGCCGAACTTGAATGCGATGCCGGCGATCATGAACACCGTGCCGGCCAGCAACAGCCCGGTTTCTGAGGAACCGGCGACGGCGACGGCGGCGCGCAGCGTGGCGAGGTCGAGCGTGCCGGTCGCGCCGTACAGCAGCGACATGCCGTACAGCAACAACCCGGAAGCCAGCGAACCGAGCACGAAATACTTCATCGCCGCTTCGGACGCGATCGGGTTGTCGCGGTCGATGGCGACCAGCGCATAGGAAGACAGCGCCAGCATTTCCAGGCCGAGGTAGACCATCACCAGGCTGCCGGCCGAGATCAGCAGCATCATGCCCAGGGTGGCGAACAGCATCATCACCGCGACTTCGCCCTTCGCCAGCCCGCGTTCGCGCAGGTATGGCCACGCATAGACCAGGGCGAGCGCGACCAGCACGCAGGCGCCGGCATCGAGCGCGTCGGACATGGGGTCGCGGACGAACATCCCGGACAGCACGGCGCCCTGCCCGCCGATACCGGCGAACGACATCCATGCGACCGCCAGCAGCAGCGCGATCGACGCGATCCAGGTGACCGCGCGGCGCGCGTCGTCCAGCAACAGGTCCAGCATCAGCAGCGCGAACGCGCCGAGCGCCAGCACGATTTCCGGCATCAGCGGCAACAGTTCGGCGGCGGTGGGCATGGGCAGCATGCGGCGTCTTCCCGATTCGTCAGAGCTTGCTCGCGGCCAGGTGGCCGACGAGCTGGGCGATGGAGGGTTCCATCAGGTCGGTGAGCGGCTTGGGCCAGACGCCGAGCACGAGCACGCCGGTGGCGAACACGCCGAGCACGATCCATTCGCGCGCGTTGATGTCCGGCATGGCCGCGACCGCCGGGTTGGTGACCTCGCCCCAGATCACGCGCTTGGTCAGCCACAGCGTGTAGGCCGCGCCGGTGATCAGCGTGGTCGCGGCGGCGAACGCCAGCAGCGGATGCTGCTGGAACGAGGACAGGATGACCATGAACTCGCCGACGAAACCGCTGGTGCCCGGCAGGCCGGAATTGGCCATCGCGAACAGCACCCAGAACAGCGCGAACCACGGCATCGCGTTGGCCACGCCGCCGTAGTCGCGGATCATGCGCGTGTGCAGGCGGTCGTAGAGCACGCCGACGCAGGAGAACATGGCGCCTGACACGAAGCCGTGCGAAATCATCTGCACCATCGCGCCCTGCACGCCGAGTTGCGCCGCGTCGGTATTGCCGCTGCCGCGCACCAGCGCGACCGCGACGAAGATGCCGAGGGTGACGAAGCCCATGTGCGCGACCGACGAGTACGCGATCAGCCGCTTCATGTCGTCCTGCACCAGGGCGACGAGCGCGACGTACACGATCGCGATGATGGACAACGCGATCACCAGCGAGGCGTATTCGTTGCTGGCGTCCGGGGTGATCGGCAGGTTGAAGCGCAGGAAGCCGTAGGTGCCGATCTTCAGCATGATCGCCGCCAGGATGACCGAACCCGCGGTCGGCGCCTCGACGTGCGCATCCGGCAGCCAGGTGTGCACCGGGAACATCGGCACCTTGACCGCGAACGCGACCAGGAACGCGAAGAACACCCAGGCCTGCTCCGGCATGGTCAGCGGCAAGGCGGCCATGTCCGCGAGCTGCCAGCTTCCGCCCTTCAGGTACAGCCAGATCAGCGCGACCAGCATGAACACCGAGCCGAGGAAGGTGTACAGGAAGAACTTCAGCGAGGCATAGACGCGGCGCGGGCCGCCCCACACGCCGATGATGACGAACATCGGGATCAGCATCGCCTCGAAGAACACGTAGAACAGCATTGCGTCCATCGCGCAGAACACGCCGACCATCAGGCCTTCGAGCAGCAGGAAGGCGGCGTAATACTGGCTGACGCGCTTGTCCACGCCCCATGCGCCGACCAGCGCCAGCACCGTGGTGAGCGCTGTCAGCGCGACCAGCGCGATCGAAATGCCGTCCGCGCCGAGGTGGTAGCGCAGGTCGTAGGCCTGCACCCACGCGTGGTTCTCGACGAACTGCATGCCGGCGTTGGCATGGTCCAAACCGGTGAACATCCCCACGCTCAGCGCGAGCGTCGCCAGCGCGAACGCCAGGCCCAGCCAGCGCGCCGCGTTCGCGCGCGCGTTGCCGAGCAGCAGGCACCCGAAGCCGCCGATGATCGGCAGCCAGACCAGCAGGCTCAGCAATGGGAAGGTCGAAGGCTCGGTCACGGTCGAAGATCCCTGTCGATCACTGCCAGAACCGGATGCTCACCGCGAGCAGCGCGATCAGGCCGAGGATCATGGCGAAGGCGTAGTGGTAGAGGTAGCCGGTCTGGGTCTTGCGCAGCAGGCCGGCGAACAGCTCGACCATGCGCGCGCTGCCGTTGACGATCACGCCATCGACCAGCTTCTCGTCGGCGCCGCGCGAGAACCTGCCCAGCAGCACGCCGCCACCGGCGAAGCCCTTGATCCACAGGTCGTCGGCCCAGTATTTCTTCTCGAGCACGTGCCTGGGCAGCGCGAACAACTTCGCGGCCTTCGCCGGCAGCCCGGGCTTCCACACGTACATCAGCGTGGCGAGCAGGAAACCGGAAAAAGCGAGCCAGAAAGCCGGCGCCTGGAAACCATGCAGTGCGAACGCGACCGGGCCGTGGAACTCCTCGGCCAGCTTGCCGACGACGTCGTGCGCTTCCGGCACGTCGATGGAACCGAGGAAGAACGGCAACCGCTGCGCGTGGCCCATCACGTCGGTGCCGAACAGCATCGGCCCGACCGTGAAGAACCCGATCACGGCCGAGGGAATCGCCAGCAGCACCAGCGGCAGCGTCACCACCCACGGCGACTCGTGCGGCTCGTGGCCATGGTCGTGGCCGTGGTGATCGTCGTGTCCGTGGTCGTCGTGCGCATGCGCCGCGTCGTGGTGCGCATCGGCGTGCTTCCAGCGCGCTTCGCCGAAGAAGGTCATGTACAGCAGGCGGAAGCTGTAGAACGCAGTCACGAACGCGCCGAGCAGGACCGCCCAGTAGCCATAGGTCGCGATCCAGTCGTGCGCTTCGTGCGCATGCTCGGCCGCGGCCTCGATGATCGTGTCCTTCGAATAGAACCCGGCGAAGAACGGCGTGCCGACCAGCGCCAGCGTGCCGACCCACATCGTGGCGTGGGTGATCGGCATCAGCTTGCGCAGGCCGCCCATCTTGCGCATGTCCTGCTCGTGGTGCATGCCGATGATGACCGAGCCCGCGCCGAGGAACAGCAGCGCCTTGAAGAACGCATGCGTCATCAGGTGGTAGACCGCGGCCGAATACGCCGACACGCCCAGCGCCACGGTCATGTAGCCGAGCTGCGACAGGGTCGAATACGCGACCACGCGCTTGATGTCGTTCTGCACCATGCCGATCAGGCCGGTGAAGAACGCGGTGGTCGCGCCGATGAACAGCACGAAGCTGAGCGCGGTCTCGCTCAGCTCGAACAGCGGCGACATGCGCGCGACCATGAAGATGCCGGCCGTCACCATCGTCGCCGCGTGGATCAGCGCCGAAATCGGGGTCGGGCCTTCCATCGAATCCGGCAGCCACACGTGCAGCGGCACCTGCGCGGACTTGCCCATCGCGCCGATGAACAGGCAGATGCAGATCAGGGTCGGCACCGCCCAGGTGTGGTCCCCGACCACCGCGACGGTCTGCCCGGCGATGGTCGGCGCATTGGCGAACACGGTCGCGTAATCGAGCGTGCCGAACCAGTACAGCACCGCGGCGATGCCCAGGATGAAGCCGAAGTCGCCGACGCGGTTGACCAGGAACGCCTTGAGGTTGGCGAAGATCGCGGTCGGGCGCTTGAACCAGAAGCCGATCAACAGGTAGGACACCAGGCCCACCGCTTCCCAGCCGAAGAACAGCTGCATGAAGTTGTTGCTCATCACCAGCATGAGCATCGAGAACGTGAACAGGCTGATGTAGCTGAAGAAGCGCTGGTAGCCGTCGTCGTCGGCCATGTAGCCGATGGTGTAGACGTGCACCAGCAGCGACACGAAGGTGACGACCACCATCATCATCGCGGTCAGCTTGTCGATCATGAAACCGACATGGGCCTGGATGCCGCCGGCCTGGAAGAAGGTGTAGACGTTCTCGTTGAACGGCACCGCGCCCTGCAGCAGCTGCCACAGCACCACGCAGGACAGCGCGCAGCTCACGGCGACGCCGAGGATGGTCACGCTGTGCGCGCCGACGCGGCCGATCCGGCGACCGAACAGGCCGGCGAGGATCGCGCCGAGCAGCGGCGCCAGCACGATCAGCAGCAGGTGGGTCCTGGAAATCACCATGCCGTCAGCCCTTGAGCAGGTCGATGTCGGCGACGTCGATCGTGCGCCGGTTGCGGAACAGGGTCACCAGGATCGCGAGGCCGATCGCGGCTTCGGCCGCGGCCACGGTCAGGATGAAGAACACGAACACCTGCCCCGCCGGATCGCCGAGCTGGCGCGA
>Ga0209023_10004782_pt1 | contig 15185 bp, 12 predicted proteins | sample LakOneMetagenome_FD_187468 | JGI IMG/M metagenome (GOLD analysis project Ga0209023, IMG submission 187468) | Freshwater and sediment microbial communities from Lake Erie, Canada (SPAdes) (version 2) | ecosystem: Environmental > Aquatic > Freshwater > Lentic | place: Lake Erie, Canada... | reverse complement strand
CCCAATCACACCAGAGAAAGAGTAAGCGGTCTTTTGAGGGCGTCCCTTGCGGCCGCCGGCGGTATCCGCTAGGCGTCTGAGGACTTGAGCGTCCAGGGCAGCAGAGCCTCGTAGTCGTCGGCGGTCTGTGCGTGTGGCAACGCCTTGAACAAGGCAACGAGATACTGATACGGATCGACGTCGTTGGCCTTGCAGGTTTCCACCAGTGAGTAAAGACTTGCGCTGGCGTTGGCACCGGCCACGGTGTCGCAGAAGAGGAAGTTTCTCCGTCCGATCACGAATGGCCTAATCGCGTTCTCGCAGGGATTGTTCGAGATCGGCCAAGTTCCGTTCTCGATGTAGCGCACGAGCTTTGGCCACTGCCCATGCAGGTAGTGCAGCGCCTTGCCGAACAGGCTTTGCGGCAGTACGGTATGCAGGTGTTGCAGCAGCATCGTTTCGATCTCGGCCAGCAGCGGCTGGCTTTGTTCGGCGCGAACTTGCTGCCGTTGTTCCGGCCTCATCTCGAGCGTGTGGCGTTCGATGGCAAACAGCTTGCCGATGCGCTGCAGGAATCCGGTGACCGTGTGGTCGGCGCGCTTGTCCTTGGGCAAGGCTTGCTCCGCCTCGACCAGGTAGCGCCGCGCGTGCGCCCAGCATCCGAGGTGCACCAACTGATAGGTGTTTGCGACGTCGTCGTATGGTGCATAGCCGTCGGTCATCAACACCGACCCAGGCTTGATGCCGGCATAGAGAGCCGTAGCCTGCTTTGTCTCGCGTGTGGGGCTATAGGCAAACAACCGTACCGGCGGGCCCGTGCCATTCATCTGCGCCCATAGGAAGCTCTTTCTCTGGGCAGGCCTGCCGGACTCCTTGAGCACCTGTACCGTTGTCTCATCACCGTACACGACGTCTGCTTCCAGCAGATGGTCACGCAGCAGGTTGATGATTGGCTGCACCGCTTGGCCTACTCGCACTATGCTTGCGGCCAGGGTGCCGCGAGAGAGGTCCCCGCCGAAGCGATGCAGCAGCGCTGCCTGGCGGTACAGCGGCAGGCCATCCTGATACTTCGAGGTGATGCACCAGGCCAGCGCCGATTCGGTAAGGAGTCCCTTGGGAATAATGCGTGCCGGTGCCGGCGTCGTCTTGATGCCGCCGTCGCAGCATGGGCAGGCGTACTTGACCCGCTGGTGCTGGATCACGCGGACCTGTTGCGGCACGATGTCGAGCTGTTCGCTGACCTCAACGGCAATCTCGACCAGAGTCTGGCCATCGAGGGGGCAGACGCGTTCCGATTCGGGTAGTTCGTGACGAACCTCGACACGGGGCAGCGCCGGGTCGAGCGGCTTACGGCCACGCTTCTTGCGTGTGTGCCCGGCCACTTCGGTCTCGGGCGTACCTTCTTCTTCCTGCGCCGGCTGCGCGGCCGCTGCCGCCATGGCTTCGGCCTCATTGAGGAACAAGTCCTTCTGCTCCGAGCCTCGCGCCTCGCTCTTGGCGGCGAACAGCTTACGCTGGAACGCCTTGAGCTGTTCCAAGAGCAGGTCTCGCTGGACCGTCATCACACGCAGCTCGCCCTTGATTGCCTCGCGTTCCGCGAGTATTGCCTTGAGCTCGCGCTCGGCGTCTCGCAACAGTTGCAGCTCGGCGGCGGTAACGGTGACGGGCGTGGATGGCATGGCGGGTTAGACCGCTGCCGCCAAGCAGCGTTCACGCAGCGCGATGGTATTCTCGGTGCGGGTGCCGGCGCATCGCCTCGATGTCGATTCCCTCGAGCAGCCAGTGCAACTGTTCGACCGTCAGCGTGGCCACCGACGCCTCGCGTGGCCAAGCAAACCGGTCCGCCTCCAATCGCTTCAACAGTAGCCAGAAGCCGTTGCGATCCCAGCCGAGAATCTTGATGCGATCGGCCCGCTGGTTGCGGAACACAAATACAGCAGATGCAAACGGATCCAGCCCGAGCGCCTGCTCGACCAGCAGTGCCAGGCCGTTGATGTTCTTACGGAAGTCCACAGCGTCGCGATGCAGGTACACCCGCAGCCCAGCGTCGAGGCGGAACATCAATGGCCTCCATTCAGGGCTTCGATCATTGCCCTTACGAGCGCCACGTGTCGCTCGTCGCATTCGAGCTCGAGTGATACCCCGTTGGGTAGCTTCGCGCTCAAGAGTGCCAGCGGTAGCGCTCGCTGCGGTGGCGAATCGGCAGTCGCTGAGGCCGCTTCGCGGCGAGGCACCACGACCTTTGCAGGTGTCTCGATCGGCCGCGAATCCAGAACCTCCTGGACAACCGGCACGAATGCCGGCAATGCACCTCGCGCCTGCGCTGAATCTCGGTACTCCCGAATCCATTTGCGCAACTGATTAGCGTTGATGCCAGCCTTGAGAGCCGTGCCCGAAACCGATGCTCCCGATTGAAGGCAGAACTCAATCAGACGCCGCTTGGCCGCTGGCTCGTAGTCGCGCTTCCCATTGGAGCGGACTCGCACCGCCTGCAGCGGAAATAGGTCAATCTCGTCTTGGATCATGTTTGCGTCCGCAAAGTCTTTGCGGACGCAAGCCTGCCAACGTTCAGCCTTCAATACCAGACGTCGTCAATTGAGCGCTTACTCTCGCTCACGATGACCGGCAGAAGCTTGTCCTGCTTGTCCTTGCCGAGCGTGGCGAGCAGTTCGGCGTGCCCGAGCAGGATGGTACGGGTGTTGAGCGCTTCCAGAACGGATTCGCTGCAGTTCATGAGCGCCAGGCGCTTGTCGAGTGTGGAGCGTGACCAGCCAAGCTGGCGGGCCGCTTCGTCGCGGTCGCCTTTGAGCTGGCCAACGATTTCCGCCGCGGACACGGCCTCCTCAGACGGCGCCATGTCCGCGCGCTGTACGTTTTCGATGAGCGCGTAGCGGCGAGCTTCGGCGTCCGTCAGGACCTTGATGTTGACGGGCATCTCGTACCCGTCGCCGTGGGCGGCAAGCGCAGCGCGGTAGCGGCGTTCACCGGCAACCACCTCGTACTCATGACCTTGCTCTTCGTCCTCGACAGGCCGGATTAGGATCGGCTGGATGACACCGTCCACGCGAATGGATTCGGTCAGTTCAGCCATCTCCGCAGGGTCGAAATACTTGCGCGGGTTGCAGCCAGGACGGATCTTGCCAATTACGACAGTGGGGTTTTGCATTGTGGGTTCTCGCGGAAATGGGAACCCGTTGCCGCACCGGGAACGTGGTTCCCGATGGGATGAAAGGATGGGCTACCAGGCTATGCTGGCGGGCCACCGTACTGCAAAAGCTGGCACCCGGAGGTGCGGGGTCGATGCGTCTGAGACGCGGTAGGTGGCGAAAGAATACCTAAAGTCCGGCCGACCGGCAACCACCCACAAGCATGGCAACGGCTGCGATCGGCCGAGGTCGTGTGGAAACGCTCAGTGGGCCGCCGTGTACGCGTCCATATATAGGTCTCGCTGGGCTTTCCACTTTTGCGGTCGATTCAGTGCCGATGCGACACCGGGTGGCGGCAATGCCTTCCAAATTGGCTTTGAGGCACTCCACGCGAGCGTTAAAAGATCGCCAATAAGGCTTACGCCCCCGCCAGCTTTACCGCCTTCATCATTCTGGCGATCCCGAGCACCCTAATCACCCGCTTGAGATTGTATGCGAGCACGTGCAGGCTCATCTCAGTGCTCACATGCTCTAACGTCTTCGTCAGGAAGTGCGTCGAGCCCATCCAATGTTTAAGCGTGCCAAACACGTGCTCAATGGTACGTCTTCGCAGTGTCATGGCATCTGGCATGCGGTCGAGCCGTTTCTGCATCCGCTCTAGCACCACCTCATGTTCCCATCGGCGAATGCGCCGATAGTCCGTGATCGTGCATTGCTCGCGCATTGAGCACCTGGGACAGGCGCTGCTCCAGTACACATGTAGCTTTAGGTTGTGCTCGATCGTAGTGAATCTATGGATCGCTCTTTCCCCGGCCGGGCATTGGTATTCGTCGTCCTTTGCCACGTAGATAAAGTCTGCTTTGCTAAACCGTCCGTCAGCCTTGGCGCTCGACGTCATCGGCTTCGGTACGAAGGGCGTGACGCCGACGTCTTCACAGGCTCTGATCTCCGGTCCATTGAAGTAGCCACGATCGGCAAAGGCCTGCAGTTTCGTACGGCCCATCGCTTCACGCGCGGCCTTCGCCATCTTGCTCAGTTGCGCTCGGTCGCTGCCGATGTTTGTGACCTCGTGCACGACAATCAGGTGGTGCTTGGCATCAACGGCCGTCTGAACGTTGTACCCCACAACCCCCGTTCCCTTGGCTTGTGAGATCATCGAGCGCGCATCAGGATCCGTGAGTGATAGCTGCTCATCGGGCTCACTCTTCAATTCTTCCTTGATGCGATCCAACTCCCGCATTTGCTGGCGCAGCTTCTTGATCTTTTCTTGCAGCCTCGTCGTCTTCGCCTCAATTTCAGCCGGCTGGGTTCGGTCGGCAGTCTCCAGGGCGTCGAGATAGCGCTGGATGCTCTGCTCAATCTGCTGCTGGCGCTTGTCGATCTTGCCCGACGTGAAATTGCGGTCCCGACTGTTGACTGCCTTGAACTTGCTGCTATCGATGGCCACGATTGCCTGAGAGAACAGCTTCAAGTCTCGGCACAGTGCGACGAAGCGCCGGCAAACGTTCCGAATCCCCACGCCGTTGTCGTGACGGAAGTCCGCAATCGTTTTGAAATCCGGTGCAAGCCGTCCAGTCAGCCACATCAATTCGACGTTGCGCTGAGTCTCGCGCTCCAGTCGGCGGCTCGACTGGATTCGGTTCAGGTAGCCATAGATATAAATCTTCAGCAAGACCGAGGGGTGATATGCCGGCCGACCGGTGGCCGCGGGAGCGGCGCCCTTAAAGCCAAGCCTATGCAGGTCTAGCTCTTCAACAAAGGCATCGATGACGCGCACAGGATTGTCTTCACCGATATAGTCATGAAGACATTCTGGTAGCAGCGTAACCTGCTGCCGATCTTCGCCTTCGATGAATCGCTTCATGGATCGTCCCGCGCTGACAAGTTGCTTCAGTCTAGGCGATGCATTAGTGTTTTCACACAGCCTCGGCCAGAAGCCGCCATTCCCCATTCCGTCGCGAACGTCTCCCATGAGACAAAGAACGAGCGTTCACCGTTGGACTTGTCGTTTCAGATTCAGGCTGGTGCGTTGCCCTGTGACGCTGAGCGTCAGGCCATGCGAATAGCTTCTGTCGAGTGTGGTAGAAATCAGCTAACTGCCAAGCATCGGGTTGAGTCGCATCGCTGTGATGAAGGCAACCAAGTTGGCCAAGAGAATATCCATGGCCAAAAGCGAAGCCATCGCGCTGTCGAGGCTATCCGTGTTCACTAGTTGGTCCAAGACAATGCGCGCTGCGCCAGCCCAACTCTTCACCCAGTTGGCAGCCTCGCCCTCCATCACTAAAACTTTCCCAATACCCCTGGTCAAAACCGAAACGACCTCCACTGGCAGACTTTCGAACATGGCCGCGATGCTGCAATCGGCAGGCCACGATGAATGGATCAAGTATGTGGTATCCCTGTCATCGTGGCTTTCCGCAGAGCCCAGAATAACGAGCAAATCGACCTCAATCGGATCAAGGAGACTAGACAGTGGCTCCAACGCGCCTGTCCACTGCTCTATTTCCTGAACGACTTCGTTCACATAGGAAACACGGTTGCGAAGTGATGCTATATGCGCCTCGGAAAGTTTAAGAGGCGGTGCCAGCAGGTAGTCAGTTAGCACCGCTGCTATGTTGTCTGGAACCATGTTTCAGTAACGAATGGGCACATACTCATTTGCGGCCCGTTCCCACTCGGGGAGTTCGGGAGGAAGGGTCTTGCAGTATAACTTTACGCGCCCAATAGCCTCTTTCAGTCCGTTTTGGAGCTGAATAACAGCGTCGTAATGTCCTTTCGTAGGTGTAGGCGACTTCAGATACTGGTCCAGTCTCTTGTATACCAGTTTGTGATAGCGCGATTGCGCATTCTGGCGTGCGAGGGTACATCGTGGATCCTCATCGCAGGTCAGCGGCTTAACTATCTGGGTAGCAAGCTCGCGAAGGGATCTTGCCCCTTCTTCCATTGCGCTGGCCATCGCGTTCCATCCCACAGTCATGAGCTGAAGGATCGCGTTAGGGTTTCCTCGACTCCCAAAAAGATCGCTCTCCGGCGAGCTTAGATAGTTCGGGGCCTGCCCACTGCTCCCGCCGGGGGGAACTGGCCGCGGCACAGGCGGCGCTTGCTGTGCGCGAGCCGGCGCAATCCAGCCTAAGATCCACGCCACCAAGCGCTTCCATGATGCCGCCAGCCCGCTAGGTTTCACGACGTCCGAGTTACTCTCCCGAGCGGCGGCATTTGCCGCAAACGGGTTGGATATATCTGACACGATAGTCGGACCAGAAGCATCCGTAATCTCAACCAGGCGGTGCGCGGAATCGTACGTATAGCCTCTGTAAAGAGTGCCATCTGGTCCGCGGACTGCAATGAGAAAGCCGATATTGTCGTATTCGTATTTGAGTGCGAATCCGTTGACCTCGTAGGAAACTGGCCTGCCATTGGTGTCGTACTGATACCGGATGTGGTCACCATCAAGCGTAATCGCATCCAGCATGCGACCCGCCGCATCGTATTGCACTGCCTGGGCTTTTCGACCTGCCGCATCAGTGATGGTAAAAAGGTTGCCGGCGCTGTCATATGTGTACGTCCACTGCCCCACCACCGTACCGTCGACCATCTCCATGGTCGCGGATTTCAAGCCGTTCGAATCATAGGTCCATCCCGTGCTTGAGACTGGCCCAGCAGGGGTCACGTTGACCCCTTGACTTCCGGTCGGATCGGTCGTGTCGTACCGGACATAGCCAATCATCTGGCCGCTGGCGTCGTAGCTGAAACACTCAAAATGGCCTGGCTCGGCAACCTTCAGCGGCAGATTCCACGTCGGATGCCACTCGGTGGTCGTGGTCTTGGCATCGGCGGTGCCATAGCCCTCGATGCGCTGGGTCTCGCGGCCGAGCGCGTCGTAGCTGTAGCGCGTCTCGATGTCCGCAAAATCCTTCTTACTCGCGACATTCCCCACCGCATCGTAGGTCACCGCCTTGGCGATGTCCCCGCACGCCGGACAGGGCGCCGAGGCGCCGGTGGCCCGCAGCACGTTGCCCTGCAGTTCGGAGGTGAAGGTACGGCTGGTGCCGTCCGCGGTGGTGACCGACGTCTGGCCGTTGCCGAGGAAGCTCAGTTGGAACTTGTCGACGCCCCCGGCGTGCTCGGTGCTGGTGGCGCGCCCGAGGGAATCATAGCCGTAGGTGGAAAATCGGATGCCTTTCTCGTCCGTGATGCCGGTCAATGCCCAACGGAACTTGTACTCGGAATTTTCGTAGTGGTACTTGCGCAGGGCGCCGTCGGCATAGGTGACCGTGCTCAACATGCCATAGTTGTTGTAGCTGTATTGCACGGTCGTGCTATCCGGCAAGGTCGCGGCAGTGATCCGGCCGTAGGCGTCATACACAAAGCGAATGGCCAGCCCGAACTGGTTGCGGACCTCGATTAGAAGGTTTGCATAGGGCGCCACGGTTTTGGGCGTGCTGGTGATGCTGTACTTCAGCGATGTCGTCCAACCATTGCGCGCCTTGACCAACAGTAGCTTGCCATCCGCGTCGTAGTCTTCCGTACTGTCGGTGCGGTGGTCAATCAAGCGAAAGCCTTGGCCAGAGCCACCGGCGTCGGACACTGGCGCTACCTGGTCACCCTTACCATCCACAGCAGACCATACTCCATTGCTCAGCGTGAAGGTCGTGGTCGTGCCATCACCGCGCAGTGCCGCAAGACTCGGCGTCGCATTGTTGTAATGGGACAGATCTAGGCGCCGTTGCCATTCATGCATCCAGACAGATCCAAAACCGTCAATCGGCATGACTAGCGTGCTCGACCGATACGTTCGCTTGAGCGCCAGTGGCGATGGTCCCGTAGATACGAAATCAGTCTCCACCTGAGTTTTCAGCCCCGATCCAACGGAACAGGGGTTCCCCACCGTGCAGCTTTGCTCAGTTAGGGTGTTGACTGGAATTTGGGTGCCAGGATACTTCGCGTTGTTCCCGGGCGTCATTGTCGGTCCGGGTGAGCGATAGATTCCTATGGGGTAGCTTGAATTCTCATAAGGGCAGTAAGGAATAACAGTATAAGGAAAGTAATTGTCCGGTACAGTGCCTGCGGGGGGGCCATTCGGAAGGTCAACACGGCCGACATAGCCACCTGCGTAGTAAACCATTTCTGGCGGATCGTTAGAGGCACTCCAACCGGCTCGGATAATCTTTCCGAGGGGCACATCCTTGCACGTCAGATTCAATGACGCTTGCGCCGAAACTGGCGAACTGCACAGAAGCAGAACGCCAAGGAGAGCGCCAAGAATGCCTCGGAAAATCCCACTGCAGCGGAAGCCAGCAATTCCCCCGGAACGGGCGAACCCCGGCGCATCCCAAGAGCACATCCAACGAATACTGATTCGCATGCTTCGACCCTTCCCGTAAGCGCGGCTGCAAAAAGCGCCGCGTTGAATGATTTCGGGCGAGTCTAAACAAGGTTGCGTTACCCCATGTATCACACGGCGCACATCAGACATAAGCCAAATTGAGATCTGATACGCACTTTGGGTGCCAGCTTCGATTGGCAACCCCGGCTGGGGCGTGTGGCAACTGGTATCGGGACCGCGGCGCTGGGCAAACTCTGGCGTCGCCCGCATTCAAGCGACTGCCTGCCGCGCAATTTCGGCCATTGATGCGGGAGATTTAAACGACGCAGATGGGTCGGAAGCGGTCCCCCGCGTCCACATGCTCAAACGGATCTGGGCCGATGGCTGTGTCCTGCCAGAGGCTCGGCCAGTGAATTCGCAAAAATGAATCGGCAAGGTCCGAAACTGCCCCCAGATGCAAATGTTGGTCCTATGCTTGCGCTCTTCGGAGCCTGCTGCTGCCTTCGCGCGCTGCTAAGGAGACCAGTAACTCGCTGATCTTTGCAAATCTCCGGCCGTCACATGCTGCATCCCCCATGACATGGAGATACGCGATGGATGACCATACTCAAATTCTCGTCTGCCAGTGCGGCGTCCCCGTCCGGATTCGAGAACGGCATTTCGAGATTGGGGGCAATCAGAGCTTGGACTGGGCGCCATGTCCGCTGTGCTACCGGAAGCTCTACCAGATGAACGTCGAAGGGGTCGTCTCAGCGGAGCTGGTTTCTGAGGCGGAGTGGGACTAGAGGCCGAGCCATGCCTCATCATCAACCGCTGCATCGGTCTATCGGCCTGACGGTCGGGCCTCGCCCTGAACTCGCATGGATGGCAACCACACTCCAGGTCCCGGCTCCCTTTCAACGACGCCCTCTACGATGGACTCGCGCCCGACAAGCGACCGCGCGGCAGTGAGCGGCATACCAATCAGTTCCCAAGTCTGATGGGACCGCGTTTCCAGCATCACGGTCGGGAACGGTTCGTTGCCCTTGATGTGGATTTCGCCAATGAGCGTGAGTCGCTGGGGAGCGGTTGCGACCGATCCGGCACAGGCTGTGATGCCGACCGCCATAAGCACCGTGAGTATGAATTTCTGCATGCTTTCCCAAGGAATTGGGGCGGCTCTTGCCGCCCCGTGGGTCTTATTGAATCACGACTGACAGCGTCGAGTTCGCTGGCACCTTTACAGTCTCGCTATACGTGCCGTTCACAGCCTTGCGCACCACCGGCAGGCTTGCATATGGCTGCAACGTTGCGGGCACCGACTGCGTCAGCGTGCGCAGGGGCAGGTACAGCTGGGGGTCAATGACAGGAAGCGTAAATCCGCCTTCTGCACGGGCAGGGAAGCCGAAGCCACTGGGACTTGGCGCCTTCATGAGCGCGCTCGATGTCGCCGCGAACCGGCGCAGTTGCTCGCCCAGGCCCGACGCTGGGGCGGCTGCGCGGATAGAGGAATCGAGGACGGCCACCGAATCGGTGCTACTGACGTTGGCAAGGAGATGCTTGTAGAAGCCCAGGCCCAGTTGGCGATCGAGGAAGCCGCCGAGCGAGCCCGACACCGAATAGCTATCGCACGCAGGGCCAAATGCATCCCATGACAGCAGGCTGCAGTTGTACGATCCGGCCTTGTAGCCCACGTAGTTTGGGAACCGTACGTCACGGATCGCGTTGTAGGTCGGGTCAATGGACTGGCTCGCGAAGTCTTCCATCATCATGGCGCTTGCCTCTTCCAGCCAGGTATCGAACGCATAGGACGGACCTTTTACCACTGCACGCCGATAGAAGTTCTGCATGTGCATGCCTTCGTGCGCCATCGTTAGCAACATCGACTTCATGCCTTCCGGGCCGCCGCGGTACAGTGTCTCCGAATCCAGGTAGAGCGACACGGATTCGTTGCTGTAAGGGTTCGTTGTGGGATCCTTCTTAATCGCGTTGCGCGCAAAGAAGTACCCGACAACTCCAAATGGCGTCGCATTGTTGTCGAAGTTCAGAATCACGATATCGATAGGCTGCTGCACCGCCCCATCGATGAGATCGCTGTAGACGTGCGGGCCCCATACCGGGCCGCCGGTCTGCTTGAGCATGTCGTAGATCTTGCCGCCCGGCACGAAGCCTGCGTAGAGCTGGTTGACAATCGCGGCGCTGACCTTGGTCGGATCGTTTTCGCCATTCTCGACCCAGAAGTTCACGACCGTGCCGTCGGAAGTCACGTCGGTTCGAACGAGCGTGGTATTACGCGCGGAGTTGTCCTCGTGATACCAGGTGCGAGCATCGCCCACGGCGTAGGCTACGGCACGCAATGGCGGCGTGGCGCCGAACGATGACTGGCTCGGCGCGGTGCCCCGCGGTCCTGCCAGCGCCGCCCAGCCATCGCGGTTGAAATCGGCAATGCGGCGCTTGACTGCATTGACGCCGTCGTCCCACTGGATCGCGCTCGCGGCCACGGTCGGGAGGTATGAAGCGGTGAGCGGGATCGTCGGCATCGTCTGAGCGGTGCCGGACTGGTTCGTGAACACCAGCGTCACGTCCTGGCCAGCCAATCCGGAGATGCTGATCGGCATATCGACGGCGGCAGCCGTCGCATTCATGTTCTGCCAGACACCCACACCAGAGCCAGCGTAGGTGTTCGCGTCGACCGCGGCGCAGCCCGAACAGGCTGGCGTCACAACGCTGGTCGGCTTTGCGGCAGGATCGGCAGGCGTCCCCGCAACGGGCGCGGCCGTGCCACCGGTAGAGGTGCCCGTGGCAGCCTGCGTGGGCTCGCCACTGTCGTCGCCACCGCCGCAGGCGGCAAGAACCGCGGAAGTCAGCAACGCTACCGCCAGAGACCCTCGGAAAGACAAAGCGCGATTGCGCATGATGATTTCTCCTTATTGTGGTTGGCCGCGACCCTTCAATACGCGGCATCTGAATATCGGCGGATTCGCCGCCACCATCACCCCGCTTTTCGGGGGTTTTCCCTACCCCAGAAGCCGCGACGGCACGCAGCCAACGGAATCCGGGTTCTTCAAAAAAAAAGCCCTCACGAGGAGGGCTGGGAGAACGGGTCCATCTTGAGAGAGCTTCCGTAGCGGGGCGCTACGGAAACCATCTTATGGTTGTTTCGGGCGTCGTAGCGCCCAGAAAGCTCAGCTATTTAGGGTGTCTTTCAACGGTAGTGGGCCAATCGGCCGAGCCAGCAGGGTTGTCACCGCCCCGCTCACCCGCCAACCGCCCATTTCCGTCTCGAGAACACCGTGTACCAGGCGATCAAGGCAAATGATCTCGATGCCGTCAGCCTCCAGCGTGCCCAGGATGTTGGCAACGGTGGTGGCGCGCGTGCCGTGACGCTTGATCGTCGCCACGCCCTCACCCAGGGCTATGCTGCTTTCATTCGCTTTCATGCTGCCTCCTTAAGAAGTTGGCGTTGGTCGCGGGTCTTGCGGCCGTGAAGCGCCGCGAGATCGTCGACAAAGGCATCCAGAAGCGTGTCCATGTGCAGAAACGCCTCGTCTTCGAGTTCCGGGGTCGCCCAGTCCAAGCCGGCTTCCATGGCGTCGCGTTTGTGCGCCACCATTTGGTCCTGGTAGACATCGATGCTCCCCGGCAGGTGGAAATACACCACCTTCAATTGCCCTCTCCGGTTCCAACGCAGCGCGCGCCGCATCGCCTGATACTCGATGCGCCATGTCCACGAGCGGTCGTAGAAGAGAACATAGTCTGCGTTCGGGAGGTTGTACCCTGCCCTGCCCGATCCTTTGGTGCAGAGCAATCCCGAGGCCGCCCCGTTCACGAACCGCTTGTCCTTGTCGGCCACGCGCTTCGCAATCGAAATGCCGCCGTGGAACGGTACGGTCTCCACGCCGCGCGCCTGCAGTTGGCCGGCGAGCAGGTCGATCACCCCCGGATTCTCGGCAAAAAGGATCGCCTGCTTTCCTTCACCGGCGATGGCTTCCATTCGCTCGATCACGGCACGCTGCTTGCTGGTCAACTGCCCCAGCGCTCCTACGCCGTCCACCCCATGCTGCGGGTAGTTGGCGGCGAAGTGCACTGCTCGGATGCGCGCGAGGATTGCGATCAGGTTGTTCGAGCGTCCGTCGGTATGACGGATATCCCGATACCATTCCGCGAACTCGTCGGCCGTGCGCAGGTACAGCGACAGATGACTCGGATCCCAATCCGTCTCAACCAACTCGACTGCCGGCGGATCGATCTGGATGTACCGGGCCACGTCGGGCTCGCAGACTAGCCGCCGCTTGATGTGCGGCGCCAGCATCTGCCTGTAGAGCGGCAGATTGCCGATCTTGGGCACTTCCCGTTTGGCGCCATCCTGCAGGCTCTCCGCGAATTCCCACGTCACCCATTCCAGCACGACGAAGTCATCGCGGAAGCGATCTACGCCGCGTTGAGCATGCTGCGCGGTGGCCAGCCATTGGCGATCCAGGTATCCGCGACGGTAACCGTAGGGCTGAGCCGCCGTACCGTCACCGCCCGTAAAGGCGATCAGACCAAAGACGTCACGGGGGTAGTTCGCAATCGGGCTCCCCGTCAGAATGTACCGGCGCCGCGCCGACAACTGCCAGAGCGCGCGGCTCTGGTCGCTGTTCGGATTGGACAGTCGCTCCCCCTCGTCGGCCACCAGCAGGCCGATCCGGCGCCGCAGACGGTGAGCGTATGTGACCCGCCGCGAAGCCTCCCGACACACCGGCATGCGCAAGCGCTCGTAGGCAATGAGATTGATCTGCCCCAGCTTCCCGAGTGCTTCCGGCGAGTCGATGACATGCACCGACTGCGGCGGCAGGATCTGCGCCAGTTCGGCACGCATTTCCGGGACCAGCCGCGACTCGACCACGATCAGGCCGTGCTTGACCCCTGACAGCAGGATCAAGCCCGCCGCGAGCCGCGATTTGCCGCAACCCTGTTCCCACGCCGCCACAGCACCACAGGGCTTCTGGAGCAGCTCCACTAGGTCATTTTGTTGAAATTCCCAGTTTAGCCAGCGGTCGATACCCAGCGCCTGCATTCGGCGACGCAGGCCAAGGGCTTGCTGCGGATATTTCACCGACAAGCCTTCGTGCACGGTTTCCCAGGTCTGCTCTGATCTGCTAACGGCAAAACGCCCCATCAGCTCGTCCAGCGTTAGCACGAACTGACTGCCGCCGGCGTGGTAGGCATAGCGGCCGTCCGCCTGCCGCGCAAACGCTACGGTCTCGCCGGCCTTGATTACTGGACTACCCCATTTCAGCGGGTCTGCAACATGGCTTTTGAGGGCCACGCCGCAGATGGTTTCCGCTGCGTTCACACCCGTCGTCCAGACCGTGTGCCGCAGCGGCTTAGCCTGGCGCGCGCTGCGCCGTACCCGTTTCGCGAAATGCTTGAGGAACCCCGGGGCCAGTTGCGGTACGCCGCCGGCGCCGCGAATCAGCCGCAGCAAGCCATCCAGCGCCGCCATCGGGTCGTCCTGCACCAGATAGGCCTCGAGATCGAGGCGGCCGCTGCCGGCGTAGTGCATGCCTTGCGGCAGGCGCTGGCCATCCAACGGCCGGATTCTGCAATCGAGGACACTGTTCAGCACCATTGCTTCGACGAAGCCGCACTCAAATCCCAGGACAATCCGGCGGCCATCATGGGCAATGCGTACCCGTTTCTGCGAGGTCACGGGGCGCGTAATGGCAGGGCCCGCGTCATCCAGCGTTTGGTGCCCTAGTCGTGCCTCTCCGAAGATTCGATCATCGAGATTCAGGTCCAGCGCGGGCAAGGGAATGGTCAAATCGCTGTGCGACTGCCGCACAACTCGGCCCATCCGATAGCGGCCAAAGACCGCAATGGAGGTGTGCACCGTCGCGCCTTCCTCCCGGAAGGCCGAGGCCGGCAGGTCGAAGATGCCGACCACGCGGCGGGCCGCATTAACGTGTGCGTCCCGGTGATCCAGAACGTTGACGAAACGGTCGACAAAGCTCGTAGGCAAGAGCGCCACAACGAGTTGTGCCGCCTCCAGCGCCTGGGCCAACGCATATTCATGGCTCAGAGCGCTGCTGTTGGGCCCGAACCTTCCCCAGGTCGTGCAACCAAACGGCTGCAGATGCGGCGATTCCAGATGGATCGAGAACGGCGGATTAATGATGGCGACGTCAAATCGCCGGGGATGGATTTCCTCCATGCCCGCCATGCGGAAGCTGCCTTCGAAGCCGGCGGCCTCGATGCACTGCTGGACTGCCGCGATCACCGGCTCGTGCACGTCAACACCATACAGACTGTGCTGCGCCGGATCGGCGTACTGCATCAGCCGGGCCGAGCCGACCGAATTGTCCAGAACCGAGATCTTGCGGCCGGGGCGCCAGGTCTCGACGACGCCCCACATGAGCCGCGCAATCGCGTCCGGGGTAAAGAATTGCGACAAATGCTTCTGCCGCGCAGCGTGCAGCTCGCCCATGTGAGCGATCTTGTCGGCTTGCGAGCCGAGGCTGACGATGGCCCGCAAGGGCCCGTACCAATGAGTCATAGGGATTCCAGAAAAGAAAATGCTCCGTCGAAACGGGGCAAGGGAAAGGCGCCAGGCGGCTTACGCCGAGATCGGCTCAGATGCTGGCTCGGATAGGTGCTGGGCGACGAACGCCAGGAGGCGCTCGCCAAGCGAAAGAGTGAACCGCAGCTCCCAGTACTCGTTGTATTGCACGACATCGAGACCCGGGAACGTCCGCCGCTGTTGAGGCGCAAAC
>Ga0209023_10004780_pt1 | contig 15189 bp, 10 predicted proteins | sample LakOneMetagenome_FD_187468 | JGI IMG/M metagenome (GOLD analysis project Ga0209023, IMG submission 187468) | Freshwater and sediment microbial communities from Lake Erie, Canada (SPAdes) (version 2) | ecosystem: Environmental > Aquatic > Freshwater > Lentic | place: Lake Erie, Canada... | reverse complement strand
CCACGAGGGATCCGTCAGCGTGGGGAACGCGCACGCGTTCGCCCTGGGCGCCGTCGGCGAAACCACCGAGCTGGTCGTCGGCGCCCCACGCGCCGCCGCTCAAGCAGGAGATGCTGACGCCGTTGCGGCAGTTGATGCAGGTGTTGTCACAGTCGTAGAACGGGGCGATGACGAAGTCACCCACCTTGATGGTGGTGACGTCGGGTCCGACCTCCTCCACGATTCCCACGAATTCGTGGCCGATACGGTGTGCGTCTTTGGTGGGCGCGATGCCCCGGTACGGCCAGAGGTCGGAACCGCAGACACAGGCGGCGACAACGCGCACGATGGCGTCGCCTCCGGTGGAAAGCACGGGGTTCGGAACTTCTTCGAGTCGGATATCGCGTTCGCCATGGATCACAGTTGCAAGCATGAGCGCCATCGTAAACGCCATTCCTGAAAAGTTTCCTGTGTGCGGTTAAAGCAGGTCGTCATCGAGGTCATCGGGCAGGGGCTCGATGACCGGCGCGGACACGACGCTCAGCTGGTCTCCGTCCGGTGCCAACGCCACCAGAACGGTGTCGCCGTCGCGAACGTCTCCCGCGAGCAACGCCCGCGCCAGCCGGTCGTCGATCTCCCGCTGCATCAGGCGGCGCAGCGGACGAGCCCCGTAGATCGGGTCGTAGCCCTCGTCGGCGAGCCAACGACGGGCATCCGGTGTCACAGCGAGTTCGAGCCGCCGCTCGGCCAGTCGCCGTTGCAGGCGATCCACGTAGAGCTCCACGATTTCGCCGAGCTCGTCGGTCGTCAGGGTCGAGAAAATCACGATGTCGTCGAGGCGGTTCACGAACTCGGGCTTGAACGCCTGGCGCACCATCAGCTGCACCGCGTCTTCCTTTTGCTCCGTGGACAGCGCGGGATCGACGAGCACTTGCGATCCCAGGTTGGACGTGAGCACCATGATGGTGTTGCGGAAGTCCACCGTGCGCCCCTGGCCATCGGTGAGCCGACCGTCGTCGAGCACCTGGAGAAGCACGTCGAAGACCTCCGGGTGGGCCTTTTCGACCTCGTCGAACAGGATCACCGAGTACGGTCGACGCCGCACAGCCTCGGTCAGCTGGCCGCCCTGCTCATAGCCGATGTAGCCGGGAGGAGCCCCGACCAGGCGAGACACGGAGAACTTCTCGCCGTACTCACTCATGTCGATGCGCACCATGGCTTTTTCGTCGTCGAACAGGAAGTCGGCCAGCGCCTTGGCGAGTTCGGTCTTGCCCACGCCGGTGGGGCCGAGGAACAGGAACGAGCCGGTCGGTCGGCCGGGGTCGGAGATGCCGGCACGGGAGCGTCGCACCGCGTCGGCCACCGCGCGAACAGCGGGCTTCTGGCCGATCAGTCGATGCGAGAGCTCACTTTCCAGGCTCAGGAGCTTCTCCGTCTCGCCCTGCAGCAACCGACCCACCGGAATGCCGGTCCAGGCAGCGACCACGGCGGCGATGTCCTCCGCGGCGACCTGGTCGTTGACCATGCGCGGCCCGTCGGATTCCGCCTGCTCAGCCGCCCGCAGTTCGCGTTCCATCACTGGGATGTCGCCGTACAGCAGCCGCGACGCCTTTTCGAGGTTGCCCTCGCGCTGCGCCCGGTCGGCGTCGATCCGGGCCCCATCGAGGCGCTCCCGCAGTTCACCGACCCGGTTCAGGGTGGCTCGCTCCTTGTCCCAGCGCGCCTGCAGCTCCTTCAGCTTGGCTTCCCGTTCCTCCAGGTCGGAGCGCAGCTTCACCAGCCGCGCCTTGGAGGCGTCGTCCTTCTCCTTCTTCAGCGCGAGCTCTTCGAGCTTGAGCCGGTCCACGCCACGGCGAAGTTCATCGATCTCCACCGGGGACGAGTCGATTTCCATGCGCAGCCGGCTCGCCGCCTCGTCGATCAGGTCGATGGCCTTGTCGGGCAGCTGACGGGCGGTGATATAGCGGTTCGACAATGATGCCGCAGCCACCAGCGCCGCGTCGGCGATCGTCACCTTGTGGTGGGCTTCGTACCGTTCCTTGAGCCCACGGAGGATAGCGATGGTGTCTTCGACCGAGGGCTCGTCCACGAGCACCGGCTGGAAGCGGCGCTCGAGCGCGGCATCCTTTTCGATGAATTCACGGTACTCGTTCAAGGTCGTCGCGCCGATGAGGCGCAGCTCACCCCGCGCGAGCATGGGTTTGAGCATGTTGGAGGCTGCCACCGAGCCCTCACCGCCGCCCGCGCCCATCAGAGTGTGCAACTCGTCGACGAAGGTGATGATCTCGCCGTTGGCGTCGTTGATCTGCTTGAGAACCGCCTTCAGCCGTTCTTCGAACTCGCCCCGGTATTTGGCGCCGGCCACCAGGGCCGCGAGGTCGAGGGCCACCAACTGCTTGCCCTTGAGCGAATCGGCCACATCGCCGGCCACAATCCGCTGGGCGAGGCCTTCCACCACCGCGGTCTTTCCCACTCCAGGTTCACCGATGAGCACAGGGTTGTTCTTGGTGCGACGGGTGAGCACCTGGCTGATCCGGCGAATCTCCGCGTCGCGTCCGATCACGGGGTCGAGTTTGCCGCTCTTGGCGATTTCGGTGAGGTTCACCCCGTAAAGCTCGAGCGCGGTCTTTGCCTTCTCCTGTGATGGCTGTTGTCCGGCTTGCATCGCGGTACCTCCCGAGTTGAGATAAATTCGATCAACTTTATCCTTCCTGAAAGCGACGCGCCAGCAGCGCCCGACGCAGAGGTGCGACAATAGAGGTTGGCAAATCACTGGAGTCCTTCGTACATATGGCGCATACCCTCAGCACGCACGAGATCGCACGACTCGTCGGCAGCCAGGCGTTCTCTCGCGGCGAGCGCTATGCCCGCAACGGCCAGGTCACCTCCCGCACGTGGTTCGGTTCAGGAACCCAGCTGTTCGGAAACGTACAGGGATCCAATGTTCAGCCCTACGCGGTGACCGTGTCCTTCACACTCAGCTCCACCGGGACCGTGCTGCGCACATCCGGGGTGTGCACGTGTCCGATGAAAAGCAACTGCAAGCATGTGGCCGCTTTGCTGATCGCCAGCGCCAGCGCTCCGGAAGCCAGCCAACCGCGCTCGACCGGTTCGGCGCGGACGATCGGCGACCGACGGATGCCGGTGTTCGAGTCCTCCCCGGAGCCACCCGCTCCCCCGGCCGCCCCGGCCTGGCAGGCGGCCCTGGGATCCATCACCCGGCAGGGCACCGACGAACCCACCGACACGGCCCTGGCCCTGCAGTTCGACCTGTTGGAACCCGCCTACGCCGGACGGGCGGCCGCCGCCCGCGGCCCGCAACCGCAGCGGCTCGGCGCCCGCCCCGTGGTGATGGGCAAGAAGGGCAAGTGGATTCGCGGCAACATCACTTGGGACAATATCTCCTACCTGCCCGGCTCATACGCCCCCGCGCACCGCAAGATCCTCAGTGCCATCTACGCGCTGTACACGGCCGGGTCCCGCTATTACACCTATACAGACCAGTGGATCCACCTCGACGGATTCGCGAACCGGGCGCTCTGGGAGCTTCTCAGTGAAGCGCAGGCCGGCGGACTTCCCCTTGTGAGCGCCAACGCCGGCCAGGGGCCCGTCGAGTTGAGCACCGCGCAGGCCGCGCTCGAGCTCGATATCACTCGCACTCCCGAAGGCCTCACCCTCACCCCGCTGATCGCGTTGGATTCACGACACCTCAAGCACAAGGAGTTCGGCTTCATCGGCGAACCGGCGCACGGTATCTTCACGTGGTCCAACGCCCCGGACCTGGATGACGATGACGTGACGAGTCTCACGCTGGCTCCACTCGGTCACCGGGTGAGTGCCGAGATGCGCGCCCTCGCCACCGCCGCCGAACCCCTGCATATCCCCCTCGGCGACGAACCCGCATTCAGCATGGATTATTACCCGGTGCTGCGCCAACAGCTCACGCTCACCAGCCAGGACAACTCGTTCACCCTGCCGGAGAGTCCCCGGCCGGTGCTCTCCGTTGATGTGACCCACCAAACCGGCCACCGGGTGGAATTGCTCTGGGAATGGCGATACTTCTCCGCCTCGGACGCCTCGGACACCGAGGACACCGAGGACACCGAGCGTTACCGACTCGGCCTCTGGCCGGTCCCCAACGATTCCGGCTACCGCGACGAGGCCGAAGAAGCGGCAATCCTGCGCGACCTTGAATCCGTCCTGGCCCCCTTCCCCGCGCTCGCCCCCGACTATCGCGGCCACCCACGACTGAACCGCCGGTCGACTCTCGAGGGCGGTGCCATGATCGGCTTCCTCGACGCCCTGTTACCTGTGCTGCGTGACCGGCCGAATGTGATCGTCACCGAAGCCGAGGGCGCGCCCAGCTATCGGGCTGCCGAGGCGGCCCCCGTGATCAGCCTCACCACAAGCGAACGGACGGGCAGCCAGGACTGGTTCAACCTCGATATCACGGTGACCATCGACGGCGAAGAGATCGCCTTCGACGAACTGTTTCGCGCCCTGGCCTCCGAACAGGAGCTGATGATCCTGCCCACCGGCACCTACTTCAGCCTCGATCGGCCGGAACTGCACCAGCTGCGCGCCCTCATCGAAGAGGCCCGCGGCTTGCAAGACGCCTCCTCAGACACTCTCGGGCTGAGCCGGTTCCAGGCTGACCTCTGGGAAGAGCTGCAGCAGCTCGGCGTCGTTGCGCAGCAGGCGGCGACCTGGCGTTCGGCCATTGCCGGCCTGACGGATGCCACCCAAATCGATGAGCGCCCGCTCTCGCCGCTCGTGCACGCCACGCTGCGCGGCTACCAGCAGTCCGGTTTCGATTGGCTGAGCTTCCTCTATGACCACCGGCTCGGCGGCATCCTCGCCGACGACATGGGACTGGGCAAGACCCTGCAAACCATCGCGCTGATCACCCATGCCCGGGACAACCGGCCTGCCGACGAGAAGGCGACGCCGTTCCTGGTGGTGGCTCCCACCAGCGTGGTCTCCAACTGGGCCGCCGAGTGCGCCCGGTTCGCCCCGGGCCTGAACGTGGCCACGGTCACTCAAACGGCCGGCAAGCGCGGCGAGAGCCTCGCCTCGGTCAGTGCCGGCGCCGATGTGGTGATCACGAGTTACACCCTGTTCCGACTCGACTTCGATGAGTACAACGGGACGGAATGGGCCGGCCTGCTGCTCGACGAAGCCCAGTTCGTGAAGAACCACCAGTCCAAGGCGCACCAGTGCGCGCGTCGGCTGAACACCCCGTTCAAGCTCGCCATCACCGGCACTCCGATGGAGAACAACCTGATGGAGCTGTGGTCGCTGTTGTCGATCACCGCTCCCGGCCTGTTCCCGAGCCCTTCCCGGTTCACCGACTACTACCGCAAGCCCATCGAGACCGATGGGGACAGCGAGCGCCTCGGGCAGCTCCGCCGACGCATCCGCCCCTTCATGCTGCGCCGCACCAAGGACCAGGTCGCCGGCGACCTGCCGGAGAAGCAGGAGCAGGTGCTCGAGCTTGAACTGCATCCCAAGCACCGCAAGGTGTACGACATGCACCTCGCCCGCGAGCGCCAGAAGGTGCTCGGATTGATCGACAACATGAACGCGAACCGGTTCGAGATCTTCCGTTCGCTCACCATGCTGCGCCAGCTCAGCCTGGACGCGAGCCTCTATGACAAGAAATACGACAGTGTGCCCTCGACCAAGCTCGACGCCCTGCTCGAATTGCTCGAGGACACCGTGGCGGAAGGCCACCGCACGCTCATCTTCAGCCAATTCACCCAGTACCTCGGCAAGGCCCGGGACCGACTCAACGCCGCCGGCATCTCGTATTCCTACCTCGACGGCAAGACGCGCAACCGGGCGAAGGCGATCAGCGACTTCAAGGACGGCGACACGTCCGTGTTCCTGATCAGCCTCAAGGCCGGCGGGTTCGGCCTCAACCTCACCGAGGCCGACTACGTCATCCTGCTGGACCCGTGGTGGAACCCGGCGACCGAGGCGCAAGCCGTGGACCGGGTGCACCGCATCGGCCAGACCAAGAACGTGATGGTCTACCGGCTCGTGTCGAAGGACACCATCGAGGAAAAGGTGATGGCGCTCAAGGCCACCAAGGCTCGCCTGTTCGAGAGCGTGATGACGGATGGCGCCGCTCGCGCCACCGCCCTGACGGCCTCGGACATTCGCGAACTGCTCGCCTGAAGGATGCGCCCCGGCTAGGGCAGAATAGAGAGGTGACTTCCACGACCACTTTCGCCCTCATCCGCCACGGCCAGACCGACTGGAATGCCGACCTGCGCATCCAGGGCGCCACCGACATTCCCCTGAACGACGTGGGCCGCGGTCAGGCCACGGATGCGGTGACACCGCTCTCTGCCTTCGGCTGGGACTTCGTGGTGTCGAGCACGCTCTCCCGCGCGGCGGAAACCGCCGACCTCATCGCCGCCGACCTTGCGCTCACGGTGACCCACCGCATCCCGGGCCTCAGCGAGCGCGATTACGGACCGGCTGAGGGCCTGCAGGCGGGCGCCGAGCTCGAAGCGCTGCGTTTTCCCGGTGGCTTCCACGGCGCAGAGACCGAATCGGCCGTCGCCGAGCGTGGAATCGATGCGTTGACCCGGCTCGCCCACGACAACCCCGGCGCCCGCATCATCGTCGTCACGCACGGAACGCTCATTCGACTGTGCCTGACCAAGGCCCTCGACCGTGAGATCGGCAGCATCGACAACGCGGCGCTGACTCTCGTGCACCGCCATTCTGCCGGGTGGACGCTCGACGTGCTCAACGGCCGGTCCCAGCCCGAATAAGGTCGGTCAGTTCGGCTGCTTCCCTCCTGGCGAGGGTGCGGTGCGCTATTGCGACGCGCCCGGCAACACGCCCCCACCGATTTTCGAACTTCGGAGCGTCATCACAGGTAGTCTGACCTCACGTTGTTCCGTCGCTCACTGCAGAGGATGAGATCTGTGTCGCTTACACGCACCCCTTTGACCGGCTTGCATCCCCTCGATCCGCTCACTGCCGAGGAGTTCACCAGCGCCAGCGGAATCCTGGCCCGGCAACACGGAGTGGCCGCCGGCTGGCGGTTCGCCTCCATCGAGCTCGTGGAGCCACCTCGTGACGCGATCACCGCGTTCGAAGGGTCTGGCATTTTGCCCGAGCGGCTCGCTCGCCTCGTGGTGCTGAATCAGGCCGAAAACGCCACCTACACGTCTGTGGTCTCGCTGACGCACGACCGGGTGATCGAGTTCACGCACGTGCCCGGTGTGCAGGCCAACTTCACTGTTGACGAATGGGACGAAGCCGACTCCGCCCTGCGGGTGCACCCCGAGGTGATCGCCGCCCTCGCCAAGCGCGGCATCACCGACCTCGACTTGGTCTTCATCGACACCTGGACCTATGGCGACGCCGTCATCCCCGACAAGTACCGCGGCCGCCGACTGGGCTGGTGCGATATTTGGGTGCGCGCCGGCGCGGACGCGAATCCCTACGCGGGCCCGGTGAACGGGCTGCACTTCGTGATCGATGTCAACGCCATGGAGCTGCTTGAGATCGAAGACTCCTTCACGGTGGAGCGGCCCGAGATCATGGGTGAGTACGTGCCGCACCTGGTCCCGGAGCGCATCCGTGCCCAAAGCGCTCGTCCGCCGCGCAAGCCGCTCGACATCGTGCAGCCCGAGGGGCCCGGTTTCACGATCGACGGCCACCTCATCGAATGGCAGGGCTGGTCGATGCGCGTCGGTTTCAACTACCGCGAGGGCATGACGCTGCACCGCGTGGGATACCGTGACGGTTCTGCCGTCGGCGGCGAGCGCGTGCGCCCGATCGCCAATCGGCTGTCGTTTTCGGAAATGGTGGTGCCCTACCGCGACCCGAGCGTCGACCACTTTCGCCGGACGGCATTCGACATCGGCGAGTGGGGCCTCGGTTTCATGACCACCTCCCTCGAGCTCGGCTGCGATTGCCTGGGCGAGGTGCGCTACATCGACGCGGTGCTGCACAACAGCGCGGGCGAGCCGTATTCCATTCCCAATGCGTTCTGCATCCACGAAGAAGACAATGCGGTGCTCTGGAAGCACGTCGATCACAATGGCAGCGTCGAGGTGAGACGGATGCGCCGGCTCGTGGTGTCCTTCCATGTGACGGTGGCCAACTACGAGTACCTCGTGTACTGGCGGTTCTACGAAGACGGCAACATCGAGTGCGAGGTGCGCGCCACCGGCATCATGGTGGTCACCCATATCGATGAGGGCCAACCACACCCCAACGGCACTCTGGTGGACAATCGCACGTATGCGCCCATCCACCAGCACTTCATCGTGGCCCGGATGGACCTGGATATCGACGGTACCGAGAACACGGTGTTCCGCTCCGAGACCCAGATCCAGCCGACGAACGCGGCGAACCCGCACGGGCTCGGCCTCACCCAGCTGAATACCCCGATCGAGAAGGAAGGCTTCGACGACTTCAACTGGAACACCCAGCGCAGTTGGAAGGTCACGAACGAGAAGTCCCTGAACGGCCTCGGCACCCCGGTGTCGTACAAGCTCGTGCCGAGCAGCGCGATTCCCTCGTTCTTCGACCCCACGGCACCGGCCTACCTGCGCGCGCAGGTGATCGGCCACACCGTGTGGGTGACGCCAAACGATGAGTCTGAGCGCTGGCCCTGTGGCGAGTTCGTGAACCAGAGCAGTGTCGACCACGGCCTGCCCGAGTGGATTCAGGCCGAGCGGCCGGTGCGCAACACCGACCTCGTGCTCTGGTACGTCTTTGGGATCCATCACGTGACCCGCCCCGAAGACTGGCCGGTCATGCCCAGCGACACGGTTGCGTTCTGGCTGAAGCCGTACGGCTTCTTCGATCGCAATCCCGCCCTGGACGTGGCGCCCAGTGTCGCCGCCCACTGCGCTCCCGGGCACGAGCACAGCGAGCACGATCGCACTCAGCACGAGGAGGCATCGGAATGACCCGAGTGTCAAACTACGTCGTCGCCTACGAGGCGACCGATCGGGGACGAGAGGCGATCCAGCTGGGCATCGCGCTCGCCCGGCTCACCCACGCCGAGTTGAGGCTCTGCATGATCCTGGCCAGGTCCACGGCCATACCGGCGAAGGTGCACCCGTCCACCCACGACTTCGATGTCCTCCTGGAGGAACAAGCCGAGCAGTGGGTTGCAGCCGCGGCCGCCCGGGTGCCCAGCGATCTCGTGGTCAGCACTCATGTGCTCTGGGCCGATTCCACGTCGGAGGGCCTCATCGAGGCGGCGCAGCGGTTCCAGTCGGATCGGATCGTCGTCGGGGCGATGCGCGGCGGCATCCTGAACCGGTTCACGATCGGCAGCGTCGCGAACGCCCTGCTGCATGCCTCTCCGGTTCCGGTCGCCTTGGCTCCGCACGGGTATCGTGCGCCCGCTGCCGTGACGCGCATCACCTGCGCCATCGGCACTCGGCCGGGATGGCAAGCGCTCTTGGACTCCATGGTCACGCTGTCCGAGGGCCTCCACGTCGATCTGCGCTTCGTCACCCTCGTTGAAGCGGATGCCCCGCGCAGCCGGGGCAGCCAGGACACGACCCCGCGCCACGCGCATGACGACTCGGCCAAAGCCGACAGCGTCGCGCACCTGAACGAGGTTCTCGCCTATTTCCAGGAGCGTTCGCACTCCCTCGGCACCGTCACGACCGAGGTCGCGAGCGGTCCCAGCGTGGAAGCTGCGGTGGAGGCCCTTGACTGGCGAGATGATGAGATCGCCTTCGTCGGCTCCAGCCGGCTGGCCAGCCCGAGCAGGATCTTCCTGGGCATCACGGCTCACCGCATGCTGCACGGACTGCCCGTTCCGCTCGTCGTGGTCCCCAACTCCCCCCACCCCGCTTCCACCTGAGCCCAAGGAACAGGATCATGGCAAACACACCTTCATCAGGCTCCGCGCCCGAGGCGAACGCCCTTCCTTCCGCCGGCGGTATGTCGGCGAAAGGGCTCAGCGCCGGGTCGATCGGCCTGCTGGGCGCGACCGTCATCGGCATCTCCTGCATCGCCCCCGCCTACACGCTGACGGCCTCCCTCGGACCCACGGTCGCCGCCGTCGGCACGCAAATGCCCGGCATCTTCCTCGTAGGGTTCATCCCGATGCTGCTGGTCGCGCTCGGTTACCGGGAGCTCAACACGGCGATGCCCGACAGCGGCACCTCGTTCACCTGGGCGACCCGGGCCTTCGGTCCCTGGATCGGCTGGATGGGGGGCTGGGGCCTGATCGTCGCCACCGTCGTGGTGCTCTCCAACCTTGCCGGGGTCGCCGTCGACTTCTTGTACCTCGCCCTCGCGCAGGTGTTCAATAATCCGGCCCTCGCCGATCTCACCTCGAACGTACCGATCAACATCGTGACCTGTCTGGTCTTCATGGCACTGGCCTGCTACATCTCCTACCGGGGCATGGAGACGACCAAAGCCGTGCAATACGTTCTGGTCGCCTTCCAACTCATCGTGCTCGTCTGGTTCAGCGTCGCCGCCCTGATCGAATACGGCAACGGCTCAGCATTCGACGAGCTCGCCTTCAGCGCCAGCTGGTTCAACCCATTCCTCGTGCCCGACTTCTCCGCCTTCGCAGCCGGTGTCTCACTGTCCATCTTCATCTTCTGGGGCTGGGACGTCACCCTGACCATGAACGAGGAGACCAAGAACCCCAAGACCACCCCGGGCCGGGCGGCCACGCTGACCGTGGGCATCATCTTCGTGCTGTATATCCTGGTGGCCATCGCCGCCCTGATGTTCTCCGGCATCGGAACCGGCGAACTCGGCCTCGGAAACGCAGACATCCAGGGCAACGTCTTCGCCGCCCTGGCCGGTCCGGTGATGGGCCCGTTCGCGATCCTGCTCTCCCTCGCGGTCCTGTCCAGTTCGGCCGCTTCGCTGCAGTCGACCTTCGTCGGCCCGGCCCGCACCATGCTGGCGATGGGCCATTACAAAGCCTTCCCGAGCCGGTTTGCGAACATCAGCCCGCGCTTCAAGTCTCCCGGATACGCCACCGTCATCGCGGCGGTCGTGGCGTGGGTGTTCTACGCGGTCCTGCGCGCCCTCAGCACGGATGTGCTCACCGACACCATCCTCACCCTCGGCATGATGATCTGCTTCTACTACGGCGTGACCGCGTTCGCCTGCGTGTGGTATTTCCGCGCCGAGGCATTTTCCGGGGTGCGGTCTTTCCTGTACAAGTTCCTCGCGCCGCTGGTGGGTGGCGTCATCCTCACGGTCATCTTTGCGACGACCCTGATCGACAGCATGAACCCCGAATACGGAAGCGGATCCAATATCGGCGGAGTCGGCCTCGTCTTCATCCTCGCCATGGTGCTGTTCGTCTCGGGAATCGTGCTGATGCTGCTGCAGCGCCGCGCCGACCCGGCATTCTTTCAGGGCAAAACGCTCACGAAGGGCAGCTCGCTCGAGTGACCGGGTGCTGCCGGCCCACCTAGCGGCGGGTCGACACCGTGACGGTGAACTTGGTGTTCCGGCCCACCTGGCGAGTGGGTCCCACGATGCGCGTGAGCTCGGGGCGATAGCCCAAGTGGGTGTTCCACACCGCCCACAGTTCGCCACCGGGGCTCAGCACACGGGCGGCATCGGTGAACAGCTTGAGCGCGATACCGGCATGAACCGAGGACCCGATATGAAACGGCGGGTTGATCAGAATGAGTTCCGCTGAATCTTCCGGCCGGCCACTCAGCGCGTCGTCACGAACGACGGTGACCCGCTCGGCCAAGGCGTTGGCGTCCATGGTGGCCCGTGCGGAGGCCACAGCCGCCGCCGACTGGTCGGTGGCGAGCACGCGCAGCAACGGACGTTGCAGGGCGAGGGCGGCAGCGAGCACTCCGGTGCCGCAGCCGAGGTCGATCGCCGTCTCCGCGTCGGGTTTCATGCGATCGAGAACGTCAAGGAGGGCGCGGGTGCCGATGTCGACGCTGGTGCCGGCGAATGCTGCCCCGTGGGCGCGCACGGTCAGGCCGAGGTCGTCGTGCTTCTCGGTGTGCGGCCAGTCTGAGGGGCCGGTGGCAATAGGGGACGTGGCGATGAGTACCCGGGACTTCTGGCGGGCCGGCGTCACGTTGAGGGCGCCGAAGTGGCGGCGCAACACCTCGTTCATACCCACGGACATGTGCTTGATGCGGCCTCCGGCGAACACCAGCACGTCGGGAGCGGCGTAGCGAGCGATAGCACCGGCAATCTCATCGAGTTCACCGAGGCTGCGCGGCAGCTGCAGCAGCACCACGCGCGCACCCGTGAGCAGTTCCTCACCCAGCGGCAGCGAGCGGTAGCTGTCATCGAGACCGAACTGACTGGCGTTTCGCTCCAGGGCGTGTTCACCGGAGAGCGCGTCCTGATACACGCGCAACTTGCGAGAACCGTGCAGGGCAGCGGCGCCGAGGGTGAGCGCCCCATAGCGGTCTTCGAGCACCACGACATTGCCGATGCCGGCACCGGCCAGTGCGCCGGCCGCCTCGTCGAGGATGAGCCGGTCACTCGCGTCAACGGCGAAGAGGTTGTCGGCTTCGACATCCGGCTTGCGACTGAGTCGATCGAAGTCGAAATCGGACGGCGACGCCGACGGCGTCTTCTTCTGTGTTGCCGATTCAAACATCGGTTCCCCCTGCTTACTGCGGTTGCGCGTGGTGACGCTGTTCTGAAAAGATAAATCTACGTGTGAATTCAGCTGTGGTCCAGCGGGCGCCAGATCACGATCTGATTTGAGCGTCGCGCGCGAGTGCCGGCCCGCATCGAGATGACGTCACCGGCCGAGCCGGCCGCGAATACGCGGCGGCCCGGACGGTTCAGCAATTCATCGGCGAGAGTCGTCTCCAACTCGCGCAAACGAGATTCGAGGCCGCGCACGTGATCTTCTAGTTCGAGGATACGTCGAATGCCCTCGAGGCTCACCCCCTGAACCCCAAGTTCGGCGATTTCCCGCAACTTGACGACATCCCGCATGGAGTAGCGCCGGGACTTTCCGGGCGTACGTTCAGGACTGACCAGACCCAGGCGATCATATTGGCGCAGGGTCTGCGGGTGCATTCCCGCAAGCTCCGCCGCCGTCGAGATCACGAAGACCCGGGTATTCTCGTCCATCGTTTAGCCCTTGGCCCGGGCAATCAGCTCGTCGCGCGGGTTTTCCTTGGGCAGTGCGTCTGAGAAGGCTTTGAGCTTCTCTTCGGCGTCCCGGGACAGGTGCGAGGGAACGGCAACCTGAACCTCGGCGAGCAGGTCACCGGTGCCCTTGGCCGTGACCACGCCACGCCCCTTCACCCGAAGCACGCGACCGCTGGGTGTACCAGGGGCCACCCGCAGCTTGACCGGCGGACCACCGAGGGTCGGAACCTCGATCGTCGCTCCCAGGCTCGCCTCCACGAATGTCACTGGAACGTCCACGCGCAGGTTGAGGCCGTCGCGTTCGAAGACCGGGTGTCGACGCACCGTGATGGTGAGTACGATATCGCCGGACTCCCCGCCATCGGGACTCGGCCGCCCCTTGCCGCGGAGGCGAATCTTCTGTCCGTCGGACACTCCGGCCGGAATCTTCACCTTGATCGGACGGCCATCCTGGGTTTGCAGGGTGATCTGATCGCCCTGCGTCGCCGTGATGAAGTCGATGGTCGTCGACGCCACCACGTCTTGGCCGCGGGTGGGCGCGCCCGAGCCGCGATAACCGCCACTTGGGTTGCCGAACCCGCCACCGCCGCCTCTACCGAACATGCCTCCGAGAATATCGTCGAAGCCACCCTGCTGGAACGTGTAGTTCTGCTGGCGGTTTCCGCCGCCGAACATGCCGCCGAAGGCGTCCTCGAAACCGCCGGGCTGGCCACGGCCACCGGGCGCGGCGAACCGCGCCCCGGTGCCCATGGCACGAACGGCGTCGTACTCTTTCCGCTGTGCCGGGTCGGACAGAACCGAATGGGCTTCGCTCAACTCCTTGAACTTCGCTTCAGAAGCGGGGTTCCCCGGATTGGAATCCGGGTGGTACTTACGAGCGAGCTTGCGATACGCCTTCTTCAATTCGGCCGGGGTGACGTCTTTCGAAACACCCAGAACCTTATAGAAGTCTTTGTCGAACCAGTCCTGGCTAGCCATCGCTCGGTACCTGAACGACGACCTTGGCCGCACGCAACAGCGTGGAGCCGAGGTAATAACCCGTCTCCGCCACGTCGCCTACGGTCTCCGTGTCGACCTCGGTCGACGGCTGCTGGAAGATCGCCTCGTGCATGGTGGGGTCGAACGGATCACCCACAGCTCCGAACGACGTCAGTCCGAGCCGTTCTACGCTGGCCCGCAGCTTGGCGGCGATGGTTGCGAAGGGCGAATCGCCCTCGAGGTCGCCGTGCTTCTCAGCCCGGTAGAGGTCGTCAAGAATCGGGATCAGCAGTTTGACGATGTCACCCGTGAGCCGCTCCTTCTCAACCTGGCGGTTGGCCTCGGTGCGACGACGGTAGTTGGCATACTCTGCCGTGACGCGCTTGAGGTCGGCGAGGTGCTCGCTCGTCGGATCGGTGGCCTCGCGTTCGGCGGCATCAAGGATGTCCTGAACGGTCAGTTCATCCTCTTCGATGCCGTCAGCGGATGCCTCGGCCTCCTCGGCCGCGGCCGGCACGGATTCGGGCTGCGCGTCCCCCGCCGCGGGGGCACCCTGCTCGGGCGCCCCCTCGGCGGAAGGCTCGTCGTCCCGGCGCTTCTTGTCGGGGTTCTTCTTGTCTGCCATTTACTTCTTTTTCTCGTCTTCGTCGTCGTCGACAACCTCGGCATCGACAACGTCTTCGTCCTTCTTGGCGTTGGCCGGGGTCTCTTCGGCTCCGGACTCACCCGCAGCGGCATCCGCCTGGCTGGACTTGTAGATGGCCTCGCCGAGCTTGCCCTGGCTTTCGTTGAGCTTGTCGAAAGCGGTCTTCAACGCCGCTTCGTCGTCGCCGGCGAGAGCGGACTTGAGAGCGTCCACATCTGCCTGAACCTCGGACTTGACGTCTGCAGGCAGCTTGTCGTCGTTGTCCTTGATCATCTTCTCGATCGAGTAGGCGAGCTGCTCGGCCGTGTTGCGCGTCTCGGCTTCTGCACGACGGCGCTTGTCCTCTTCGGCATGCTCTTCACCCTCGCGAACCATGCGCTCGATGTCTTCCTTCGCGAGTGAGGATCCACCCGTGATGGTCATCGACTGCTCGGTTCCGGTGCCCTTGTCCTTGGCGGACACGTGCACGATGCCGTTGG
>Ga0209023_10004779_pt1 | contig 15194 bp, 11 predicted proteins | sample LakOneMetagenome_FD_187468 | JGI IMG/M metagenome (GOLD analysis project Ga0209023, IMG submission 187468) | Freshwater and sediment microbial communities from Lake Erie, Canada (SPAdes) (version 2) | ecosystem: Environmental > Aquatic > Freshwater > Lentic | place: Lake Erie, Canada... | reverse complement strand
TCCAACCGGTGCAGATAGATTCTTTTTCCCCACCCGGCGCAGGTGTTCCCTGTCCAATCATTAAATTTACCAGGTGCAGATCATGGCACCACTTGATGTCGTTTCAGATCTGCCGGACCGTATGCGGATTTTGGAATACAGATAGGGATCAATTTGTAACGGCCACATTCAGCCCGTCATCTGTTTACTGCCTTATGTAAGTTCATCGCTTTCAAATCTGCTTAAACGGTTTGTAAGCATTCTTATCTTTTCTTCCTGCTTAATGATCTGGTCTAATAAGTAAGTAATTGTTTCAATGCCTTCCAGGTTAATATCCATTTCATACAGCCGGGTTATTTTTTCGAGGCCAGGCAACTGGTCTGCAGCAATGAAACTGGTTTCTTCTACTATTGAGATGTCTATTAACCCGGATTCTTTTAATGAGTAGATGAACGAAGGATCAACCTGGTGATGCATACAAAATTCATGGACGGGTATCATTGCATGAGGTTGCATAAAATAGTTTATTTAAGTTTAGATAATTCGGTGAACAGTTCCTTCTGTTTTTCCGTGAGGTTGGCAGGGAGTTTTATTTCGTATGTAACATACAGGTCGCCGGCTTCTCCTTCTTTTTTATAAACCGGAACACCTTTTCCTTTTAACCTGACTTTAGTTCCATTGCCAGTTTCAGGGGCTACTTTCAGTTTTACTTTTCCCTGTAATGTTTCAATAATGGTTTCTCCGCCCAGCATCGCTGTATATAGATCCAATGGGGCCGTCATGTACAGGTCTTTGCCCAGCCTTTTGTAAACAGGATGTGCCGGTATTGAAAAACTGATGTAAAGGTCACCGGCAGGGCCACCGTTCATACCCGGGTTGCCATACCCGTTCAATTTGATCGTTTGCCCGTTTTCAACCCCGGCCGGAACAGTGATACGGATGTTTTTTCCATTGACAGTAAAAGTCTGCGGATGCGTTTGCATAATATCAGCCAGGCTTAATTTTAATTCGGCACTGATATCCTGTCCCCGGAATTTTGGCTGTTGCCTCTGCCCGCCACTTCCAAACATCGATTCAAAAAAACTTGAAAAATCCGGCTCATCTCCTTGGGTGAATGACTGCCTTCCTGCAGTTTGTGATCTGTGCTGTGCATTTTTTTGTTGTTCAAATTGTTCAGCATGTTGCCAGTCTTTGCCGTACTCGTCATATTTTTTTCTTTTTTCCGGGTCACTTAAAACCTCGTTGGCTTCATTTATCTGCTGAAATTTTTTATGGGCATCTTTATCTGTGGGATTCAGGTCCGGATGCAGTTTACGGGCCAGCTTCCTGTATGCTTTTTTAATTTCTTCCGGACTGGCATCTTTACTTACACCTAAGATCTTATAGTAATCAATAAACTCCATGCTGTTATTTGGTATTTAAGGCTGATGTAAAATTATTCAATATCCTGTAGTAAGATACTTATTCTCCGCCACTGTTGTGTTATGTATGATATCCCCACCTGGTGCAAGTGTTCCCCGCCCAACTTATTAAATTTACCCCGTACAGTTAGTGGGATCACTTGATGCCTCTCCAATCCTGCCTGCAAGCAGGCAGGTCTACCGGTTTGCAACTGGGGTTAAGCATCGAAATACCATACTAAAACCCCTAAGGCCGGCAGCCCGGTTCTCAATTTTTAATTCTTAATTCCCTCACTGGCGCAAGTGTTCATATTCCTCGCAGGCATTATGAATATCCAGCTTGTTTTTTGTATCTTGATTTACCCTCTTAAAATAGAACCCGGTTTATACAGTGGTTAAGTTGTAATTATCGTCATTTAATAAAAGTTAATTATGAAAACAAATACCCGTTACATTACCAGGTATTGCCTGATCCTGTGGTTTTTGTTAAGCCAGTTCAGCAGCAACGCACAGAGTTTGGGATTAAACATAACCGGTGCTTCAGCCAATCCATCTTCTATGCTTGATATTGATGTAACAGGCATCAACCCATCCAGGGGACTGCTGATCCCCCGTGTTACTTCAGCAAAACGTGCTGCCATGAACCCTTTGCCAGCGGCGGCGCAGGGATTGCTGGTTTATCAAACAGACGGTACCGAAGGATTTTATTATAATACCAGCACAACGGTTACGCCGGCATGGGTCTATATTGCGGCAGGTTCCGGTGGTTGGTTGCTGTCAGGAAATTCATTAACCGGCGCTACTCCAGCCTCGCCCAATGAATGGCTTGGCAGTTCAAATGATTACGACTGGGTAGTGAAGACAAACAATACAGAACGGTTGCGTATAATTTCGGCGGGTAAAGTGGGTATCAACAATGCTTCGCCTTTTGCCACACTCGACGTTTTAGGCCAGGGTTTCACTTCTGCAACCGGATCGTTGAATGTGGCTAATGGTTTAATCCAACCCATACTTTATGCAAGGGATGACCAACGGGTGGGTATCAAAACAGCAGTGCCAAACAGCACGCTTACTGTTGCCGGAGATGTTGATTTTACGGGTGCCCGTTTACATGTGGATGCGTCCACTAACAAAGTGGGTATCAACAATGCTTCGCCTTTTGCCACACTCGACGTTTTAGGCCAGGGTTTCACTTCTGCAACCGGATCGTTGAATGTGGCTAATGGTTTAATCCAACCCATACTTTATGCAAGAGATGATCAACGGGTAGGTATTGCAACCGCCGTTCCAAACAGTACATTGTCAATTGCGGGTTCCGAATCCCATGCAGTCACTACACAATCCGCTTCATATTCGCTTACTGCAACAGATTATTGCGTGATCTTTACGAGTGGTACAAATACCTGCACGCTGCCGGCAGCAGCGGGAATTACCGGCAGGGTTTATATACTGGTTAACCATAGCACGGTTGCACTCACTACTTCCATTGCTTTTACAACTGCCAATGGCGTAACCAGTACGAGTATTGCTCCCGGAAATGCCGTGCAGCTTATTTCTGATGGTACCGTATGGAGGAAAATAAATTAAAAGACCTGTCTTATTTGCTGTAAACCTCAACTGGCGCAAGAGTTCCCTTACGAGCACCCAAATCTATTAATGGAATGATTACGGGATCACTTGAGGCCTCTTCAATCCTGCCTGCCGGCAGCCCGGTTCTCAATTCTTAATTTTTAATTCTTAATTTTTAATTCCCAATTCCCACTTCCCCCAACCGCAAAAAGCTATGAATTTCGGTTTAAAAAAATTACCTTGGTACTGCTTCCCCCTGGCCCTTTCATTTTTAAATAAAAACATAAACAGAAAAATTATGAAAAAGTTTCTTGTCCTGTTTTGTGCAGTTGCTTTTATTGCCTGCAACAACGAAAAGCCTGCGGCGGCTTCGGCCGAAGCCAAACCCATGGTTCCGGCAGAAATGCATGGGTTCACACCCACGTATTCTGCTTCCTTCGTTATGGATTCAGCTAAAAATACCGAAACGGTGCTGGCTCTTTGGGAAGAATGGAAAAACGGCGACCTGTCGAAAAGCCGTTCACACTTTTCCGATTCGGTGGCCTTTTTCCTGGCAGATGGTTCCAGTATGATGGGGCCCACCGATACCCTGATGAAAGGGATGCAGGCATACCGCAGCTCCTTTACAAAAATGGATGCAATGGTGGAAGCCATCTTTGCAGTGAAATGTACCGACAAGAATGAGAACTGGGTAGCCGTTTGGGGGCACGAGATACAAACTAACCAGGCCGGTAAGGTAGATACCATCAGCCTGCAGGAAACCTGGCGTTTCAATAAAGAAGGAAAAGTGAACATGATGTTCCAGGCCTTGCGCAAAGGCATGCTGCCTCCGCCGCCGCCGGGCAAATAACATTTAATGAATTAAAAAAAGACCGGCTGAATATTCAGCCGGTCTTTTTTTTGGGAACAAAAAAAAATAATACAGTTTTTTGGTAAAATAAGTAAAAGGCCTCCCAACGGTTTTCATTATTCTCTTTCTTACAATACAACCTGCTGTACCTGCCTGCCGGCAGGCAAGGCTGGGCATTCTGGCTCTGTCGCAACATTATAGCTGCTATTAGCTTACCTTTACAGCTATCTGCCGAAAACAGTAGCAATTTTTCCCCAGGTACAGTAACATCATTTATCATCAAAACCAGGAGTAGTACTATGGCAGAAACATGGAATAAAAAAGAAAGGGAAAAGAAAAAAAAGCAAAAAAAGAAAGAGAAAGCAGAGAAAAAACAGGAACAGAAGGAAAATGCAAACAAAGGGGAGAACCCGGCAAGCATGATCGCTTACGTGGATGAGTACGGCAACCTGTCCGATACGCCTCCCGATCCTAGAAAAAAGATCAACATCAAAGCCTCAGATATAGAGATTGGCGTACCCAAATACGACCCGGCCAATGACGCAGCAACCGGCAGAACGGGTATCATTAGTTTTTTCAACCACGATAAAGGGTTCGGTTTTATAAAAGACCTGCAGACACAGGAAAGTGTATTTGTACACATCAATGCCTTATCGGAAACGGTTGCGGAAAATAATAAAGTGAGTTTTGAAATTGAAATGGGGCCACGGGGTTCCAATGCCGTTAATGTAAAGCTCGTTAAGTAAGGAATTTTTCAGCAGTGGTTACCTAACCGGCGCATCTTGCCAGGTAACTGCCTGGCAGAGGCCTTGCATAATTTTAAATGCGTTTGTTTCTTAAGAACTGCCTGGTGAAAAAAAGGGCGATGCTGAATGTTATCCTGATGCTGCAGGTTTGCAATTTTTAATTTTTAATTCTTAATTCTTAATTTTTAATTCTGCTTTCCAGCAGTTGTGCATTCCTGTTCAGCAGTTTTTTCAAATCTTCTACCTGTTTTTTCAGCTCCGTAATTTCTTCCTGCTGTTCCTGCACTGATTTAACGAGCGGCACCACCAGGGTGGCATACGCAATGCCATAGGTTTGATTTTCTCCGCCGGGTACGCTTACCGCATCAAAACCTTTATAGCCGGAAGTCATCACAGCCTTTTCCATTTCCTGTGCAATAAAACCCGTTTGGCGGATACCACTTAATTGTGCCAGTGTTTTTATATAAGCAGGATCTTGTTTTTCACCAATGAACTTACTGTAGCTCACCCGGTCGAAATTGTATGTAACGGGCCGCAGTTTCATGATGAAGTCGAGGCCCTTTACATCTTCCCGTACATCTTTCTTAAATCTTCCATCAGATGGAAAGGTATAACTGACCTGGCCTTCCACCACAGTAACCGAAGCATTCCCCAGCCGTACTTTATTGCTGGCACTTACCGTGGCGCCATTGCCGAGTGCGGTTGCATTGGTAAGGGCGGCGGAACTTACATTTGCCGTGTACCCGATCAATGTATTATTTGAACCGGTTGTATTGGTACTGCCGGTATTATAACCAAGCGAAACATTATTTGCACCGAGCGTATTATTGAGTAAAGCATTATATCCCGCAGCCGTATTATTTGTTCCGGTGCTGGTATTGTAAAGGGCCTTGCTCCCCAAAGCCGTGTTTCCCGAACCGGTACTTGAACGGAGTGAACTATCGCCAACAGCAACCTGGTTATTGGCCGAAGAAGAATAAAGTGATTCAACACCAATGGCAATATTGCTGTACCCCGAAGAATTACCCAGCAGGGCGCCTTCACCGATGGCGGTATTGGTATAGCCCGTACCATTACCCAACAAAGCGCTGCTGCCCAAAGCCGTATTTGAATAGCCGCTTGTATTGTTGTACATGGCCTGGTTACCCATGGCTATATTGCCATAACCGGTTGTATTGCTGTAGAGCGCAAGGCGCCCGGTGGCTGTATTGCTGCTTCCGCTGGTATTGCTGAACATGGCACCCAACCCTGTTGCGGTATTATTAAAACCATCCACATTACTGTACAAAGCACTAACACCTGTTGCTGTATTATTGCCCCCGATGGTATTATTGTATAAAGCATTGTAACCGGTGGCGCTGTTATTGGTTCCTGAATTATTTTTATAGAGCGCCTTACTGCCGATGGCTGTGTTAGCTGTGCCGGTATTTGTATAAAGTGCACTGTCGCCGATGGCCACCAGGTTGCTGCTGCTGGTATTGCTGTTGAGAGCGGCAACACCCAGCACCGTATTTGAACGGCCGCTGGTATTCAGATGGCCTGCAAAGTTTCCTATGAATGTATTCGATTTGCCCGTACTGCTGTTTCCTGCACCCACTCCCCAGAATGTTTCTTCATTCGTTGTGCTTAAGCGGCCTGCCTTAATATTATAAACCATAAAGTTCAGGGGCACATCATCCGTAGTTCCTATAAAATTGGTACCATCTACCATACCGCTGTTGCCTGTAACTTTCCATACACTGTTGTCGGCCGCAGCTATTAACCTGGCCCACTGGCTTCCATTCCAGTAATAATATCCCGGTGTTACATTGGTAGGAGAGGTTCCTGCAGTGGCCGTATTATATACCAGCAGCGATGTTAAGGGAGAACTGAGCGGCGCAGCCACATTGGTTGCCGATAAGCTTACCCTGGGTATCAATATGCCTTTGCTGCTGCTGTTCACATCCAGGATGGCACTTGCATCGGCCGTTGCGCCGGTGGTATTAACGGCAAGGCTTTGGGAAAATAAGTTATTAAAAAATAAGCAGGTGCCGATAAGCACGAGGCAGGAGGCTTTTTTCATGTTTGGGGTATTGATAATGGAGATCTTAAAATCTATCAGCAATTTACAAACGATCGGGATACCATCCAATTCAATACTTTCCACAACGGCTGCAATTCTGCCATCCAGAATACACCTGGTGGATGTAAATAGTATCGGGCCGTTTTTACCCGGCTATAAAAAATGAACAACCGTTCATTCAATAAAATCTAAAAGGCTTACCTTTCTGTGCAGGTAAATAAATACAAACAGGAACATCGTAAAAAAACAAACATGAAAAGACTTTTGATCATTGCACTGATCTTCATAAGCTGTATGAACACGCAGGCCCAACTGGCGCCCGCAAGCATCGACTCGCTGGTGAATGCCACGTTAGCCACATTTGATGTACCGGGCATTGCCGTGGGAATCATCAAAGACGGTAAACTGGTTTTTGCAAAAGGATATGGCGTGCGTTCGCTGGAAAGTAAATTGCCGGTAGATGAGAATACGTTGTTTGGCATTGCCAGCAACAGCAAGGCATTCACCAGTGCGGCACTGGCCATGCTGGAAGATGAGGGCAAACTGAAATGGGACGATAAGGTAACGGAATACATTCCCGGTTTTATGATGTACGATCCCTGGGTTACCCGGGAGTTTACCATCCGTGACCTGCTTACACACCGAAGCGGGCTGGGCCTTGGCGCCGGCGATCTTATGTTCTGGCCCGAAGGCGGCAACATGACAAGGGAAGAAATGATATACAATATACGTTACCTGAAACCGGTGAGCAGTTTCAGGAGTAAGTACGACTATGATAATAATATGTACATGGTGGCCGGCCAGGTAATAGAAAAAGTGAGCGGCATGCCCTGGGAAGAATTCATTGAACAACGGATCATGAAACCACTTGGCTTCACCAGCAGTAAAGCCTCTTATAACCGGGTACCGGCAGGCGCCAACATGATTGCGCCGCATGCACCTGCAGATGGCAAAGTGATACAGATACCACACGACTGGAACCCCACCGTTAATGCAGCCGGCGGCATCATGAGCAATATCACCGACCTGAGCAAATGGCTTATCATGCAGATGAATGATGGCGAATACGGCGATGGTAAAAAATTATTCAGCAAAAAGAACCACGATGAAATGTGGCAGATGCAGACCATCATTCCCGTAAGGGCCCCTGGTTTATACAATACCCACTTTGCCGGGTATGGACTGGGCTGGTTCCTCTCTGATGTAAAAGGATATAAACAAGTGACCCATACCGGCGGACTTGCAGGAACCGTAACGCAAATAACATTGCTGCCCGAACTCAAGCTCGGCATCATTGTACTTACCAACCAGCAGCAGGGCGCAGCATTCAGCACCATTACCAATACCATTAAAGACAGTTACCTGGGTTATCCCAACCGCAACTGGCTTACCACATTCAGGACAAGGTATATTGCAGCCAACAAAGAAGCCGACAGTATAAAAAGGGCCGTGGATGCCGACGTGGCAGAGCAACTGAAAAATAATAAAACAAAACTGCCCGACAGTTTATTTACCGGCACCTACCAGGATCAGTGGTTTGGTAATGTGGATATATCGGTAAAGAATAACGGGCTTTGGTTTGCTGCCGTACGAAGCCCAAAGCTTACCGGTAAAATGCTGCCGTACAAAGCAAGCACATTCATCTTAAAATTTACCGACAGGAGCCTTGATGCCGATGCCTATGTGACTTTTGCACTTGATAAGAACGGTAAAGCATCCGGGTTTAAAATAGAAGCCATATCGCCTTTAACGGATTTTAGTTTTGATTTCCAGGACCTGGACCTGAAAAGGATAAAATAGCTACTGCTGATTACAGAAGAAGATTTAAAATTGAAATACCGGCTACTGTAAATGATAACTTAGCAAAGCCCAGGTTACGGTATGCTGGAAAGGATTGTTAGTTGCGTTGCGGGTGCTTAAATATTTTTTTACAATGCCCACTTTGTCGGCAGCCCATTCGCGGATGTTAAACCATTCATCGGGCCGCCCGGCAAACCCGGAAATACGCAGTGAGTTCTTGAATGTGAAGGGGCCAACGGTAATGTCTGCAACGGAATCAATGGTAACAGGCTGAGTAGACATCGGTGTATACCGCCATGAGTGGTGAAGCTGCAGGGGCAACACATATTGCTTTACCATATCATAAACAGAGATTGTTTGCGAAGGAGAAAAACAAACTGTGTCTCCCTTCCTGAAAACATATTGGGTATCCGTTCCGCCGGGGTAAGTATAGAGCCAGGTATTTGCATTAATACCTCCGGGTAATATAATACTTCCGGTTATTGTTACGGTCATATTGTATTGGGTAGGGGTGCCCATGCTGTTGAAAGCGTATGGGGTATCATTCACCAGGTAGGTCCAGCTATCGCCAACGGTATCCGGTAAACTGTCGATCACTATGTTTGGGAGCACCGGGGGATGAGGTACTGTATCGGCCGGATCGACCACGATCGGGCTGGTATAATTATTATCAGCCTTACTGCATCCTGCAATGAATGCTAAAGCAAGAAAGTAAAATAGTAAAGTCTTCATACAAGACCTTTTTCAGAAAGGTACTCAATTTCCGGTGGATATTTCCAATTCCTGAAGCAATACTTTCCCAACTGTGCCGTAAGGGGAAAGGTAAGAAATTAATACCCGCTTACTGTTTTACTATCTTTAAAACTTCTCCGTTATTCAATCTTATAAAATAAATACCGGCCATATATTTTGCCAGGTTAACCTGCTGGCTGTTTGCAGTGAGCTTAAATTTTTCCATAAGCCTGCCATTCATATCATACAGAATTGCCGTGCTGCCTGCCAGGGTATGATCACCTGTTATCAGGGTGATTGAACCCTGCGTTGGGTTTGGATAAACAATCGAATTAACCGTTTTCTTTTCAGCATACCTCAGGGGCACAATGCTGCTGTATTTATAATTTCCGTCAATATCAATTTGCTTTAACCGGTAAAACATGAACTCACTGTTAAGCCTGTCAATATCATGGTCTGTGTATTGATAGGTATTTGTATGGTCGCTGGTGCCGGCTGCATGTACAATTCCTGTACGGTAAAAGTCTGTTCCGTTCAGGCTGCGTTCCACATCAAACTGCTTACTGTTTTGTTCATTGGCAGTGGCCCATTCAAGTATATTATCTTTTGCGATCGTTTTGCCCCTGAAGTAAAGCCAGGTTACCGGTAACGGCGGATCAGATGATATTATTACGCCGTAGTCTTCTGCCTGTCCGGCGCCACTTGCCGGCACACCCGTAAGGTGACAGGCCGTGGGTTCAAAAGAAGGATCATCTGCAATAATACGGAGGCGGAGCGGAACAGTTATAACAACGCCCGAAGACGGGATCGTGATATTGGCAGTAACAAAACCATCAAAGGTAAATGTTGAGATAAGGGTTTCACCTGCATCATCAAAATCGCCATCATTATTATAATCAATGAATGCTTTTATCCAGCAGGGATTCAGGTAACTGCCCGTGATGGTGAGTGGATAGGTCTGTCCTCTTCTTACCGTGGTTCGCTGGTTACAGCTCCGGTCGATATACATGAGGCTGTCGGCCAGGCTGCTGTTGGAATAAACAGACAGGTCATTGAACTCAAGTTTTTCAACACCATAATATGGAGACAGGCCATTGTCTGCCGTGGGCACACAGGCCGTTGCAGGTGAAGATGCCGGAGGAGGGCTTAAGGCCCCGGAACTGATAAGGCCCTGGCGGAAAAGAAATAAAGTTGCACGGATCCTGTCTTTCTGCCCCTGCGTAAACATCCAGGCACAGTCGGTGTAGTTCATGTAATTATTCAGCACGGTATAGTTATGCGTCGCATCTTCTATCAGATAGGGCAAACCGGTACAGCTGTTTATTGTATTGGTACAAACATATTCCACCAGCCCGCCTTCGGTATCGCAAACCCGGTCGCCGTAAAATGCACAGGAATCTGTACGTGGACATGTTGTTTCAAACGCATCATCATAGAAGGTATGATACATTTCAAACACATGCCCCATTTCGTGGGCGAGTGTTTTTGATGAGGCGCCATTTGCATAAAGAGAATTTATTACAATGCCGTCGCCTGCGGCGGAATTATATTCTGCAAAATAGGCAAAGCCTCCGGTGCCGGTGCTGGATCCGTTGATCTTGTTAACGATCCATATATTTATATAGTCGGTATTGGGCCAGCGGCTCAGTGCTTTCACCGTCCATTCATCGGCGCTTCCCGGGTAGGTGCCGATGGCGATACCGCCGGAAACATAGTTGGGTACCGAACTTCCGTTTACCCGGATGATGCCGGTGGTTGTGCCGCATTGCGGGGAACGCACCGCCAGCTGAAACTGCATTTTCATATCAACGCCTCCGTAAGATGGCCCGTTCTTTCGCCAGGCATCATTGAGGCCGGTGATCATATCCGTTATGTCGGCATCGCTTGGATTGTCGGGCGACCCTACAGGCGTACCCGTATGAATGACATGAACCACCAATGGGATCGTGTATAAACTATCGGTATCTTGAAGGCGGTTGTGCTGCAGGTACTGCTGCAATTTTTTTTCTGAAGCCATCTTCCGTAAATTAAATAAAACAGGGTCGGCTTTTTTTGCCATCTCCCTTGCAGCCTGCCAGCCACACGTACCTGTACTGTTTTGGGCAACCACCGGTGTGTCCAGCGTAATTATTGAGAAAGTGCAGATGATAAAAAATAAAAATTGTCTCATCAAAGAAAGTATATTCTAAATTATAGAAAAGTCCGGATTTATCAAATTAGAAAAGACGGGACCTTTTCCAATACGGCTTATGTGTTCCATGTCAACAATAAAAAATGGCCCGTGTTTCCACGAACCATTTCAACCTGCCTGCCGGCAGGTTTTTAATTTTTAATTCTTAATTCTTCATTTCTCATACAGGATCACTTCCACCCGCCTGTTCTTCCATTGCATGGATGGATCATTCAGATCGGCTACAGGCATCCTGTTCGAATAAGCCGCTACGATCAGCCGGTGCCTGTCAATAAAGAAGCTGGCCACATAATCGGCACATACCGATGCCCTGCTGAATGCCCGGATGCTGTTGGCTTCCACGCTGCCATGGCTGTCGGTATGCCCGCTGAACTGTGCCACCAGTTTTGGATTTGCTTTCATCAGCCGCACCACTTCCGTTAACGTGTTAAAGCCATTCGTTTTCAATTCAGATTTTGCCTGTTCAAAATAGATGGTAAAACGCAGGGTGTCTTTTGAAACCACCACCACCGGTTCTTTAAATTCGGGACAGCCATAGTTGGAAACAGGGCCTTCCACAAGCGGGCACCTGTCTGAATCATCATTCACCCCGTCGCCATCGGTATCAGGTACCGGGCAGCCCCCGTATTTGGCAGTGCCTTTGTGGCCCGGGCATTTATCGTATATATCCAGTATGCCGTCGCCATCAGTATCGGCTGTTGAATCTATTTTTACCGGTTCGATCTTTACCGGTACCTTTTCTTTCTTCTCTTTTCGCTCTTTCGGTTCTCTCGGCTCTTTCTTTTCTCTTTCAGACCGCTTACCCATGAACAGGGTATAACCAACCGTAACCCCGAATGTCTTCATGCTGTGCTGGTACTTTTTTGTGGTTGTACCCAGGTAATAATAATCCAGCGGAATATTATAATTCACGTGTAAAGAGATCCGGCTGAACTCAAACCCGCCAACAAAACTCAGGCTGGGGTATATCCGTTTATAGTTACCGGCAGCGTTGCCTGTTTGCAGACTCGTCTTCGTTGTTTCGGTGGCTGGCATGGTACTGCCGAAATAACTCATGGTGCTTTTTTCTTTTCCCGAAACAAATACATTCAGCACAGGCCCGGTTCCAATAAAGAAACTGGTTCTGTCATCCAGGTGAAACCGTTTGATCAGCAAAAGATTTACGTCAACGTAATTCAGGCTTTGTATAAAGCCGGAGTCTTTAATGGTATTATTTGCACCCGTGGCATTTTGTAATTTGAATTCGTACCCCTTCGTATTGTAGCTGGCTGCCGTGGATAAACTGAATCCCATGGTGCCTAAAGGGAAGTCGGCGGTAAGCCCACCCCAGAAAGAGGTCCGGGATGAATACTTATTGATATTATCTGTCGGCCCCTGGATCTTACTCAGCGACGACTTTCCGGCCCCGGCCAGTATACCAAACCTGCTCTGGGCATCTACGTCAGCGATCTGAAACAAAATCAGGCATAGCAAAAAGATATTTTTTACTACAGTTTTGTAATAAGATGGTTTGGACATATCGCATAATGGGTTAGTTGCCTTGTAAAATTAGCGACTTTGTTTCACATATGTTGTTTTCAACTAATCAACATACGTGCAAAACTCCGGTGATGTATTTCAAATAGGCCTTCCCGGCCTAAGGAGTATGAGGGTACTGATCAGGGGTACAACAGGTATTTTTTCCGCATCTCTTTGTATTCACCCAGGCCCGGTTCCCAGCTTGCCCGTATCTGTTCTTCCGGCACACCGTCTATGATCTGCTGGCGGAATAAGCCACTGCCTGTCTGTATCTCGATGTTGTTCATCTGCCTGCTCAGTTTTGAGTCGAAGAATTTTTCTTTGTACGGATGTGCCTTGTATAATTCCATGATCCATTGCAGGTTTATCTTTTTGCTTTTCCGCAACAGCTCAATATCATAATTGCGCAGGTCGATGCCATAACAAACCTCGTTCATGAATATGGGCGACTCCGACATTCCCTTGATACTGGTTGGTGTGAATGAGAATTCATAAATGCCTTTCAGTTCAGGGCTGCCAAAAACAGTGAACGGAAAATAAGTGCCCCGTCCGTGGTTGAGGTACGTGCCTTCGAACATACATACAGAAGGGTAGAGCATAACGGCCTGTTGTGTATTCAGGTTGGGCGATGGATTTACCGGCAGGGTATAAGGCATGTCGTGGTTGTAATTTGCTACGGGGATGATCCTGATATTGCATTTTACTTTGTTGGCAAGCCATCCTTCTCCATTCGCCATCTGTGCAAATTCGCCCACGGTTAAACCATGCGACATGGGTATGGGAAACATGCCAATGCCCGATTTGTATTTCATATCTAAAACAGGCCCGTCAATTAAATAACCATTGGGATTGGGCCGGTCGAGGATCAGCAGCTCTTTTCCGTTTTCATAACAGGCTTCCATCAGCCGGGCAAGCGCATTGATGTTGGTATAAAAACGGCAACCCACATCCTGCAGGTCATAAACCATGAGGTCTACATCGGCAAGATCTGCTGCCGTAGGTTTGTTCTTTGCACCATACAAAGAAATGATCGGTATGCCGGTAGCTGCATCCGTTTCATCAGATACATTATCGCCGGCACTTGCTTTGCCGCGGAAGCCATGCTCGGGCCCGAATACTTTTACAATATTAACGCCCAGCTTTTTCAGGCTGTCTACCAGGTGTGTCTTTCCAATAATGCTTGTCTGGTTGGCGAGTATCGCAATTCTTTTTCCCTTTAAATAAGGCAGGTATCTTTCTGTTTGCTCGGCGCCGGTTTTAATGGTATTCCCGTAAACTGTATTTTTTTGAGCCAGGTTCCTGGGCGCATTGCAAAAACTGCAGCACAGGCTCGTTAGTACAAGAAATAAATATTTCATTTTAATGACCGTTATGGTACTATAAATATAGAATAAGCATTTCAGGGAAACGGTTTTTTTTAAAGAAATGGTAGTGGGTCATTTTCAGTTTAAAATGAACATTTTTTTCTTTCAGGTAAATACAGGTTGCACCCAATGCTGCGGTTTATTTTTTGCCTCAAAGTATCTGCAAGGTTTCAATGTCCCGGCATGAATAGAGCATAGATAAAGCATACCAAAGCCGTATCAAAGGCATGGATAAAGCATCAATCAGGAAAAATCGGACAGCCTGCAGGGCCAATATCTCAAAAGCAGCCATCCCGGTTTTTTTCCAAACTGCCCCACTACCAAAGAAATCCACCCCGCCCTAAATCCCGTATTTTTATAGTCGTAATTCAGACCTGTTAATCAACTAAAATGCCAAGGAAGCTTTTCTTTTTCCCGTTCCTGTTATCGCTTCCTTTTTTTTCGCATGCGCAGCCCGCAAAATTTTCCGGAACAATTTATGACGCTGTTTCAAAACTGCCGCTTGCCTTTGTAAGTGTTACCCTTAAAGGAACCAATACCGGAACCGTAACGGATATCGACGGACAGTTCTCATTGAATGATCTGCCGCCACATGCGGTATTGCTGATCAGTTATATTGGGTATAAGACCCGGGAGTACACCCCGGAGAGAATGGGCAGCCAGGTTTCCATATTCATAGAACGCATCACCGGTGAACTGGAGACCGTGATCGTATCAAGCAATGAGAACCCGGCACACCGCATCATTAAACTGCTTCAGCGGAATAAAAAAAAGAACGACCCCGAACAGCAACCCTCATTTAAATACAATGCCTATACCATTGCAGCCCTGGCGGCGGGCAACCGTTTCTGGAACATGAACCGGGGCGACAGCAGCAAACGAAAGGATCAGAAGCAGCAACCGATGGACCAGGTGAATAAACTGGCGGAAAAAGCAAAGGATACATCGGGCAGTAAACTGGGCGCCATCCTTGCCAGGCGCTT
>Ga0209023_10004778_pt1 | contig 15198 bp, 13 predicted proteins | sample LakOneMetagenome_FD_187468 | JGI IMG/M metagenome (GOLD analysis project Ga0209023, IMG submission 187468) | Freshwater and sediment microbial communities from Lake Erie, Canada (SPAdes) (version 2) | ecosystem: Environmental > Aquatic > Freshwater > Lentic | place: Lake Erie, Canada... | reverse complement strand
AGCGGGTTGATGAGGCGATCTTCGAGATTCCGCCGGTGCGGCATCGTCCTCGGCGCGGTCGGGGGCTCACGGTGACGGAACTTGAGGAGCTGGCGTCGTGGTTTCCGGAGCACTCCAAACGTTTGGTGCTTGTCGCGGGCCAGGTTGGTGCACGGCAGAACGTGTGGTTCAACTTGACCGATGACATGCTCGACCTGGACGCCGGGACCATGTCGATTCCCGCGTGGCTTGCGAAGCGACGTCGGGACCATCGCGTCTACTTGACGCAGCTCGAAACGGCCCTTCTCAGCAAGCAGTTGACGATCCGTCCTGCGGGCACCTCGCTCGTGTTCCCGAGCCCGACCGGGCAGCTGTGGAAGGCGTCGGGTTTTTACGAGCGCGTGTGGGCTCCGTCGATTGCTGCTGCGATCACGAATGATCCGGCCACGGCTGCGGGTCGCTCCTCGGTCTACGACGGCTTCACGTTCCACATGCTGCGCCACACGGCGGCGTCGCTGATGGCGGCCTCAGGGATGGACCCCGCTGCGGCTGCGGAGCGCTTGGAGCACAGCGACGGCGGCGCACTGTTTCACAAGGTCTATCGCCATTTGTACGAGGGCGAGAAGCGTGTCCAGGCTCAGCGGCTCGAAATCCACGTGCTCGCGGAATTGGACAAAAATGGGACAGCCGCGCCACTTGTTGGCATGGATGCCAATGGTGACGCGGCTCCCAGGGATGGGCGATACTGGGCTCGAACCAGTGACCCCCAGCTTGTCGAGCTGGTGCTCTCCCAACTGAGCTAATCGCCCTGGGGTCGGGAATAGTACCACCAACGTTCGTCCGTGAGCCGCCCCGCCACCTTGGTAGCGTTCCGCCCGTGACGAATCCCGTTGGGCAGGCGGCGCAAGACCGCTTCGATGTCGGTATCGCCGGGGCGGGACAGCTCGCGCGGATGACCTGCCTGGCCGCATGGCCACTCGGAATTCGGGTCGCCGTGCTCGGCCGACCGGACGAACCGGCCGCACCGATGGCAGCCGGCCTGATCGAGGGCGACTGGAAGAACGCCGAGGACATCGCACGCCTGGGCGCCGCGTGCCGTGTGGTGACATTGGAGAACGAATTCGTCGACGCGCGCGCCCTTGCCGCCGTCGAGGCCGCCGGAACACCGGTGCGACCAGGCGCCGAGTCGCTCGCCATCGTCCAGGACAAGGCGCTGCAAAAGCAGCTGCTGCTCGACGCCAACATCCCGGTCCCCCGTTTCGCCGTCGCCGAATCGGCCGCGGACCTGGCGGCGATCGGCCGCGACTTCGGGTGGCCGTGCCTGCTGAAGTCCCGCACCCTCGGCTACGACGGCTACGGCAACGCCACATGCCGCACCATCGACGACGCCACCGACGCCTTTGATCGACTGAACAAGGGCGAAGGTGTGTTGGTGGAAGAGTTCGTCACCTTCAAACGCGAGCTTGCGGTAATGGTGGCCCGACGAATGTGCGGCGAGGTGATGCCCTACCCCGTGGCCGAAACCCGTCAGGCCGACCACGTGTGCCACGAGGTGCTGGTTCCCGCCCCCATCGACCCGAACGCCGCGGAGAACGCCGAAGAGATCGCCATCGAGTCCGCACACGCGGCACAGGCCGTTGGAGTGATGGGCGTCGAGCTCTTCGCACTTGAAGACGGCTCGATCATGGTCAACGAGCTCGCCCCACGTCCGCACAACTCCGGCCACTATTCCATCGAGGCCTGCCAGACCTCGCAGTTCGAAAACCACCTGCGCGGAGTGCTCGACCTGCCGCTCGGCCATACGCTGCTTCGCCAGCCCGCGGCCGCCATGGTGAACCTGCTCGGCACCCACGACGGACCTGCCGCACCCAACATCGCCGGCCCGTTGGCGGTTCCGGGTGCCCACCTGCACCTGTACGGCAAACGCGACGTGCGCGTGCGACGCAAGATGGGCCACGTCACCACACTCAGCACAACCCTCGAGCACGCCCTGCTGCGTGCCCGACAGGCAGCATCGGAGATCGCGCTGTGAAGCCACTCGTCGGCATCGTGATGGGAAGCGACAGCGACCTGCGGGTCATGGCCGCCGCCAAGGACATCCTGGATGAGTTCGGCGTGGCCAGCGAGATGCATGTGCGCTCGGCTCATCGCATGCCCCACGAGATGCTCGAATACGGCGCCGACGCGGCCGACCGTGGCCTGAAAGTGCTGATCGCAGGCGCCGGTGGCGCCGCCCACCTGCCCGGAATGCTCGCAGCCGCCACGATCCTGCCCGTCATCGGCGTGCCGGTTCGCGCCACCAGCCTGGACGGCATGGATTCGCTGCTGTCGATCGTCCAGATGCCGCGCGGCGTGCCGGTCGCAACCGTCGCGATCGACAACGCCCAAAACGCGGGCATCCTGGCTGCCCAGATCCTGGCGGTCGCCGACAGCGCGCTTGCCGAACGCCTGACCCTGTTTCGCGCCGCGATTCGCGAGGGCGCATTCGCCGCCGACCTTGGCCTGATGGACAAGTACGGCCGGCTGGGCGACTAACGGGCCACCCCGCCAGGATTTGACGGTTTGCAGGGACTTTTTGATCGCGGCCGCGGGGGCGAATTGGCCATTCGGCCAAATGGAGAAACGCCCGGGCCACCCCTTTCGCCATATGGCGCAATCCCGGAGCGCAAGCGCTCCTGTACAAATGAACCACACGAGGCAGTTTGCCTCACAACGACCGCGCAAAACTCGCCCGCACCGACCGATCCCCGGCCGTTCTCGCATGGGTGAAGGAGGAACTCAGCACATATGCCTCGACATCGTCAACCCAACATCACGGCCGCACAGTGGACTGCCGGCGTGTCGGATCTTGGAGGGCTCGACCTGACCGACCCGGGCGCCGCCACATTCGGTGCCGACGTCTTCGGCCCGGCCGCCCAGCGTCAGCACCTCCCCAAGGACGTCTACAAGAAGCTTGAGGCGACGATCAGTCGCGGCGACACGCTCGACGCGTCGATTGCGAACTCCGTTGCCCAGGGCATGCAGCAGTGGGCGATGGAGCGCGGCGCCACCCATTACACCCACTGGTTCCAGCCCCTCACCGGGTCAACGGCCGAGAAGCACGACTCGTTCTTCAACCCGGCCGGCGACGGTACCGCCATCGCCGAGTTCAGCGGCAAGGAGCTCATCAAGGGTGAGCCCGACGCCTCGAGCTTCCCCACCGGCGGCATCCGTGCCACCTTCGAGGCCCGCGGCTACACGGCGTGGGACCCCACCAGCCCGGCGTTCATCCTGCGCAACCCCAACGGCTCGTTCCTGTGCATCCCGACGGCGTTCGCGTCGTGGACCGGCGAGGCGCTCGACAACAAGATCCCGCTGCTTCGTTCCATGGACGCCCTTTCCAAGTCGGCGGTCCGTGCCCTTCGCCTGTTCGGCGACACGAAGACCGAGCGCGTGCTCACCACGATCGGTCCGGAGCAGGAGTACTTCCTGATCGACGAGCAGTACTACTACGAGCGGCCCGACCTGATCACCACCGGCCGCACGCTGTTCGGTGCCAAGCCGCCGAAGGGTCACGAGCTTGACGACCACTACTTCGGATCGATCCCGGAGCGCATCCTGGCCTACATGCTCGAGGTCGAAGATGAGCTGTCGCGCCTTGGCGTGCCGATCAAGACCCGCCACAACGAAGTGGCGCCGAACCAGTACGAAATCGCTCCGATGTTCGAGACGAGCAACGTCGGTTCAGACCACCAGCAGCTGTGCATGCAGGTGCTGCAGAGCGTCGCTCGCCGCTACGGCCTGGTCTGCCTGCTTCACGAGAAGCCGTTCGCGGGTGTCAACGGCTCCGGCAAGCACAACAACTGGTCGATGGGCACCGACGCCGGCAGCAACCTGTTGAACCCCGGCGACGAGCCGCACACCAACGAGATCTTCCTGTTCTTCGCGTCGGCCGTCATTCAGGCCGTCAACAAGCATCAGGGCCTTCTGCGTGCAGCCGTGGCCAATGCAGGTCAGGATCACCGCCTGGGCGCCAACGAGGCTCCGCCGGCGATCATCTCGATCTTCCTCGGCACCGAGCTCGAGGGTGTGTTCGACAAGCTGGCCGGCGGCAAGGGGGGCCAGTCCACACCGGAGTCGTTCCTGGGCCTCGGCACCGAGGTGTTGCCGCCCCTTCCGATGGACTCCGGCGACCGCAACCGCACCAGCCCGTTCGCGTTCACCGGCAACAAGTTCGAGTTCCGTGCACTCGGCTCGAACATGTCGCCGAGCTTCACCAACACGGTCCTCAACACCATCGTGGCGGAGGCCATCGATGACCTGGCCGACAAGCTCGAGGCTGCCGCCAAGGGCAAGTCGGTGGAGGCTGTGCTCGCGACCGTGCTCGGCAAGTCCTACAAGGACAACCGCAAGGTCGTGTTCGGTGGCGACGGCTACAGCGACGCCTGGCACAAGGAGGCGGCAAAGCGGGGTCTGAAGAATCTCAAGACCACGCCGGACGCCCTTCCGGAGATCGTCGCCAAGAGCACGGTCGACGTGTTTGAGCGCTACAACGTGCTGTCGCATCGCGAGATCGAGGCCCGCTACGAGGTCTGGGTCGAGCAGTATGTGGCCAAGCTGAACATCGAGGCGGAAACGGCGGCATCGATTGCCCGCACGATGATCCTCCCTGCCACGCTGCGCCACTTGGCACAGCTCAAGGCCGCGGGGATCGCGGAGCTGGTCAACGAGACCTCGGCACTTGCCAAGAAACTCGTCACCTCGATCAAGGCGCTTGAGAAGGTCAATCTCAATCACCCGGACACCGACGGCCTGACCCATGCGGTCTACATGCGTGACAAGGTGCTCACCGCCATGGCAGCCGTCCGTGAAGTCGCGGACCAGCTTGAGCGGATCGTGGCCGACGACCTGTGGCCGCTTCCGAAGTACTCGGAAGTCCTGTTCATCAAGTAGTTCGTCTCACACCGGCGTTGCGGCTGCGGCCCCGTCTCCATTCGGAGGCGGGGCAGCGGTCATTTCCGGCCTGGTGTCCGGTGCGGTGCCCGGCACCACGGTGGACAGCGTGTCGCATGATGCGGCCGGATCGCGTAAGATCGCCGCCGCAGTCGTTTTCCAAACAAGGAGCCAATCTCTTGGCACGTGGTGACCGCAAGTCCGCACGCTGGAACAAGGATCGTCAGCGCAAGAAGAAGGCGCGCGACGCCCGTCAGATCGTCGAGAAGAAGGCCGCGGCAGCCGCCAAGCGCTAAGCGCCCTCGCCGCGCTCGTCGGGCACACCCGGCGACCGCGGCACTTCCATCGCCATCAGATATCCCCGCGCACGCTCGGTGCGCGGATAGCGATTTACGAGATCCCAGAAGTCGGCACCATGTCCATGGACGACCAGATGGGCCAGTTCGTGAACGATCACGTAGTCGATCACCCACTCCGGAAACGCCGCCAGCCTGGTCGACAGGCGAATCGTCCGGGTGGCCGGGGTGCATGAGCCCCAGCGCGAGGCCTGGTTGTCGACCCACCTGATGGTGTCCGGCTCGGGCAGGTCGTAGCGGTGCGCCAGATGCGCGGCGCGAGCAATCAAATCGATGGGCTCACTCTGAGTACGCCGCTCAATGCGGGCCACCAGCCGCTCCACAATGCGTGCCTCGTCACGCCGCGACAGCCCGGCGGGGACGCGCACCTCCACGACGCCGTCCACCACGCGCGCCGCCGCGCTGCGCTTGCGACGGGTACTGCGAACAACATTCACGTGTGGTGCATCCATCACACCAAGCTACTGCACCGGCCCCCCTCACACGTATCGGGGCCACTCCGCACGTCCGCCACCAAGTCCACGGGCACGTTCGGCCGATCGCGCAGGGCGCACCATGGATCCAAGTGTCTCTCAGGCTGCTCATGTGACTCAGACGCCGCCCGTTGGCTGGACCCTCCGTCCGATCGGGCGACGCCCGGTAACCACGAAGAATTCGTCGTCGGTCATCTCGGCGACCCAGGTCGTGAGCGCTCCAGCCCGAGCGACGTCATCCGGATACTTTGGGCACCCGGGACAGGCGCCATCACTCAACGTTGATGACAGCACGCAGCAAACCCGTGGAAGCGGCATTCGGGTCGGCGGACCGTCATCCAACGTCACCGGCAGCGTTCTCTGCGCCACGGTCGTCCAAAACCCGCACGCGTCGACAAACGCATTGACGTCATGCTCCGCGGCCGGACGTCCTGCGCGGCGCAAGGTGTAGCGGACCTTTGCGCTGAGCGAGTCAATGACAACGATCTCCACGCCATGGCGGGCCACCCGCGCGCGCCGATGGATCGCACCGACGACCGGTTGCATGAGCGCGTTCACCATCCCACCCGCGACAGTGACGTCTGATTCGGGTGTGAACCGCGCATCGCCAACCCAGAATGAGAGGGAGTCCAACCGTGCGTCCACGACAAACCCACACTCGCTCGCATGGACGTCCACGAGGAGCCCATCCACGAGGAAGGGTTGAACGACAACCCGAACAACGGTCGCAAGCGCAGCGTGAATGGCAGTGAGGACGGTCGTACGTCCCCCACCGGTCTGGGGATGGAGCATCTCCAGGAAGCGGTCAAGCGGGGGGCCTTCGAAGTCGGCGATCGTGACAACGTCGGCCGGGGCCACTCCTCGCACCACGGGTTGCGTTCCGTCGGCCCAGCACGGTGCACCGCTTTCTAGGGCCACGATGGACTGGTGGTTGTCGGCCGAGCAGTCCGCCGAGCGAGCCGGATGCGCCAGTGGCGCAGGACTGTCGGATTCCGGCGCCCCGCCACACGCCGGGGTCGACGGAAGTCCTCGCATTGAAGGCATCTCACATCTCCACAATTCGATGGGCGCGCACGAGCACAAATGGGCGACAACGGTCACCCTGTTCGTCGAGTCTTTGCGGTGCAGCCGCGACATCCTGGATACGGTGTGCGGCTTGGCCGGTCAGATCACTGCGACGCTCATCGGTGAGGGTGGACCGCGGGTGGGGTGCATCCGAGGTGCCGACCCTGCCGGCGTTTGGACTCTCAAACGACTTCGGCGGGCAAAGCTGACGCGAGGAAGCCCGCGACGGCGTTTTGAGGTTATGAACACATCGTCGATGACCCGAACCAATGCCTCAAGGACCCGCTCGCCGGCCACCGCGATGCCAGAAAAGAGGGTTGCGGCAATCAGGTGGGCGATGATCGCCCAACCACTCACAAGCGGGTCCGGTTGATGTTGGTGGACGCCGACAAGCACCGGCACGAGCACCATTGTGGCGTGCATCGCGGCTTGCAGGAACACCATCTCACCCACGACGCTCACCGAGCGTCGCGGACCAAATGACTGGCGACGCCGCCGTGTGAATGCGCAGATCGCGATCATCATCAACACTGGAATGACGGCCGAGAAGTGGAGTTGGCCAACTGACAGCAGGTGCGCGAGCAAAGTCGCCGAGAGCGCCGCTCCCGCGATCATCGTCCGCTGCACCACGCAGGCAAGCTCAGGCCGCATCCCGGTGATCGTACCCGACGACGGCGTCGACTTTCGGCGGTAGGATCGTGAAACGGGACCGGTTGCGATCCCCTGGTCGAGACGGATGTGCCGATCAGGTGAGGCGGGCGTGCCACGCGGGAGTCGGCGCCGAATCAGCCCGCAACCGCGGACCTACAGGTCCAGATCCTGATTGCGTTCGGCGACCTTGATCGAGCCGACGTACATGAACAGCCCGTAGATCCCGATCGGGAGCACCCCGAAAATGAAGCCGACCGTGCCGATCCATCTGCCGGTGACGGCGCCGATCACGATGGACAGCGCGATGAGCGCCACGAGCAGGACGGACCCGATGATGATGCGGCCGCTTCGAGTGTTCATGCTCAGACGATATGCCTCCTGAACTGGGCGGATCGCCACCGCCGAGTCGGTCGGTCGTCATGGCTCCTCGTGGTCGTCTCGACCCACCCGTTTGTAATTACATAGTTGCTATGCATAGACTGTATGCATGGGTGCAGCAACATCAGCAATGCCGGTCAAGATGGGGCTTCTCGCCCTGTTGCTCAACGGCCCGGCCCACGGCTACGAACTTCGCCAACGGTTTGAGGATGCAGCCGGCGGCGTGTGGCCACTCAACATCGGGCAGGTCTACGACAGCCTGAAACGCCTCGACCGCGACGGGTTCGTGGAACGCGCCGACAGTGCCACGGCCGACACGGGTGACGGCCGTGGCGGCGAGCGACGCGCATTCCAACTCACCCCCGCAGGACGTGACGAAGCGACACGCTGGCTGGCGCAGGCCGTCGAATCGACCGCGGTGTCGCGCGACGAACTCGCCATGCGCGTCCTCATCGCCTACGCCACCGGTGCCGAGTTGACCACACTCCTCCAGCGCGAGCGCGAATCGTTCATGCGCCGCATGCAAGTGCTCGTTCGCCGAAAGAGCGACGCGGCAAAGCGTGGCGAGACGGCCGAAGTGCTGCTGCTCGACATGCTCGAACTTCGGCTGCGTGCCGACACCGAGTGGCTTGCCCTCGCCGAACAACGGCTCACCACCACAACACCAGGGGAACTTCGATGACAGCCCTGCTCCAACTCTCAGCCGTGATGCGGATCTATGAAGACGGCAGGGGCCAACGTCGCGCGCTCGACGGCGTCGATCTGACGTTGTCGGCGGGCGAGTTGGTGGCCGTCATGGGGCCATCCGGTTCGGGCAAGACCACGCTGCTGGTCGTTGCTGCCGGGATCGAGGCGCCGGACCGCGGCATCGTGTCGATCGGCGGCACTCCCCTTCGCTACTCGCGGGCCGACACTGCCCGTCGCCTGCGGGAACAGATCGGCGTGGTGTACCAACACCGCAATCTGGTGCGTGATCTGACGGCCATCGAGAACGTTGCACTCCCTCTGGAACTCATGGGCGTGCCGACGCGCGAAGCCATGGCACAGGCCAAGGCGCAGCTCGCCGAGGTCGGCATGACCGATGCCGGCGACTTCCGCCCAGACGAGTTGTCGGGGGGTGAGCGTCAGCGCGTCGCGGTTGCGCGGGCCTTGATCGGAGATCGCCGCATCCTGCTCGCCGACGAACCGACCGGAGCCCTCGAGACGACCTCCGCCGAGCACGTGATGCAGGTGATTCGCGACCGTACGCGTGACGACCGCGCGGCCATTGTCGCCACGCACGACCAGCGGCTTGCCGCCTACGCCGACCGGGTGATCTATGTGAAGGACGGCAGGATCGTGGGACAGGTGGGTGCTGTCGACGCCGACGTGCAGGCACGGGTATGAGCGCGCTGCGCCTGGCACTGCGACTGTCCGGCCGGCGTCTGATTCGCGACTGGTGGCGGTGGCTCGTCGGTGGAGCGCTCCTTGGCGCCGTGCTCACACTTGGCGCCCTCGTGCTTGCGTCCGTGGTTGATGATGCGCCGGAGCTGATCGCAGTTCGTCATACGCCCACGGCCATTGCTCCGCATAGGTTCAACGTCGCGACAGGTCCGCCGAACCAAGTAACGATCACCGCGCCCGGATCAACCGCACGATTCTCCTCCAATTCTTCGGCCGCCGACCCCAATCATCTCGCGCCGACGTCCACGGTGTCGGTGATCGTTCCGAAGGGCGCGAACACCTCCGTTGGCCGGGCGACCATGGCGACGATGCGGTCCGGATCGCGTGAGACGAACGTCGCGGTCACGGATCTCGCCGGCACCGACAAGACCGACCTGGTGCCGGTCGTGGCGGGACGTACGCCATCAACGCCGCGGGACATCGCGCTTCCTCAAGCCGTACTCGATCAGCTCGACATCGGTGTCGGTGACGACTTGGAGGTCACCGCAGGTGCGATGGCCGGCCGTCACTTCAGCGTGGTCGGCGTCGTCCGCGACCGTGCCGGCCTCGACCCGTCGGTCCACCGAAACTGGGCACGCGTCGCCGCCACGGCACTCGATGGCGTCGCACTCGACGGTCGGCTGGTCGCAGTCGATTTGCCCGGGCGTGCCGGCGCGAGTGGCGCTTCCGGGGGCGAAATCACCGACAGCCCGCTTCGCATCGATGATGCATCGAGTTGGCAAGACCCGTCGTCAATCGGCCTTCGTGGGATGATCGCCGTACTCACGAGCGTCCTGCTGCTGATTCCGTTGCTGCTGCCGATCCTGGCCGTGTCGACGATCCTCTCGGTCGGCCAAGAGGCACGGTCACGTGAACAGTCGCTCTTTGCCCAGTTGGGCGCCCACCGCGCCGTCGCGTCCGCTCCCGCACTCGGCGAGGGTCTGATGATCGGCGCGGTGGCTTCGATCGTCGCGTTGCTTGGCGCCAAGGCGCTTGGCCGTGACTTGTCACCCACGCTCGTCACTGCGCCGGTGATCGTGACCGGGCTCGTCGGCGGCGTCATCGTGGCGATGGCCGCCCAACGCCGGGCGCACCGGCTGATGCGCTCGTCCGGCGGCCCGATGGTCTGGCGCCCGTGGAGGCTTGTGGTCGTGGGCGCCCTTGCGATCATGGCCGCCGCCGGGGTCGGCATGCTGAGTCGCAACGGACTCTCGATGCCGTTCGGTACGCCGCTGTTGCTGTTGGCGCTTGGGCTCTTGTTGATCCAGTCGCTCGCGACGGCGCTGACCCGCCTGCAGTCGCGATTGGCCCCGACCGCGGCGGCGCGCGCCGCACTCGCCAGCGCCTGGCGCCTCAGGTGGCTGTCGGCCCCTGCGTCGCTCCTGATCGGTCTGGCATCCGCGGTGTTCGTCGCAATCGCGTTTGATACCGCCGCCGCATCGACGACGACGGTGGGCGATTCCGGCCGGGTCATCGCGATCCTTCCCGGACCCGTGATCGACGCTCACGGTCGACATGTCGCGCCAAAGGCCGTCGTCGACAGTGTGGTCCGTGGTCTGCCCGTCGCAACCATCACCCCGCTGACGATTGCGTTCAGGACGGATTGCCAGACGCCGCCGCAGCTCTGGACGCTCGACACATCTCCCCAGCTCGCCGGCGCACTGGTTGCCATTGGCGATCGGACTACCATGCGATCGATCACCGGCAGGCCGATTCCAACCGACGTTGGCGCGATCGCCCTGGGTGCTGCCAACACCCAGCCTGTGATGACCTGCCGCGGGCTCTCCGAGGAAACGCCCCTCGCAATGAAGGGGCCGTTGCAGAGCGTCCAGGGCACGGCGCCGAGCATCGTGGTCGTCACACCGGCATCCGCGGCTGCCAGTCACCTCCGTTCGACGGACGCCGTGACCTGGATGGTTCGCACCACGCGCCAGCTCACCAATTCCGAGCAGCGCATCCTTGCAGCGCGGTTGAGCGCCGTCGGTCTCCGGGCGGATCCGACCATCGGCGCTGTCAGCAACGCCACGGTGATCGTTCGACGTGTCGCGTTCGCCACATTCCTGGTGCTGACCACCCTCGCACTGATCGTCGCCGCCGCCGAGCGACGGGAGAACCGTGAACTGCTGCGCGCGGCGGGTGTGCGCCCCACGGACGTGGCCATTGCCGAAGCGGTCGCGTCGGGTGGCCTTGCGGCCGCAGGTGTCGGCAGCACGGTGATCACAATCGCTCTGCTCGGAACAGCGGGAGCGCTGGCAAGCGGCAGTGACTGGTCCGGGCTGCCCGATGCGCTCGGTGAGCAGCGCTGGGCGTTCCTGACCGTTCTGCTGACACCGGTGGCCGCTGCGCTGGTCGCGTTCGTGGTGTTCGCCAGTCGCCGCACACCCGAAATCAGCTGGTGGAAAAGAGGCGACGACCGGACTCGAACCGGTGAATAACGGTTTTGCAGACCGCCGCGTTAGCCAACTTCGCCACGTCGCCCGGGCGGAGCACCCCACCTGTGGTGGGAGGAGCGGATGAAGGGACTCGAACCCTCGACCTTCTGCATGGCAAGCAGACGCTCTAGCCAACTGAGCTACATCCGCGCGGTCCGAGCACTATAGCGAACCGCGCAATTCGGTGCCGGTCAGATCACGAACCTGCAAGCTGCCAGGGATCGGTCCCGGCGCCGTGCCAGACGACCTCCGCATCGGCCAACGCGGCGGCGAGTACCGCCGTCCAGGCCTGGAGCGCCATGCCCTCAACGACCCCATGCGGGATGGAGATGAGCGCCAGGTCGCCGGCGGCGTCGGCGTCGTGGTACTTCAGGTCGCCGGTGATGTAGACGCCGGCCCCCGCCGCACGTGCGTCGCCGATCAGCGAGGCCCCGCTGCCGGTACAGACCGCGCCACTGCGGAGCGCCGTCGCCGGGTCGCCGACGAAGGTCACGGCCGGATAGTCGAACACCGTGGCGCATCGGCGAACCAGATCGCCGAGCGTCACCCCGTCCAACCGCCCAATCCGGCCGAGCCCAAGACCCGGGTCGACGTCCGATGGACGAAGGGGCGCCAGCTCGGTCAGGCCCACCATGTGCGCCATGGCATCGTTCAGACCACTGGCAGCCGAATCCAGGTTGGTGTGGGCGGCGACGATCGCGATGCCGGCGGATGCCGCGCGCAGCACCAGACCACCGGCCACCGTAGCGTCGGTCACGGCGCTGAGTGCAGGGAAGATCACGGGATGGTGCGTCAGCACCAGATCGCAGCCAAGCCGCTCCGCCTCGTCCAGCACTCGATCGCGCAGGTCAAGGGCCACGAGCACCTTCGACACCGCCTGATCGCCGCGGCCAACAAGCAACCCGACGTTGTCCCACTCCTCCGCCAGCGCGGCCGGGGCGAGGCCTTCGAGGGTCGTGAGCAGGTCGTTGACGATCATTGCGCGAGCCTAGCGACCGGTGAACTCCCATCGCCACCCAGGCAGGACCTCCGCACGTTCAACCTGGCGACTTCTCATGCCGCACACGGTCGTCGAAGGCGAGCATCACCCATGTGAGTGCCGGGACTCGGACCCGCACGTGAATTCAACGTTCCCGTGCCAGAAACCAGAGCGGTCGAAGGGACGACGCCGACGGTATTGCAGACACCATCATTGCGCTGTTAACTCGACTTTCGTCCGTAGCGCATGCATGAACGGTATGGGAGTGTGCAGACACTTCGAACGATCCGGACACGCCATGCGAACCTTGAGTTGTCGGCAGCGTTGTGACCATCCACCGTCCGAGCACTGGTCGCATGACCGCGGGACGACGGCCGGACCGGACGAGATGCAGGCCTTGGAGCATCGCGACACGCGAGCCCTGACGACTACCGTCAGGCCTCTGGGCGCCTCCCGCTGGTACCGATCAACTTCGGGGATACGTCGACTCACGACGTTCGGACTGCTTCTCGTCATCGCGTTCACCGGCGCCGCAAACGGCGCCACGACCGCAACCAGAATCGGACCGGACGGGGGGCCGATCAACTGGATGACGACCGCCGGAAATCGTGTCTATGCCTTCGGGTTCGCGGAAGATGTCAACCCAACGCCCGGCATCGGGGGCAACGCGTGGGTGTCCACCGACGCGGGCGTCAATTGGCATGCGGCGACGAGAGCGGAGCTTGCCGTCCTCCCTAATGACGCCGATTTCGGTGTTGTTGTTCATCCGAACGATAAACGCGTCCTCTACCGCCTCAGAGGTCGCCCGGCGCACATGCTGTTTCAGGTGAGTGTTGACGCAGGCGCGACGTGGCGAACACGATCACAACTTCGAGAAAAAGGGCTGTCCTGGCTCCCCTCCGTCACCATCGCGCCGACCCGCCCGTTGGCGACGGTGTTGCTCACCGGCTGGTCCAACTCAGGCGCCCGCTCGCTGTACCTCCGCAGCACAGACGGCGGTCGAACCTGGACTCGCCCGACAGTACGTCCGAGATGGATCAACTCGGTCACCGCTGCTCCGGGACACGCGAAAACCCTTTACATGACCAGCCCGGGTGCGTCCGGTTCCGCAGTGTGGCTCTACCGGTCCCGCGACGCCGGGGCGACATGGGACCTTGGCAACCGCCGCAAGCTTCCGGTGGAATCGCTCGACGATGAACAACTCATCCTCAATCCTTGGCGACCGGATGTGATGCTGCTGAACTCCGATTTCAGCCAAGGCATCTTTCGATCCACCGACCGTGGCGCACATTGGGTGAAAGTCATCAGCGACCCCGTCAACGATGTCCTCGTCGACCAAGCTCATCCCGGCGTCGTGTTCGCCACAAATGACGCCGGCATTTTGCGAAGCCGCAATCTCGGAGGCACATGGACGCCATCAAACGCTGGGATACGCAACGCTTCGGTCGAACATATTTCGATTGGCGGCGGCCGGATCTATCTCAAGGGGCAACTGGGCACCGGGCCGTTGACGAGCAGCACCGACGGGGGCGCCACGTGGTCGCCAGTCCCGACCGGAGACACCTTCGCGCTTAACGGTGTGCCGTCATTGAATATCGCGACTGACAGCAGCGACTCCAGCCGCATCATCGTCGCAGGGAGCGAAGGCTTGACGTGGACCGACGACGGCGGCGCGCACTGGAATCCGACCGGCATCGAGGTTGCGGCCCTGACCAACGACGCCGCAACCGGCGAGATCTACGCCCTGACTCCGTACGGTCGAGTGATGACCGCGCAACATGTCGGCGACCAGTTGGTCGCCCGAGGCGTCGCACCGATGACACCGGGCATCGCATTCGTCGCCCGTGCAGGAGTCCTGTATCTGACAGGCGGACAGCCCCCCTTTGGCCTCAGTCCACCCCACTATCTGATGCGCAGTTTTGATGGTGGCCGTACATGGACTCGCAGCGCAAACATCACCGGCGGGGTGTTGGACGTCGCAATGGCACCATCGGATCCAATGACGGCCTACGTCAGGGAACAAAATGGCAACACCGAGGCAACCCGGCTTCTCGTGACGCACAACGGGGGCACGAGTTGGACGCGCCTCGCGCTCAAAGGGGTGCCGCCGACCGGGCTGACGACGGTCACGGTCGATGCAGCCGACCCGCTTCGCCTGTATGCCGGTGTCGCTGGTCCGGGCGTCTGGACAAGCGCCGACGGCGGTATGACGTGGGCGCCACTTTCAACGCAACCACACGCCGTGGCGCAGATCGTCCAGAACCCGGGCAACGCGGCGCAACTCTTTGTCGGCACATGGGAATTCGGTTTCTGGCGAGTGGAAAAGGATGTGCTGTGATCGATCTGCAAGCCTTCCGTCGAATCACCGCCGCAGCCGTGTCCATCGCGCTGGCAACCACCGCAGTCGCTCACGCGGCTATCGTCACCCGCATTGGGCCTGATGGCGGGGCCGTCGATTGGATCGCGGCAGACGGCCACAAGATTTACGCGGGGACGGGTGCATCGGCTGCCCAAGCTCCCTGGGGGCCGCG
>Ga0209023_10004777_pt1 | contig 15200 bp, 13 predicted proteins | sample LakOneMetagenome_FD_187468 | JGI IMG/M metagenome (GOLD analysis project Ga0209023, IMG submission 187468) | Freshwater and sediment microbial communities from Lake Erie, Canada (SPAdes) (version 2) | ecosystem: Environmental > Aquatic > Freshwater > Lentic | place: Lake Erie, Canada... | reverse complement strand
AGGGAAATAAATATTTTTTTCATCTTGGGATAAAGATAAAAAAAGAGGCGCTGATATCAGCGCCTCTTTTAAATTCATTTGAATTTTATCAATCTATTAAGTGAGTTAATAAACCGTCTCGCAGTTTTGGTTCAAACCAGGTGCTTTTCGGCGGCATTACATTTCCGCTGTCGGCCACACTGAATAACTGTTCAATACTAACAGGGTATAAACTGATCGCAAGTTCCATTTCAGCACTGTTAACGCGTTTTTCAAGTTCTTCCAGGCCACGGATACCACCAACAAAATCAATTCTTTTATCGGTGCGCTGGTCTATGATCCCAAGCAATGGCTCAAGTACATTTTGCTGAATTATGCTAATATCAAGTATGCCAATGGGATCGTCATTATATGTGCCGGGTTTTGCAGCCAGTTTGTACCATTGCTTGCCAATGTATAAACCAAAGTCGTGCAGGGCTTCCGGCCTGTAAGCAGCAGATTTTTTTTCTACTGTAAATTTTTCTTCCAGTTTATTTAAAAATTCTTCATGGCTTAAACCATTCATGTCTTTTATAACACGGTTATAGTCCATGATATGAAGTTGGTTGGACGGGAACAAAGTGGTTAAAAAATAATCGGCATTTTCAGTAGCACTGTTGCCGAGCTCATTTCTCACCTTGGCAGCAGATGCTGCACGGTGATGGCCATCGGCGATGTAAGAACAGGGCACCAGTGTTTTAAAATAATTTGTAATGCTCTCTATCGTTGCATCATCACTTACGATCCAGATACTGTGTTGTATACCATCATCGGCAGTAAAATCGTATTGAGGATTTTTTTCTGTTATCCATTTATTGATCAATGAATCTATCTCAGGTATATTTTTATAAGCAAGAAAGACATTCCCGGTTTGGGCGCCCGTAATTTTGATGTGGTTGATCCTGTCCTGTTCTTTTTCCGGCCTGGTGAATTCATGTTTTTTGATAAGGCCATTTTCATAATCATCAACCGAACTTCCGCAAACCAACCCGGCCTGGCTTTTACCGTTCATGGTTAGCTTATATATATAATAGCATGGTTTATTCTCTCTGAACAAAATTTTCCTGCTCATAAAGGCCTGCAGGTTCTCCTTTGCTTTTTCATAAACAAGTGGGGCATGCACATCTGTTTTTGCAGGAAGGTCAATTTCACTTTTGGTGATATGTAAAAAGGAATTCGGGTTTCCCTGCGCTTCTACTTTGGCTTCTTTGCTGCTTAAAACATCGTAGGGCCTTGAAGCTACGCTTTTTGCGTGTTGTGCTTCCGGCCTTAATGCTTTAAATGGTGTTATGGTGATCATGTGCCTGTTATTAAAATGGTATGCAAAAATAAACTTTAACCTGCAAGCATATTTTTTTATGATTCATTAATATTTATTATGTGTGCTTTTGGGCAAATACCTGCATGGCATTTATTAAAACTTCCACACTACCCAGGGGCAGCGCATTGTATAAAGAAGCCCTGAAGCCGCCAACTGAACGGTGGCCCTTTATGCCAACAATTCCAAGTGATCCTGTGTAATCCAGGAATTCTTTTTCTAAAGAAGGGTCGGTCATCACAAAACACACATTCATTTTGCTGCGGTCTTCTTTAACTACTGTTCCCGTGAACAAAGGGTTCCTGTCTATTTCAGCATACAGCAAGTCTGATTTTTCGATATTCTTCTTTTCAATAGCGGCTATGCCTCCCAGTGACTTTAGCCAGCGTAACGTAAGCAGGCATACATATATCGCAAATACCGGAGGTGTATTCATCATGCTTTTCTCATTGATATGGTTCCGGAAATCCATGATCGTTGGGATCGGTCTTTTGATCCTGCCTAAAATATTTTTGTTTACGATAATCAGGTTTGCACCGGCAGGCCCTAAATTCTTTTGAACACCGGCATAGATAAGATCAAATGAATTGAAGTCAAGTACACGGCTCAGGATATCGCTGCTCATATCTGCAACGAGAGAATTGCTGGTTTTTGGTATTTTCTGCCACTGTGTTCCGTAAATGGTATTGTTGGTAGTGATGTGTAAATATTTCGCATCATTGGGAACGGCAAAATCTTTTGGAATGAACGTGTAATTTTTTTCTTTGGAAGAACAAACCACTTCTACCTTACCGAAAAATTTTGCTTCTTTGATCGCTTTGCTGCTCCATACTCCTGTATCAGTAAATGCAGCGATGTCTTTACTGTCGAGTAAATTCATCGGCACCTGCATGAATTGAGTGGATACGCCGCCATGCAGAAAAAGCACTTCATGGTCTGCATCCAGTTGCATAAGTTCCCTTACAAGTGACCTGGCTTCTTCCATAACATCGGTAAATTCCGGCGTACGGTGGCCGATCTCCAATATGGATAATCCTGTATCATTAAAATCAAGAATTGCTGCTGATGCCTGTTGAAAAACTTCTGCAGGTAAAACTGAAGGACCTGCGTTGAAATTGTGAACCTTTTTCTTTAACCCTTTACCATCATTCATTTAAAAAAATTGAGCAGCAAATGTAAGAAATAAAAAAAGCAGCTGGTGATGTAATGCGATTATTAATCTTCCTGGCGGCCCATCATTTTTCCGCCACTTCCCCATTTACTGTTCAGTTCTTCAAATTCCTTAAGGTCATTCTCAGAAAAATGCTGATTTACAAGACCTGCCAGGTCTGGTTGCCCGGCATTTACCCAGGCTGTATACCAAAAAGATGCAACAGCAAAAATGGATTGCCGCATCCGCCGTTCGATCATGCCATCCAGTTTTTTATTGAATGCGATCGTAAAAGCAGTAGAGTATTGTTTAATGATCACATTGTTTCTTTGTTCGAATGAATATTTCTGGTCATCACGAAATTCTTTTGTGAGTTCACGCTCAAATAATAATACACTGTCACTTGCCCTGGCACTTTCCAGCACACGTGCCCATATAAATTCACCGGGGTCTTTTATATAAGCTGCCTTCCCGATAAAGAAATCAAATTGTTTTTCTGCCAGTAATTCCGGTACACGGCTTTCCCAAAAACCATGTATGCCTTTTTGATTTGTGTACTGGCCATTGTGGTTACTGTTAGCGTGTAACGGAACATGCGCATCGGCAATATAATGTCCGATCTCTGCACTGTTTTTTATGATCTTACTAAAATTCTTTTCTTTGAATGCATTGGTAAGCCTTTGCAGCATTGCCTGTATATGCCAGGGAACGATGCCATACTCCGTCAGGGAATCTTTGGAAAATTTTGCAAGGGCATCAGTCCATTTTCGTGGCAATGACTTGTAGGGATATGTGCCGTAATGATCAATGTCGATATAATGCCTAGGGCCTTCTTCAGGTATTGCGTAGCGCCGTTTATCAGGATCTGTAGCATGTTCGGTAATGAATTCAATGTTTGATTTGTAGAACAGCAGCATTTCGGGGGGCAATAAAAAGCAGGCGAAATAATTGATCTTCCTGTGTGCATAAAATCCCCAGCAAAAGGAATTTGAAGTAACAGAACAACAAAGCATGAATAATATGAAACGTTTCATTGGGTATGATTTTGTCAATGAAATGTATCACAGTTTATCTGATCTGTAATGTTGATATACCCGGTATATTATGTTGTTTTAACCTGTCATGCTGAGGAACAGCCTGCCCCGATTATTTCGGGAAAGCATCTCATGAGATTCCGATGAAGGAGGAATGACAATTATAGTTATGATTTCGGTGCAGCCGGATCGGGAACAATTTCTTCATCAATATCAGTAACACCCCCACTAACCGCAAATTTCATCGTTTGTGCACTGCTGATATTCGTGATGGGTTTTATCCTCGCCCTGGGAATGATATAAACATTTCCTGCAACTGAATAGGCCATCGGTACATATACAGATACAAAATCATTGAGCCCGAAATCCGACATGTCGTCCCTTGTTACGAAACCAAGCCTCCAAACATCATTGTCATCTACATTGGCCAGTACATTTTGGGTGAACTTCTTTTTATCGCCGGCGAATGCTTCAAAAAAATCCCTGGTAGTTGAATAAATATGTTTGATACCGGGCGCTTTTTCCATGAACTTATCCATGAAACTGATTATACGGCCGGTAATGAAAAAAGAACTGAAGTACCCGATCAAAACGATAACAGACAATATTACTATCAGGCCTACACCGTAATTCTGTACATGCACCTGTCCTTTTTCATCCACATGGGTAAAAATGGGTATCCAGCTGTCAATAGTTGTAATTACAGCATAGAGCGCATATAACGTAACGGTAATGGGTGCAATTACAAGCATTCCCTGCAGGAAATATTGCAGTAGTTTCTTGTACTGAAATGGTTTCTCCATAAGAAAAATATTTAGTGTTCAAAGATACTTCAATGCAAAACATGAGAATGAATAAGTTCAAAAATCAAAGTTTTCGATTGAAAAACAATTAGTTATCAGTTTAGCCGACTTGCGGGGTTATGTTATAAAATTGTTACGAATGGCAAATAATAATGATGGAAACTTTTGTTACACTAAAAGTTTCCGTAGTTTTGCCTTCCGATTATGACAGACATAGATACAAAACAACGGATTCAGAAAGCGGCACATGACCTGGTGATGCAATACAGCATACGAAGTGTGAGTATGGATGATATTGCGGCAAGCCTTGGGATGAGCAAAAAGACCATTTACCTGTATTTTAAGGATAAGGATGAACTGGTAGAAGCCGTGGTGGACAATGTAATAGATACCAACCAGTGTATTTGCAATGATGACAGGGAAAAGGCAGAAAATGCGGTACATGAAATATTCCTGGTCATGGATATGATGGTGGAAATGTTCAAGACCATGAACCCATCCATTTTATTTGATATGCAGAAATACCATCCTGCCGCCTTCAGGAAATTTCAGCAACACAGGAACGAATACCTGTACAATGTTTGCTGGCAAAACCTCGATCGTGGTATCAAAGAAGAATTATACAGGCCCGAAATAAATATGGAGATCATGGCCAGGTACAGGGTAGAAACCATGCTTACCGCTTTTAACCCGGAGTTTCAGCGGAGCGTAAAACAAAGCCTGGTAGAAATAGAAGAAGAGATCATTATTCATTACCTGTTTGGATTGGTTTCCCTTAAAGGATATAAAATGGTATTGAAGTATATGGAGCAGCGGGAAAAGGCATTAATAAAAAAATAAAAAAAAATTAATAAAATAACTGTGATGAAAAAAGTAAGGATATATAGTTTGATCGTAAGCATGCTGTTTTTAGTAAATGCCGGATATGCACAAACGCAAAAGGTTAACCAGTTTTCTGTACAACAGGCTGTTGAATATGCAAAGAAGAATTCGGTACAGGTTAAAAATGCTTTACTGGATGTGCTGATACAAAAACAGACGAATAGGGATATAACGTCTATCGCATTGCCGCAGATAAATGGAAGTGCTGGTGTAACAGATTACCTTGATATACCTACTACATTAATACCCGGAATTATTTTCGGTGATTCATCTGGGAAATTCTATCCTGCTAAATTCGGAACAAAGTGGACAGCAAATGCAGGGATATCAGCAAGCCAGCTCATTTTCGATGGGCAGGTGTTTATTGCATTAAAAGCCCGCAACGGAACTATAACATTGGCTGAAAGAATAGCTGAACTTACAGAAGAAAATATCAGGGCAAATGTTTATAAAATTTATTATCAATTGGTAGCCGGAAAAAAGCAAATAGAATTACTTGATGCAAATATCGGCAGGCTGGAAAAACTACAACACGATGTGCAGGTAATGTTTGATAACGGGTTTACAGAAAAACTGGATGTTGATAAACTCTCGGTTCAGATCGTCAACCTGCAAACAGAAAAATTGAAAGCTGATAACTTGATCAGCAACGGATACCTGGGGTTAAAAGTATTAATGGGCATGCCCTATAAAGATAGCCTGGTTTTAACGGATACACTGAGTGACGATAAGATCAGGGAAGGTGTTCTGGAAGCAAGTCAATTCAAATATACTGACAGGAAGGATTACCAGATATCTGAAGTAACCAACAAGCTGAATGGTTTGAATGTAAGGAGGTATAAATTAAACCAGATACCAACTTTTGCATTAGTAGGTAGTTACAGTAAAAATGCGCAAAGACAAAAATTTGATTTTTTTGGCAAAGGAGATTGGTTTACCAGCTCTTATATCGGGATACAGATGCAGGTTCCCATATTTAATGGTTTTGCAATACAAGCCAGGATACAAAAAGCAAGACTTGAATTGCAAAAAACTCAAAATGAAACAGAAGCATTGAAGATCAATATTGACAGGGAAGTAGAAAGCTCTAAAAATAATTTCATCGTAGCCATTGCTTCCATGGATTATCAGAAAAAAAATATGGCACTCGCTGAAAAAGTGTACAACCAAACCAAAACGAAATACGAAATAGGTACCGGCTCAGCAACAGAAATAAACACGGCGCAGGTTGATCTTAAAACTGCACAGACAAATTATATATCTGCTTTGTATGATGCGATTATCGCAAAAGTAGATTTCTTAAAAGCAACAGGTAAATTATAAAATATTAAGACTAACAACATACAGATGAAAAAAATAACACAAATATCAATCGTAGCTGCACTGATGATCTTTATAGTATCCTGTGGTGACAGTAAAAAAGAGGGGTCAGCCGCTATCAATGACAAGAAAGCTGAGCTTGAAAAATTAAAAGCCGCTAAAACCAAAACTGAGTCAGATATTCAGAAGCTGCAAACAGAACTGGAGAAACTTGACAGCAATACAGCTAATGATGCAAAAGTGAAACTTGTCAGCACCGTGCCGGTAGCAACAATGGATTTTAAACATTACATTGATCTGAAAGGCCAGGTAGATGCGGAAAATATTTCTTATATATCACCACGTGGTATGGGCGGCCAGGTTAAAGCGGTCTATGTAACACAGGGCCAGTTAGTAAAGAAAGGCCAGCTTTTATTAAAACTGGATGATGCTATTATGCAACAAAGTGTAACAGCAGCAAGGCAGCAACTCGAAGGAATAAAAACCCAATTGAATTTTGCCAAAGACCTGTACAGGCGCCAGAAAAACTTATGGGAACAGGGTATTGGTACTGAAGTACAGCTGATCACTGCTAAAACAAATGTAGAAGGATTGGAAAACCAGTTGAAATCTGCCGGCGAGCAGGTACAGGTTGCCGTAGAGCAGGCTAAAACAAGTAATGTTTACAGTGATGTAAGTGGCATTGCAGATATAGTGAATATTAAAGTTGGTGAAACATTCCAGGGAATGACCCAACAAGGCCCGCAGATAAAAATTGTAAATACTTCTTCTTTAAAAGTTGTAACCAATGTGCCTGAAAATTACTTAACAAGGATACACAAAGGTTCACCGGTTGAAATAGCAATACCAGATGCCAATAAAAATGTAAGCAGCACCATTTCTTTGATAAGCCAGTCAATAGATCCTACACAAAGAAGTTTTATTGCAGAAGCAAAAATCCCCCAGGATGCAAGGCTTAAACCAAGCCAGTCGGCTGTTGTAAGAATACTGGATTATTCAGCTGACAACGTGATCGTGATCCCTATCAATGTTGTGCAGTCGGATGAAACGGGTAAATATGTGTATGTGTTATCAAAAGGCAGTAATGGTAAAAGCATTGCACACAGGATAACGGTGAATATTGGTGAAGTGTACGGAGAAAGCGTAGAAATAAAAGGCGGTCTTAAAGTTGGTGATGAATTGGTAAATGAAGGGTTCCAGAATTTGTATGAAGGACAGATGATAACTACAACTATAAAATAATTATTACCGCTAAGACACTAAGTCGCAAAAAAATAATTTAAAAACTTTGCGCCTTTCCGCCTCTGTGGTAAAATAAATATCACGTGATATCACTGAAGGTGATTATAACTAACTGATGATTACAAAAATAATTTTATGAATTTTATCGAAGGTGTAAAGGAAAAATTTAAACAGTTTGGTCTTACCAGCTGGGCTGTAGATAACCGCACAGCGGTATATATCATTGCGGTCATAATATCGGCGTATGGGCTATACCAGTTTAATACCATGCCCAAAGAACAGTTCCCGGATATCGTGGTGCCAACAATTTCGGTAGTTACCGTATATGCGGGAAACTCTCCAAAAGATATTGAGAACCTCGTAACCAGGCCGATCGAAAAACAATTGAAAGGCATCAGCGGGGCCAAGGTTAAAAAAATAACCAGTACATCACAAGCAGATTATAGTTTGATCGTAACGGAGTTTGATACGGATGTGAAGACTGAAATAGCGAAACAAAAAGTAAAAGATGCGATTGATAAAGCAAAGACCGACCTGCCAACCGATCTTACATCAGAACCCGATGTTCAGGAGTTCGCTTTTAGTGAAATGCCGATCATGTTTGTGAATGTAAGTGGTGATTATGATGGTATCAAACTGAAACAATATGCCGATAAATTACAAGACAGGTTTGAAGAACTTACCGAAATAACCAGGGCTGAAATTGTGGGTGCGCCTGAACGTGAGATACAGGTAAATGTTGATCCGTATAAAATGAGCCAGGCACGTGTAAGTTATATGGACATTGAAAATGCCATTAGTCGTGAGAACCGTGATATAACCGGTGGTACGATCGAGATGGGAGAGATGAGGCGTACCATAAAGGTGAAAGGACAGTTTGCCAGCGCATTAAACCTGAATAATATTATCGTACGAAGCAGTGCACAAGGTGCTACTGTTTATTTAAAAGATATTGCTGAGCTAAAGGATACCGTTAAAGAAAAAGACAGTTATGCACGCCTGGATGGAAAGAACGTAGTAACACTTAACATTGTAAAGCGTGCAGGAGAAAACCTGATCAATGCTGCTGATAAAATAAAAGGTATCGTGGCAGAAATGAAGGAAAAGAAAGAATTGCCTGATGACCTGAAAGTAGTTATCACAGGCGATCTTAGCAAGGCAACCAAAACATCTTTCAATGATCTTGTGAATACGATCATTATCGGGTTTTTGTTGGTGCTGATAATCCTGATGTTCTTTATGGGTGTTACCAATGCATTTTTCGTTGCATTGAGTGTGCCGCTTAGTGTATTCGTTGCATTTATGTTCTTACCGGTGGCATCGGGGATTATTGGCACAACTGTTACACTGAATTTTATCGTGCTCTTTGCATTGTTGCTTGGGTTGGGTATTATTGTAGATGATGCCATTGTCGTAATTGAAAATACGCACCGTATTTATAGTAATGGCAAAGTGCCCATCGTGCGTAGTGCAAAAGAAGCCGCAGGGGAAGTTTTCATTCCGGTGCTGGCCGGTACGGCAACAACACTGGCTCCGTTCTTTCCATTACTATTGTGGAAGGGATTGATAGGAAAATTTATGATCTACCTGCCCGCTGTACTCATTCTTACATTAGCGGCATCGTTGGTAGTGGCATTTATTTTCAACCCGGTTTTTGCGGTGAGCTTTATGAAGCCCGAAGGCAAAGAGTATGAGAAACCTAAAAAAGCTATTTGGACAAATAAATGGTTCATCAGTTTTGGAATAGCTGGAATAATATTGCACTTATTAAGTAGTCATGGCCTGGGAAATTTCTTATTGATCATGGCTTTGCTAATGGTAGTTAATGCATACATTTTAAATGATGCCATACATGCTTTTCAAAGAAGAGCTTTGCCATGGTTAATGAATCATTATGAAAGACTGTTGAAATGGATATTGGTTGGATGGAGACCGGTATGGGCATTTGCATCATTGTTTGGATTGTTTGCTTTATCAATATTATTATTGATGGCAAGGGGTAATAAGTCAACCTTCTTCCCAAGCGGTGACCCTAACTTTATTTATGTATACCTGAAATTGCCTGTTGGTACTGATATTAAATACACCGATAGTGTTACACATATCCTGGAAGGAAGGGTGCAGAAAATTTTAGCAAAAGAATTGCCAACCCAACCCGGGGGTATTGTAGAAAGTATCATTACCAATGTGGCTGTTAGTGCAAATAATCCAAGGGACAATAACAGGAGCGTACAACCGAACTTAGGGCGAATACAGATTTCTTTTGTAGAGTATGAAAAACGTGATGGAAAACATACGATGCCATTTAAAGAAGAGATCCGCCGCCAGATGACAGGGATACCGGGTGCAAGTATTGAAGTAGCACAGGAAGATGGTGGCCCTCCAACCGACCCACCGGTTAACATAGAAGTGCAGGGAGATAATTTTGAAAGCATTGCAAAAGTTGCTAATGACCTATCGCATTACATGGATACCAACCAGGTAAAGGGGATTGAGAACCTGCAAATGGATGTGGACCTGAACAGCCCGGAAATAACGATCAATGTTGACAGGGAAAAAGCAATGATGGAAGGCATCAGTACCGGCCAGATAGGTATGGAGATCCGTACAGCTGTATTCGGTAAAGAAGTAAGTAAATTAAAAGATGGAGAAGATGAATATAAGATCCAGGTACGTACCACAGATCTTGTTCGCCATAACATTACCGACCTGATGAATATGCGGATTACATTCATGGATATGAATACCATGCGTGTGAAAAGTATTCCTATCGGTGCCGTAGCAACGATTGATTATACTACCGCAACGGGTGCGGTAAAACGCAAAAATGTTAAACGAACGATCCAGTTACAAAGTAATGTACTTGATCCAACCATGGTGGGCCAGGTAAATGCCGAGCTGCAGTTAAAGCTGGATGATTTCAAAACAAAAAATAAGATACCTGCCGATGTTACTTTAAAATTAAGCGGGCAAAGTGAACAGGAAAAAGAAACCCAATCTTTCTTAGGACTTGCATTGATCATTGCATTGGGTATAATATTTATGATATTGGTATTGCAGTTTAACAGCATCAGTAAACCATTTATTGTAATTACAGAAATATTCTTCAGCATCATTGGTGTATTGTTGGGTTATGCATTAACAGGTATGACCATTGCAACGATCATGCTGGGTGTTGGTATCATTGCACTGGCGGGTATCGTAATTAAGAACGGTATCTTATTAATAGAATTTACGGATGAATTGCGTGGCAGGGGAATGCGTACAAGAGCAGCTGCTGTTGAAGCAGGAAAGATCCGTATCATTCCCGTAATGCTTACCGCTGTTGCAACTATCTTAGGATTATTGCCATTGGCAGTTGGTTTTAATATAGATTTCGTTTCATTCTTCCAGCATTTTAATCCGCATATTTTCTTTGGTGGAGATAGCGTGGTATTCTGGGGGCCGTTAAGCTGGACGATGATCTTCGGTTTAATATTCGCCTTCTTCCTTACTCTGATCATGGTACCAAGTATGTACCTTATTTCTGAAAGGTTGCGCAGGCCGATGGAAAAATTCTATGGTACTAAATTCATAGGGTTACTTGGTTTTGCAGGGCCGTTCTTCTTCATATTTGTTGGTATCATGTACCTGGTAAGAAGGATACAGGGTAAAAAAGTTTGGAATGGTTTATTGAAAGATAGCCCGAAGAAAGTGTAAAGATTATTCACTATTAAAAATTTAAAAATGCTGTTCATGAAAATGGGCGGCATTTTTATTTTCGGTCGGCACGGCCTTAGCCGTCAGACAGGTATGGTATTTGTCTTTTATTGGCATGAAAATAGTATCCCATTTACCACAAATATTTTCAAACTAAAAATTAATATCATGGATAAGTTAGAATTTAAAGGGACCTGGAACGAAATCAAAGGTAAAATCAAACAGGCTCATGCCAATCTTACTGATGATGATCTTAAGTATGAAGAAGGAAAGGATGATGAGCTTTTAGGAAAGCTTCAACAGAAGATCGGCAAAGGAAGGGACGAATTGGTGAAATGGATAAAATCATTATAATGCCGGTCATCAATTTTCAAATTAAGCCACTTATAATAGGTGGCTTAATTATTTTTTTACTTTCAGTGAACCTAATAACAAGCTAATTCGTTAATAAGTCATGAGAAAAATAATACTACTTATAGCAATTGTATTTTCAGCTTCATATGCATTTAGCCAGGCACAGGCTGACTTAAATAATTTTAACCGGCAAAGGAATAAGATCACAAAGAACGGCATGAAAGTCCTTGCCGGCTGGTCAGCAGCCAATGTTATTTATAGTGCTGTTGCTACGGGCCAGACAACAGGAACTACCCGTTATTTTCACCAGATGAATGTTATGTGGGGAGGAATCAACCTTGGCTTTGCAGCATTGGGCTACCTGGGTTTGAAAGATAAGGATGGGATGAACCTGGCTCAATCATTAAAGCAGCAGGGGGGAATTGAAAAGACATATATATTCAATGCCGGGCTTGATGTGGCTTATGTGGCATCTGGGTTATACCTGAAAGAAAGGTCGAAGAGCAGGATAAAAGTTGAGAACAGGCAAAAAGAAAAGGGATACGGTGAAAGTATCATGCTACAGGGGGCTGCATTGCTGCTACTGGATGGGGTAATGTTTACCGTGCATAATTTTCATGGAAAAAAATTGTATAAGATGATGGATAAGGTTCAGGTTGGTGCAACCGGAAATGGATTGAGTATGATAGTGAAGTTATAATTTGATAGATGATATGAATAGCTGTGAACTTTAGTTCACGGCTATTTTTTTGCCACTGATTCTCAGATTTTTGTTATTTGATAATTCAAATGCTCCGTTCATAAAATTACTATTAGAGAATTATGCAAAAGAATTAGATTGCAAAAAAATATTACAATGATAAAAAACCATGAAATTGATTATAAGATCTACGGAGAAGAACTCCAGTTTGTAGAAATAGAATTAGACCCAAATGAAACTGCCATTGCAGAAAGTGGCGCTTTCATGATGATGGATAATGGAATTGAAATGCAGACAATTTTCGGCGATGGCAGCCAGCAACAGGATAACAGCCTTCTTGGAAAATTATTCAGTGCAGGAAAAAGAATGCTTGTAGGAGAAAGTTTGTTCATGACTGCGTTTACCAATGTTGGCCAGGGGAAAAAGCGTGTAAGCTTTGCCGCTCCTTATACAGGAAAGATCATTGTATTCGACCTTCAGCAATTGGGCGGAAAGATCATTGCACAAAAAGACGCATTTCTTTGTGCAGCCAAAGGGGTAAGTATCGGTATTGAATTTCAAAAAAGATTGGGAACTGGAATTTTTGGAGGAGAAGGGTTCATCATGGAAAAACTGGAAGGTGATGGTTTGGCCTTTGCCCATGCAGGCGGCTATGTAATTGAAAAGGAATTACAGGCAGGCGAAATTTTAAAAGTGGATACGGGCTGTGTTGTTGCTTATACAGCAGGAGTTGATTTTGATATTGAATTCATACGTGGAGTAAAGAACTGGATGTTTGGCGGTGAAGGATTATTCTTTGCAATACTTCGTGGCCCCGGGAAAGTGTGGTTACAGTCACTACCAATCAGCCGTTTGGCCGGAAGGTTACAGCAATATACTTACCATCGCAAAGAGGAAGGAAGCATTTTGGGAGGATTGGGAAATTTATTGGACGGAAGAGAATAATTTCAATAAAGTTTACAGCTTTTTAAAAGCTGTAGACTTTATTGAAGAGCAGAATTTTTATGAAGCCGGGTTAACTACCTGGCTTTTTCTTTAAAAATATTTTTTCATCTGAAAATATTAATCGTATATTTGCGATATAAGATTTAAAATTATGGCCATTCATAAAAGAGAAGAGTTTACACAAAAAGAACAGGATCTTGCTGCATTTGCAAAAGCGATCAGCCACCCGGCCCGTATTGCAATATTGAATGTACTGGCAACTAAGAATGAATGTATCTGCGGTGAGATCGTAGAAGTGCTTCCCCTGGCGCAAAGCACAGTGAGCCAGCATTTGAAGGAATTGAAAAATGCCGGTTTGATCAATGGTGAAACAGATGGCCCAAGGAGTTGCTATTGTATCAATTGGAAGGCCTTTGAAAAATTTTCAACAGAATTCAATGGCCTGTTCAATAAACTTAAAGTGAAAAACGAAAAAGCCTGTTGTTAATACGACCGGGTTGCAAATAATTTTCTTATCATAAAAAAGTATAGCCATGAACAATGATTTTCAAATGAAAGAACTCGTAAAAGAAAAGTACACAGCAATTGCTGAGCAAAGTAAGGATCAGAATGCAACGTCTTGTTGCGGAGCTACCTCTGCCTGTTGCGGCGATGAGGTTTATAATATTATGGCAGATGATTATACAAAGCTGGATGGATATAATCCTGATGCTGATCTTGGCCTCGGCTGTGGATTGCCAACGGAATTTGCCAGGATAAAAGAAGGCAATACTGTTATTGATCTTGGAAGCGGTGCAGGCAATGATGCATTTATTGCAAGGCGTATAGTTGGTGAAAGCGGTAAAGTATTGGGAATTGATTTTACCGAAGCAATGATCGCAAAGGCGAGAACGAATGCCGAAAAGCTACATTACAATAATGTCGAATTCAGGCTGGGAGATATTGACGACATGCCGGTAACATCAAATTATGCAGATGTCATTGTAAGCAACTGCGTTCTTAATCTTGTGCCCAATAAACATAAAGTTATCAGTGAAATATTCAGGGTTCTAAAACCCGGTGGCCATTTTTCTATTTCTGATATTGTGCTGGAAGGAGCATTGCCGGCTAAATGGAAAGAAGTGGCAGAACTCTATGCCGGTTGTGTTTCAGGGGCTATTCAGAAAGATGAATATCTTGCTATCATCAAAGAAACCGGTTTTACAAATATTACTTTACAAAAGAATAAGCCGATCATTATTCCTGATAATATCCTGGCTAATTATTTAAGTGCAGATGAAATTGCTGAATACAATAATGGAAATACAAAGATCAGCAGCATTACAGTATATGCAGAAAAACCTGCAAAGGATGAAAGGAATTGTTGTGAACCGGGAAACGGCTGTTGCTAAAAGTAAGACGCTATTATAAATTTACAATATGGATATAATCGACTTGCTCCCTTCACATTGGGAAGACGTAAAAAGAATTTATGCAGAAGGTATTGCTACCGGGAACGCAACTTTCCAGGCTTCCGTTCCAACATGGGAAGATTGGGATGCTGCACATGCAAAAGCACCAAGGCTGGTTGCTCTTGAAAAAAATGTAATGCTTGGCTGGGCTGCACTTACGCCCGTTTCAGGAAGATGTGTGTATGCAGGTGTTGGCGAAGTGAGTGTGTACGTTAGTGAAGCTGCAAGAGGAAAAGGTGTTGGAAAAAAATTGCTGGAAGCATTGATCACAGAAAGTGAAGAAA
>Ga0209023_10004776_pt1 | contig 15202 bp, 12 predicted proteins | sample LakOneMetagenome_FD_187468 | JGI IMG/M metagenome (GOLD analysis project Ga0209023, IMG submission 187468) | Freshwater and sediment microbial communities from Lake Erie, Canada (SPAdes) (version 2) | ecosystem: Environmental > Aquatic > Freshwater > Lentic | place: Lake Erie, Canada... | reverse complement strand
TCCGATAATCTGTTTGCGCGCGAACGCTTAGGTTCCACCGGACTGGGGCACGGCGTTGCCGTCCCGCACGGACGCATCAAGGGTTTGAAAACTCCGATCGCAGCATTAGTCAGACTGAAAGACGGCATTCCGTTTGAGTCACCGGATGGGCAGGCTGTCAAACTGCTGATTTTCCTGTTAATGCCAGACAATGTGACGCAACAACATCTGGAAATACTGTCAGAAATTGCCGAGATGTTGTCGAATGAAAGCTTCCGTGACGAATTAAACGCAGAAGCCAGCGCCAGCGTTGTGCACGAAAAAATTCTTGCCTGGCGTCCGGACGTTTCCGCCGTTTCCTGACACACCATTTTGTTGTCGTCTGATTTTTTTATTGCTTATCCATGCCCTTACTCACTGAATTAACGATACAAAAAATTTACGATGACAATCGCGACATCATGCAACTCGGCTGGTTCGCCGGCTTTGCAGGTGCCGATAAACAAATCATCGGCGATGCAGCCTCGTCTGCGGATCAGGTTGGCCATTTAAATCTGATTCATCCGGGTCGCATTCAGGTACTTGGACCGCAGGAGTTAGCCTACTTTGAACGTTTATCCAGTGCATCCCGCGCCAATCTTTTCCGGGAACTGGTGGCCGGTGAGCCGCCGGCACTGATCGTCGCACAGGGACTCGATTCTCCGCCGGAATTTCTGACTGCCTGTGACGATAACAACATCGCCCTGTTTTCTACGCCTTATCCATCGGCGCAGGTGATCGATTATCTGCGCGTGTATCTGTCGAAAAAACTGGCACAGAAAATTACCATGCACGGCGTCTTCATGGACGTGCTGGGCGTAGGTGTACTGATTACCGGTGAATCCGGTTTAGGTAAAAGTGAGCTGGGTCTGGAATTGATTTCCCGCAGCCACGGTCTGGTGGCGGACGATGCGGTTGAATTTTCCCGCATTGCGCCGAACATGATAGAAGGCCGCTGCCCTGAGCTTTTACAAAATCTGCTGGAAGTCCGCGGTCTGGGTCTGCTCGATATCAAAACAATTTTCGGTGAAACAGCAGTACGCCGCAAAATGCGGCTGAAACTGATAGTACATCTGGTTCGCCGCAGCACACTCGAAGAAAATTACGAACGCCTGCCTATCGATTCACAAACCGAAGAGGTGCTGGGACTACCGATACGCAAAGTCGTGATCCCGGTTGCGGCGGGTCGTAACATCGCCGTTTTGCTGGAAGCAGCGGTACGCAATACGATCTTGCAATTGCGCGGTATTAATACTCTGGAAGATTTCATGGAACGCCAGCGCCGCGCAATGGAGGCGGGAGACTGACATGCAAATCCTGCTGATCTCCGGTATTTCCGGCTCAGGAAAATCGGTCGCGCTGAATGTACTGGAAGATGCGGGCTATTACTGCGTCGATAATTTACCGCCCAGCCTGTTGCCGGAATTAATCACAACTTTATCGAATGAACCGCTGGTGGCGGTTGCGATTGACTCGCGCAGCGCCAGCCAGCTGACCGGCGTCCTGCAGACCAAGCAGATTTTATCGAAGGCCGGACACGAAGTCAGAATGCTTTTTCTCACGGCCAGCACTGATTCGCTGGTCGCCCGTTTTTCAGAAACGCGGCGCAGCCATCCGCTGTCGCACCGGCTGATCCGGGAAGATGCTTGTGTCGAGAAATTAAGCCTGATTGAATGCATAGAAGAAGAGCGTGAAATTCTGGCCGAAATTCAGGCCTTAGCCCATGTCATCGACACGACCGACCTGAGCGCCAATCAGCTGCGTAGCTGGGTCAAGAACATGATAGACATGCCGCACGCGCCATTAACGCTGATGTTTGAATCATTTGCCTTTAAGCGTGGTGTACCGCTCGATGCCGATTATGTTTTCGATGTCAGGATGCTGCCGAATCCTCACTACGATCTGGCACTGCGGCCACTGACCGGGCGCGATGCTCCTGTCATTGGCTATCTGGACAATCAGGCCATGGCGCAAGATATGTATGCAGATATTCTGGCTTTTCTGACGAAATGGATACCGTCGTTCAAAGACGACAATCGCAGTTACCTGACTATCGCCATCGGTTGTACCGGCGGTCAGCATCGCTCGGTCTACATGGTAGAAAAACTGAGCCGCCATTTTCAGCAGTCAGAACAGGTGCTGGTCAGACACCGCAGGCTGCACTGAGCATTTTTAGCAAAAATATACTCCCCCGGAGTATATAAAAACCCCGTTTATTTATAAGGATATCAACGGTGTTTTCTTAAAAACAGGGGGGAGTATTGCTAAAATACGCGTTACACCATGACGACCTTGCGCATTTTCTGCGCAATATACATCAGACAAATCACGGTAATCAGAACGCAGGTGGCAAGCGCCATACCAACCGTCAGCGGGTGCAGCACCTCGCCTTTTAACACCTGATTCATCATCTGATTCTGCGCCAGCACCGGCACCCATTTGAACCACGCCGGTTCACGCCCCGGGAACAAAATCGGAATCAAGCTGACGAACGGAATGAACATGGTCACGATCTGATTGCGAACCTGCGCCTCTTTGTAGCTTTTACAATCGAGCGCAATCGCGATCTGTAACGCCGCCATGCTCGCCGCCAACGGCAACAGCACCATCAGAAAACCAATCGCATCCTTGATACCGAATTGAAACTCAGCGCGCAAAGTGTCGTTTTTAATCAGCCACTGCGACGGAAAGAAGCTGAAGATCGTCAACACCACCACGCCCATTCCTACCGCCGCCACCGCGCCCCATTTACCTATCGCCAGTTGCCAGCCACTGACCGGATTCATCATCAGCGGTTCGAGCGAGCCGCGCTCACGTTCACCCGCGGTGGTATCAATCGCGGCATACATGCCACCGATGATAATCGCCATCAATACCATCATCGGCAGCATTTCCGTGATCGATGCTTTGCGTTCTTCCGGCTTTTGCAAACGACGTTCCCTGACCTCAATTCGCTGCAATAATTCGGTAGAAATGCCGCGCATGGTCAAGCCCATCAGCGTGGTTTCCTGCGTGAAGGCTTCCAGCAAACGTTTGAGTGGTCGCAAGCCGAATTCGGCCTGACGATTATTACTGTCATACGCAACTTCGAGAATGGCTTTATCGCCCGTCATCAGTTTCTTTTCAAAATCCTGCGGCACCAGTAACACCGGTTGATCGAGCTCTTTACTACGTGATTTGGCCTCATAATCCACCGGAGCAGCTTTGATCTGATATCCCTGCCGCAAAATGAAATTTTCCAGTTGCGGCGCATATTCGATACCAACCGCCAGCACTGTGCGTTTCTCTTCCTGTGACTCGACCTGCGATAATACAGTCGAGAAAATAAACAGCATCAGAGGAACGCCAAGCAAGGAACTCAGCAAGGCCGTCATCAACGTGCGGCGGTCGCGCAAAGCATCTTTTATCTCTTTGCGAAAAATCGTTAACATCGCTTTCATCCGCGCGCTCCCATCGTCACATTAGTCGTCACATTAGTCGTCACATTTTCGGTCTGCAAAAATGCCAGCTTCACGAAGGCATCTTCAAAATTGTTTTCTTCCGCTTGTTGCAACAAGCCGGCAACGGTGCCACGCGCAACATTTTTTCCTTGTGCCACGATGACGACATCGTCACACAGACGTTCCACTTCCTGCATGATGTGGGTGGAAAAAATAATGCATTTGCCCCCACCTTCAGCAGAACGCAACCAGCGCAAAAATTCACGCAACGCGCGTGTCGCCACGACATCCAGGCCATTGGTTGGTTCATCAAGAATGATGTTCTTGGGATCGTGCACCAATGCCCGCGCCAGTGCCGTTTTCATGCGTTCGCCCTGACTGAAACCATCGGTACGTCTGTCCAGTAACGCGCCCATTTCCAGCCAGTGCGACAGTTGCTCGGTACGCTGTGCCGCCTGCTCTGCGGACATGCCATGCAACAGACCATAGTAGTGAATATTCTCGCGCGCCGTCAGTCGCGGATACAAGCCGCGCGCATCGGATAACACGCCCATCTGCGATTGCGTCGATGAAATGCCCGCCTGCACCTTAATGCCATCGACCGTAATGTCACCGCGATCAGGATTCAGCAAGGCGGCCACCATGCGCAAAGTAGTCGTCTTACCGGCACCATTGGCGCCCAGCAGGCCAGTAATCGCGCCGTCCTGTGCAGTAAAACTGACACCATTGACGGCATTCACTACTTCATTTTTTTTCTTCATCAGTCCCAGCAAACGCGCAATATCGGTGATATTTTTTGTGCTGACTTTTCCTTGTCTGACGAAAGTCTTATGTAAATCGTTGACGATAATCATGGCTGCACTTCCTTTCCGGCTTGCAGAGCTTGCCACGCTAATGGGCGTGGAATCTGACGGACACAACTGCTATCGACTTTCAGCGCATCGGTATTTTCTTTGGCGTTCAGAAAACGATAAACCACGTCCCGCACGCAGCCTTGCGCCAGCAAACCATGACCAGCGTTTTCTATCGTGATATGCACGGCCTGCGAACCCAATGCTTTCGCAACGGCTGCACCATGACGTATAGGCGTGACCGGATCAATGCCACCACTCAGCAACATGACTGGCGACTGTGCTGCTGGAATCGAGAAAAATTCCGCCGGAATACTGGCGCGCGGCCAGTTTTTGCAAGTGCGCTGATACATATCCGTCATCAGCTTTTCGAATTCATCTTTAGGAGGAGCTAAGGGGCGCGCAAATATCTCAGAACACCAGACCGAAAAATGCATGCCGTAATTAATTCCTGCCGGGCCGGGCAGATTCGTAGCACCACTCAAAGTAACCAGCGGCTGGTAGTTGCCCTGACCTACCTGCGTCAACGCATACGGCAAACCGGCGAGCGTTGTCGGTGCATACAAGGTCTTATGCACCAGACTCAAAAGAACGTCATGCGTCATATTGAATTTCAACGGTGTCCCCAGGCGTGGATGCGTGACACTGACGGATTGCGGCATGCGCGTGGTTAAACTTTTCCAATGCTGTGCCAGCGCCGGATAAGCCGCGTTGCACGATGCTTTCCGGGCGCAATCCTGAAACACGCCATCCAGTGCAGCCTGCGCATCAGCGGCCGGCAGACTCATATCCGGCGGCACCACGCCATCAAGTACCATGCGCTTCACTGAAAGGGGAAATTGTCTGGCAAATTCAAGACCTACGCGAGTGCCATACGAAGCACCGACCAGATTAATTCTGTCGTACGCCTGTTGCTTGCGCACCGCTTCAATATCCTGCACCGCGATACTGGTACTGTAAAAACGCAAATCACCGTGCGGCAAGGTTTTTAAACGCGCCAGACAAGCGTCTGATTGCTTTTGCATCTGCACGTCATCGGCAACGTCTGGTGAATTTTCAAGTTCAGGGCAAGCCAGCGAGGCGCTGCGCCCGGTACCACGCTGATCGACAAAGACCAGATCACGCCGCTTATTTAAACGGCTGAACATCGCCTGACCAAAGCTGGCGAGACTGATCGCACTCTGCCCCGGACCACCGGCAAGCAAGAACACGGCATCAGGCAGTTTATTTTTATCCTGCGAAGGCAATACAACGTAATGCACATCGATTTTTTTTCCGCCCGGCTCCGCCGGATCCAACGGCCGTTGAACTTTTCCGCATCGTAATTCCTGAGGAAATTCAGGTAAACGGCAGGGGCTGGTGACGGTATCAGCGGCGAACGACGCACCGGCTGAAAAAATACCAAAAACCGCAAGGAAAATATGCTTTCGCAAGGTGGTCTCCTGAATAAACAATATCGAGGAGCGTAGTGTAAAGCGAACAATATATAAAAAGTCCGTCTTGCGACAAAACAACGAAATCAGCGACGAAAACCACGGATAAGAGGATGAGTTCGCGATTGCCTCGCGTGGCAAAGAATCATCTCCGCGACAAAACCGCGACAAACAATTAAAGCAGCAACTCCGCTTGCGCTAAGGAGTTCAGCAAGGCTTTGATCGGCGCTGGCAGGCCCGCATCAGCCGCCTGCTTCAAATCCAGCCAGAAATAATTGGCGTCAGCCACTTGTGGTGCATGTTGCGCCAGCTCGGCCACCACGGTATGAATATGCAATTTAAAATGTGTGAACACATGCTCAATCACCGGTAATTCACGACGGATTTCAACCTCGCCAAATCGCGCAGTCAGCGCCAGCAAGGCTGGCGTCATCACCTTGAATGTCACGCCAGCGTCGTCGGCATCATCCTCAGTCCGGATGTGCTCCTGCATGCCGTCAACTTCGGGCAATGACAGTAAGCCGCCCCAGATGCCACTGTCGGGGCGCCGCTCTAATAAAACCCGATTCTGATCCAGCAGCAATAGCATCACAGCGCGCTTTTCTTTTACTTGTTTCTTCGGCTTGCGGGTGGGCAATTCGGCAGTACGGCCTTCGGCAAAAGCAACACAGCGTGCCTGCAAAGGACAACGCCCGCAAGCAGGGCTGCTGCGGGTACACAAGGTGGCGCCGAGATCCATCAGGCCTTGTGTGTACGATTCAATGCCCTCTTCCGGCAACAGCGCCAGCGCACGTTGCCACATACTGTCTTCGATAACTTTGGTACCAGGATAACCGGCAATACCAAATACCCGCGCAAAGACACGTTTGACATTGCCATCGAGAATAGCCGCCACCGTGCCATACGAAAATGCCGTAATCGCGGCGGCAGTGGAACGACCTATGCCCGGCAATTGTTCGAGCAAGGCCTGATCCGCGGGAAACTGCCCCTGATATTTTTCCACAACTTGCTTTGCGCACTGATGCAGATTGCGGGCACGGGTGTAATAGCCGAGTCCGCTCCAGTGCGCCATCACATCTTCAGCAGGTGCGGCGGCAAGATCAAAGACCGTGGGGAAACTTTGTAAGAATTTCTGGTAATACGGAATGACCGCGCTCACCTGCGTCTGCTGCAACATGATTTCGGATAACCAGACGCGGTAGGCTTCGCGGCTTTGCTGCCAGGGTAATCCATGTCTGCCATGCTGTTTCTGCCACCGTATCACCGTTGCAGAAAAATCGGGATCAACAAATTCAGGGTGAATAAAATTGGCGGCCGCAGCCGCCGGAATACGACGTTTCATTAATTCTCGACTTATGCCGCGACCTTCAGGTTTTTCAAGTCTGCGCTCAATGCTGCTTTCAAATTGTCCTGCATCTGTTGCAAACCCTGCTTCTGTGCATCCACCTCGGCTTGCAGCGCTTCAAAAGAAGCAATTTTATCTTCCAGACTATCGGTCGCAACGTGTATCCGTTGTATCGACTGCATGCGGTTTTTCAGTTGATTTTTGTGTTCACGGATTTGCGCTTCTAACGGTGCCATCACCACTTTCTGCCAGGCTTCCACGTCTTTATTTGCCTGTAAAAAGTTTTGCTTTACACGCGCCGCAACAGAATCGAAAAACTTACGCATCAGGGCGACACGGGTGTTCGTCAACATGGTCGTCGCGTTAAATTGTTTCTGATATACGACTTCGATTGCGTCCAGTTCTTTGATGTATTTATCCAGAGAAAACGGCATCGGTGCTGATAAGGCCAGACCATGTTCGGTCGAGAATTTACGGTACATCACGACCATCATTTCTGATATTTCATCCGTCTTTTTATTGGACTCAATCAGATTCAGGCGCACCTGCGCAAAGAAGTGTTTGATTGACTCGCGCAAGCCCAGCGACAAATAACTTTTTTCCATCGCTTCACGGGTCTTGCGTATCTCTTCACGCAAAATATCCATGCCGAGATTGGTGTAGACCTCGGTCGACAGGCGAGTAAAGACGGAACGTGTTCCCTGCATACGGATCAGGCTCGCATCAAATTCTTTTTTCTCGGCATCGACACGTTTCATCATGTGTTCGATCACATTCATGTTTTTGCCGCGCAAACCTTTGAGTTCCAGCATTTGCTCCACGACGTTCCGACCGCGCGATGAAATGATGGCCTGTTGCGTAGCAGCGATTTCATGGATATCGGATTCCAGTTGGGCGCGAATGATGTCTTGTTTAGCCGGAATCAACTCTTTCGATAACGCGTACTCAAGTGCGGGCAAGCGGGTTTTCGCCAGTAAAGGCGCATCTTTGTTGATTTTGGCGACCAGCCCTTTTTGTGCTGACACAGGAAAAATCTGCTTTTCTTCAATCGCCAGCGTATGCGCAACGGTAGTCACCTGACGCGACAACTGCTTTTCAATTTCTTCCGGTGTGCGCAACTCGTCCCACATGCTGTCGATCTTGTTCAGTACGACCATGCGCCCTGGCCCACCACCGATATGGTTACGCCAGACATCAATATCACTCTTGGTGACACCGGTGTCGGCTGCCAGAATAAACAAGACGGCATGCGCATTCGGAATCAGATTCAGTGTCAGTTCAGGCTCGGTACCGATCGCGTTCAAGCCAGGCGTATCAACGATGATCAGGCCTTCCTTTAACAAAGGATGGGGGAAGTTCACAATGGCATGACGCCATTGTGAAATTTCCACCATGCCGTTTTCGTCGACTTCCAGCGCGGCATCCGGGTCATCTTCATCAAACAAGCCATATTGCTTGGCCATCTCGATACTGACTTTCTTGGTCAGACTGACTTGCTTGAATGCTTCCAGCATGCCATCACCGGAACTGATATTCAGCGGCAGCACTTTCCACACGTGGCTCTGACCTTTGTATTCGCTGGTGGACTGCGCCTCTGCGCGGGTCTCTATCGGCAACAGGCGGATACATGGTGGAATCGTGTCGTCATACAGTAATTCTGTCGGACACATCGTCGTGCGCCCTGCTGAAGAAGGCAGAATGCGCTGACCGTAATCGGCAAAAAAAATCGCGTTAATCAATTCAGATTTACCGCGCGAAAATTCCGCCACAAAAGCAATCGATAATTTGTCGTCAACCAGACGTTCCATCAACCGCGCAAGTCGCTGATCTGTCGCCGTATCGGCCATATCCGATCCATTCGTCCAGGCGCGATACTGTTCAAGTGCACGTACAACTCCCTTGCGCCACTCACTGTATTCTTGGAATTTTTGGACCAGATTGCTCATGTTTCCCTCGGTTAATTTCTTATTCGTTCAAGTATATATGGATGGACGAAAAAATACCTGTAAATCCAACTTTCACTCACAATTCGAAACACAAATGCCACAGGAATTACGTAAAGTTGTGCTAGCCAGGCTAAAAAGTTTTTTTCTGCTTTGGGAAACATCGCTGGTAAGCAATGTCCGTTTCGCCAGCAGGCAACATCTTGCCTGAAACCCGGGCTACACCATGGCGATGAAGACAGTCGAATAGCACGACCACGATTCATAACGCCGCAGGGGCAGTATTGCGTCAGTCCTATGCGATTTATTTCTGACAATTCGTACAATAAAAGCTGCTGCGCTGCCCTTGCAATATTTTGCGCACAGTCTGCCCGCAAAGCCGGCAATCTTCACCTGCGCGATCATAGACGAAGTAATTTTGCTGAAAATAGCCGCTTTGTCCGTCAACTCCGACGAAATCTTTTAAGGTGCTGCCACCCTGCTCTATCGCTGCGGCTAAGGTTTCGCGTATCGCCTCGGCCAGCAAACGATAACGGACAAGACTGATGCGTTTTGCCTGAATTTTTGGGTTAATTTTTGCTTTAAACAGACTTTCCGATGCGTAAATATTGCCAACGCCGACCACGATATCGCCTGCCAGCAATACCTGCTTGATCGCAGCACTGCGCTGTCGGGTCAGGCGAAACAGCAATTCTGCATTGAACTGATCTTCCAGCGGTTCAACACCCAGATTTTTCAGCAAGACATGCTGGTCAAGATCGCCATCAGCCGCAGAATGCCAGAGTACCGCGCCAAAACGACGCGGATCCGTCATCCGCAACGCCTGCCTGCCGACGATGATATCAATGTGATCGTGTTTTTCTGGCGGCGTTGTCGCTGGCAAAATACGCAAATGCCCCGACATGCCTAAATGAATCAGCACCGTGCCATGCTGAAAATGGAGCAACAGATATTTACCGCGCCGTCCTGTCGCAAGTATGGTGTGCCCCGTCAGCAAAGCAGGTAAATCTGCGGGGAAAGGCCAGCGTAAGCCAGCGCGCCGCATGATCACAGCGGTCACCCGCTGCCCGGTTAAATGGGGCGCAACGCCACGACGTGTCACTTCAACCTCAGGTAATTCGGGCATAGTCTGGAACTTTTATATCAATGAAGTTTCTAATTTTGCAGAGTTCAGAAAGTAAGGCGGCATTCATGTGCATGAACATGAGTCATCGCTATGTACAATTTGAAACAGGGTCAGGCGTGTCAGCTCCCACGCGTTGGCTACTTCGGCGTAAAATCAGCCATCCACAGTTCATTTCGGGTTCGTCTTGAAAACTATCTCTGCATTTGTCACCACATCTATTGTATCCGTACTTCGTCCGGCGGCTTACCTCAGTTGCGCCGCGCTGCTGTCTGCCTGTGCCGGCATCGGCGGATTACATAATTTTAAATCCGAAGACACCCATCATGTCAGCGATGCAGCGAAAGCGGCTCTGTCTGCCGATCAGGATCTGAACGGCGCCAGCCCGACGATTGTCGAAAACAAAGATAAACTACCGGCGGTCGCCCTGACAGACGAGTTGTTATACAAAATACTGACAGCAGAAATCGCGTATCAACGCGGTAACTGGCAGGCAGCGTATATCACTCTGATGAGCACCGCTCAGCAAACCAGCGACCCGCGTCTGGCAAAGCGTTCAGCGGAAATTGCCCTGAGTGCGAAACAACCCGGCGAAGCGCTGGCAGCAATCCGTCTGTGGCGCGAACTGGCACCAAACTCAAATGAAGCGACCCAGTATTATCTGGGCTTCATGGTCATGAATAATAATCTGGCCGAAATCCAGAAAGTGTTTTCAGAAAAGCTCAAAGAAGCTGACCCGAAACAATACGGCGTCATCATGTTGCAAACCCAGCGTCTGCTGGCACGCGGACGTGATAAAAATGCCGCATTTGACGTTCTGGAAGAAACCTTAGCGCCCTACAAAACCTTGCCGGAAGCCCATCTGGCGCTGGCGCAAGGCGCTTACAGCAAAGGCGACAACAAGCGTGCCGTCGAAGAAGCGCAACTGGTTCTGAAAACCAAAACCGATTCGCAACTGGCGATACTCACCATCGCACAGGCATCCTCGCAAAAAGATGCCGCCAAAGCGATGGCGGCATTTCTAGCCAAAAACCCGGATGCGCGCGATGTCCGCCTGGCCTACGCCAGTATCCTGATCGATTTAAAACAACTGGACAAAGCCAGTGTCGAGTTTGAGCATATTTTGCGCGACAAACCCGATGATCTGAGCGCGATTTACACACTAGGTTTGCTGGCGATGGAGAAAAAACAGCCGCAACAAGCTGAAGAATATTTCATGCAGCATCTGAAAATCGTCGAAACCAAAGGTGAAGACCGCGACACCACACCAGTGCTGCTGAATCTGTCCAGAATCGCGTTCGAACGCAAGGACTACAAAGCCGCACAAGAATGGCTGAGCAAGGTTGAATCCTTTGATGGCCGCAATTCTGCGTGGTTTAACGTGCAGATGCGGCGGGCAAACTTATATGCCCGCGATGGCAAGCTCGACAGTGCGCGACAATTGCTGAAAGACCTCAAACCGGCAAATCTATCTGAACAACTGCAGATCATACAAACCGAAGCGCAGATTTTGCGCGACAGCGGTCTGCCAGCGGAAGCCGATCAGGTTCTGCAAAACGCGATCAAAACCCATCCGGATAATGCAGACCTGCTGTACGACTACGCAATGCTGCTCGAATCACAATCAAAGTATGCAGAAATGGAACAGGTTTTACGGCGCGTGATCAGCATTGAGCCAAAGAGCCAGCATGCCTACAATGCGCTCGGATACTCGTTTGCCGACAGAAATATCCGCCTTGATGAAGCGCTGACACTGATCGCAAAGGCAAACGAATTATCGCCGGATGATCCATTCATTCTGGATAGTTTAGGCTGGGTAAAATTCCGCCTCGGGCAATTTGATGATGCAGAAAAAGCCTTGCGCCGCGCTTATGAATTGCGCCCTGATACCGATATTGCCGCCCATCTTGGCGAGCTGTTATGGACGCAAGGTCAGAAAGATGCGGCACGCAAAATCTGGCGTGAAGGTCGTACCAAAGACCCGAAAAACACTTCCCTGAAAAATACGCTGGAACGCCTGAATGTGAAGCTGTAAGCGCTCAGTCAAGACCTTCAGATAATGCATATACTCCGGTGGGGTATATGCATTATTTTTAATATAGTCCAATAAAATAAAGGGCTCCAGAGCATCATGAACAGATACTCCCGCATTTTCACGCTTCTGACAGGCTTATCCGGCGCGCTTCTCAGCAGTGCCTGCAGCAGCCTTCCGCAAGCGACAACAAACAGTGCAGAACGACTGCACAGCGTCAGCCGCAGCTATCAGGAAACCATACACCTGAGCGGTAAAATCTCCGTTCGCTACGAACACAACAACAAACCGCAAAACCTGCCCGGCAATTTTGAGTGGGAACAAACCGGCAACAGCTTGCAGATCACATTGTTCTCTCCGGTTGGACAAACGATCGCCAAAATCACCCAGAACGAGCGTGGCGCATTACTCGAGCAGGAAGGCAAAATGCCGCTGCAAGCCGACAATCTGGATCAGCTACTTGCCGATGCTCTGCGCTGGCCGCTGCCGGTGTCCGGTATGCGCGACTGGCTGCAAGGCTTCATCCGTCAGCCTGATGGCAGCAGAACCGCGCTGACAGCCAGCGATCAGACCATCAACAGCGACGGCTGGAACATCCGCTACGCGAGTTGGCACGAATCGACAAATTCCCCCAAGCGGATTGATTTAAATCGCTACACCACGAGTGCCGGCGAAGTAACCCTGAACATTTTTATTGAAGCGCCACAGAACCCATGACGCAACGACTCCTTGCCTGCCCGGCACCCGCCAAACTGAATTTATTTTTGCATGTGACCGGTCGGCGTGCCGATGGCTACCACTTGCTGCAAACCGCATTTCAACTGATAGACCGTTGCGATACGCTAGACTTTGAAGTTCGCGACGATGGTCAGATCATCCGCTCCAACGATATTCCCGGTGTGCCGGCAGAAACCGATCTGATCGTGCGTGCCGCGCGCCTGTTACAAGACAAAACGCAATGTCAACTTGGCGCCAATCTGACACTGCATAAAATTCTGCCTATGGGTGGCGGACTGGGCGGTGGCTCCTCCGATGCAGCCACCACACTGATGGCGCTGAACCAGTTGTGGAGCACAGGTCTGAGTAAAACTGAACTGATGTCGCTGGGCTTGCAGCTCGGTGCCGATGTACCGTTTTTTATCTTTGGCGAAAATGCTTTTGCGGAAGGCGTCGGTGAAGAATTGCAGGCAATTCAGACGCCGGAACGCTGGTTCGTTGTCATCGAACCCGGCGTGCAAGTGCCGACACCTGCAATTTTTTCGGCAAAGGAGTTGACAAGAGACAGTAAGATCGTCAGAATAGCGGACTTTTCCAGCAATGCAGAAATGTTCTGGAAAAACGATCTGCAAACAGTTGCCTGCGCAATGTTTCCTGAGGTTGACGAAGCGGTTAGATGGCTGTCACAATTCGGAAACGCGAAGATGACAGGATCAGGAGCTTGTGTTTTTTGTGCTTTTGCCGATGAATCGGCAGCAGACAAAGTGATAGCGCAAATGCCTGAACGCTGGACATCGTGGAAAGCAAAAGCACTGAATCGCCATCCTATGGATGAATGAAGCAGAAGTAAAAAAGATTTGGTCTGATGCCGATTTGACGCTAAAATAGCGGTCGATTCTGGACGACAGACAAACGGTTGAGTAGGGGAGTCGCCAAGCTGGTTAAGGCACCGGATTTTGATTCCGGCATGCGAAGGTTCGAATCCTTCTTCCCCTGCCATTAAAATTAAAGCCGCCGCATAGATTCTGCGGCGGCTTTTTTAGTTTTTACTTTTGATTTTTTTGCAAAAAGTCTATGCAAATAAATCAGGTCCTCAAAAAATTCAGCCAATAGGTCCCGCCATGGCAAACGCGCGCGCAAATGACAACATGATGGTCTTCACTGGCAATGCCAATCCGGCATTAGCAGCTGGAGTCGTCAAACAACTGGGCATTCCTCTAGGTAAAGCAGATGTTTCAAAATTCTCCGACGGTGAAGTAATGGTCGAGATTAATGAAAACGTCCGTGGTAAAGATGTCTTCGTTTTACAATCCACCTGTGCTCCAACCAACGACAACCTGATGGAAATCATGTTGATGGTCGATGCACTCAAACGTGCTTCCGCTGGTCGCATTACAGCAGCCATTCCTTACTTCGGTTACGCCCGTCAGGATCGCCGCCCACGCTCAGCGCGTGTCGCGATTTCTGCCAAAGTGGTCGCGAACATGCTGGAAGAAGCCGGCGTTGACCGCATCATGATCATGGATTTGCATGCGGATCAGATTCAGGGTTTCTTCGACATTCCGGTCGATAACATCTACGCGTCGCCAATTTTGCTGGGCGATCTGGTCTCGAAAAACTATGACAACCTGCTGGTTGTTTCCCCGGACGTCGGCGGTGTGGTACGTGCCCGCGCTCTGGCAAAACGCCTCGGCTGCGATCTGGCAATTATCGATAAACGCCGTCCGAAAGCCAACGTGTCAGAAGTCATGAACATCATTGGTGAAGTCGAAGGCCGTAACTGCGTGATCATGGATGACATGGTCGATACCGCAGGTACGCTGACCAAAGCAGCAGAAGTATTGAAAGAACGTGGCGCCAAGAAAGTGCTGGCGTATTGCACGCATCCGGTATTATCCGGTCCGGCCATCCAGCGCATTACACAATCACCGCTCGACGAGCTGGTGGTGACGGACACGATTCCATTATCCGAGGCAGCGCGCGCATGCCCGAAAATCCGTCAACTGTCTTGCGACAGCTTGCTGGCAGAAACCTTCCGCCGTATCACCAAAGGCGAATCAGTTATCTCCCTGTTCACGGATTAATTTGTACCAGTTTCGGCGCTGTCTTTTATTTGACAGCACTTTTTTATGAATCCCTGGTCGCGGGGATTCTTTATCGCAAAACGACAAACCGTTTTGCATTTTTTGGAGTAACACCATGAAAGTTATCGCATTTGCACGCAAAGAACAGGGGACCGGAGCGAGCCGCCGCCTGCGCAATGCTGGCCAAACACCTGGCATCATCTACGGCGGCACAGA
>Ga0209023_10004775_pt1 | contig 15204 bp, 13 predicted proteins | sample LakOneMetagenome_FD_187468 | JGI IMG/M metagenome (GOLD analysis project Ga0209023, IMG submission 187468) | Freshwater and sediment microbial communities from Lake Erie, Canada (SPAdes) (version 2) | ecosystem: Environmental > Aquatic > Freshwater > Lentic | place: Lake Erie, Canada... | reverse complement strand
TATTACTGGCGGATACAATTTCTCATATTTACACCAAAGCAGGTTATTATATTCCAAAATTGATACTGCGGGACAATGCAGGTTGTACCAGCGTAAGCACCGGGATAGATACCATAAGGGTGGATACGCTCCGCGCAGGATTTAAAGTGATCCCTGATTCATCCTGCAAGGACAATAGCGTTGCATTTACTGATACGTCATTTAGTTTAAGTTCTCCCATTACTTCTTGGTTGTGGAAGTTTGGCAACGGGGCAACGAGTACCGCCAATAACCCTGCATATACTTACAGCCTTTCAGGAACTTATACGGCAACACTTACGGTAACTAATGGTACAGGATGCACGGGCACCGCTAATAAAAACATTAAGGTCAATCCGTCGCCAACAAGTATCCTTGGCAAAGCTGCAGTATGTATAGGGCTGCAGACCACGTTTAGCGATGCCGTAAGCGGGGGCAAATGGAGCAGTAATAATACATCTGTTGCGACAATAGACCCGGTGACAGGGGTATTGAATGGTATTACCTCAGGATCGGCAGTTATTAGTTACATATTACCTACAGGTTGCTATGCGGTGGTCACTGCCACGGTCAATCCATTGCCTGCACCGATAACAATCTCGGGCGGCGGGCCATACCGGTTATGCGAAGGCTTTACCAATACTTTCTTAAATACCACTGCGGGTGGCGCATGGAGCATTGCAAATACCAGTGTAGCAAGGCTGGTAACCATGGGTACAGGTGTTGTTGCGGGCATTACAGCTGGTACTACGCCTATATATTATACATTGACCACAGGTTGTGCCGCAACAGTTACAGTAACTGTTGACCAAAGCCCCGGTATTATTTCCGGTCCGTCGGGTGTTTGTATCGGCTCGGCTATTGTGCTTGCCAATTCGATTGCAGGTGGGGCTTGGTCAAGCAGCAATAGTTCATTGGCATCCATAGGCTCATCGAGCGGCGTGGTAACAGGTATTGCATCAGGCCTGGTCGTAATTGATTATTCACTTCCTACCGGATGTACCCAAACGAAAATAGTTAATGTAAATCCACCTCTTCCGCCGATAACGTCTGTTACGGGAAGTAAGAATCTCTGTGTAGGGACGAGTATTACGCTTACTGATGCTTCAACCGGTGGTACCTGGGTCAGTGGCAATACAGCTATAGCTACGGTGGCATTTGGCAGCGGTAACGTCAACGGCGTAGCACCGGGAACATCAACCATAAGTTATACAAGTACAGATGGCTGTATAGGCATCACCACGGTTACCGTCAATACATCACCACCGGCAATAACTGGTATCAGGCAGGTGTGTATAGGTGCCACAACAACACTGAGTGACGCAGATCCCGTGGGGACCTGGAGTACAGCCTCTACTACTGTCATATTAGTAGGTGCAGGAACGGGCGTCGTGACGGGAATAAAGAGCAGTACAGGAACTATTACTTACACGATAACCACAGGTTGCGCAACAACCGCTGTGGTTACCGTCAATCCGTTGCCACGTCCTGTTTTCCTTACAACATTTACTGTATGTGAAGGACTGACTACAAATATTGGTGACCCTGACCTCGGTGGCTCATGGACCAGCGGCAATACAGCCATATTTACCGTTGCTCCGAGTGGTTTATCCTCGGCAATCGTAACAGGTGTGTCGGCTGGTACTGCTGTCGTCACTTATACATTGCCAACAACCGGTTGCGCTACAACTAAGGTATTGACCGTAGTAGCACTTAAGCCTCCCTTCGCAGCAGTAACTGACATGTGTGCAGGTAATTCAATAACGCTGACTGATACAGGCAGTGGTACCTGGACCTCAAGTAATGCGGTAGTAGCCACAGTAGGCTCCGGTACTGGTATAGTGACAGGCAATAATGCAGGCACTGCTGTGATCACTTATTCTGTCAGTTCCGGCTGCCGGACAACGATCGTTGTAACGGTGAATCCAATACCCCCGGCTATTTCTGGCCTTGCAGGTATTTGCGTAAATGATACAAGAACGCTGGCCAATGCAATGCCAGGTGGATCTTGGATCAGCAGCCTGCCATCTATTGCTACGGTAGGCTCAGCAAGCGGGGTAGTAGCAGGTATGTCAGCAGGCACGGTAACTATAACCTATATGATGCCGACGGGGTGCTACACTACTGCAGATGTAGTGATCAATCCGTTGCCGGGGGTGATAGCGGGCAATACAAGTTTATGTGCAGAGCATGCTACTGCGTTGAGCGATGGCCCTGCTGGCGGAATATGGTCTTCAGCCAATACCACAATTGTCTTTGTGGAACCTGGTACTGGTGTTGTAATGGGTAACAATGCGGGTACCGCTACTATTACCTATACCTTGGGCACGGGTTGCAAAGCTACGGTGGTCGTTACCGTGCATCCATTGCCGGCGCTTATAATTGCCACTAGCGACCATCTTTGTCTTGGCGATACCGCGATGGTGTCTGATGCTACAGCAGGTGGTGCATGGACAAGTAGTGATGCTGGTGTAGCTATTGTTACTTCCGGAGGCATCGTATCCGGTGTAACGGCAGGAGTTGTAACCATTAGTTATCAGCTCGCCACTACCTGCGTCTCTACGATGTCCTTTACTGTAAATCCAATGCCTTCTGCTATAAGCGGGCCGGCATTCCTATGTTATGGTGGTACAGCCGTATTAGGGAATGCGGTAAAGGGTGGTGCGTGGAACAGCGGTGATGCTTCTGTGGTGTCGGTAAATGATACCGGCCTGGCGTCCGGCATCAGTGTGGGCACCACAACTATAACATATACTACAACAGGCAATTGCTCTGCTGTGACCACCGTCACGGTTTATCCAACGCTATATCCGATTTCGGGCGATACAGCGTTATGTGTCGGATCTGTCGATACATTGTATGAGTCCACGCCGGGTGGCATATGGAGCAGTGGCAATACTGCCGTGGCAAGTATCGATGCTTCAGGAGCAGTAACTGGCCACTCTGCCGGAAGAGCGCATATAGTATACACGCTTGCCAATAGTTGCGGAACTGCGGAAGCTGATATGGAAGTGTTCCCGCTGCCTTATGCAGGTGCAATAAAGGGAGATACGAGTGTTTGTACCCATGGCACAATACAACTTACAGACAGTGTAAAGGGTGGTGTATGGATGAGCCTTAATGACAAACTTGCAACAGTTGATACCCTTGGTGTGGTGACCGGCGTTGCGCCGGGTACAGACACTGTTTTTTACATTTATTCAAACAGGTGTGGTGCAGACATTGCACGGTTGGCCATAACAGTCAGCCAGGCAGCAGAGAATGCACACATCGTCATTCATCCTGATTCGCTCCTGTGCAGCAATACATTGTTCATGAATTTCGGTGCCGATTCTCCTGAGCCGGCGGGTGGCCGCTATGTATGGAGTGCAGAGAATGCGATCGTCTATGCTGTAGCTAAGAATAAACAAAATTGCCTGATCAGTTTCCCCGGTGCAGGTGTAAGTACTATTAAGTTGTCTTCGCAGACACAGTCATCAGACTGTATGAGCGAGGAAAAACGTACTTTTTATGTAAGCAGCGAGGTGTCTTCTTATCCTGAAGTCATTTATTATGACCCTGAGTTTGTATGTAAAGACCATACAGTGGATAGCTTTAAATGGGGCTATGATGATGTTGTGACGCTCGACTCAACACTCATACCCGGTGCCGTAAACCAGAATTATTACGAACCTTCGCCGGATTTCTCGCGAAAAAATTATTGGGTACTTACATTCCGTCAGGGCTGTATGCAGAAGTCGTATTACAATACACCAACCCTTGTGAGCAGCGCCAGCACAGATGGAGTAGATATTAAACTATACCCTAATCCCGCCGATGCAACAATTAACTTCATGGTCAGTGGTATCAACAGATCTGATATCATAGGCTATAGGCTGATCGATATACTCGGTAAGGAAAGGGCCATCGGTAACCTTGCCGATGGCAAGGGCAGTATACAGTTGTCAGGTGCCGTACCCGGCGTTTATATGGTGCTCTTCACCCGGAACGGAGTGAATATGGGTGCCAAAGTATTTGTGAAAAACTAATGATAAGTAGGAATACCTTTAAAGCATATAGGGCTTTAAATAATTAATTTATACTTTTGCCTGCTATTATGAAATTAACACAACACCTTGCAGAGGCTAAAGACACGATCATCTCTTTTGAGATATTACCCCCTACGAAGGGTAAAAGTATCGAGTCCATATATAATCATCTTGATCCGTTAATGGAGTTCAAGCCTGCATTTATTAATGTTACCTACCACCGCGCTGAGCAGACATTCAAGAAACGCGCAGATGGTAATTTTGAAAGGGTAGAGATACGTAAGCGCCCGGGTACAGTAGGTATCTGTGCCGCGCTCATGAATAAATACAAGGTAGACGCTATACCGCATCTTATATGCGGCGGATTCAGCAAGGAAGAAACGGAGAACGCACTGATTGATCTGGACTTTCTTGGCATTAAGAATGTGCTGGCACTTCGCGGAGATGCAGCAAAGAATGAGAATTTCTTCAATCCGCATCCTAACGGACACCGCTATGCCGAAGACCTCGTGAAACAAATAGTGACACTGAATAAGGGTCATTACATGGAGGAGGATATAATAGACGGTGCAAAAACAGATTTTTGTATCGGGGTTGCAGGCTATCCGGAAAAGCACTTCGAAGCGCCGAATATGGATACTGATATCTACTACTTGAAAAGGAAAATAGACCTCGGCGCAGATTACGTGACCACACAGTTATTTTACAATAATGAACATTTTTTCAATTACATCAATAAGTGCCGTGAGCATGGTATACAGGTCCCAATATTGCCCGGCCTCAAGCCTTTGACCAATAAAAAGCAGCTGACCATCATACCACGAACATTCAATGTAGAAGTGCCCGTAGAACTCTGCAACGAAATGCTGAAAGCAAAGACAGATGCAGACTGTGAACAGGTAGGTACAGAATGGTTGCTGCACCAGTGCCGTGACCTGTTGAAAAAGAAAGTACCTGTATTGCACTTTTATACATTGGGTAAGCCCCACGTCATCTACAACGTTCTGAAACAATTGTTATAATAAAAGAGAAGGGAGCGATATCGCTCCCTTCTCTTTTATTAAGTATTTAGGCTACATCAGGTCCTGCGTGCCCGTTATGAGTATGCCTATGGTGCGGTTTGTTTTTGCCGCGATAAGCTGGGGCGAAGGCTTTAACCACATGATCTTCAGATTCCTCATTTCCTTCGGCTCTTTTCTTTGCTAAGTACTGGTATAATTTGAGTGCAGGATAATATAATAATGCTGCCGCTGCTACTGTAATTCCGATGGCTTGCCATTGCTTTTTCATAGTTTATATTTTTAAATGGTTATCAAAAACTGTTTTCTGAATAACTACATTAAAAAATCAAGCCAATGCCATTATACATATCCCTGTTCTTCCGGTTCAGTAATTGCTATGCTGTTATTTTCCAGGTAGTTGTATAGTTTTATGAGGGGATAATAAAAGATGGTCGCTACGATCACGCTCACATTTAGTTTTTTCGGAAACTTGTTCATAAAATAATTATTTAGGTTACTGTGTCTGGCTTATACGTATCCTTACAATAGAAAAAATCATGCCAAAAATGCTACCCTATGACCTTCTGCAAAATAGCAGGAAGTAAAATTTGCCCTAAATTTGCGTAATGAACGGACAGAATCGTGTGGATATATATCCGGGGCTTGAAGTGGAGATAATATTGAAACAAGACCAGAGAAGCGGTAAACGGACGAATGGAATAGTTAAAGACCTCCTGACCAGCGCTCCATACCATTCCCGGGGAATAAAAGTGCGGTTGGAGGATGGGCAAGTGGGTAGGGTAGTAGAGATATTGGGTGACGTTGAATAAATTACAGAAATAAATACGCAATAATGAAAAAGACGATAGTTGTACTCTTTCTTTTGTTTATGTACACAGGTGCCTTTGCGCAACTGAGTAAAAATATCACTGTTGTTAACATATCGGACACTTCTGCAAAGAAACCGGTAGTAACTAAGCCATCTTATCCCGGCAATATAGGCGAATACCTGATGAGTAAGGTAAAGATCGGCCGGCCGCTGAAGGGAAGCGAAACGATCAGATTCCTGGTAAATACAGATGGTACTTTATCTCAGTTCAATGTGATACATAGCCTTGGTAGTGACGTAGATAGCGCCATGATAAAAGCGCTGCGTGAAATGCCTAAGTGGAAGCCGGCGACCGAAGATGGAAAGCCTGTCCCTATGCGGTATAATTTGCCGATTGGTATGGGGTAGGCTGCGTTAGTTTGCCTTCAGCCACTGCACAGCTGCGTCAGCGCATCGTTCGCCATCTATTGCGGCCGATACAATCCCGCCCGCATAGCCTGCACCTTCTGCACAGGGATACAGTCCTATTATTTGCGTGTGCTGTAGTGTCTCTTTAAGGCGGGGCACACGAACCGGTGAACTGGTACGGGATTCTGTGGCAACAAGTACAGCCTCATTTGTATAATATCCCTTCATCTTTTTGCCAAAATCAACAACGGCCTTTTTCAATGCTGCATGTACTTCTACTGGTAATACTTCACTGATGGCAGCACTGTGAATGCCTGGGAGGTAGGAACAATCAGGCAGGGTCGAAGACACCTTGCCGTTCACATAATCAGCCATGCGCTGTGCGGGGGCAACTAGTTTGCCTCCGCCTATTTTGTATGCGCTCTGCTCTACCATCTGCTGGTAGTGCATGGCCGCCAGTGGCCCTGTAAATTTATAGGTAGCAAAGTCACGCTCATCAACCGCCACCACCGTGCCCGAATTAGCAAACGGATTATTACGTTTTGATGGCGACCATCCGTTCACCACTATTTCGCCCGGTGCAGTAGCAGCTGGGGCTATTATTCCGCCGGGGCACATGCAGAATGAAAATACACCTCTCCCGTTTTCCTGCGCAACTAGTGAATAGCTGGCAGGCGGTAGGTAAGGGTCGCGTGTGCTGCAATGATATTGCGATTGGTCTATCAGCACCTGCGGATGCTCTATGCGCACTCCTAATGCGAACGGCTTACATTCTACCTCTATGCCTTTATCATGCAGCATAGTAAAAATATCGCGCGCCGAATGGCCGGTAGCCAGTATCAGAGCGTTACATTCTATCCGTGTGCCGTCAGCTGTTTTTACGCCGGCTATTGCCGCTTTGTCAATAAGTATATCAGTGAGCTTTTGACCAAACAATACTTCCCCGCCACACGCTATGATCTGTTCCCGCATAGCGGTAATGATGTTGGGGAGTTTGTTAGTGCCTATGTGCGGATGTGCATCAAATAGTATCTCTGTTGCAGCACCAAAGTGATGGAATAACTGTAGTATATTTTCTACATTCCCCCTCTTAGTTGAGCGTGTATAAAGTTTGCCATCGCTGTAAGTGCCGGCACCGCCTTCGCCGAAGCAATAATTGGATTCAGGATTTACAATGCCTTCTTTATTCATAGCTGCAAGGTCTCTCCTGCGGCTGCGTACATCTTTACCCCGCTCCAGTATAATAGGTTTATACCCAAGTGTAATGAGCTTCAGCGCCGCAAATAGCCCTGCTGGCCCTGCGCCAGCTATAACCACATGAGGCGCATTAGCTACATCTTTTAGCCTTGGGTCAAATGGTGAAGCAACGATCTCCTGCTCGTCAATAAATACCTGTACCTGTAAAATGATGCGTACCTGTTTGCCGCGCGCATCTATAGATCGCTTATGGATGGCATGCCCGGTAATGCGTTTGGGGCTGATACCAGCCTCCTGTGCAATATGCTTCTTAATGATCTGCTCATCGGCAGCATCGGCCGGGGACAGCGATAATGTTATTGTCTTTATCATGATTGCGTTAGGTGTTTATCCTAAAAGCTACCGGCAATATCAGGAATGTGTCTTCTTGAAATTTGCCTTTATTTTATCGAGATGGTCTACAAATTTTTGTACATCAGGGTCATAAGAATATCCTTCTTCCACAAGCTTGTTGCCATTTTCATCTACAAAGAAATAGAATGGTTGTGAATTAGATCCAAACTTAGAAGCCTGCAGGTCGGCATTCTTATTGCCTAGGGTAGTAACCTGTGACCCGAGATCCTTAGAGAAATACTGTTGATCTTTCGGCAGCTCTATCCTGTTGATGTCGCAGTACAGAGATACCACAATAAAGTCTTCCTTCAGCCGCTTAGCTACTTCCGGTTTAGACCATACCTGGGCTTCCATCTTTCGGCAGTTCACACAGTTGATGCCCGTAAAGTCGAGCATGATTGGCTTCTTCAGTTTTTTAGAAGCAGCCAGGGCTTCATCGTAATCGAAGTAAGTAACCAGCCCCAGGTTCTTCACTACCGGTGGCTCGTATATCTTCATATCTGCAACATACTTCACAGGTTCTACTTCGTTCTTTGTTTCGGTAGTAGCAGACGCATGTGCCGCTGATCCACCAAATGATTCGAATGTGCCTAGTGGCGGTACGAATGCGCTTACACCATTAAGCGGTGCGCCCCACATTCCGGGTAGTAAATAGATGGCAAATGTGAACGATACAATAGCCATGAACAATTTGAACAGGGAAACATACTCCTGTCCGTAAATGTTCTTTACCGGCGCATCGTCATGAGATAGCTTTAATCTGCCCAGCAGGTAGAAGCCCAGAAGTACCGCCAACACTATCCATATAGCTATGAATATTTCCCTGTCCAGCAGGCGCCAACCCATAGCAAGGTCTGCGTTAGAGAAGAACTTAAGCGCAAGCATCAGTTCTATGAAACCAAGTACAACCTTCACCTGGTTCAACCATCCGCCTGATGATGCCATTTTATTGAGCATGCCCGGGAATACTGCGAACAGCGCAAATGGTAATGCCAGGCCCATAGAGAAGCCGAACATGCCCACTGCAGGGCCGGCTATGCCGCCTTTGCCGGCAAGTACCAGCAGCGGGCCAACGATAGGTCCCGTGCAGGAGAAGGACACTATGGCCAACGTAAGCGCCATAAAGAAGATGCCGGAAAAACTGCCGACCCCGGCTTTCGAATCTGTTTTGCTTGTCCACGAAGAAGGTAGCGTTATCTCGAATGCGCCAAGGAACGAAATTCCGAATATAACGAAGATGGCAAAGAAGAATAGGTTAGCTATCCAGTTAGTGGATAATGAGTTCAATGCATTGGCTCCGAATATCACAGATATCAGTACCCCGAGTACGGTAAAGATGATCATGATGGACAGCGAGTAGTAAAGTGCATTCCTGATACCCTCTGCACGTGTCTTGCTCCTCTTGGTGAAGAAGCTCACGGTAATAGGTATCATAGAATAGACACATGGCGTAAGCACCGCTGCGAGACCGCCGCCTAATGCAGCAAGGAACAACCACAGCAGTGATTTTGTTTCCTTTTGTGTGGCATTGCCATTTTTATCAGGTGTACTGTTTTGTGGTGGTGCAGCAATAGCAGCTTCCTTCGTTGCCGCAGTGTCTTTTATTACGGTACCGTCATTCTTGGTTGTGTTTTCGGCAGTAGTGGAGTCTGTCTTAGCCTCCAGTGCTGCATTTGCTGTATCTATTGTGCCACCCGCATCAGTTACTGTTATAGAGAAGCTCTTATCTTTTGCTGGAAGACACCCTTTGTCTGTGCAAATCTGGTAGGTAAGTTTACCTGAAATTTTGGTATTGCCCTTTATTATTGCAGACTGTATGTAGTCTACCTTTCCTCTAAACAAGTATAGAGTACCGTCAATTCCGTCTATTACAGTTGTTGCTTTCTTTCCTTTTTCTTTGATACTGCCGACATAATTTACCAGCTTGTTTTTGGCGAATTCAAATGTTGGCGGTATTTCCATCCCATCACCACCTGGTTTTAAAGACCAGATATGCCATTCTTTGCTTAAAGTTAAATGGATGATCAGTTCATACTTATCCCCACTGATTTTCTTGGCTTCATACGTCCATTTGCTATCGTCTTTCAGCATCTGGGCTTGCAGGCTATTCGCTGTAAATAAACTCAGTAAAAGGAACAGTATGGCTTTAAGAAATTTTGTCATGATGTGTGTGTTTGCGTGATGGGCTTACTTATTCATCCTCACTTTATATCAAAAACAAAAACTTTATCCTTTGGCGGCAGGCACATCATATCATTACAAACCTGGTAGGTGTGCGTACATTTTATTTTTGTCGGGCCTGTTACGGTTACCGGCTGCACATAGTCCACAGTACCTGAAAAATAGGTCACCTTGCCATCTATACCTTCCATGGTGGTTACGATTGGTGTTCCCTTTTCAGTAACCGGGCCGCTCACTTTTACCTTGGCATTCTTGTCCCATACAAATGAAGGTGCTATTTCCATACCATCACCACCCGGCTTCAGCGACCATATGTGCCATTTCGGTTTTAACGTCAGGTGAAATACAAGGTCATACTCCGTAGCGCTTTTCTTTTTCACCTCGTATTTCCACGAAGTAGGGTCTTCCATTTGTGCAAAAGAAGAAGCGCTCGTGAACAAAAGAGCTGCGAATAAAGCAAAAGACTTCAATAGCTTCATATAAATGGTTTTATGCCTGTTATAATAAAGACGGCTAATATAGTAGCAAGGTAAAGTAGAAAAAGGATTATTCCTTTTTCACACAGTTACTTTAACTTTTGTTTGATACTTGCTCAGCTTAGTTCATATAGCTGAACGCCTGCAATATCTTACGGCCGTCAATGTTGTTTAGCGCTGTCGAGCAGGCGCGTTCAGGGTGCGGCATCATGCCATACACATTGCGTCCTTCGTTACAGATACCGGCTATGTTATTGATGGCGCCGTTAGGGTTGGAATTGATATGTACCTCTCCCTTTTCATCGCAATAGCGGAATATGACCTGCTTATTGTCTTGCAAATGTTTCAGCGTCGCAGCATCTGCATAATACCTGCCTTCGCCATGTGCTACTGGTATCTTCAATGCCTGGTCGCCTGCGTGTTGGCCTATAATGTTATTAGTGCTTTCACTTTTTATATACACATTCTTGCAGGTGAATTTCTGGTGGTCGTTCTGCAGCAACGCGCCCGGCAGTAGTCCTGCTTCGCACAGTATCTGGAAGCCGTTGCAAACGCCCAGCACCTTGCCGCCTTTGTTTGCAAACTCTATTACTGATTCCATCATAGGGCTGAAGCGCGCTACAGCACCGCAGCGAAGGTAGTCTCCGTAAGAGAAGCCGCCCGGTAATACAATGCAATCATCCTTTGTAAACATGCTCAGGTCGCGGTCTTTGTGCCAGAGCATAATGGTTTCCTGTTGTAGGTCATCACGCAGTGCGTGCATCATGTCTCTGTCGCAATTGGATCCCGGGAAAACGATAATACCGAATTTCATTTGTTGAAATAATTTTACTGTTTTAATGGCCAAAGGAACCTCCCATGGCGGTTGTTTTTGTGTTATTTATAGGCCCGCAGGCAGAATAATAAGAATACGAGCGAGAAATAAAAGATAAAGTTACTAAACCGTTTATTCTTTTCAAGCAAAAGGGCATGGGTAATTACAATACTTAGTGCCGGAATAGCTATCAGCCATGCCGTTTTTACACCTATATCTGTGAAAATGGCCACAACTACAGATATGATAAGATAAAACGATATGGCAGTCCAGTCACGGCGCACATATATGTTACTCATGGCTACATTTTGCTGCATGGCGTAGATGCCACTACCTAGCAGTATCAGTATCCCGGAGATAACAACAATGATGTAAAATGGAGATATAACATCTGACGACAAAGAGATGCCTATATGTGGCCATTTGGCGTACAGGTAAAAACTATCTGCCAGGAACAGGATGCACGCAAGAAAGTAGGGTGGTGTAGCATACCCCATCATAGCTACAGACCATTCACCGAGGTTGAACGAACGGAACATGACCATACCCACCAGTAGCAGGAAGAAGTAGGCAAACATGGTGAACTGGAACATGGCAGCCATACTCAGCAGGAAACTGGCATTAAAGATCAGTTTACGGGGTTGTGAGGTCTGGGTGAAATCGAACATAATGTCCACAGCCCCCAGCAGCAGCCAATTAATGAGTAGTGTTTCGTTGAAAAAGTTGAAAGGAGGGTAGATAGAAGTAAGCAGCAGGAAAACAAATGCCGGCACGTAAGTGTAGCGTGGAAATAATTTATGTCTTGTGGCTATACTTTTCAGGTATAGTGCCTGTACAAATATGATGACGATCGCCAGCATAGTGTAGGCAAATGCACCGCGCCTGAATAAAAAGTACAGCGCACGGAGTATGTAATTGAACATAAAATGCCCTTCCACAGGTATTGGCATCACGGGATGCAGTAATACCTGGAACTTGACAAGTAATGCAAATATGAATAAAATAATGACTGTAAACGGACTATTATTTCTGAATAAACTGAGCACGCACAGATTTTTGCGCTAAAATACAACTTTAGCGAAGCAGATTTGTTTTTTATGGAAGCAAGGCACAATTAATATACGGGACGCAACCTGTTTTCCCGCCTTGGGCAGCCAGTCAGGTTCGTCGTTCCCTTCAGTGGCAAACGCATGAATATCTGTTTTCCCTCCCGCCTCCACTGTAGCCAGTTGTATGCGGGAATGATTAATGTTAAAGTCATTGAACAGGAACGCCAATGTGCCGCCAGTATTTAGCAATGCGTAGGAAGAAAATACACCATTATCTTCCTGCGAGTATTGTTCTTTGGGAATATAAGCTGCCCAGTCGCGCTGCCCGTCCTTATCATAAGACAGGGCCATGATATCATTGTAGTGATACTCATGTACTATCGTATTGTTGTAAGAGTTGTAATAAGAGTAGTAGCCAAAGCCCGGCACATAATTGCTGCGGGAGGTAAGGTAGTGTATCTCTGACACCAGCACAAAGCCGCCATCATTTTTCACGATCAGTTGTCTTACTTCGTAGTTGTCAAATGCATGGTTCTTATGTTTCGCGCTTGTCGACTTGATCAGGTCCTCGTCAAAGGGAATAAATTTATTCGTGGAGAAAGAGCCTGCCGTTATATCATAACAAGAGTAGATGATACCATCATAGCCCCCGTTCTTCTTGCTTGCATAAAACCCGCCAAAATATACCTGCTTATTGATGTTGTCGATCTTCATGTAGCCGCTGGCAGCGAACCTGTTGTCGAGTGGTAACTCTTTGGCATCAAACTTATTGCCGCCTGGTGCCATAGTCATTATCCAGTATTGGTCGGCATAGTTCTGGCTGCCTACCGGTGTATAGGCTGCCATGTATATAGTGCCGTCGTTACTAATGTTCACTTCGCCATGCTCCACTGCATTGTCGGTCTGGTAGCTGGTATGGCTGCGCTTGGTAATGGTCAGGTTGTCATCCAGCCACTTGCCTTCAAATTCTATCTCGTGGCCCTTGTCGTTGGCTTTGTATATCAGTATTGATTTTTTATTTTCAGAGACGGCAGAAGAAAAGTATGTTTTTGTTGCGCCCAGTATCCCGGTCTTTGCTTCGCCTAGTTCTATTGGCTTATTTTTCAGCCTCCCTTTTTCATCCAGCAGTGCAGCGTACTGTACTACTTTATTGCCTTCCAGTGATTGGTACAGTACGATGATCTTATCAGTATAGGCAATGAAACGTGTTTGATAAATTTTCTGTGGAAAGAAATCAAGCAGCACGGTTGCTACTTTGTTCATAGAGTCATCATAGGCATCCAGCATAGCGCCATCAGATGTATTGCGGTAGTTATATAGTCTGTCACCTATCATGCCTACAACAGCATAGTCGCCATTGCGGAAGTCGAATTTATCATATTGAGAGTAAGTAACTTCCTGGGCTATTCCTGCCTTGCCTATACATATAGCCAATAGCAGCAACAGGGCTGGTCTTATATAATTCATGCTTCAAATTTAAGGAAGTTGGTATTAAATCACTGTTATATTCCTTACAAAAACCGCTCTTTTAGTTCCGGCGTGGGTATCATACACTCATTCCTTTTCCCAAACCATTTGTACCGGTTTTTGGCAACAAAGTTGTAGATGCTATCCCTGATAAAGCGGGGCAGCACAATGCCCGTATAAAGTACTGGCCACAAACCATCCAGTCGTTTGGCAATGTGCAATGCAGCAGAAGACCGTGTATAATACTTGCCCTTATCAAACAAAATGACGCTGTCGGGTGCCTCCTTAGAAGAGGAGGAAATATTGGCCAAAGCAGCCTGTCCCTGTTCAGATTGTAGGGCTGCAAAGAGAAATGCCTTGTGTTTATCGTGCCGAATGATGAACTGCACTGTACCATTGCACAGGTTGCACATGCCATCAAAGTATAGAACCGGCTGGTCGTTCATCCATCATTATTTAATAGCGGGCGTAGTTGCCTTCGCTATTGAGTCTTTTGCTTTCGCCGCGTTCAGTGCGTTGACTGCAGAATCACTCTTTGTTTTCATCGCGTTTAGAATGGAATCCACTTTTATTTTCACCTCTATCTTCATTCTGCGCTGCAGGTCTTGTTGGGCTATTTCATCCTGCTCCTTCATGCGTATTTTTGAAATGGAATCCACTTTTTTACTGATATCTTCCTTGCTCATAGGCTTTGTCACTTCCTTGTTGCAGGAAGTGAAGCCAAGAGCAGAAACGAACAATATAAATGCTATTTTTCTCATTTGTATTTGCAAAGTTATTACAATAGCAATGGCAAAGAGCATACCAAAATACCTTAATGAGCAACATTAACATTTTGTAGTTATGGTTTCTATGCTGAAATAGCGTCGTTTATAGATAAAATTTACGAAATTTACGGTAGAATGGTGCTTGCGAAACGGAAGATATTATTAATATGTTTGATGCTGTCTTTGGCGTCGATATCCGGTTTTGCCCAAACGATCAATGACACTTTACCCCATGGGAATGATACCATCAGGCTGGGGGCGTATACAGACAATGGCAAAGTTTACCCCATGATCCTGCTACCGGAATTTGAACGAATAGCTCTCTTGATGGATCCGCTGGAGCGGAACCGAAAGGCAAGGCTCAGGAATGATATCTATGTTACGTATCCCTACGCACTGGCCGCAGCCTCTATCTTCAGGGAAGTAAATGATAATTTGGAGAAATTGGATGGCAGAAGAGATCGTAAAAAATACCTGAAAACTACGGACAAAAAGCTGGATCATCTGTTCAAAGAGCCGCTGAAGAACATGAGCATTGATCAGGGACACGTGCTCATAAAACTCATCAGCCGTCAG